>Ga0209839_10000660_pt1 | contig 17595 bp, 18 predicted proteins | sample OrgsoiDNA2013050_FD_185800 | JGI IMG/M metagenome (GOLD analysis project Ga0209839, IMG submission 185800) | Permafrost soil microbial communities from the Arctic, to analyse light accelerated degradation of dissolved organic matter (DOM) -... | ecosystem: Environmental > Terrestrial > Soil >... | reverse complement strand
AAACCGGAAGAGCCGACCGCGGCGACGGGGCATTGCGACGTGTCGCTGTCGACTGCCGCCGCTTAGACCGGTTTTCTGCACCAACAATCCCCTGACCCCAACCACTACCGCACGGGGCTGATCAAGCTGCTGCGGCTGCTCAAGTTCCGCTCCAACAACGCCGAGCATCAGCCCGTGCTCGACGGGCTGAAGCTGATCCTGCGCTTCGCGGACTCAAAGACCGAGCTCTACCCCGTCGAGCTACCGGTCGTCCTCGACGGCGTGGTGAAGAACGACTGGCGTGAGTTCGCGACCTCCACCGACCACCGCGGCCGCCAGCGCGTCGTGCGGATCGTCTAGGAATGCTCCGTGCTCGAGGCGCTCCGTGACCGGCTGCGCTGCAAAGAGGTCTGGGTCGTCGGCGCCGAGAAATGGTGCAACCCCGACGAGGACCTCCCGCAGGACTTCGATCAGAAGCGCCAGGAGAACTACGCCGAGCTGAACCTTCCGCTTTGCCGCCGAGCAGTTCACCGACAGCCTCAAGGACGAGATGAGGCGGGAGCTGACCGCGTTGACTACCGCGCTCCCGAGCCTCGACTGGCTCGAGATCACCGACCGCAAGGCCGGGGCGATCAAGCTGACCCCGCTCGACCCGGTGCCCGAGCCACGGAACCTGCGAAAGCTGAAACGGGCGTGCGTCGCGCGGTGGGGGACCGTCCCGCTAATCGAGATGCTCAAGGAAGCGGCGCTGCGTACCGGCGCGCTGCGCGCGCTGACCGGTGTCGGGACACGCGGCAGCCTGCCCGAGGACGTCCTGATCGAGCGGCTGCTGCTGATCGCCTACGCGTACGGCACCAACAGCGGCCTGCGGACCGTCGCGGCCGGCGATCACGCCCACAGCGAGGACAAGCTGCGCTACACCGCCCGGCGGTACTTCACCCCGGCCGGCCTGAAAGCCGCCGGCGTCGAGATCGCGAACGCGACATTCGCCGCGCGGCAAGCGTGGATCTGGGGTGAGAGCACAACCACCGTCGCCTCGGACTCCAGCCACTTCAGCGCATTCGACCGCAACATCTTCACCGAGTGGCACGCCCGCTACGGCGGCCGCGGCGTGCTCGTCTACTGGCACGTCGAGGAAGGCACGATGGCGATCCACTCCCAAGTCTTGAACTGCTCGGCCTCCGAGGTCGCCGCGATGATCGAAGGCGTGATGCGGCACGGCACCTCGATGAACGTCGAGGGCAACTACGTCGACTCGCACGGCCAATCAGAGATCGGGTTCGCGATCACCAGCCTCCTCGGCTTCAAACTGCTACCGAGGATCAAGCAGATCAACCGCGTCAAACTCTACGGCCCGGACCCGGACTCCAAGGAGCGCTACCCGCTGCTCCTACCGGCGATGACCCGTCCGATCCGCTGGGAGCTGATCGAGCAGAACTACGACATGCTCGTCAAGTACGCGACCGCGATCCGCGTCGGCACCGCCACGACCGAGGCGATCCTGCGCCGCTTCACCCGGAACGCGTCGCACCCCGTCTACCAAGCGATGCTCGAACTCGGCCGGGCGCAGAAGACGATCTTCGTCGCCCGCTACCTCCGCGACCGCGACCTACAGCGCGAGATCAACTCCGGCCTGAACATCGTCGAAGGCTGGCACGACGTCAACGACACGATCCTGTTCGGCAAAAGCGGCGAGCTTGCCAACAACCGCCGCGACCAGCAAGAACTCGCCGTCCTCTCCCTCCACCTCCTCCAAGCCGCCCTCATCTACATCAACACCCTGATGCTCCAAGACATCCTCGCCGAACCCGAATGGGCCGGAATCCTCACCGACGAGGACAAACGCGGCGTCAACCCGCTGTTCACCTCAAACATGACGCCCTACGGCGAAGTCACGGTCAACATGACCAGCCGCCTCGACCTCTCCGACCCAACGCCACCGGAGCCAGACCTCGATGCGCTCGCCGCCTGACCGGGCGATCAGTGGCGGCTACTTTGCCCCTCGTGACAGCTTCGTTAACGGCAGGCCTTGATGGCTGACCAGCGAGACGTTGCGCTCGCGCAGCTCGCGGATCGAGTCCGACGATGCCACCCATGCCCCGGCGTCTCTCGCGATATCGGGGTCCGTGTCGGCGCGGGGCGCTGGTGGATCCAGATGACTTGGTGCGTGTCAGCTCCCGTTCACAGGCAGCTGGGTCACGGTCCCGTCCGGATTGACGTAGACCAAGCCCACGCTGGTGCCGAGACCGCGCACGACCGGCGTCAGCTTGCCGTTGCTGAGATTCACCCGGACCAGCTCGCCGTCGGATGTGGTGGCGTAGGCGGCGCCCTTCACAAACGGCCCCGTGACCTTGTAGAGGGACGATTTCGTCAGAGGCGTCTGAGTGCCCCGGCGGATGAGGTAGAACGTGCCGCCCTTCGAGGTCGCCCAGCGGATGTCGTTGAGCCCGAGGGTCGTTGTCAGGACGGTGAGGCCCTTACCGGCGGTGACCTTGCCGGAGAACACCAGCTGGCGAGTCGCCTGATCATCGACTACGTAGTCACCCCCGTACCTCCGGCTGCTCGTCGGCACGATCGCGTTGGCGTCGATCTGGCGGAGTGCGAGTTTGACCTTGCCCTTCCCCGTGTTGCCGTTGGCGGCGGTTGCATCGTCGCTGAACGTTGGGCTGAGGGCGGCGGTTCCCTCGCCGCTCGGGCCGTTCGGGGGTGTCAGCACGACCTTGAAGCTCGCGGTCGCTCCCAGCCTCGTCGGATGCGAGGCCGTGACGAAGATGTCATCGTTGCTGTCCACCACGATCGACTGCGTGCCGCCGCCGGTGTGAAGCGACCTGGCCGCGCTCGCGCTCTGCGGGTTGGGCGAGTACGCGTACTGGATCTCCGCGATGCTTCCGACGATCCTCGGATCGACAAACACCAGCCGGGAGTTGGCGGCGGAGTCAAGCGGCATGAGTATCCGGCGGTGCAGCGGCTCAGCAGCCGTGCCGGCGATTTGATTGGCGACCGACCACCGCTTGACGTACTTACCCGCGGTGGTGTACTCCAACATCGTGCTCGTGTCCGCTTTACGGTCGGGGGGGCCGCCGCGACCATTGCTCAGCACCCCGTTTGAGCAGCCCACGAACAGGTCGCCGACAGGGATCCTGGTCTGGCTCTCGTCCGTGTCGCCCAGCGAGGTCATGTCGTCGCAGTTGGTGACTCCAGCGGGCATGGCGGCAAGCTTGGTGAGCTTGAAGCCTGCAGCCGCCGTCGGCTTAGAGGTGCCGACGGCAACGGCAGCGCCCACGGCACCTCCCGAGACGACGCCCACCGCCGCGAGAAATAGTGACTGGCGAAGCCGACGACGTCCCCGGCTGCGGGGCGGCGGCACAGATGCGTAGTTGTAAGACACGGCGACTCCTTACCATTGAGTGAAGCTCCTGTTGGTCAAGCGCTCGACGTGGTCTGCGCCCTGGCTGGCGCTCGTCCTGGGTTCCGCTGGACGGAATGGACCAGCGGTTGCACGAGGGCGCGAGCCTTAAGTCGGTGCTGTTAGGCAAAGACCACGAGGACCCAAATTTCGTGTGCGTACTCGAAGCACTGTCTGCGTTCGGCGAGACCGAACCCGCAACGAGAGACTTCGCTCCCGGGTTCAATAGCGACCAGCCGTCGCCCGTCTCCCACAGATAGAAACGGTCAAGCTCCTCGTCCCAATGACAGGGGAGGCGACCGGAACGGACTTCGAATGCGCCTGGACGAGGAGCTAACGAGGCGATCTAGGCCACGATGCCCTGCAAGTGTGAGAGCGCCGTTTGACTCTGAGCAAAGAAACCTAAGAGAAGCCTGTCGCAGCGGCTAAGGGAGGCGCGGGTGCGAGCGGCGCCCTCCTTAGATCTTCCTTATGCGGGACTCACGGCTTTGCGAGAGGGGGCGGTGAGTCTGTGTGGAGCATTTCTACCCATCTGAGATTGAGGTAACGATGACTCCAGTAGATCCTTCAAGCGATGCTCGACCGGCTCCTGTGACCGGTCGAGCTATGCCGCGCTCCGCTGCTGGATCTGGCGCGGAGGGTCTTGTGGCCGAGCGGCTTCGGGCGCGCAAGCATCGGATCAGAGCGATCCGTAGGCGCGTTGTCGCGTTGGCGACGGCGATGTTCCTCGCCAGCTCGGGCGGGATCTTGGTGCAGCTGGTGACGGGCAACGATCCGGCTCTGGCGAAGGCCGCGGCCGCGAAGGCAGCGAAGGTAGCCTCCACCGCGGGCAAGTCGTCGAGTTCCGGCTCGACGTCGAGCTCTTCCACACCGGGCGCTTCGACCTCGGGCGCGTCATCCGGTTCTTCGAGCTCTGGCACGGCGACGGCCGTTACGACGAGCTCCTCATGAGCTCGAGGCAAGAAGTACGGGATTCGCTCGCGAGCCCGAAGGCTGTGGTGTTCTCGGCTCTCGAGGCGATCGAGCGGTTCCCGTGCTTCGGCGGTAGGTGTGCTGTGCTAGTGACCGGTTCTGGCCCTGCGGGCACCCCGCGCGCCGCTGCGCTCCGGGTTAAGCGCGGTTTGCTGGCCTGGCACGATCAGTTCTCGCGCTTTCAGCCAGACAGCGAACTGTCGCGGATCAACCGAGACCGGCGCGAGACTGTCCCGGCCAGCCCGGCGATGACGCGCTTTGTCGAGGCTGCCCTGAACGCGGCGGCCATGACCGGCGGCCTAGTCGATCCCACGCTTGCTGGCGAGATGGATCGCGCGGGCTACGCCAAGCATTTGGACTCCGTACCGGTGCCGCTACGGCGGGCGCTTGCGCTCGCCCCGCGGCGAGCACCGGGCGGCCCGAACCCGACCGGTGCCTGGCGCCAGGTTAGAGTCGATCGGAGCGCCGGAACGGTGACGCGGCCACCCGGGGTGCGACTGGACAGCGGCGGGATCGTGAAGGGAATGTTCGGCGACATCCTGGCCGCCGTGCTAGGCAAGCATGAAAGCTTCGCCGTCGATGCCGCCGGCGATGTGCGGTTCGGAGGCTCCGGGTCTCTGCTGCGCCCGATCCGGGTGGCGAGTCCGTTTGATGATTCGGTACTGCACGTGTTCGAGCTCGTGCGCGGCGCTGTCGCGACGAGCGGCATCGGCAAGCGCAGCTGGCTTGACGCTGATGGCCGTCCGGCGAATCACTTGCTCGATCCTGCCACAGGGCGGCCGGCGTTCACCGGCGTCGTTCAGGTGACCGCGCTCGCCCCAACCGGGGTGCAGGCCGAAGCCCTGAGCAAAGCCGCGTTGCTGAGCGGTCCCGACCGCGCCCCAGGCCAGCTGAATTACGGCGGCCTCGTTGTCTACGACGACGAGACGTTCGACGTGATCGAACCGCGTTCGTTGGCGCGAGAGGAGATCTCATGAGCAGCGTCAACACCAACGCCTCGACGCACCTGTTCTGGGTCCTCAGTCGCGGTGCCGGCACGACCGCACTGATCCTCGCGAGCGCGTCTGTCGGCTTCGGCCTGCTGATGAGCGGCAAGCTGGTGAAGGGCAGCGGCCCGGATCGTCGTGTCTACCACGAGGTCCTGTCGCTCGCGGTGATGGTCGCGATCGCCGTGCACGGGCTGGCGCTCGTGGGCGACAGCTTCCTGCATCCGAGCGTGCTGGACGTGACCGTGCCGTTCGTGTTCTCCTATAAGACGCTCTCCACGTCTCTGGGGATCATCGCCGGCTGGGGGATGATCTTCCTCGGGCTCTCGTATTACTTGCGTGACCGGATCGGCAACGAGCGCTGGAAGCTGATCCACCGCTTCACGTTGCTCGTCTGGCTGGGCGGGTTGGTGCATACGTTCACCGAGGGCACGGACAGAGGCCAGCTGTGGTTCATCGCGCTGATCGTGCTGACCACGGTGCCGTCGCTGATGCTGCTCGCCTATCGGGTCACGGGACGACGACTGCCCCCGGCGCTTGCTTCGGTGAGGCGATGAGCGACGGGGTCGTGATCGCGGGCGGAGGCCTTGCCGCGCAGCGTGCCGCCGAGACACTCCGTCGCCTGGCGTACGCCGGACCGATCCGGATGGTGTGCGCCGAGTCGCACCTGCCGTATGACCGCCCGCCGCTGTCGAAGGGAGTCTTGACCGGCGAGTTCACCGACGAGTCGCTCGGCTTTCGTTCCGACGCGTGGTACGAGGACAATGCTGTTGACCTGCTGATCGACGTGAGGACCACCGATCTCTCAACCGAGGAGCGACGCGTCGGGCTCTCCGACGGCACGACGCTGCGCTATGACCAGCTGTTGATCGCCACGGGCAGCCGTCCGCGTGCGCTGCCGATGCTGGCGGGCTATGAGAATGTCTCGGAGCTGCGAACGATCGACGACGCGCAGCGGTTACGCCGCGCGCTGCGCGCCGGCATGCGGTTGGCGGTGGTCGGTGCCGGGTTCATTGGCATGGAAGTGGCGTCGACGGCGCGCAAGCTCGGTGCCGAGATTACGATGATCGAAGCCGCTCCAAGCCCGGTTTTCGGGGTGCTCGGAGAGACGCTCGGTACGTGGTTCGCGCAACTGCACCGCGAGGAGGGCGTCGAGGTGATAACCGATCGGACCGTCATCGGCGTGAGCGGCGACCGCGCGGTGAAATCTTTGCGGCTCTCTGATGGGCGCGCGATCGAGACCGAGCACGTGATCGCCGGCGTGGGTGTGCAACCGAATGTCGAGTGGCTGGCTGGAGCCGGGCTCGCCAACGGCGGTGTGCCGGTGACCGTGCACGGTCAGACCGACGCGGACGGTGTGTTCGCAGCGGGGGACGCAGCCGCGACCTACGATTACCGGGTCGGGCGTCACGTTCCCGGGTCTCATTGGGAGGCCGCGGGGCGCCAGGCGGTGCGTGCGGCGCGCTTGATGCTCGGTCTCGAGCCAGGGCCCGTGGAGCTCTCGAGCTTCTGGACTGACCAGTACGGCATCCGAATTCAGTACCTCGGCAATGCTCAGCTCGCCGACGCGATCGTGATCGACGGGGATCCCAGAGATCGCGACTTCACTGCGACGTTCACCCGTCAGGCACGGCCGGTCGCGGCATTGCTCGTTGACCGCCCGCGGTCGCTGTCGGCGATGCGCAACCTAATCAGTGGGGAAGACATCACATGACCTACTTGGCGAGCGTCGACGTGGATGCGTGTGCGGCGCACGGGGACTGTGCCGATCTGGCGCCCGAGGTGTTCGAGGTGGAGGACGTGGCTCGAGTGGTCGGGACGGGCCCCGACGAGCTGCTGCTTGCCGCGGCGGAGCTCTGTCCGACCACTGCCATCCGGATCGTCGATCAGCAGACCGGCGAGCAGGTATTCCCGTAAGGAGGGGCCGCATGCGCATCTTGCTGATCGAGGACGACGATTCGGTGCGCTCGGCGGTTCGCCGAGCGCTTCTGCTCGACGGCTTTGAGGTATTGCCAGCCCCGACGGGTCAGGAGGGCATGTTGAAAGCCGAGACGGCGGTACCGGACGCGATCATTCTCGATCTCGGCTTGCCCGACATCGATGGCATGGAGGTGTGCCGCAGGCTACGCAGCGTCGGCAATCGAGCGCCGATCTTGATGCTCACCGCCCGCGAGGCGGTCGAGGACCGCGTCGACGGGCTGGAGGCAGGGGCCGACGACTATCTCGTAAAGCCTTACGACGTGCGCGAGCTGCGGGCGCGGCTGCACGCGCTCATGCGCCGGCACGTCGAAGGTGCTGACGGCCGTTCGCTTCGCTTCAGCGACCTCGAGCTTGACGCCGATGCCCATGCGGCGAGGATCGGCGATCGGGTTGTGGACCTCACCCGCACCGAATACCAGCTGTTGGAGCTGCTGATGCTCAATCCGCGGCGGGTGTTGAGCTCCGAGCTGATCTACGATCGCATCTGGGGCTATGACTTCGGCTCGGCCGCCAACGGGTTGCGCGTTTACATCGGTTACCTGCGGCGCAAGCTCGAGGCTGGCGGTGAGCGCCGGCTGATCCAGACGGTGCACGGCGTCGGCTATGTCCTGCGCGAGCCGTGAGCCTACGGCGGCGGATCACCGGGGCGGCCGCTCTGGCCGTCGCGGCGGTCGCCGTGACGCTCGGCGTCACGGGATATCTCAGCACACGCTCGCATCTGATCGGCGAAATTCAGCATCAGCTGCGGGCTCGCGTCTCGCCGCTCTTGCAGCTGCACCCGTCTAACGGCGACGGTCCGGCAGGGTCGCGGCCTGCCGAAGGAACCGGCATTCCTCCCGCTCCGCTGCTTGGCGGAGCGCCGGGATACTTCGAGTTCGTCTACCCGAACGGCCGAGTCGTCGCGGGGGACGGAGGCAAACCGGAACTCCCGGTCGACGGACATGTTCTGAGGATCTCCAGGGAGGCGCATGGAGGATTCTTCAGGACGGCTCGGATACACGGCGTCGATGTCGAGGTGTTCACGGTGGGCGACCGGTACGACCACTACGCGATCGAGGTCGCGTTGCCGCTTACCTCAGTCGACTCCGTCGTGCACGAGCTTTTGTTGACTTACGCGCTCCTCGTCGGTGTCGGTGTGCTGCTCGCCGGTCTGCTCGGTGCGGGGATCGCCAAAGCCGCCCTTGCCCCGATCCAGCGCTTCACCAAGCAAACCGAAGAGGTCACCAGCGCGCTGGACCATCCACGCCGGCTCGAAGAGAAGGGCGCGGAGGAGCTTCGTGGGCTCGCGATGAGCTTCAATCACACCCTCGATGCCCTGGAGCGATCGATCCAGGCGCAGCGTCATCTAATTCTCGACGCCTCGCATGAGCTGCGCACCCCGATGGCTGCGCTGCGCAGTGACATCCAGATCTTCCTGGAAGCAGACCGTCTTCCCGACGAGGAGCGCCGGGCTCTGCAGCAGGCGATCGTCGCTGAGCTCGACGAGCTCACCCAACTCGTCGCCGATGTCGTTGAGCTCGCGCGCGGATCGTCGCCGAGCGACCACACAGAGCCGATCGAGCTCGATGGCATCGTGAAGGAGGTAGTTGGCCGCGCCCAACGCCGCGCTCCGGAGCTCGCGTTCAGTCTCGAGCTCGAGCCGACAGTGATCGTCAACTCTCCGGATCGCGTGAGCCGTGCCGTCACCAATGTGATCGACAACGCGCGCAAGTGGAGCCCTCCCGGCGGGCGGATCGAAGTCGTCCTGCGCGATGGAGTGCTTGATGTGCGTGACCATGGACCTGGCTTCAAGGACGGAGACATCGAGAGCGTGTTCGATCGGTTCTACCGCGCCGACGAGGCGCGACGGATGCCGGGCTCGGGGCTAGGTCTGGCGATCGTCAAACAAGCCGCCGAGGCGCACGGGGGCTTCGTGATAGCGGCCAACGCCCCGGATGGGGGCGCGGTGTTACAGGTTTCGTTTGGCGCTTGGACGGCGGCAACAGATCGCTCAGCCAGTCCCGCGGGGCCGACTCCCGCGGCGCGATGAATTGAGACGTCTCTCTTAGAGCTTGCTCACTGGTTTCAGAGAGGGGGGTCATAGAACTCGATCTGTCCGTTTCTTCGACACGAGAGTTCCGATGAAATCCTCCTTACATCCCCTTCCTGAGCGGGAAGCGCTCTTTCCCTCCGGCTCAGCCGCTTCCGTTCCGCCAGGACTGCGCCCGTCCGTCACGGATCTCGACATCGTGATCCCGGTCTACGACGGAGAGCGGGTCCTCGCCGCCTCCGTGCGCCGTTTGCACAGCTTCCTGTCGGAAGAGTTTCCGTTCTCATGGCGGATCATCATCGCGGACAACGCGAGCACCGACCGCACGCCGGTCATCGCTGCCCGCCTCTCGGACGAGCTGCCGGCGGTGCGAATGCTGCGCCTGGAGGCCAAGGGGCGCGGGCGAGCGCTCCGCGCGGCATGGTCGGCCAGCGACGCGCGGGCCGTGTGCTACATGGACGCCGATCTATCGACGGACCTCAACGGGCTGCTGCCGCTGGTCGCGCCGCTGCTCTCGGGCCACAGCGATCTGGCGATCGGTACGCGGCTGGGGCGCGCGCGTCACACGGGGGACCAAGCGCGAGTTCATCTCGCGCTCCTACAACCGCCTGCTGCACCTAGCGCTGCGCGCGAAGTTCAGCGATGCCCAGTGCGGCTTCAAGGCACTCCGCGGCGACATCGTGGGTGGGCTGCTTTCCGCAGTACGCGACGAAGCCTGGTTCTTCGACACCGAGCTTTTGATCCTCGCTCAGCGCCGCGGGCTGCGTATCCACGAACTTCCCGTCGACTGGGTCGAAGGTCCAGCGTCGAGCGTGGACATCGTGGCCACCACGCTGGCCGATCTGCGAGGCGTCGCGCGGCTGGCAGTCGCTACGCCGATCGCTCGCTTCGTTGCCGTCGGGATCGTCTCGACGGTCGCGTATGCGCTCCTGCTCCTGGCGCTAATGATGCCGCTCGGCTCCGAAGCGGCCAACGCGGTCGCGCTGGCCATCACCGCGGTAGCAAACACGGCCGCGAACCGGCGCGTGACTTTCGGCGTGCGCGGCCGCGAGGGTCTGCTGGCCCAGCACGCGGCCGGTGCGCTCGTGTTCGCGATCGCGCTCGGACTGACCAGCGGAGCGCTGGCTGTGTTGCATGGCCTGGAGCCGCGGGCCCCGCACGCGCTCGAGCTCGTCGTCCTAGTCGCCGCGACCCTAGCCGCGACCGCGACCCGTTATGTGACGCTGCGCTCCTGGGTGTTCAGGGGCGACCGACGCGCGCTCAGCCGACCCGATCAACCGAATCGCTCTTCACCACCTAACGGATTCGCAACCTTCATCCCCGAGGAGAACCCCGGACAATGAGCACCACCACCCTTCCCCGCCCGCTCCCGACGCCGTCGCTTCCGAGGCGCGTCTACGACCGGCTACCTGGCCTGGTCCGCGGTGGATCCGAGGACGCCACTTGGGTACGCCCGGCGCTGATCGGGCTGCTGCTCGCCACGACCGTCGCGTATCTGTGGAATTTGAGCGCGTCGGGTGACGCCAACAGCTTCTATGCGGCGGCTGTGCAGGCCGGGACCAAGAGCTGGAAGGCGTTCTTCTTCGGCTCGCTCGACTCCTCGAACTTCATCACTGTGGATAAGCCTCCGGCGTCGATATGGGTGATGGCGCTGTCCGGGCGGATCTTCGGCTTCGGCAGCCTGAGCATGCTGATCCCACAAGCCCTGGAGGGCGTCGCCGCCGTCGCGTTGCTGTACGCCGGTGTTAAGCGCTGGTTCGGGGCGGCCGCCGGCCTGATGGCCGGCCTGCTGCTGGCGATCAGCCCGGTCGCCGCGCTGATGTTCCGCTTCAACAATCCCGACGCGCTCTTGGTGTGTCTGCTGGTGGCCGGCGCCTACTGCCTGATCCGCGCGCTCGAAGGCGCGTCGACGCGCTGGGTCCTCGCCGCTGGGACGATGATCGGCTTCGCCTTCCTGGCCAAAATGATGCAAGCGTTCCTGGTGCTGCCCGCCTTCGGCTTGGTGTACATGGTCGCCGCCCCGACCGGGCTGCGGCGCCGCCTGTGGCAGACGTTCGCCGGCGGGCTGGCGATCCTGATCAGCGCCGGGTGGTGGGTGGCGATCGTCGCGCTCTGGCCGGCGGGGTCGCGTCCGATGATCGATGGATCGCCGACCAACAACATCTTCAACCTGATCACCGGCTACAACGGCCTTGGACGGATCTTCGGCACCAGCGGGCCGGCTGGAGGTGGAGGTGGAAACTTCAGCGGGCAGCCCGGTGTGCTACGGCTGTTCAATGATCTCATGGGCGGCCAGGCGTCGTGGCTGCTAACCGCCGCGCTGCTAGCGCTCCTCGTCGGCCTGTGGTCCACCCGACGCGCGCCGCGCACGGATCGCACTCGAGCAGCCCTGCTGCTCTGGGGCGGCTGGCTGGTGGTCAGCGGCCTCGTGTTCAGCCTCGCCAGCGGGATCATCCACCCCTACTACACCGTGGCCTTGGCGCCCGCAATCGCGGCGCTCGTCGCGATCGGCGCGCGCGAGCTGTGGCGCGCCCGCCAACAGATCAGAGCAAGGTTCGTGCTCGCGCTCGGTGCATTCGCCACGTCCATCTGGGCATGGGTGCTGCTCGACCGAACACCACATTGGGAATCGTGGCTACGTGCGCTCATCGCGATCAGCGCCGGCCTTGCCATCACCGGCCTGCTCGCCGCACCCGCGCTACGGCGCTTCGGACGCTGGTCCACATACGCGACCGCCGCGTTCGCCCTGATCGCCTGTCTGTCAGGCCCGATCGCGTACTCCGCACAGACGATCACCACCCCCGAAACGGGAGCGCTCCCCTCCGCCGGCCCGAGCTCTGGTCAGAACGCCGGCGGACCCGGCGGCAACGGCGGCGGTGGCCCTCAAACCACCACCAGTAGCGCGCTCGTCAAAGCACTCAAAATCAACGACCACAAGTACCGCTGGGTGGCGGCCGTCTCGGGGTCCCAAACCGCCGCTACGCTCGAGCTCGCGACCAGCGGCGCTCCCGTAATGGCGATCGGCGGCTTCGACGGCCAAGGCGGCAACCTCACCCTCGCGCAGTTCAAGCAGTACGTCGCGCGCGGTCAGATCCACTACTACATCACCGGCAATACCGGCAGAAGCGGCGGCTTCTTCGCGGGCGGGCCCCCGATCGGGAGCAGCGGCCGGCCGGCCGGCGGTCCGAGCGCCGGTGGCGGCTCGTTCACCGGCGCACCCCCCGGCGGACCCCCTGGCGGCGCGAACTCCTCAGGCAGCGAGATCACCAGCTGGGTCAAAGCCCACTACAAGAGTCAGACGGTGGGCGGCCAGACTGTCTACAACCTCACCCAGCCCCAGGAGTCGTGACCCCGCCGAACGCTCGGGGCGCCGCGCGGGGGACCTCGTTGCCACCCGACACGCTCTTAGAGATTTCTTAGGGCGATCACACAACGGTCTTCGCCAGCCTGTCGAAGCTATCGATATCGGCCGGAACAAGAAGCTTACCCGGCGCAAATCAACCTCGACGTCGGGGACTGCGCCCCCACTCCCCGACCGGGCCGGTCTGCGACGAGTCGGCGCTCGCACGCGACTCCTACCGCAAGACCTAGGTTGCCGGACAACCCAAGCCGAGGGAGCCCTAGATGACCATTCGCCACCGGGTCGCGCGGATCGGGATCACGGGCCTGAGCATCGCTTTCCTAACCGCGGGCTGTGCCTCGACGTCAGACCGTCGTGACAACGCTCGACTCGTGCCGATCGGTGCCGGCATCCAAGGGCCCGCGGGGCTGCGGGCAACTGTCTACGCCAAAGGGCTGCCGGATGTCGCCACGTTCGCCTACGACGCAGAGGGTGGATTATGGGCTGCCGCAGCTGGACTGTCTAACCACCGCTACGACGGTGTGTACCTGATCTCCAAGCCAGGCGCTCGGCCACGTCGTGTGATCTCGGGACTTGACGACCCGCTCGGCCTGCTGTGGTACGAAGGCAGGCTGTATGTCTCCTCGGTTGGGCGCGTGAGCGTCTACAGCCATTTCAACGGCCGCAGCTTCACGAGGCATGAGATTCTCATCCGAGGCCCAGTGAAGGGCGGTGAGAACAACAACCTCGTGCTCGCCCCAGACGGTCGCTTGCTGATGGGGATCACAGCCACCTGTGATCACTGCCTACCAAAGTCGAAGTACTCAGGATCAATCGTGTCCTTCCGCTCCGACGGCAGCGACCTGCGCGTTTATGCAGCGCGGATCAGGGCTCCTTTCGGGCTCGCCTTCAAGCCCGGAACCTCAGATCTGTTCGTAACCATGAACCAGCGCGATGACCTCGGCGATCGCACCACCGGCGACGCGCTCGCGATCGTCTCACCGGGGACGAACTGGAAGTTCCCCGCCTGCTACGCACAAGGCGGACCCGCCTGCGCCGGCGTGCCCCGTCCGATCGCGCTGCTGGACAAGCACGCCGCGGTCGGCTCCGTCGCGATCCTCACCGGTCAACTGGGTCGCGCCACCGCCAGCACGGCGCTCGTCGCCGAATGGCAAGCAGCGAAGGTCCAGCGCGTCACGTTCACCAAGGCCGGAGGCGGCTACACGGGCTCGGTAAGCCCGTGGCTTACCGGCCTGCAACACCCGCTCGCGCTGATCGTCACCCGCACGAGCTCGGTACTGATCGGCGACTGGGGAACGGGAACGATCTACCGGATTGCGCCCGCTCCCTCCTGAGGTCCTCTCAGGTCCCGCGCTGGCCACGCGCGCAAACTCGGCCGTCTCCTGTGATTGTGATCAGGGAGGCGGCCGAGTCGCTGTGGGACTACATGTTGGGACAGTTCCTTGACCCCTTCGCACCGGCCGGCGGGGCTGTCGGCATTGTCTTCGCCGGCGCGGTCGTCGTCGTACTCGAGGCCGTCGAGGAGGTCGACGTCGCCGCGCTCGCGATCGCCGCGCCGCCTCCGGCGAGCAAACCCGTCGCCGCCAGCGTCGCTACTAGGGGTCTTATCCGATGCATGTTTGGTTCACCTCCTTTCGTTGCTCTCGCGAGATCGTGCCCCGCACGGATGTGAATTCCGGCAGATGTAGATAAGAGTTCCGTGCCCATAGCACGGCATCACGCAGCTGCGCCGCCTGATCGAAAGCATCGACATCAAGCGATTCGTCGACGACGCGGCCGTTGCGGGGGAATCGTGCGTTGCTCTGGTCGAGCGGGCTCGATGCTTTCAGCTCGTTGGGATGGCGAGGGTGTCAAGGTTGTCCCCCAGCCAGTCCAGACCCGCATTCCGTGCTTGGCTTTGAGCCTAGATGGCCCCACACCAGCCGCGTTTCAGCTGGCTGAGGCGGCCTGGGTGCGCACCGAGCCAGTCATCGCTGCGTTCGCCGCGATCCCGGCTGCTGTGCTGGGCAGCCGCACGAGTCGCACCGACCGGGCAACCAGACAGCGCGAGTCTCATGCCCCAATGCGACCAGGTTCTTGTGACGGCAAATAAGTGTCGCTTCATAGGACTTCCATATGCATCGTTCACGGCGTTGCGACACGCGGCGGCGATTCTTTGAGCCATCAAATAGCTCCCCAATCAGCCGGAGGATACGATTATGTTCCCCAGTCTTTCAAGGATCTCAGAGCCGCTCCTAGGAGCAGATCAGCCGACTGCGAGCTCGGGTCCACCACGCGACAAGAGGAGTCACGGGTCCCGCCTCGTCCCGGGGGGTAAGCGGCGGCCCGGAGTGATCCGTATTCGCGTCCTCACAACCGCGACAGCGGCAACACCCCTCCAGCCACACCCACGAGAGACGGCGATGAGTGGCGCAGCGCCGCCGCCGGTGGCGCCTCGGCGTGCGTCCCTGCTCCTGCGTCGCCATCCAAAATCGCTGCAAGGGCCTTCGCGCTCCACTCGCCTGATCCAAGTGGCCTCTCCACGCCGGGCTGCCTCCGGGCTTATCGGGCTCCAAACCGGGCCAAGGATTCACCGGCGGTCGCTGCCGGGGCACACCGCCCACCATCATGCGGGCCGCGAAGGACGTCATCCCGAGCGGTGGCAGCAACAACTTGGATCACGCCGCAGCGATGCTGCAGGTAGCGGCAACCCGCCCCGACCGCGCGGCGCGCTGGGCAACGATCTGCGACGCCGGCACCGACGGTCAGCGGCGTCAAAACCAAGTGACCAAGAGCTTGGTGAAGCCCGGACTGCACGGCCGCGAGCTTCGAGACGCCAGTTCAGCCAGAGAACACAGATGATTTCTCCTCTTGAAGCACGGTCTCAAGTACCGTCACCGCCCGCGGGATTGTTCCGATGAGCACATCGACAATCATCAAGGCGACCCTCGCCGGCGTGATCGCCGCGCTAGGTGCTCTTGCGGCCGCTGGCGTGTACACCGAGGCGACACACGCTCCCGACCAGTCCTGACCTGGGCCGGCCCGGACCGCCGGCCTTCACAAGCGCGCGCGGCATGCAGGCGTGTTCCGCTCTCGCATGTCCCCTCATTTGCGCTCCACGCAGGGCGCGGGCACGACATCCGATTTGCGTACCAAGCGCGGCTTGCAAGCACGCAAGCACTCACGGGGTGCGGCTCCAATGGAGTGACCTGGAGCCATCTGAGCCGGAGATCAGAAATCCCCTGCAAAATCATGCCTTCTGGTCCGTCGTGGTCGACCCTCCGGCGGAGGAGCGTAAGTGATGCCTGGCCGGGTCTTTCGAACGGTTCGAGCGCGCTTTCGGTCTCGCAGGGCCTCAAGGGCGAGCGTTTGCTGCGAAAGCCGGACCGGAACGCCGCCACTGGTCCCGCGAATCACCAGCAAACCCGGGCGGCTGACGTCACTCCATTGGAGCCGCACCCGCACTCACGTGCTTGCAGGGCTGTCGGGCGGCAAGCGCGAGACGGCAAGAGCAGAAGTGCGCGCGACCGGACACCGCTCTGCCGCTCCGGAACGGCAGCAGCTACAGCGACCCGCGCGGCGACAGCTTCTGCTCCGCGAGCCATGCGGCACTGAATGGCGCGCGCAAATGTCGGCAACGGCCACGCGAGCGGCGTGCATCGAGACCTGCTCCTATCTCGGCGCGGTACTGCGCTGTGATCGCTCGGCACACCTGCAACGCGCGGAACTCGGGGCGTGCGCCGAGCCCCGTGCTTGCAAGATTTTGCTAGCGCTCGTGTCGAAGCGGAAGTCGGGGACGAGCCTGGCCGGCTCTCGCAACGGACCGAAGGCGTCGACGTCGTCGCCGCCGGCGATCGGACTCACCAAGAGCGCCGGGTTCGTTCCGAAGGGGCTGTCAGCGTAGCCATCCATCGGGCTGCTGCTTGGGCCCGATCGATAGCTGAGAAGCTGCAAGCACCGGCGTCCGGGTTAGGGGGTGTGCGGCTCGGCTTCAGCCGAGCCGCACAGTTCCGGTCGCGCCGATTGAGTCGTATTCGGAGATGATGTCGGCGTGGTTGCACTGTCCGGCGTCGGGTCCGCTGGTGTGGCGTGAGGACAGAAGGACGTGTGTTGCGGTGAACTCCAACGCGCCTGAGATGCCGGCGTACTGACCGGTGCCGTTGATCAGGACGCTCGGGGTGCGTTCGGAGATGATGCCGGAGCAGGTCGCTTTGAATGGGGTCTTGTGAAGGACGGTTGCCGCCGTGAACTTGACCTCGAACGTGCCGTTGTGGAGGCTGATCTTCAGGCAGCAGCCGTTCGAGTCGGGGGTTCCGTTCGCGTTCACCTGGACGTATTTGCCGTGGTCGCCGATCGCGCCGGCGATCAGCACGCTGCCGCTGGCGCCGCTCGTCGTCGCGTTCGAGAACAACTCGACCTGACCTCCGGGCGGGGTGCTTGCGCTTGCTTCGAGGACGCTGGTGCCTCCGAGAAGCCCTGCTCCGATCAGCGCCAGGCTGACTACTGCTTTCCCTGCTCGCATCTTCGACCTCCGATTTTGAAGCTCTTGTGGGTTCGGCGGGCGTGGCCCGCCGCGGATGTCGATTGTGTGTTGACGCGCCGTGGTGTTATCGTCGGCCGCAGTGTCGATTTGCGGTCGGCTGCGCGGTGATCCCGCGTCTGACTTCCGGTTGAGGCTCGGTCCATCGCGAGTCGGACTCGGAGTCACCGGAGCAGGGGATGTGCGACGAGGCGCACGGCGGTACCGTCGCGGGATGGCACCGGTAGCCAGTGATCGAACAACAGACGGATCTTCATCGCCTGCTCAGCTCGCCACAGGCGCGAGGGTCAAGGTCGCTCGCGAGCAGGTCGCGCAGATCCGCAGCCTGACCGGTCAAATCGACGGGCTCAAGCGCGAGCTGCG
>Ga0209839_10000659_pt1 | contig 17623 bp, 14 predicted proteins | sample OrgsoiDNA2013050_FD_185800 | JGI IMG/M metagenome (GOLD analysis project Ga0209839, IMG submission 185800) | Permafrost soil microbial communities from the Arctic, to analyse light accelerated degradation of dissolved organic matter (DOM) -... | ecosystem: Environmental > Terrestrial > Soil >... | reverse complement strand
CGTCGCCCGCCGAGATCGTGGACAAAGCTGTTGACCCGTTGGTCCCTCTGGTCACCGTTAGCGCCGTGGTGCCAGTCCCAGCCGTGACCAGCATCACTTCCGTGTCCACCTGCACCGAGGTCCCGTTAGCCGGGGTATAGGACGCCGCCGTGTTCAGCGTGGTCGCTGAGTTCGAGCCGACCACCCCGCCAGCGGCCACCGTCGTGGAGAACGGCTTGGCGGCCGAGTCCGACAGGAACACCTCAGTGATCGTCTGCGTGGACGCTGAGGTGATCGTCCCGACCACCTGGTACGTGTCGTTGGTGTACGTCGTGGTCGCCTGCGAGCTGGTGCCCGCGACACGGGACTCCGCACCCTCCTTGAACGGCGCCACATCGCTCTTGGCCGCCGTGTAGGGCGCACCCGTGCCGACGCCGCCGGTACCCCAGCCGAGGTTCTTAGGCTCAAGCTGGGCCGGCGTGGCGCCGATCATGCGGCCGGCGATGACGCCATCCCCGCGGGACGAAATGATCACGGTGTTAGCCACTGACGGGCCTCACTTTCGCTGCTGCTTGTGCCCGCCGGGCGGCGAGGCGCTGACCGACGAGCCACCAGCCGAGGCGCTTGACGGGATTACGGTAGTAGGCCGACTGCACCCCGAGGTCGTGCACCACCGCGGGGACCTGGTTACCGCACCCCGCGCAGGGTTCCCCGGTGACGCGCTGATGACCGCAGGCCGTGCAGGCGCGCACGATCACGTGCCGCACTTCGGCGCGGGTCACGACACGGGTACGGGACTCAGGCATGGGCCAGGACCGCCCTTCGGGTGGATGGGAGAACGGGCGGCGGCGGGATGAGCTGAACGGGCTAGCTAGCTCCAGTAACTGCTTGGAATGGGGTCGGCGGTCACCTCTGCACGGCCGGTCACCTCGCTGCCATTGGCCGAATAACTCAGAGTGCGATCGAGGTGAGAGATTCGGTAGATCCCGGTCGTCGCCGGGGCGCCGAACGGCTGGTCGTAAACCTGGATCAGGTCACTGATATTCGCCGAGAGTACGAAAGCCCAGCTCGCCGGGTGCGACGCCGCCTCAATGGTGATCTTGGCGACGCGCCGTTGCAGGGACCCGTAGGTGGCGAAGATCCAGTCGGCCTGGATCTGCTGCTTAGCCGGATCCTGGAGGTACGAGGCGACCTGCTGCGGGCGGTCCCCGTACTGCTGCTGCGCGGCGTTGACCAGCACGGCACTCGTCGGGGTCAGTACCGGAGGTGATGACCCGTCCGGGGCATACGGAGCGACCGTTACGTCGTCCCAGACGCGTGCCGGGTCGTTTCCGAACTCCACGTCGTCACTGAACGGAAGCATCCCGCCAGCCACGTTCATGCCGATATACCACACGACCTGATCGGCTGCGAGGTGCGGGCGCTGACGGTAGGAGATGTTGCCGGGCAAGTCCACGAAGAGGAAGCCGTCGTCGGACTGCACGATGTTGTTGACCGAGGAACCTGCCTGCTGACCGCCGATGTCCAGCGCGGCCCGCACGAGCTCCGGCGCCGGGTCGATGCACCGCCGCGGCGCGATCACGTTGCCGTAGCCGAGCAGCCTTTCCAGCCGCTGCCCCACGGTGTCCCCGAGCGAGGACGCCACGGTGGGCGGGCTAGCCCCGGTCCCCCAGGCGGCCTGCGCCGGCCCAACCCCGTCAGCGCTGCTGCCGTACCCGCCGTAAAAGGTGTCCCCTGGGCCTCTGACGGTGGCCGCCTCCGCCTCGCTGCCGAGCGTGCTCCCCGTGTAGATGGTGAACAGCGGCGCGAACCCGGTCCACCCGACGTACGCGGACTGGGCGGAACTGTAGCCGGTGACCACCTTCCACGCGGACGGCCCGCTAGTGTAGGCGCCCATGTTCGCGGTCACGATCGCGGACAGCGCGATCCCGTTCGGGGGCGGGGCCGCTCCGCCGCTGTAGGCGCCGCCGTAGTAGCCGTACGGGGTGGTGCCGCTTCCCAGGACGGTGCCGTCGGCCGCCCAGCCGAGGGGCGCGATCCCCGTGAACTCGGCGGTGACGGCGGTCGGCGCGGGGATCTGCCCGAACCCCGTGACCGCGGCGACGTAGTGACTCCAGATCCGGTAGGCAGGCAGCACCGCCGGGTAGATGGCGAACCCCGAGACCGCGACGTTCCCGCCGTGCTGGTACGCGGCGGTGTCCGAGGCGGCGTTCGCGCCCATGTCGCCGTTGATCACCACCCAGGAGAAGCTTGCGGCCACCCCTGAGAGGGAGCCGCTTACCTGGGCGGTCTGGCCGCCGTCGATCCACACCGTGTACCCGGTGGGGGTGAGCGCGAGAGCGTAATAGTGCCAGGAGCTCGTTCGCAGGTCGGTCGCCGTGTAGATGCTGTATGACGTGGGAGTGCCGCTCTCCGTGACAATCAGGTTCAGGTGCCCGGAGAGGTCGAGCTGGAGCATCGCGACCATCGCCGAGGAGGAGGTGGTCGTGAACAGGGTCAGCGGGCAGTACGGCTGCTGCGCGACATCCTGGACAAAGGTGGTGCCGGTGATCGCGTCGGCCACGCGGTAACTACCGACCGCGGCGCCGCCGAACCAGCCGTAATCCCACCAGCCCTCGATCGTCACGCCGCTGGTTACCGGCGGGTAGTTCGCGTCCTGGCAGGCCAGGTACCAGCCCTGGGATCCGGTGCCGCCGATCATGCCGGCCTGCTGCCATGCCGCCGAGCCGGGCTGCGCGGTGGTCGCGCCGCCGGACTGCGTGCTCTGCAATCCTGATTGCGGGTCGCCGTACATCCAGCCCTGGAGAGCGGCCACGGTGTACAGCGCGACCGAATCGGCCTCGTAAGTGTTGTAAAGCCCCGCCGTGGAGTAGGAGGCATTGTCCATCGCGCCGGCCGGGGACAGCGCGATGCTCAGCACGTTCGCGTTGCCGACGGCGGCGTTGCGCATCACGACGGGGAGGACGCCGCCGGTCAGGAGCTGGTCATCCAGCGGCCACCACGCGTACGGGTCATCCTGCTCGACCTCGCCGCGGTACGGCGTCGGGCTGGACTTGCTGACCACGGACCACAGGTCGGAGAACGTGGCGTCCACGAAGTTGCGCATCGCCTTGTTGCGCTTCTCCGGCCAGCTCAGGGCGTTGCGGCTGGTGACGTACCAGCGGTTGTAAGCGACCCCGCCCATCGTCCCCAGGGCGCACCGGAGGCGGACGGGAGTGCCGGTGGTCACCCGGCCCGTGACGGGCGCGGCCGGCCCGGCAACCATGGCGCATTCGGCGATCCAGAACGGCACTGAGGGTGTCCCGGCGAACCGGGGCACGATGCTCGCATGCGCCGCACCCGCGGGGGCGGTCACGGCGAGCTGGGTGACCTGCGTCCACGCTGCGGCCGGTATCGCGGTCGCGGTCACGGCTGAGGTGCTGATCAGCGTCGAGGATGAGTCATACCACCTGATCGCGGCCTGCGCCCCGGCGGACCATCCCGCCGGGGACCAGAACCACGCGGAGGCGCTGTAGACCTGCCCGGCGGTCACCGGGTCCATCTCGGCCTGCGCGCCGGGAGTCGCCGTCGCGCCGTCCGGTGTGACCTCGCAGGAGTACGTGGCGGTCGCGTTCGGCGCCGAGGCGAAGGCGTACGCGCTGGACTGAGCCAGGGCCGCGCCGTTGATCCCGGTCCACGGAGAGACGCCCGTGTGCGGGTACGGGGCATTGAAGCTCATGTTGACGTTGAGCGCGTTGCTGTACCAGAGCCCGCCCGGATTCGACGGTGAGAGCGAGCCGTCGAAGTTGTCGACCTGCATTGTCCCGTTGGTGCTCATCAGCTGAGCGAGCTGGTACTGCGGGCCGGTGGACTCGTGCCAGCTCCACAGCCGCTTCGTGATGTCTGCCCACGCCAGCTGGTCCGGCGGGGTTTCAAAGCCCCCGCCAGGCGCGAACTCGCACTTCAGCCATGGCCACGCCGGATTCGCGCCGGCCGGGATCGGGCTAGGCGCACTGGTCAGCACGCCGATGATCACGCCGGAAAGGTCTGCCGAGCTTGCCGTCGCGGTCACCGACACGGACCCCGTGGCGGCCGGGAGGATCGCTGAGGTCAGGACCACATCGCAGGTGTGGTCGACGCCGTTGCTCGCGGTGACCGTGCTCAGCGTCGTCCACCCGGGCGGGGCGAACGACTGCCCGGCCGCGGTGCTGTCCCCCGTCACCGCGGCGATGAGGCATGCGGAGGCTGAGGGGGCGGGAAGCGCGAGGTTAAGCGACGCCGCGAGGTCAGCAAAGTTCGTGAAGACGCCGGTGATCGTGTCCCACGGGCCGAGCCCGGCAACCTCGAACACCAGGACGGAAATCCCGGACGTGGCCCCGTTCGGGGCGACGTAGACATCATTGACCTGCCGGGCAAGGTTTGGCGTGAACCAGACCGAGGTGCCGGTGTTCCCGGCAGGGCCCGAGATGCCGCCCGGCCGCCAGTAGGAGTGGATGTCGTCGCCGTCACCGAAGCTGACAGAGGGCAGCGCGCTGGCCTGATTCCAGCCGACCACGCAGAACAGCCAGTTACCCGCCGTGCTCGTGCCGCTGCCGCCGCCGACCAGGCTCCCGCTGTCCAGCGGGACCACGACGGACTGCAGCGCGGGGGGCATGTTCCCGAACGCCGTGGGCTGCGTGAACGTCGCCGCCCACTGGTTGACGACCGTCTGCGGGATGGCGGTCCAGGTGCCCGCATGCCCGCCCATCCGGGGGGATCGCCGGGCGGGCCGCTGCTGCCGGACAGGACCCGATGCGGGAGGCGGCGGCGGAACAGGAGGGCCGGGGAGCGGCACGGTGACCGGGGTTCCGGGTCCCCCGTGCATCCGCGGTGAACGCCGTCGGGGGCGCTGCTGACGTACGGGCCCCGCGGCCGGCGGCGGCGGGGCGACGGCCGGCCCGGGGGCTGGCACGGGGACCAGCGGGCCAGGCTGGCCCCGCATCCACGGCAGGACCATGCGGGCCGGGCGATGCTGGCGGACGGGACCGGATGGCTGCGCGCGGGACGGGATCACGGCCGGGAGGATTTCCAGCGCCGCCCACGCCCAGTCGGCGACGTGAGTCAGGGTCCACCCGAGGGCGGCCGGGCCGGGCGTAACGGTTGCGGCCGTCTGCTTGCCGTACGCGACCCAGATGGCGTCGGTGCTATCAGGCCATGACTGGCTGGTGGTACAGCCGCTGTCAGGGGTCAGCGTCCCCAGATCATCGCCGATACCGGCCGTGAACAGCACCCACGACCCCGGATGGGTCGTGGTGACTGATCCCCCGGGGGTGGTGGAAGAGCTTCCGAGGGCGGTCCCGGTTCCGGCGCCGGACTGGCTGACTGCGCACCCGTTCAGGACTACCGGGTAGATGGATACCCCGGCTGCGGCGGTGAGGCTCCTGGTTACGGTGAGGGTGATGGAGCCGGGTGCGGCCGCGTAGTAGAAGCTGAATATGCCGGCATAAGCGAACAGGCCGTCGTACTTAGACGGCCCCGCTGGGTAGGTGTTACCGAGCGAGTCGGCCAGGGTGACGGCGGGAGCGGTGGACGTGGCGGCGTAGCCGATCCCGACCTGGGCTACCACCAGCGACCCGGCGGGCGGGCTGAATGCCGCCGTTACCGAGGTGCCGGTCAGGGCGTTCGGGAACTCGGCCGGGGCGGACGGGGTAGATGAGTCCTGGGATATGGCCATGCCGAGGTCTCACCGCTTCCCCTGGTTGACGCGCCAAAGAGGGGGTGCTTACTCGATAAAGTCGATGCCGGCCTCGAAGTCCGTTGCGGTGGAGGTGGCGGACGGCAGGACGAACAGCGCCCACTGGTCTGCCGATCCGGTGCCGCCGAGACGCCGCTCCAGCCCGGACGGGAAGACCTCACCCCAGTTCGCGCCGGCGGAGAACGACACGCTGTGCTCCCACAGGATCTGGCCGATGGTCGGCGGCGTCGACCACGTGGTGTACCACAGCGAGTTCGCCGCGATGTCGAGCCGGTTGGCCTTGCCCGGGGTCGCAGCGGTGGTACCGACTCCCGACGTGGTGAGCGCGAGGGTGAATTTCACCGACGAGTTTGCCGGGAACGTTGGGCTGGAGCCCGACGGGCATGATATCCGGAGGGCCAGTGCGTCGGCGCTCACCGTCGAGGCTGCGGTGGCGAACAGAATGGGGGTCTGCGAGCCGGAGGTGACGGCGATAAGACCGGACGTGACGGTGTAACCGCGGCCTTGAGCCATGGGTCTACTCCCTGAGGTGGGTCGGGCATGCCGGGGCGCGGCACGGGATGGTCAGACGTTCCGGCCGCGGAGTTGAAGACCGCCGCTGACGTTGTTTAGCGCCGTCGTCAGGACGTGGGACGTTACGTTGCTGGCAATGGTCTTTCCGTCGAGGGTCACGTTCACGATGACGGTGGTAACGTTCCCGCCGCCTGACCCGCCACCGGATCCCCCGCCGTAACCCCCAGGCATCCCGGCTGGATGACCGGCGGCCTGCCGCCCGTATGCCCCCGCCGTCCGCGCCGCCATCCGGGCTACGGCGCTCTCCGCTACGGCGCTCTCCGCGTCGACACCTTGCGCGAGGCCCTGCGGCAGGTATCCGCCGATCTCGGCGAACACCAGCGACGGGGACCTGATCTTCAGCGCCTTCTTTATCGCCGCCGTGATCGAGTCGGCCATCTTCGTGATCGCGGCGTCGACCGAGGACAGCTGCGACTTCAGGCCGGCCGCGAGACCCTGCGCCGCCTGGACGCCCGCCTGGTACATCGCCGGGCCGCCCGCGTCGCCGAGCCGGGCGGCGGACCCCTGGATCTGCTTTTCAAGGGCGTTGATCTGCGCGATGGCCTTAGGTCCGCCGGAGATCAAGGACTGCGTGATGGGCAGGCCCGACGTCGCCCCGGACTGGGTGATCTGGTTCAGCGACGTTGCGTTCAGACCGGACTTCTGGAGTTGCCCGATCTGCCTGGCGAACGCGGCGGCCTGGTTCGCCTGGACCTGCATTCCCTGGATGATCGCGATTGAGGACACGGCCTGTGACGGGTCGATCGGGGTAGCGGTCAGCGAGTTCATGACCGACGCGTTGCTGATGGCCTGCTGGGCTATCTGGCTGGAGTCGGTGATCTCCGTCTCCAGCATGGTGCGCTGAGCTGACAGCGCCTGAAGCTTCGTATTGTCGGCCCGGAGCATCTTCGTCAGCGCGGAATCCTCCGGCTTGCTGATCTGCTTGCCGGCCAGGGCCCTGGAAAGATCCCCCTGCAGGGTGGAGATGGTGCCGGTAATCGTGGTGATGTCCTGCGGCCGGGACCCCTTGCCGGTGACAGCCGTCAGTGCCGCGTTGATGGCGGACGTGCCGCCTTGCAGGCCCTGAGTGAGGCTGGTGATGGTGGTGGCCGACAAGGTGAGCGCGGAAGCCTTAACCTTGCCGGTGCCGCTGGTGATGCCCTTGGCGAGGCCAGCCGAGGTTTCCGCGCCGATCTTCTCGGTGACCTTCGAGGGGGACTTGACCGCCAGGGCGTGAGACATCGCGGCGGCGGCAGCAGCCGCGACAGCCGACGCGGCGGCCACCACGGCCCCCTCGTTCGCGAGGATCCCGCTGGCGAGCCCGGCGCTGATCTGGGCACCGTCAGCGGCGGCGGGACCCCGCGCGGCGGAGAACGCCGAGATGTCAGGGGGGGCGGCCTTCACGGGCTTCTGCAGGGGAGCCTGGGCCGCCTGCTGGATACCCTGAGCCGCGGTCATCGCCTTGGCCTTGCCCGCGTCGAGAGCGCCTAGGTCCGGCGCGGCCATTTTCGCGGGCTTGCGCATCGCCGAGTCGATCGCCTGCGTGATGCTGCTGACATCTGCCGTCGCCTTGCCCTTGGCTGCGGACAGAGCTGAGAGATCCGGCGGGGGAAGCTTCACCGGCTTCTTCATTGCCGAGGCCAGAACTGAGGTGATCCCGGCCATGTCGGCGGCGACCTTGCCCTTGGCCGCAGTCAGGGCAGACAGGTCGGGAGCGGGGATCCTGGCCGGCTTCGTGGCCTTCATCGCTCCGGCGAGCATGTCCGTGAACCCGGCGCCGACTGGCGGGGACTTAGCCGCCGGCCCGGCAGGCATGACCGGGGCCGCCGCCGGGCCGCCGGCCTTCCAGAATGCGGGCGAGGCGAGGTTTTGCGCCGCGGGCGCGGCGTGGCTGGTGAACAGCGACCTGACGCCGCTGAACAGGTTGTCCCAGGCTTCCGGGATGGCACCCGCCTGGCGCGTCGGGTCCACGGGCTGCCTGCCGGGGATATCGGCCATGGGCCCGTGCTGCTGGCCGCCCGAGCCGCCGAGCACGTTGTGGTACCAGTTCTCCCAGTTGGACCCGGCGACCGGGCCGCCCATCTTGGGGAGATCCGAGTACAGGCTGGCCGCCTTGCTCCCGAACACAAAATTCGCGGGGGCCTGAAGCAAGCCGGGGATGGCGGCCTTGTACTGCTGGCTCTGCTGCGCCGTGGCCTTCGGCAGGAACGCCCCGACCGCGTGCCCGATGAGCCAGGACCCGGCGGCGGCCATGATGCCAGCGCCGAGAGCCGAACCGCCCTTGGCCAGGACCCCGCCGCCTCCGGCCGCCGTCTCGCCGGCCGCTGCCTTGCCGCCGGCCGCGCCCGCGGCATCCTCGCCGGCCGCTGCCGCGCCCCCTGCCCCGGCCACCCGGTCAAGCGCTGCGGCGGCCGCGTTCCCGGCCCCGGCCACCCGGTCCAGGCTCCCGGACGCCGCAGCCGCCCCGGCGGTACCGCCCTTCCCGATGTTCGCGAGCTTGTCCAGGCCGGGAATGTTGAGTACCTGCGCAACCTTGCCGACACCCCGGAGTGCGGTCTCGCCGGTTGAGAACGCCGACTCAACCCCGGACACCAGCTTCTTGCCGGTGAACAGGGCGGCCAGGCCGCCGACCGTCCCGACGAGGGCGGTTGAGGCACCTTTGCTGCCCTGCAGGAAGCCGAGGAACTTGTCCGCCTCGCCGGCCAGTGAGGTGAAATACGGCAGCAGCGAGCCACCGAACCCGGTGGCCAGGTTCCCCATCCCGGCCTTGAAATTGGCCCACTTCTGCGCGGCGGTGGCCTGCTCGGTGGCGACGTCCGCACCGTAGTTCTTAACCCCGGCGCCGATCTGGTCGTACTTCTGCTTCACCCCGCCGAGGTTCTGCATCAGCGACACGATTGCCTTGTCCGACCGGCCGCCGCCGAAAATCTTCGCCATCACCTGGTCGGCCTGGGCGCCCGACAGCCCGGCCTTATGGAAAGCGCCCTGCATATCGGTCAGCGCGACGTACAGGCCGTCGGACTTCTTCAGGTCAGACGCGAACTTATTGGTGGTGAGACCGCCCGCGACCATCGTCGCCTGCAGCGACTTGTTCTTCAGGTCCAGCGTCCCGGTGGTCAGCCCGAGATCCTTCATGTAGACGTTCGCGGCCTTGGACCCCGCCGTGGCCATCGACAGGCCCATCGTCAGCCGCGTCGAAGCGACCTCGGCAGTGTTGCCCCGGTCGGTCAGGTAGGCCAGGCCCGCGCCCATCGACTGCAGCGAGATGCCCATGCTCGCGCCGGTCGGCGCGAAGTTCTTGACGGATTCGTTAAAATCCTGGAACCGCATGTCGCCCTGGCCGACGATGCTGTTCAGCAGCGCGGCGGTAGGAGTTACCTCCTTGGCGCCCATGTTGTAGGCCTTCATCACCGACGACATCGCGTAGGTGGTGTCTTCCAGGTTCGCGCCGTGAATGTTCGCCAGGTTCGCGCTCTGGGTCGTGAGGCCCTGCGTGGTCTTCCAGTCCAGCCCGGCCGACACCGGGTGGTACTCCGCCTGTGCGATGGCTTGCCCGCTGTATCCGGTCTGCGTGCCGATGGCCAGGTCCGCCGCCGTGACGGCGGCAGGACTGACGCCCTTCAGCCCGGCGGCAGTGTACAGGCGAGTGACCTCGGCGTTAAGCTTCATTGCCTTGTCGATGCCATACGCAGCAGCGATGCCGCCGGAGATGGCGACGACCTTGGCGAACTTCATGAACCCGGCCGCGCCGGTCTCGGCAGAAGCTGCCGACGCCTTGCCGACCCTCGCCGAGGAAGCCGCCGCCTCATCTCCTGCGGCAGTGAACCGCCCGAGGGAATCCCTGGCTTTCCCGGCTGAGGCGGCAGTCGCGTCAAGCCCCGCCGCGCCCTCGGCCCCAGCCTTCCCGACCCGTGCGGTCGCCGTAGCGGCAGCGTCAGCACCAGCCGCAGCCTCGTCGAGACCAGCACCGGCCGCAGCAGCCGACTCCCCGATGGCCTTCTCCGCGTCAGCGGCCCCGCCAGCCGATCCGGCTAGCCGGTCGTTCGCGGCCGCGGCGGTGTCGGCCGCGCCGGCTGCCGGCCCTAGTCCTGCCGCAGCAGCTTCACCGGCTGCGCCGATCTTGCCGAGAGATTCCTCCACCTTCGCAGCTGCGGCGCTGATTTTCTCGGCGGCGGCATCCATGGCCGCGGCCATCTTGTCCGCGCTGGCACTGCTCGCGCCGCCGGACATGCCGCCCTTGACGCGCTCCATCGCCGCTTCGTACTTTGCTGCGGCTTCCTCGGCCGCAGCGGCGAACGCGTCAAGCTGGGCGATGGCCTCGCCGGCGTTGACCTCAATGACTTCCTCGATCGCCATCCGGTCACCGCCTCAGCGAGGTAAGACCAGCAGCGGCGAGAAGGACGGCAGGTCAGAGGTGGAAGTACTGGGCAGTGACCCGTTCCGCCACCGCATGGCAGGGACCGCGCCCGGCCGCCTCGCCCTTCTCGATGTAGTGCGATCCGGCCTGCGTCACGTGGCGGCCGAACACCTGACCCGTCCCGGCGTTCCGCAGCGGCCACGGGCCTTTGCTGCTGATCGTCCCGCCGTTGTTCCGGAACTCGGCGTAGATGATGTGCGGGGCTATCACCGCCCCCGCGAACGCGCCGGAGCCGAACACCGCGTCAATGTGCTCGGAGTCCCGCAGCGCCCCGGACAGCACGGGCGTGACGATCTGGAGCTGCGGCAGGGCCACGTCAGCCATCGCGCGGCAGACGTCGAGGGCTAGCGAGGCTTCGGCGCGGCTGGCGAGGTCACGGGCTGCCGCGGCGAACTCGGCGAGGTTCATTCGTGCCCCTTCCGCAGCCTCTGGAGGCAGTGGGCCACGGGGTCAATCCACGGGGCGACGCGGAGGGGGATGTCCCTGGAAGACCTCGGGTGAACCTTCCCCTCGGCTATCCACCGGGCGTTCTTTATGGCGCTGGCAGTGGCTCCAGGGGGAGGCTCGAGGTACTGGCGTCCGAGGTATCCGAGGAGCCAGTCCCAGTCGGCGCCGCTTTTGGGCCGGCGCCGTTCAGGGCCGAAACGTGATCGTCAACCGCATCCACCAGCGCATTGCAGGCGTACAGCGGCAGCGAGGCACGGCTTGCGGTGGAATACGGTAGCGGGACGCCATCGAAGCTCCACGCGGTGATCAGCTTGCCCATAGCCTGATCCCGGATGCCGCGGTAGTCACCGTTGGTGAGAGTGCCCTTCGGCCGGACGCCGCCCTCCGGGAGCGGTGCCGCCTCGGCTTCGGCGTCACGGCGGGCGCGGGCGGCGTCGAGGGAATCAAAATAGGCGTCCTGGTCGGCTCCGGTCAGGTCCTCGACGGGCTTGATCTCGGCCCATTCGCCGCCGGGCAGGTCAGTTCTCATGGCGCTCACTTTCGGGTGCGTGAATGGATGCGGCTCAGTAACCAGGAATTGCGTTCACGATGGTGATCTTTAGCGGGCTATACCCGCCGCTATTTCCAGAATTATTTGTGTTGCTTATCAATTCTCCCGTGACGTCAAATCCAAATGTCGTCTTATTGGCCTTCAGGGGGGCCCCTTTAAATCCGCCCAGTTGCGCCGCGATCGACATTGACAGGAGGTTCGCGCCGCTCAGCCCGTTGGTGATTGCCCACGCCAGCGTCGGTTGGTCGTTAGACAAATAGTGATTAAGCGCACTTTCGTCAATGGCCGGGTTGTACGTGAGAGTGAACGGCGCCTCGAACTCGCCCCGCACGAACGCGTAGGGGTTCTGGTAGCCGTCCGCCGTGGGCAGCGGCTCAACCTCCGCCTTAAGGTCCACGGACCACTCGGCGATCTCATACCGCTGGGTACCGGCCACCGTGGTCGTGGACTTCAGGCCCGGCAGGGCTTTTACGTTCGATATAGCCGCAGTCGGGGAGGACGCCGGATAGGCATGGGCTTGTGAGGTCACGGCACCTTCCCACGCCATCCAGCCCGTGGCCTTGGCGCTCAGCTTCACCGAGCTAAAGCACGCGTAGGCGTACATGACAGCGTTGTAGTTGCCGCTGCCGGGGATGCCCGTCCGGTGGATCAGCGTGTGAGTCGGCGGCTGAGCTGAGGTGTTCCCGGTGCTGCTGTTCAGGTTCAGGTTGCTGAACACGTGGGTGAACGGCGCGATGACGGGCGTAACGGTGATGCTGGCCAGGTGGTTGAACCGCAGCGGGGTGTTTGCGTTCAGCACGATGTTCGTGGTCGTGGACCCGGCACCGACCGTCACGAGCTCTGAGACGGTCCCGGAGTCCACCTGAACGTACGTCGCCACCGTCGCGGCGGCTCCGGACAGGACGGGGATCGCCACCGCGCCAGCGACCAGCGCCGCGGCGGTGCTGGTCCACGGCGTCCCGGAAGAGGTCCCGGTGGACACGAGGTCACCCATGGCGTTAAAGAGGACATGCCCGATGGTGTCCAGGTACACCGCGCTTTCGGTGACCTTGCTCTCAGTCCAGATGGGGCCCTGCTGAAGGTCATAGGTCTTGACGCGGCTGCCGCGCTTGCCCGTGTCGCTGAGCATCGTGATCTTGTCGTCCGGCTCGAATCCGGCGACGGGGATGGTGACGTACGCCGGGGCTGCCGTCGCGGAGATCAGCTCACGCCCGATGTCGACCAGTTCGGATGATGGCGGAAACAAAACGGTAGGCACTGACGGCGGCATGGGCTCGCTCCGTTTCGGGACAAGAGAAAAGCCCGCAGCGCGTCAGCTACGGGCCGGAGGTCGGGAAGAGGGTCAGGAAACGGGATCGGTGCCGTCGTCGCCGGCCGCGGGCTCGCCGTCACCGCGCGGAATGCCCTGGACGGCCATGCCCTCGCTCCAGGTTCGCGGCTTGGTGTCGCCCTCGTACTCCCGCCAGTCCTGGTCCAGCGGCTCGGCCAGCTCGAGCACGTCACCCGGCTTCACGGTGCCCACGGGGACCTGATAGGCGTCCCTGGACTCCGGGTAGGTCCGCTCCGGGCCGGTGTAGGTGTAATCGGGCATGGCGGCCTCCATGTGGCGCGAGGTGGGACGATGGGCGGATGAGCCTTTTGCGGCACAGGTCGCCAAGCAGGGAACTAGAGCAGGCATTCGCTGGCTTCGGTGCGGCAATAGCGCACGGTATCGAGATGGCCCCGTGGGATGCGTACGCACGGAGCCTTGAGGTCACTTGGCTGGACCTGTCACCCGATGAGCAACGACGCCGGATGGCCGCGCGGCTGGAGATGGACTGGATCGCCGGCGGATGGGAGCCGCCGCTATCGGTGACCCGTGTCCGCAGCATCGACGGGCAGACGGCCGCGATCCGAGGCGCGGAGTGCTGGTTCGAGGGACCGGGGTATTCCAACTGGGCGTACGTCCTCGTTGACGGCAAGCCGCGCACGCCGGGCCCGGACTCGACGGTGCCGGAAGACACGGGCTGGTACTGCTGGCTCGACCTGGACTTCCCGGGCTGGTTCACGGGCAACCGGCGCGACGACACCGCGAACGACGTGCGGGGGACGATGGCGGGATGAGCAGCAGCGAAGAGGGGCCCGTGGACTGGCTGCAAACACAGGTCGTGACGGATCTGAAGCTGGCGCGGCGGCTCGCGGCCCGATGGGTCGCCCCGCCGGATCACCCGCGTGCAGGGGAGCCAATCTGGCCAGCGTCGTCCGTCTCGGCCCTGAGCGTCTTCAAGGGCGACGATCCCGATGTCAACGCCGGGCTGGACCTGATCAGGATGTACAGCCCGGTCTTCGTCGTCGCAGACCTTGAGTCGAAGCTGGCAATCATCGGCCGCTGCGAGGAACTGGTCTCGCTGGCCGAGCTAGGCGAGGATGCCTACGACGGCCGGGACCCCGATGAGCGCGAGCGGGACGAAGCGCTGGCCGAGGAGGCGAACGACTTCCTGTCCCTCATCGCTGAGGTCTACCGGCACCGGGACGGGTGGGCGGGCCACTGGGCCTGTCCTGGCTGCGGGAAGTCGCTGCGTGAGGTCCCGAGGGGTCACTCGTGGGCTATCCCGCTGAGCGGAGGGCCGTGGACGTGCAGCGACCCGACGGGGCCGCCGGTCTCGCCTGCCGAGTTCATCAACGGGTCGCGGTGAGCGCCGGCGAGGATTTGGCGCCGTGGCTGCGGCTGGCGATCCTGCTACGACGGGACGCCGCGAAGCTGGCGGCCCGCGAGGGCGGCACCTGGACGCATGATGGCGTGCACACTGGCAACATCTCTAGCCTCGGCGGCCAGGTGGTCTACGACGAGGGCAGCCCGGACGAGTATCAGGCCGCGCACATCGCCGCGAATGACCCCCGCGACACCATCGCCCGGTGTGAGGCGGAACTGGCCATCCTGGACGAGCACGCGCCCGTTAGCGGCTACGCGCCGTACGGGCCGGTGTGCGTCATCTGCTGCGATCCGGGCGGGCCGGGCGAGGAGGCTGCCGTGGTGGATCATCCCTGCCGTACCGTCCGCCTGCTCGCCAGCGGCTACCGGCACTGGCCCGGATATCAGGCAGAGGCGTGGAAGCCGTGACCGAATGGGTCGAGATCGGGCCGCAGTACATCGCAGGGCAACCGCACGGAGCGCAGTTTGTGCGGCCCTCCGGCGTGCCGGGCGAGTTCGAGTACTGGTTCCGCCCATGCTCGCCAGCAGACAACTGCCGGGAGTGCATACCGGAGGTCACGGTCCGTACGGAGCCTGAACGTAGTTGACCAGCCGTACCGAGCTGACTCCCGAGCTTGCCGAGTCGGTGGTGTTGGCGATCCCGGTCAGGCCGTAGCTGGCTGTCACATACTCCGATTCCAGGCTGACCTCGCCTTGCGTCCACCCGGACACGCTCAGCGTGACCGCGATCGATGACCCGCCCTGGAGCACAGGCTGCGCGAGCGTCCACACGGCCGGCTCCTGGATCGCCTCGCGGTACAGCAGCATGTCCGCGGGCGTGTCGTAGATGGCCCGGTAAGTCCCGGTGGTCCGCATCGGGCCGGGGAAGATCCCCAGCGGTGCCTGATATCCGCTGCACGTCGGGGTGATCTGCAGGGGCCGGTTCAGCGCCAGGTCCAGGGAGATACCCCGCGTCGATGCCCCGCCCGCGGTGGTGATGCCCCACGCCCACCCGGCGAGAGGCTGAGCGGCGCTCTGCGCTTCGGTGAAGGTCGAGGCGGCGACGGGAGGGAAGCCGTTCCAGTCGCTGGCCAGCTTCGCGTACCCGCCGTCCTGGACCTGAAGGCGGACCTTCCCGAGGATGCAGCCGGGCCACCCGAGCTGGTCTATCCCGTCATCGGTGGTCAGCGAGTATGACGGCCACACGGTGGCATAGGTGCGGTTCTGCCGGAAGACGTGCACGGCCTGTGACTGCGCCGGATCGCCTGTGCCGTGCGCGAACCGGAGCGCCGTCGTAAGCGGGACGGCGTACGGCCCTGCCCCGGTGGGCGTGCCTGCCTGCGCGTACTCCAGCGTGTCCCCGGCGCCGAGCATCAGGACCGATCCGGCAGGCACTGAGGCAGCGAGGCTGACCGACCCGGCGCCGACGGCGGAGCCAGCCGCGAACGTAGTCACCACGCCGGCAGTGAACTGGTCCGGGCCGACCATCGCCCGGAACAGCCAGCCAGCCCAGTCGGCGTAAGCCTGGGTGGTGATCGTCCAGCCGGACCAGCAGGGGCCTTGCTGAACGTCCTGGGTGTCCGCGTCGGTACCGCGTGCAGTGCGGTCATACAGCTGGGTGATGACGCTGCGGTAGCGGGTACCGGCGGAGAAGGGGACCGTGAAGGCGGGAGTCACGTAGTCGCTGTCCGTGGTCTCGGCGGCGATGCCTAGCTTGGCGGTGGCGGACAGGACGGAGTAGGTCACTGCGGCCTCCGCTGCGCTAGGCTTCCCGTGCCCGGATAGGTAACCGCTGGACTAGCGGCTAGAAGCCCGGGAAATGCGGGATCAACGGCACTTGCGGATCTGCCCCCGTCAGCACCAGCCTCCGGGCTCGCCATGGCCAGGCCGTCTCAGTCAAGCGGTTGCGGGTAAGGCGAGGCTATGATGACCCACTCAATTGCTGATCTCGAAGTCGTCGCAGTAGTAAACGACCGACGCGCGGATCTCCTTCGCCGCCCTGATCGTCGTCTCCGCCTGCGGGAAATCCACCGTCATCCCCGGCAGCGTCTTCGCCTCACCCGCCGCATGGAACCGCCCGCCGTGGGACTTGTCGCCGAGCAGGCCTGCGATCCGCTGCCGCAGCAGCTCCACCGCGTCATCCAGGTTCCGCTGCTCAACCGCCGCGATCGAGGACGCTCCGGGGCCCGTCGCCCGGATAGGCCAGTGCACGTCGAGCGTCATCCGGTAGCGGAGCCGTATCCGCTGGTTCGCGACCCGCAACGCCGTCGTCTGGGCTCGCAGGACGTAGATGGCAAGGGCCTGGGTGCGGGTTTGCGCTCCCTGCCAGTACGGGGCGATGACCTCAAAGGGGCCCCCGGCGCTGGCCGGCAGGAACGGCAGGCTGTCCCCGCTGACCGTGCTGAGCCACGCCGCCTCACGCGCCACGGCCGTGTCCGTTCCCACACGTCACCGCCGTCCCGCCATAATTGCTGCATGACCAACAACCCGAACCGCCGCCGTGACGCCGACAGCGACGCTGAGCGCGACCTCGCCGCAGCCGATGGCCCTGGCAGGCCAGCTCGAGCACGCGGAGCCTGGCGACATCCCCCCGCAGGGCTCGGCCGAGATCCCCGGCCACACCGGCAACGGGGTACCGCCCGGACTGCGGCCGAACGCCGCGAAGATTATCGGGGCGACGGTGGCCGATGCGATCGCCGAGACTCTCCCGCCGCTGCTCGCGCAAGCCCTCAGCGCCGTAACCCCGCCGCATTACTGCGCCACCTGCCTCACTGACCGCCTCAACTGGGAGATCGGGCACAAGGAGGACCTGAAGATGGCGATGGAGCAGATGCAGATCGCGGGGATGGCGCTCCCGCCCGGTGACCCGCGCCTGGACCAGCTGAACCCGTTCATGTTCCTGCCGCCGCACCTGCTGCCCTCGCAGGACCCGGACACCCCGCACCCGGACGCGGTAACGGAGCCTCAGCCATGGGTCACGATGGCCGGGGGCACCTTGTTCTGCACCCGCCACGTACCGGGAGTGAACCGGCCCGGTGATGCGCCGAAGCGACCGTTGCTGGTCGCCACGGCCACGATGAACCCGGCAGGCTGATGAGCAGCAACCTTCAGGACTGGACGGACGCCTACGACGAGGCCCCGTCCACCCCGCCGCATTGCGAGGCACTGATAGCGGGAGGCGAATACGAGCTCCGCGCCATCGGCTGCGCACTGAAGCTGACAGGCTGGCCAGTTGGCCCGATGAGTGCCGCCGCTGGCGCCGGCGTCGTGCTGGCCGGGCTCCGGACCGCCGGG
>Ga0209839_10000658_pt1 | contig 17672 bp, 13 predicted proteins | sample OrgsoiDNA2013050_FD_185800 | JGI IMG/M metagenome (GOLD analysis project Ga0209839, IMG submission 185800) | Permafrost soil microbial communities from the Arctic, to analyse light accelerated degradation of dissolved organic matter (DOM) -... | ecosystem: Environmental > Terrestrial > Soil >... | reverse complement strand
CCCCCGCTGGAGGCAGGCCAGGCAGCCACCCGGCGGGGGCGAGAGCGGGACAGGTGATCGTTAGGCGTCGGGGCGCATCCTGGGGTCGCCGTGGCAGCGCTTGAACTTCCGGCCGGAACCGCACGGGCACGGGTCGTTGCGCCCGACCCGGGCGAAGTCGTCGTCCGGGCCCGGACCCTGGGTGGTTTCCACATGCGTTCCGCCGTCCACCGACGGAGCCTGGTACTGCAGCCGCTGCGGCCGGCGGGGCGCGAGCCCGGCCGGTATCGGCGCCGCCGGAGCCGCTGGAGCCCCGGCGGGCCTGGCGTGCGCGCCGGCCGGCCGGCCTTCTCGCTTGGCCGCGGCGGGGCCGCCTGCCGCGCCGCTGGCCCGGCCGTCTCGCTTCGCCCTGGTCCCGCCCTGAGTCGTCCTGTTCTCCGCCGAACCCGGCGCGCCCGCAGCGCCCTGCGGCGGCACCTGGCGCCGGCCGGCCGGGCCCCCGGCCTGAGCCGGGAGAACCGGAGCGGGCGCCGCCGGGGCAGGCCCACCGAGAGCAGGCCCCCCTGGAGCAGGCCCCCTTGGAGCGGGCCCCCCTGGAGCAGGCCCCCCTGGAGCAGGCCCGGCGCCGCCCTCCTCGACGATCGGGTTCTCCTGAACCTGGACCACCAGGTTGAACAGGTTACCGACGGACTCTTCCTTGATCCCGTCCATCATGGCGCTGAACATGTCGTAACCCTCGCGCTGATACTCGATCAGCGGGTCGCGCTGACCGTAGCCGCGCAGGCCGATGCCCTCACGCAGGTAGTCCATCTCGTACAGGTGCTCGCGCCACTTGCGGTCCAGGACGGAGAGCACCACCCGGCGCTCGACCTCCCGCATGACCTCCGAACCGAACTCCTGCTCCCGCCGTTCGTACGCGGCCTTCGCGTCGGCGATGATCGCCTCGCTGATGAACTCCGCGGTCAGCCCGGCTCGCTCGCCGCCCGCATCGTCGATGACCTCGTCGACGGTGATGCTGACCGGGTAGAGCTGCCGGAAGGCGCGCCACAGCTTGTCCAGGTCCCACTCTTCCGGATAGCCGTCGGCGGTCTCGCCCGCGACGTACCCGGCGGCCACCTCGTCGACCATCTCGCGGATCTGCTCGTGCAGGTCGGCGCCCTCGAGCACCGTGCGGCGCTCGCCGTAGATGACCTTGCGCTGCCGGTTGAGCACGTCGTCGTACTTGAGCACGTCCTTGCGGATCTCGAAGTTCTGCTGCTCGACCTGGGTCTGCGCGGACCTGATGGCGCGGGTCACGACCTTGGACTCGACCGGGACGTCCGGCGGGATGCTCAGCCGTTCCATGATCGCGCCGACCCGTTCGGAGTTGAACATCCGCATCAGGTCGTCTTCCAGCGACAGGTAGAAGCGGCTCTTGCCCGGGTCGCCCTGGCGGCCGGACCGGCCGCGCAGCTGGTTGTCGATGCGGCGCGACTCGTGCCGCTCGGTGCCGAGCACGTACAGGCCGCCCGCGGCGACGACTTCCTCGTGCTCCTCGGCCACGGCACGCTTGGCCTTGGCCACCGCTTCCGGCCAGGCGGCCTCGTAGTCTTCCGTCGTCTCGACCGGGGACAGCCCGCGCTGGTGCAGCTCGGCGTCGGCGATGAACTCGGGGTTGCCGCCGAGCATGATGTCGGTGCCGCGCCCGGCCATGTTGGTCGCGACGGTGATCGCGCCCTTGCGCCCGGCCTGGGCGACGATCGTGGCCTCTCGTTCGTGGTACTTGGCGTTCAGCACCTCATGCGGAACTCCGCGCCGCTTGAGCATCCGGGACAACAGCTCGGATTTCTCCACGCTGGTGGTGCCGACCAGGACCGGCTGGCCGGCCTGGTGCCGTTCGGCGATGTCCTCGACGCACGCCTCGAACTTGGCCTGTGCCGTCTGGTAGATGACGTCGGCCTGGTCGTCGCGGATCATCGGCTGGTTGGTCGGGATCGGGACCACGCCGAGCTTGTAGATCTGGTGGAACTCGTTGGCCTCGGTGGTGGCCGTACCGGTCATGCCGGACAGCTTGTCGTAAAGCCGGAAGTAGTTCTGCAGGGTGATGGTGGCGAGCGTCTGGTTCTCGTCCTTGATCGCCACGCTCTCCTTGGCCTCGATGGCCTGGTGCATGCCCTCGTTGTAGCGCCGGCCGTGCAGGATACGGCCGGTGAACTCGTCCACGATCAGGATCTCGCCGTTCATCACGACGTAGTCCTTGTCCTTCTTGTACAGCTCCTTGGCCTTGATGGAGTTGTTCAGGAAGCTGACCAGGGGGGTGTTGACCGGGTCGTAGAGGTTGTCGATGCCGAGCCAGTCCTCGACCTTCTCCACGCCGGACTCCAGGATGCCGAGGGTCTTCTTCTTCTCGTCGACCTCGTAGTCGCCCTCGCCGTCCTCGCCGCGGCGCAGCCGGGGCGCGATCTTGGCGAACTCGGTGTACCAGCGCGGGCTCTGCTCGGCCGGGCCGCTGATGATCAGCGGCGTCCTGGCCTCGTCGATGAGGATCGAGTCCACTTCGTCGACGACCGCGTAGTGGTGGCCGCGCTGCACGCAGTCTTCCAGCGACCAGGCCATGTTGTCGCGCAGGTAGTCGAAGCCGAACTCGTTGTTGGTCCCGTAGGTGATGTCGGCGGCGTACTGCCTGCGGCGCTCGGCCGGTTCCATGTCCCCCAGGATCACGCCCACCTCGAGCCCGAGGAAGTGGTGCACCCGCCCCATCCACTCGGAGTCGCGCTTGGCCAGGTAGTCGTTCACGGTGACGACGTGGACGCCCTGGCCGGCGATCGCGTTGAGGTAAGCGGGGAAGACGCCGGTGAGCGTCTTGCCCTCACCGGTCCTCATCTCGGCGATGTTGCCCAGGTGCAGCGCGGCGCTACCCATCAGCTGGACGTCGAAGGCGCGCTGCCCGAGGGTGCGCTTGGCCGCCTCGCGCACGGTGGCGAACGTCTCGGGAAGCAGGTCGTCCAGCGTTTCCCCGTCGGCGTATCGCTGCCGGAACTCGTCAGTCATGGCGCGCAGCTCGGCGTCACTCATCTTGACGAAGTCGTCTTCAATAGAGTTAATCTGCTCGCTGATCCGCTTGAGCTTGCGCAGGATCCTGCCTTCGCCGGCGCGAAGGACGCTATCAAAGATGGGTGGCACTTCTCGTCGCGCTCCTCGCGGATCGTCTTACCTCATCATGGCCGGTGACCGTAACCGGCTCACGCTCACCGCCCCAACATGCCATGGTAGGCGAGAAGAGACACCAAACCGAGTCGCAACCAAACCGGCAGGGTCAGCGGACGGGTGCCTTCGGGGGCCGGCTGGTGATCAGTCTCGCACTTCCCGGAGAATAATAGGAGCGTTCACGAGGAGAGGAGCCAGGAGTGGCCGAGCAGGCGTCATCAGGGACCATGGCGGAGGCCACGGGCGACACCGGAGCGCACGGGCTTGACGCGCAGACGGGTCTGCCGCACGAGCATGAGGCGCACCATGGCCGACCTGCCTCCTGGGTGGCGGTCTCGGTCATCATCATCGGCTTCATCGTCGGCGGAGCCGCGATGGTTCCGCACCCGATCTGGTGGCTTTTCTGGACCGGCGCCGGGATCGTGGTCATCGGCGGCATCATGGCCACAGCCGCGCGAATTTTCGACGACTGGTACTAAAAGAGCATTTTCCGAACGGGGCCGTGGTTTCTCTTTCTCCGCACGTGTCATCCTCCGGCGGCCGGGCGCGCCCGGAATGTCGTAGCCGCCGGTTACTATCGCAGGCATGGGTCTGGATGCTCCCGCGGCCGAGGTGACGATCACCCCGGATGAGGTCCGCCGGATGACGCTGCGCGCGCAGGGGTTCCTCGGCGCGACGTCGCGGCGCGGCGGCGTGGCCGCCATGCTCCGCCGGGTCGGCGCGGTCCAGCTCGACACGATCAGCGTGCTGGCCCGCTCGCACGAGCTCGTCGCCTACGCGCGGCTTGGCGCGGTCTCCCGGTCGCAGATCGAGCAGGCCTACTGGCACGCCGCCAAGCCTGCCGCCTTCGAGTACTGGGCGCACGCGGCCTGCGTGCTGCCGATCGAGCAGTGGCCGTACTTCGCCTTCCGGCGGCGCGCGCTGCGGGCCCGGGGAATCCGGTGGCATCGCAGCCACGCAGAAACCTGCGACAAGGTCCTGGCCCGGCTGCGCGCGGAGGGCCCGCTGACCGCGACCCAGCTAGGCGGGGCCAAGGCCGGCGGCCCGTGGTGGGACTGGTCAGACGTCAAGATCGCAGTGGAATGGCTGCTCGACACCGGAGATGTCATCTGCGCCCGGCGGACCGGCTGGCGGCGGGTCTACGACCTGCCCGAGCGGGTGCTGCCCGGCGAACTGCTTAACGCGGAGCCGTCCGACCCCGAGTGCATCGCCTACCTGGCCGGGGTCGCCACCCGGGCCCTCGGCGTGGTCACCCAGGCGGACTTGGTCGAATACCACCGGCTGAACCACCTCACCAGCGAGAAGTTCCAGCACACGCGGCTGGTCGCCGACGCCGCGCAGGCGGCGGGCCTGACCCCGGTCGCGATCGCGGGCCCGGATCCGGCCCGGCCGCCCGCGGCGGGCTGGGCCGACCCGGTGGCGCTGGCGCAGGCCAGCGCCGCACCCCGCGGCCGGAACCGGGTCACGCTGCTCTCGCCGTTCGATTCGCTGATCTGGGACCGCAAGCGGACCCGGCAGATGTTCGGCTTCGAGCACAGCCTCGAGGCGTACGTGCCGAAACACAAGCGGGTGCACGGCTACTTCACCATGCCGCTGCTGGCCGGCGGCCGCCTGGCGGGCCGGGTTGATCCGGCCAGGGAAGGCAAAACCCTGATCGCGCGCAAGGTCTCGCTGGACCGGGCCTCGGCCGCCGAGCCGATGGCCCAGGCGCTGCGGGAGGCGGCCACCTGGGTCGGCTGCGACGACGTCCGCCTCGAGCAGGTCGAGCCCGCCGCCTACGCCCCCCGCCTAGCCGCCGCCCTAGCTCGCACCTGAGCAGTGCCCCGCCGCCTTGGCCGAGCGAGCGGGCTAGCAGAGCGAGCGGGCTAGCAGAGTCAGCTGAACTCGATGAGCTTTTGCCGGACGGCGATCATGACGGCTTCCATCCGGGAGTGGATCTGCAGCTTCTCCAGGATGTTCCTGACGTGGTTCTTCACCGTGTTCTCTGAGATGAACAGTTCCTTGGCGATGTCACGGTTGTTCATGCCGCGGGCGACAAGCTTGAGCACCTCCATCTCCCGGTCGGTGAGCTTGGGCGCGGCGACGTGCTGGACTCGTTCTTCCTCGGCGTCGCGCTTGGCCAGCGTGGCGAACTCAGACAGGAGCTTGCCCGCCATCGACGGGTTGATCAGGGACTGGCCGCCGTGCACCGACCGGACCGCGTCGGCCACCTCGTCCAGCGGTATGTCCTTCAGCAGGTAACCGCTGGCACCCGCCCTGATGGCCTCGAACAGGTCTTCCTCCTCGTCGCTGATCGTCAGCATCACGATCTTGGCGCTCGGTGCGACTTCCTTGATCGCCCGGCAGGCCTCGATGCCGCTGATCTTGGGCATCCGGATGTCCATGAGCACGATATCGGGCAGCGACTCCCCGGCCACGGAAACCGCCTCCGTGCCGTCGCTGGCCTGCCCGACGAGATCGATGTCGTCCTCCTCCTCGAGGACCATCTCCAGGCCGCGCCGGAACAGCGCGTGATCGTCGGCGATCAGCACCCGGATCGGCTCCAGTCGCTTCCCCGCACCCGCCTCCCCGTCCCCCTTCCCCGGCTGCTGAGCAGCAGCCATCGCCCTGTCGCCCATGGCGCTCACCTCGTTGCCTCCCTCAGGGACCATCGCCCGCATCCGCCTCACAGGCAGCCAGGCTGACCTTGATCGGCACGAATGTCATGTGATCAGACTCTTGCCGACCCGGGGCCATGATGCAAGCCGGGCGCCTCAGGCGCCCGGCTCGCATCAGCCAGATATGACCAAGGACGGCCCGCGATCTACTCCTCGACCAGCCGGATCACCCCGTAGTCATAGCCACGGCGCCGGTAGACGACGCTGAAGCGGTCGCAGTCACAATCGTGGAAGAGATAGAAGTCGTGACCGACGAGTTCCATCTCCAGCAGGGCCTGGTCGATCGTCATCGGCGTAGCCGCGTGCACCTTCTCGCGCAGCACCAGCGGGCCGTCGCCTTCCATCTCGATCGGCACGAACTGGCTCTCCGGCTCCACCTCGTCGAAGTCAGCCCGGTCGGCCTCATCGTCCATCTCGCCAGTCCGCGGCCGGGCCACGCCGTGGCCGTTGAGCCGCGCCTTTCGCGGCGCCACGGCCGGCTCCAGCTCGCCGAAAGCACCCGCAAGCACTGGCTCCACGCCTGTCAGCAGATCCGGCGACCGCACCGTAACGTTGTCCCCGTGCTTGACCTTGCGCCGGTCGGAGGCCCGGCGGAGTCTGGATTCGAGTTTCGCGAAGGCCAGGTCAAGCGCGGTGTACCGGTCGTCCGCCGCCGCCTCGGCCCTGATCGCGGGGCCACGGGACCTGATCGTCAGTTCGACGCGTTCGCGGTGATCAGACTGCCTTGGGTTACGTTCCTCGGAGACCTCCACGTCGATCCGCACCGCCTTGGCGTCCAGCTTCTCGAGCCTGGCCAGCTTGGCGGTGGCGTGCTGACGGAAACGTTCCGGGACAGTGAAGTGGCGTCCCCTGACGATGATTTCCATCTGGATCCCCATTCAGTCGATTTCGCCCTCTCATCGAGAGGGGCGGCACTCGCCCGGCCGACCTGGTCTTCGACCCCACATTCGCCTGCTGAGGGGTTCGCGGCCTCTATAGCCACTACTGCCCTTCTCCCGGTCCGGGAGACTCGGTATCTCCCGGCGAGGCAGGACTTACTTCTAAGCCGCACCGTGATCAGTCGACAAGAAGTCGCCTTACGTGGGCCGTTTTGCCTGCGGCTGGCATCGGCTTGCCCAGCGTGGCGCCCTCGAAGGGAGCCACGCCCGGCGCAACCACGGGCCCGGGCGAGTGCCATGTCTGAACGCTAGCTTGTCGGCGCGTGAATGTCAGGGGGGACATGTATGCGATCAATCACAAATTGCCATATAACGACCGCATAACGTTAATGAGGCGAGGGTGCGGGCCTTTTTGATCCGCGAAAACTGGCCTGGCCATTTGACTCGCGACACGCGGAGGGGCGATTCCGGGCTGGGTCGCGATGGGGCCAGCTCCGGCCAGGCCGGGCAGGCCGCACGGTCCGGGCGGAGGCTTAGCCGGGGTAGGCGGGATTCTGGCCGTGGACGCCGAGAAACTGCCAGGGACCCTCGAGGCTGGTCGAAACGACCAGCTGCTCGCCGGGCAGCCCAGCGACCAGCGCGTTCATCTCGCTATTGGCCGTGATCGAATCCGTGCCTGGCGGGGCGAGCTGGGAGTTGTAGGACTGCTGCCCGTCGACGGGTACCTCGGACAATCTCGGGCTTGAGCCGCCCGTGAGCACGATCAGATTATCGGCGTCGTACCAGGTCAGATCCTCCGGCTGAACGAGGTCCGGCCCGAGGTGGACGGCTGGCTCGGTCAGCGAGACGGTTTCGGAGGGCAGGCCCCGCTGGCCCTGCGCGGACTGACCGCCGTGGATGATGGCGGCGAGATCGACCACGCTGCCCGACCCGTTCTGCACGATCAAGGCGATCCGGATGCCGTCGGGTGCGACGCTCAGATCGGTGACGTTACCCGGCAGGGCCGAGGTGTTGACCGAGGTCGTCTGGCCGTTGACCGGCACCATGAAGACGTCACCATTCTCGGCCACCCACAGGTCATGGTTACGGTCCCAGCTGAGCGCGGTCACGCCCGATCCGATCTCTTTCACCGCGGTCAGCTTCGTCGTCCCGCCGGAGGCCGGCCCGGTGAACAGTTTCCTGGCGTCCGGGGAGTAGCACGCGACGTACTGTCCGTCGGGTGAGACCGCCACCAGGGAAGGCGTTCCGAGGCCCGGGTAGGTCCGGGAGACCGGCGCCGCGATGGATCCGGTGGGCACATTCCCTTCGCCGCACGACGGCAGGCTGGCGACGGTCGCCGAGCCGAGGACCGAGACGACCGGGCCGACCTGGCCGCGCTGGACGCTAGCCTCGGCGGCGCAGCGAGACCATACCTGACCGTGGCTGGCGAAGGAGAAGCTGGCCGGCTGCGACGGGTACGGGTTGTAGCACGGATAGGTGGCCTGGTTCTGCACCTGACTCCGGGCCTGCCTGATACCGCAGATAGTTTTGGGCGGTATGAACGGCTGGCCGTTGAGCTCAAGCTCGACCGACTGGATGGGCGCCCCCGGCCCGGGCCGGGGGCTGGCCAGCGTCCAGGCCAGCTGGGCGGAAACCTGCTCGAGAGCGGTCGTGCTCGCGCCTTTGAGGCCGCCGAGGTTGACCACGGCGGTCGTTCCGGCCTGCGTGACGTTTACCAGCGTGGCCCTGGCCGGGAAGGTCAGGGCGGCCGTCTTAAGCAACGTGCTCTTCGGTTGACCAGCGCTCGGCAGCAGCGCGCTGACCAGGTTGTTCAGCAGGTCCGTGGTCGAGGTGCCCTGCGGCACGAACACCGAGTCAGGGACGAGCGGCTGTTCCGTCGCTCCGGGCAGGGCAGCGGAGTTGAGGAAGTACAGGTCCTGCGGTTTGTAGAACGCACCGAACTCAGACACGGTGAGCAGGCGCTTGGACGGCGGATTGGCGATGCGCCACTGGCCGTTGACCTTCGTCAGGTGAAAGGCGTAACCGCCCGCCGCGGTACCGCCCGCCGAGACGAACTGACCCGTGCCGTTGAAAGTGGACTGCTCGTTCCCCGAGGCGACGACCGTGGTCTGCCTGACGCCGGGCCGGGGCGGGGGCGTCACCGGGGGACCGAAGGTACGGTACACCGTGACCGACCAGGTCGGGCTCCAGGTCTTGACGGCCGAGCTGACCAGGTACTCCCGGGCGATGGCGGCATTGAAGGGGTAGTTCGCGCTGGCGGCCAGGAATCCCCCGACGATCTGCGACGGCGACTCGCCCGGCTGCGGGCCCGAGGGGAACGTCTGGATGACATCTCCGGCCGGGGCGGTACTCTGCGGGCTGGCGCTGATCGCGCCGACCGGCCCGCTGCTCGGCATACCCGCGCAGCCCGCGACGGAGACGACCGCGGCGGTCACCACGCAGGCCCCCCTGGCCATGCTCGGCCACCGCCGCGCGGGGCGCCGTCTGGGGCTAGCCACGTGAGATCATCCCGGGGACCTTGACCACGGGGTGCGGTCCGGTGCCGGTCAGGCCGCCGGGCACCTCGGCGTCGTCCGGGCCGAGCGGCAGCGGTGAGCCGGCGAGTTCGGAGCCGACCACCCTCGGCATGGTCAGCCGGAAAACCGAGCCCTTGCCGCGCTCCCCCCAGGCCTGCAGCCAGCCGCCGTGCAGCCGGGCGTCTTCCAGGGAGATGGCCAGGCCCAGGCCGGTGCCGCCGGTGGTGCGGGCCCGCGCCACGTCGGCCCGCCAGAACCGCTCGAAGACGTTCTGCTCGTCGCCCGGCCTCAGCCCCACCCCGAAGTCGCGCACAGAAACCGCGACCGCGTCGCTGTCCATGGCCGTGGTGACCACCACGTCCTTACCTTCGCCGTGCTCGACCGCGTTCACCAAGATGTTGCGCAGGATGCGCTCGACCCGCCGCCGGTCCACCTCGGCGAAACAGCCGCTCGCGGGCAGCCGGAACTCGATCCGGCTGCCGCGCCGCTCGGCCAGCTGCTGGGCGTCGTCGGCTGACCGCCGCACCAGATCGCACACGTCGACGAGGTCGGCGTCCAGGGTGGCCGCGCCCGCGTCGTACCTGCTGATCTCAAGCAGGTCGACCAGCAGCGACTCGAAGCGCTCCAGCTGACTTTGCAGCAGCTCGGCCGACCGGGCGGCCGCCGGGTCAAGATCCCCGCGGGACTCGAACAGCAGATCCGCGGCCATCTTGATGGTCGCCAGCGGGGTACGCAGCTCGTGCGACACGTCCGAGACGAACTGCCGCTGCACCATCGACAGCTCCTCGAGCTCGCGGAGCTGACCCTGCAGGCTGTCCGCCATCTCGTTGAACGAGGTGGCCAGCGCCGCGAGATCGTCCACGCCGAGCACCCGCATGCGTTCCTCGAGGTGCCCGGCCGACAGCCGCTGGGCCGCCTGGGCGGCGTGCCGGACGGGCAGCACCACCCACCGGGTGACCAGCGACGCGATCGCGGCCAGCAACACGGCCAGGGCGAGCCCGACGCCGGCCAGAATCCGCTGCATCAGCAGCAGGGTCGCCTGTTCCGAGGTCAGCGGGTACACGTAGTAGAGCTGGTAGTACGGCCCGACCGGGACCCCGACGGCCAGGGCCGGCCCGGCCGGCTGACCGTTGTTGTCGATGACCGTGGTCGGCTCGTAAGCGGGGATGGCGTTGTTCTGGTTGTCGTATTTCTCGTCCTGCTGCTCCGCGCTCACCCGGGCGATCAGGTCGGGCGGGATGGTCGCCGCGGGGATGAAGCTGTTCCCGCCGACCCAGGGCACGTTGCTGGCCTCCGTGCTGGTCAGATGCACCGAGACCAGGTAATTGCTGGTGCTGCCGCCCGGCGGCAGCAAGGTCCCGGCGATGGTCTGGGCGACGGAGACGGCGCTCTGGGAATCCGGCTGCGCGAGCACCGTCACGGTGGACAGCCCAAGAGCAGACGAGCGGCCCGCGCTGACCTGGACGGTCGCGGACTTCTCCACGCCGTCGAGCAGGCCGGCCGCGATCGCCTGGACCAGGAAGAAACCGAGTACGGCGATGACCAGAACCGACAGGACCAAGGTGGTCGAGACCACCCGCAGCTGGAGCGAACGATGCCAGCGAATCCTCGCCAGCGCGACCGCGCGCCGCTGCCACCGGCGCCCGGCCCGCAGCCCGCGCTTGACCCGGTCCGGCAGCCGACGGCTGATCGACCGCCCGAAAGAGGACCGGCGCAACTCGGTTATCCAGTCACGCTGCCATCGCCTGCGAACCGCTGTCACTTCGTAAACCTAGGCTCAGCCTGGGCCCGCCTTGTAGCCGACACCGCGCACCGTGACGACGATCTCGGGGTGCTCGGGATCCTTCTCGATTTTCGCGCGCAACCGCTGCACATGCACGTTGACCAGCCTGGTGTCCGCGGCATGCCGGTAGCCCCAGACCTGCTCGAGCAGGACCTCGCGGGTGAACACCTGCCTGGGCTTGCGGGCCAGCGCGACCAGCAGGTCGAACTCGAGCGGCGTCAGGTTCAGCGTTTCCGCGTCGCGCTTGACCGAATGGCCGGCCACGTCGATGGTGATGTCGCCGATCTGGAGCATCTCGGGGGCTGGCTCGTCGGTCCGGCGCAGCCGGGCCCGGACCCGGGCGACCAGCTCCTTGGACTTGAACGGCTTCATGATGTAGTCATCGGCCCCGGACTCCAGGCCTAGAACCACGTCCACGGTGTCCGTCTTCGCCGTCAGCATCACGATCGGCACGCCGGACTCGGCCCGGATCTGACGGCAGACGTCAATCCCATCCGAACCTGGCAGCATCAGGTCAAGGAGCACCAAGTCAGGCCGGGAGTCCCGGAAAACCTCGACCGCCTTGTCGCCGTCGGCGACGAATGTCGGTTCGAACCCCTCACCGCGAAGCACGATCCCGAGCATCTCAGCGAGAGCGGCGTCGTCATCGACGACAAGCACACGTCCCCTCATGGGCCCCATCGTTCCATTGTGGTTGACACTGCGTGTGTGGTTGACACTGCGTGGACGCAGGCTACCCCCATTACCTGCGGCGCGACACCCGTTCGCGGATAGCTTTTCCGGCAATTCGGTAAATCAAACCCAATTCGCCCGCTGCGGTCCACGCGGGGACACCCCGCCCGGGCGCGTGGCCGGGCGGACGGGGAGGGTGGCTGGAGGGTGATACCACGGCTCGTTCGGCAGAAAAGATTTTGACCTTGGTCGAGCCCGCGGGCGACGATAAGGTTACTCGCCATGGCGGAACCGCTGCGCAACATCATCGACCCGGGCTGGGCGCAGGCACTCGAGCCGGTCGCGGGCCAGATCGCGTCGATGGGAGAGTTCCTGAGAGCCGAGGTGGCCGCCGGGCGCCGGTACCTGCCGTCCGGAGACAACGCGCTGCGGGCGTTCAAGCAGCCGTTCGCCGATGTGCGGGTGCTGATCGCCGGCCAGGACCCCTACCCCACGCCCGGGCATCCGGTCGGCCTCAGCTTCTCGGTCGCGCCCGAGGTGAAAAGGCTGCCGCCGAGCCTGGTCAACATCTTCCGTGAATACGGCGACGACCTGGGTTACCCCGCGCCTGCCTCTGGGGACCTCACCCCGTGGACCGAACGGGGCGTACTGCTGCTCAACCGGGTGCTGACCGTCGCGCCTGGTAAGCCCGGGTCGCACCGGGGCAAGGGCTGGGAACAGGTGACCGAGCAGGCCATCCGGGCGCTGGCCGGGCGGACCGCGGCGCCGCTGGTCGCGATCTTGTGGGGCCGTGACGCGCGGACGCTGGTGCCGCTGCTCGACCGGGTACCGTGCGTAGAGTCGGCGCATCCGAGCCCGTACTCGGCCGCCAGCGGCTTCTTCGGCTCGCGCCCGTTCAGCCGGGCCAACCAGCTGCTCGCCCAGCACGGCGCCGAACCGGTCGACTGGAAGCTACCGTAAACATGCCACCTCTGAGCAACCCGAGAGGTAGCTCGGCAACTTCTGCTGATAGTGTGATTTTCCTGCTTTCGGGGGCAGTGGTTCGGGCGTCTATGTCAGAGCTGAGATCATGCAACAGGGGAATATCGCGTGGACGGGCGGGTACCGGCACAGTGGAACACACGCAGGACGTCAACGATCACCCGGCGGTGGAACACACGCAAGACGATTACCGTAACCCAGCGCCAGTCCACCAGCACTGGCTAAGCCGGAACCGGCTCCTCGCCGCCAACGGCGCCTTCGCCGTCTACGCGACGGCCCTCGCGGTGGACACCGGGCACGCGGACCGGACCTGGGCGATCTGGGCGGCCGTGGCCTATGGCGTGACCACCGCGATCTTGTGGCTCACCCGGCGCAGGAACATACCGGTGGTCCTCCCGTTGCTCGTGTCGCTGGCCGGGGCCCTGGCCGCGCCGGTGACCTGGCTGGTCACCCGGGTGACACCGACGCCCGAGGTCCAGGTCATCTCGCGTTCGGCGGTACTGCTGCTGCAGCACGGCAGCCCCTACCTGCCGCCCGGACAGCTGGCCAGCTGGCTGTCCTACAACCCGTACCTGCCGGTCATGGCGGTGTTCGGGCTGCCCAAGGCGCTAGGCGCGTCCGGCCTGCTGGCGGACCCCCGGGTATGGCTCACCGCGGTGTCGATCGTGCTGATCTGGACGGCGTTCGCCGTCGCGGCCCCGCACCGGCACTGCGACTCCTGCCGGCAGAGCGTGCTGCTGTCCACCGTGTTCATCGTGGCTTCCCCGGTGATCGCGTTCCCGCTGGCCGTCGGCATCACCGACCCGCCGGTGATCGCGCTGATGTTCCTGACCCTGGCGCTGATCGCCCGGCCGTCCAATGTGCTCAGGGCGGCCGCGGCCCTCGGGGTCGCGTGCGCCATGAAGGCGACCGCGTGGCCCGCCGTCCCGGTCTTCACCGCGATGCTGGCCGCGCGCGACACCGCCAAGACCGCCTGGCGTTTCATCGGGGCCACGATCGTGGTGGGCCTCGCCCTGTCCGCTGCGCTGGCGCCCTCGGCGCTGCGCAACCCGTACGCGTTCCTGCAGAACATCGTGCTGTTCCCGCTCGGCCTGACCAAGCACCAGACGCCGGCCGCCAGCCCGCTGCCCGGCCACCTGCTGGCCATCACCGGGATGGCGGGCCACTGGGCCGCCGTCGTCCTGCTGGTCGCGGCCGGACTCGGCTTCGCGACCTCGCTCATCGTCCGCCCGCCCGCGGACGCGCGCGCCGCCGCGTGGCGCCTCGCGCTGGGGCTCGCGGTGATGTTCACGCTGGCACCCGCCACCCGGTGGGGGTATTTCGTGTACCCGCTGGGGCTGGTGGGCTGGCTGGTGCTGACCCGGGAGCCAGGCACCGGGGCGGCGCCGGGCCCGGCCGACCCGGTCGGCCGGGCCGGCCGGGGCGGCGCGGTGGCCATCGGGGTGCCGGCTCAGGCCGGCCAGCAGAACCTGACCGCGCCGGCCCGCTAGCCGCTCTTCCGTCTTCCCTCAGGAACCGATGCGCCAGGACTCGCGGTAGGCCAGCTGCGCGGGGGTGAGCGCATCGATTGACGTGCCCATGGTGGCCAGGACCAGGCGGGCGGCCTCGGCGTCGATATCCGCGGGCACCTCGTGCACACCGGCCGCGAGCCTGCCGCCCGTGTTTCCCGGCAGCCCCGTGTTTCCTGTTCGCGCGGTGCCCGCCAGCCAGGCCAGCGCGAGCGCCTCGATGCCGAACGCCAGGTCCATCACCTCGGGCGGGTGCCCTTCAGCCGCGACCAGGTTCACCACCCGGCCCTCGGCCAGCAGCAGCAAGGTCCGGCCGTCGCCGAGGTCATAGGCGTCGACGTGCGGCCGCACGTCACGATGAACCGCGGTGGCCAGGCCCGCCAGTGCCCGGACGTCGATCTCCACGTCGAAGTGCCCGGCGTTAGCGAGGATGGCGCCGTCGCGCATGACCGCGAGGTGCGCCTCGCTGATCACGTCGACCGATCCCGTCGCGGTGACGAACACCTCGCCGGCCGGCGCAGCCTCGGTCATCGGCAGCACCCGGAAGCCCCGCAGCGAGGCGTCCAGCGCCCGGACCGGATCGGTCTCGGTCACGATGACCTGGGCGCCGAACCCGCGGGCCCGCTCGGCGACGCCCCGCCCGCTCGCCCCGAACCCGGCCACCACCACGGTCTTGCCCGCCAGCAGCGTGTTCGTGGCCCGCAAGATGCCGTCGATCACCGACTGGCCGGTCCCGCAGGTGTTGTCGACCATGCGCTTGACCGCGGTGTCGTTGGCCGCGACCACCGGGAACGCGAGCGCGCCCTCGGCGGCCATCCGGCGCAGCCTGATCACGCCCGTGGTGGTCGACTCGCAGCCTCCCTTAACGTTGGCGAGCAGCGCCGGGGCCCGGGTGTGCAGCGTGTTGACCAGGTCACCGCCGTCGTCGATGACCAGATCCGGGCCCTGCGCGGTCTGCGCCAGGGCCAGCTCGATGTGGCGGTAGTAACCGCGCCGGTCCACCCCGGCCCGGGCGAAGACCGCGATCCCGTACCTGACCGCGAGCGCCGCCGCGATGTCGTCCTGGGTGGATAGCGGGTTGGACGCCGCGAGTGAGACGGTCGCCCCGCCCGCCCGGAGCAGCCGCACCAGCATCGCGGTCTCGGCCGTGATGTGCAGGCAGGCCGCGACGGCCAGCCCCTCGAAGGGCCGATCCCGGGCGAAGCGCTGCATGAGACCGGTCAGCAGGGGCATGGCCCGTTCGGCGTACCGGATGCGGGCATCGCCTTCGGCGGCCAGGCCGGGATCGGCGACGTCCCCCCGCAGCGTTTCGGCCTGCGGCGGCGGGGGGACGTCGTGGGCGTCCTGGATGTCAGTAACGGTACTGATCCGGCTTGTACGGGCCGTCCACGGGAACGCCGATGTAATCTGCCTGCGCCTTGGTCAGCTGGCTCAGCCTGACCCCGAGCGCGTCCAGGTGCAGCCGGGCCACCTTCTCATCCAGGTGCTTGGGCAGCACGTGCACGCCGAGCTCATACTCGTCGGGCTTAGTGAACAGCTCGACCTGGGCGATGACCTGGTTGGTGAAGCTGTTGGACATGACGAAGCTGGGATGCCCGGTGGCGTTGCCCAGGTTCAGCAGGCGGCCCTCGGACAGCATGATGATGCCGTGCCCGTCGTCGAACACCCACTCATCGACCTGCGGCTTGATGTTGCTGCGGCGCACCCCGGGCCACCGCGCCAGGCCCGCCATGTCGATCTCGTTGTCGAAGTGCCCGATGTTGCCCACGATCACCTGGTGCTTCATCCGGCTCATCTGCTCCGCGGTGATGACATCGCGGTTCCCGGTGGCGGTGACGAAGATGTCCGCCGTGGCCAGCACGTCGTCCAGGGTGGCCACCTGGTAGCCGTCCATCGCCGCCTGCAGCGCGCAGATCGGGTCGATCTCGGTGATGATCACCCGGGCGCCCTGGCCGCGCAGCGACTCCGCGCAGCCCTTGCCCACGTCGCCGTACCCGCACACCACGGCGACCTTCCCGCCGATCAGCACGTCGGTGCCGCGCTTGATCCCGTCGATCAGGGAGTGGCGGCAGCCGTACTTGTTGTCGAACTTTGACTTGGTGACCGAGTCGTTGACGTTGATCGCCGGGAACAGCAGCGTCCCGGCCCGGGCCATCTCGTACAGCCGGTGCACCCCGGTGGTGGTCTCCTCGGTCACGCCCTTGATGCTGGCCGCGGCCTTGGTCCACTTGCCTGGATGGTCGGCGAGGGAGTTGCGGAGCAGGTCCAGGATGATCCGCCACTCCTCCGGGTCATCCTCGGCCGGTGAGGGCACGCCGCCCGCCTTCTCGTACTCGGCGCCCTTGTGCACGAGCAGGGTGGCGTCGCCGCCATCGTCCAGGATCATGTTCGGGCCGTCTTCGCCCGGCCAGGTCAGCGCGAGCTCGGCGCAGCGCCAGTACTCCTCGAGGCTCTCGCCCTTCCAGGCGAAGACCGGGATGCCCTTCGGGTCGTCGGGGCTGCCATCAGGCCCGACCGCGACCGCGGCCGCGGCGTGGTCCTGGGTGGAGAAGATGTTGCAGCTCGCCCAGCGGACCTGCGCGCCCAGGGCCGTGAGGGTCTCGATCAGCACCGCCGTCTGGATCGTCATGTGCAGCGAGCCGGTGACCCGCGCCCCGCGCAGCGGCTGGCTGGGCGCGTACTCCTCGCGCACCGCCATCAGCCCGGGCATCTCGTGCTCGGCCAGCTGGATCTCCTTGCGCCCGAAGGCCGCCAGCGAGAGGTCGGCGACTAGGTACGGAACCTGCTCCGCGGTCATGCGTTCTCCTGTTTTCCGCCCGAACGGGCCGTGGTTTTCCGGCCCAGAGGGGCCGTGGCTGGCCGGCCCGAACGGGCCGTGGTGACTCGTGTCGCTCCTACGTTACGGGAGCGCGGGCCGTCGTCGCACGCCCGGAGCGGCATTCTTGACACGAAATTGTTAGAATCGTGGCTATGCGCATCTCGGAGGCCGCGAGGCGGCTCGGCACGTCGGCTCGCATGCTCCGCTACCGCGAAGAACTCGGCTTGTTGCCCCAGGTCCGCGACCCGCTGCTGGGCGGGACGCCGAGATTGGGCGGGCCGTCGCACCGGCAGTTCAGCGAGGCGGACCTGGAAGCGGTCGCGGTCGCGCTCGAGCTCGAGCGGCGCTACGACATCAGCCCCGCGTCGCTCGCGTTCGGGCTGCGCGTGCTGGCCGAGCCGCCGGTGCGCGCCGCCGTCGCGGACCTGGGCCGCAGGCTCGGCCGGATTCCCCCTACCCCGGGCCGGGCGCTGGACTTCGAGAAGGAACGCGCGCTCCGGCTGCTGTCCCGCGGCTAAAATCCCGCTTCTTGCCAGTGTGCCCCATGAGGGGGCGCCTCTCTGGCCCCCGTTGCGCTCCAACGGCGCACGAGTCCCCGACGGGTTGGATTTGCGTGGAAGATTTGGCCTTCGCGGAAGATCCGGGCAACGGGGGGGTACCAAAGATTCCACGAAAGCCGGATCTTCCACGATCT
>Ga0209839_10000657_pt1 | contig 17673 bp, 14 predicted proteins | sample OrgsoiDNA2013050_FD_185800 | JGI IMG/M metagenome (GOLD analysis project Ga0209839, IMG submission 185800) | Permafrost soil microbial communities from the Arctic, to analyse light accelerated degradation of dissolved organic matter (DOM) -... | ecosystem: Environmental > Terrestrial > Soil >... | reverse complement strand
TGTTTCGCGGCGTGGCTCGCCTTGGGCGCGGCTCCGGCAGTGGCTGCCGGCATGTACAAATGGACCGACGACCAGGGCAACGTTCACTATAGCGACCAAATGCCGGCGGACGCCGTCAACAAGGGCGGCGTCGTGTTCGACAAGCAAGGCCGGCAGCTCAAGAAAATCGACCCGACGCTGACGCCTGCGCAGGCCAAAGTCAAGGAGATCGAGGACGAGCGCCTGCGCCTCATCGCCAAGCAACAGGAAGACAAGATGCGGCGCGACATCGCGCTCATGCACTCCTACACGAGCGAAGACGAGATCGACTTCGCGCGCAATCGGTCGGTGCAAGCAACCGAAGCCCAGCTCAAGTCCGCCGAAGCGTACGTTGCCGACATGACGAAGCGTCAGCAGGAGCTTAAGAAGACCAAGCTCGAGTACGTCGGCAAGCCGGCGCCGGGGACGCTCGAAAGCGAGCTCGTGGGTCTCGACGAAGAGCTCTCACGTCAGGACAAGGTTCTGGCGCAAAGACGTGCGGAAATTGCGGCGATCAACGCCAAGTACGAGGCTGACAAGCTGCGCTGGCGCGAAATCAGGACCGATCAAAAGGCCCCCGCGGCTCCCGCTCCCGCAGCGGCAGCGACTCCGGCGCCGCCGGCCAAAAGCGCAACCAGCTCAGTGACCAAGTAGCGCGGGATCCGGAATTTGCGTGACACCAAGGCGGCCTGCGGGCCGCCTTGGTTTTTCATCGCTGCCACAACGCCGGCACGCCGCTCTGTTTTTCGTCGCTGCCGCGGTGTCGGCACGCACCGATGCGATAATCACCGCCTTCACTTTTCTTGCCGGCAGGAAAATGGCGCAATACGTCTACAGCATGAATCGGGTCGGCAAGATCGTGCCGCCCAAGCGCGTGATCCTGAAGGACATCTCGCTGTCCTTCTTTCCCGGCGCCAAGATCGGCGTGCTGGGCGTGAACGGCTCCGGCAAATCGAGTCTCCTGCGCATCATGTCGGGCGAGGACAAGGACTACGAAGGCGAAGCGATTCCGATGCCGAACATGCGCATCGGCTATCTGCCGCAGGAACCGCAACTCGCGCCGGACAAGACGGTGCGCGAGACGATCGAGGAAGGTCTGGGCGAGATATTCGACGCCAAGCAAAAGCTCGAGGCCATCTACGCCGCTTACGCCGAGCCCGATGCCGATTTCGACAAGCTCGCTGCCGAACAGGCCAAGTACGAAGCCATCGTCGCCGCCAGCGGCGCGGACACCGACGTGCAAATGGAAATTGCTGCCGACGCGCTACGGTTGGCGCCGTGGGACGCGAAGATCGGCAACCTGTCCGGCGGCGAAAAGCGGCGCGTGGCGCTCTGCCGCCTGCTCCTTTCCAAGCCCGACATGCTGCTGCTCGACGAGCCGACCAATCACCTCGACGCCGAAAGCGTCGAATGGCTCGAGCAGTTTCTGCTGCGATTCCCCGGAACCGTGATGGCGGTGACCCACGATCGTTACTTTCTCGACAATGCCGCCGAATGGATACTCGAGCTCGACCGCGGGCACGGCATTCCGTGGAAGGGCAACTACAGCTCGTGGCTCGAGCAAAAAGAGGCGCGCCTGCAGACCGAGGCGAAGCAGGAATCCGCGCGCATCAAGGCGATGCACACCGAGCTCGAGTGGGTGCGCACCAATCCCAAGGGCCGCCAGGCGAAAAGCAAGGCGCGCATCGCGCGATTCGAGGAGCTATCGAGCCACGAGCACCAGAAGCGCAACGAGACGCAGGAGATCTTCATTCCCGTCGCCGAGCGTCTCGGCAACCAGGTGATCGAGTTTCACGGCGTCAGCAAGGGTTATGGCGAGCGGCTGCTGATCGACGATTTGAGCTTCAGCGTCCCGCCCGGCGCGATCGTCGGCGTCATCGGACCCAACGGCGCCGGAAAGTCGACGTTGTTCCGCATGATCACCGGCGCCGAAAAACCCGACAAGGGAAAGATCGTCATCGGGTCGACCGTAAAACTTGCGGTCGTCGATCAGTCGCGCGAAGCCCTGCCCGACGACAAGACCGCGTGGCAAGCGATTTCAGGAGGGCTCGATATCCTGACTGTCGGAAAATTCGAAATGCCCTCGCGCGCCTATCTCGGGCGCTTCAATTTCAAGGGCGTCGATCAGCAGAAGAACGTCGGCCAGCTGTCGGGCGGCGAGCGCGGCCGGCTGCACCTGGCGATCACGCTGTTGAAGGGCGGCAACGTGCTGCTGCTCGACGAGCCGTCGAACGATCTCGATGTCGAGACGCTGCGCGCGCTCGAAGACGCTTTGCTCGAATTCGCCGGCAGTGTTCTGGTTATTTCACACGACCGCTGGTTTCTCGATCGCATCGCCACGCACATCCTCGCCTTCGAGGGCGATTCGCAGGTCAGCTTCTTCGAGGGCAACTATCAGGAATACGAAGCCGACAAGAAGAAGCGGCTGGGAGAAGAAGGCGCGCGCCCGCATCGGATACGGTACAAGGCGCTGATGGCGTAGCGGGAGCGGTGCTAGTTCGCGCACCCTCGGTGGGCCTTGAGGATGCGCGCGACGTCGCGCCCTAAGAATTCGTCATTCCCGCGAAAGCGGGAATCCATTGAGGTTTTGACGGGCGCAAAATGGATCCCCGCTTTCGCGGGGATGACGAACTAAGAGGATCCAGCCAGCTTGCGCTTGAGGATCGCGTTCACCTGCGCCGGGTTCGCGTTGCCCTTTGTCGCCGCCATCGCTTTTCCAACTAGCGAGTTGAACGATTTTTCCTTCCCCGCCTTGTACTCCGCGACAATCGCGCCGTTAGCGGAGAGCACCTCGTCGACGATCTTCTCAAGCGCGCCGGCGTCGGAAATCTGCTGCAGGCCTCTAGCGGCAATGATCTCTTCGGCGTCACCTTCACCCGCCCACATCGCGGCAAGAACTTCCTTTGCGCCCCGGCTGCTGATTTTTTTGTTGAAGAGCTGGGCGAGCAACGCTGCGAGTTGTCGTGGGGTAACGCGGCTGTTCGCAATCGTCGTCTCGGCCTGATTCACAAGCGCACCGAGTTCATTAAGGACCCAGTTCGCAACGCTCTTGGCATTCGCGGCGTCAGGCGATTGGCTCAGGTATGGCACATCGCTGCGTAGCTTCAGCTCGTCGAGTGTTTGCTCGAAGTACGCGGCAATTTCTGCAGAGGCCGTCAATGCCGCTGCATCTTCAGGAAACAGGCTGTAGTCGCGTTCGTACCTGACTCGCTTGGCGTCCGGCAACTCGGCCATCTGACCGCGAATGCTTTCTATCCAAGCTTCGTCGATCACCAACGGCGGCAAGTCCGGGTCGGGAAAGTAGCGATAATCCTGTGCGTCTTCCTTGCTGCGCATCGGGCGTGTCTCGTTCCTTTCCGAATCGTAGAGCCGCGTCTCCTGCACGACCTTGCCGCCATCCTCGATCAACTCGATCTGGCGGCGGACCTCGAACTCGATCGCCTGTTGCATGAAGCGAAAGCTGTTGAGGTTCTTGATTTCGCAGCGGGTGCCGAGCCGGGTCTCGCCGGCTTGCCGCACCGAAACGTTGGCGTCGCAGCGAAAGCTTCCCTCCTGCATGTTGCCGTCACAAATGCCGATCCACCTGACGAGCGAATGAAGCGTCTTGGCATAAGCGACCGCTTCTTCCGCGCTTCGCATCTCCGGCTCGGAGACAATCTCCAGCAGCGGCGTGCCGGCGCGGTTCAGGTCGATGCCGGTCACGCCGCGGCCGAGCGCACCGTGCATGTCAAGTCCCTCATGCAGCGACTTGCCGGCGTCCTCCTCCAGATGCGCGCGGGTCAGCGCGACCTTGATCGCGCCGCGCGTCGCCGACACGATCGCAATCGAGCCGCCCTGCACGACCGGGATTTCGTACTGCGATATCTGATAGCCCTTGGGCAGATCGGGGTAGAAGTAATTCTTGCGCGCGAATACGCTGCGCCGGTTGACGGTGCCGCCGACCGCCAGGCCGAATCGGATCGCACGCTCGACCGCGCCCTTGTTAAGCACCGGCAGCACGCCGGGAAGGGCGATGTCGACCGCAGACGCCTGGCTGTTCGGCGCCGCGCCGAACGCGGTCGATGCGCCTGAAAAAATCTTCGATACTGTGGAGAGCTGGGCGTGAGTCTCGATGCCGACGACAACCTCCCACTTCGCGCTCAAATTCATGGCGAGAAGTCCGGCGGCACGCGCCGATGCCAGTCGGTCGCCTGCTGATAGCGATGCGCGACGTTCAGGATTTGCGCCTCGGCAAAGGCAGCGCCCTGAATCTGCAAGCCGATCGGCAGGCCCTTGCCGTCGAAGCCGCAGGGAATCGAAATGGCAGGAGTGCCGGTCAGGTTGCTTGCGATCGTGAAAATATCGTTGAGGTACATCTTCACCGGATCGTCCGTATTGTCGCCCATGCAGAACGCCGTCGTCGGCGAAGTCGGCCCGACGATCACGTCGCAGCTTTGGTACGCACGCGTGAAATCATCGGCGATCAGGCGCCGCACCTGCTGTGCCTTCAGGTAATACGCGTCGTAGTAGCCGTGCGAAAGCACGTAGGTGCCGACCAGAATGCGGCGCTTGACCTCGGCGCCGAAGCCTTCGGCGCGCGTCTTCTTGTACATGTCCATCAGGTCGTCGTATTTCGCGGCGCGATGCCCGTAGCGCACGCCGTCGAAGCGGGCCAGGTTCGACGACGCTTCGGCCGGCGAGATCACGTAGTACACCGGCAGCGAATATTCGACGTTGGGGAGGCTTACGTCGACGGTGGTCGCGCCGAGAAGCTTCAGCGCATCGATCGCAGCGCCGATCGCGTTCGCAATGTCGGGCTCGACGCCGGAGCCGTAATATTCGCGCGGCAAGCCGATCCGAAGGCCGGCGAGGGGCTTGGCGCCGGCGTCGGCGGCGAGGAGCCGCATGTAGTCCTCCGCCGGCCGGTCGACGCTGGTCGAATCGCGCGCGTCGTGGCCCGCCATGGCATTGAGCAGCAGCGCGCAGTCCTCCACGGTCTGGCCGAAAGCGCCGGGCGTGTCGAGGCTCGAGGCAAAGGCGACCAGCCCATAGCGGGAGCAAATGCCATAGGTTGGTTTCAGCCCACAGACGCCGGAAAGTGCCGCGGGTTGCCGGATCGAGCCTCCGGTGTCGGTGCCGGTCGCCGCGGGCACCAATCGCGCTGCGACCGCGGCAGCCGAGCCTCCGGAGCTTCCGCCCGCAACGCACGTCTGGTCCCATGGATTCTTGACCGGGCCGAAATACGAGTTTTCGTTCGACGAGCCCATCGCGAACTCGTCCATGTTGGTCTTGCCGAGCAGCACCATGCCTGCGTCAGCGAGCCTGTCGGCCACGAAGGCGTTATAGGGTGCGACGAAGTTTTCCAGCATCCGGGAGCCGCAGGTCGTGCGCAGCCCGGCGGTCATGATCACGTCCTTGTGCGCGAGCGGGACGCCGGTCAGCGGCGAGGCGTTGCCGGCGGCGATGCGTGTGTCCGCTGCCTTGGCCTGCGCCAGCGCCCCATCGCGATCGACGGTGAGAAACGCGTTCAGCATCGGGTTCGCGGCGTCGATGCGGTCGAGGAGCGCCTTCGCCAGCTCGACGCTGGAGAGGCGTCGTGCGAGCAAGGCCCGCGAAAGCTCGGCGACCGAAGCGGTAATCAAGGACGACGATCGATCAACATTGAAAGGAGGCACGCGCAGAACACCAGCGCCGCTGGAAGGCGCGGCGCGACCTCACTCCGCAAGGGTTTTCATTCGATGACTTTCGGGACCAGATACAGCCCGTTCTCGACTGCGGGCGCGTTTTGCTGATAGAGCGCGCGCTGGTCGCCTTCGGTCACGCGGTCCTCGCGCAGCGGCAAAGACACATCCTGCGCGTGCGACATCGGCACGATGCCGGTCGTATCGACCGCGCGCATACGCTCGATCATCCGGAAAACGCCCTCGAGCTTGTTTCGCACGTCATCGGCCTCGGCGGCGGTGATCTCGATCCTCGCCAGGTGCGCAGCGCGTTGAACGTCGTCGACGGAAAGAGCCATGTTCGGGAGGAAAACGGTGCAGAAACAAGGCTGAAAGGGTATCATAATCGCTTGTCATAAGCGTGCGGGCCGTCACCCCGGCGGCCTTCGAAACCGAAAGTCTCCATGTTCGAATTCTTCAAGGGCTACTTTTCCAGCGATCTTGCGATCGATCTGGGAACAGCCAATACGCTGATCTATGTGCGCGGCAAAGGCATCGTGTTGAACGAGCCGTCGGTGGTGTCGATCCGCCAGGAAGGCGGCCCCAACGGCAAGCGCGTGATTCAGGAAGTCGGCCTCGCGGCAAAGCAGATGCTCGGCCGCACGCCGGGCAACATCACCGCCATCCGGCCGATGAAGGACGGCGTCATCGCCGACTTCACCGTCACCGAGCAGATGCTGAAGCAGTTCATCAAGAAGGTGCTCGACTCCAAATTATTTTCTCCCAGCCCTCGCATCATCATCTGCGTTCCATGCGGATCGACGCAAGTCGAGCGGCGCGCGATCCGCGAATCGGCGCTCGGCGCCGGCGCGTCGAAGGTGTACCTGATCGAAGAGCCGATGGCCGCCGCGATCGGCGCCGATCTGCCGATATCGGAAGCGACCGGCTCGATGGTCGTCGACATCGGCGGTGGAACGACCGAAGTAGGCGTGATCTCGCTCGGCGGCATGGTGTATTCGGGCAGCGTTCGCGTCGGCGGCGATAAATTCGACGAAGCGATCGTCAACTACATTCGCCGCAATTACGGCATGTTGATCGGCGAGACGACTGCGGAAATGATCAAGAAAACCATCGGTTCGGCGTTTCCCGGATCGGAAGTGAAGGAAATGGAAGTGAAGGGCCGCAATCTCGCCGAGGGCATTCCGCGCAGCTTCACCGTATCCTCGAACGAGATTCTCGAGGCGCTGACCGATCCCCTGAACAGCATCGTCTCCGCGGTGAAGAGCGCGCTGGAGCGCACGCCGCCGGAGCTTGGCGCCGACATCGCCGAGCGCGGCATGGTGCTCACCGGCGGCGGCGCGCTGCTGCGCGACGTCGACCGCCTGCTGATGGAAGAGACCGGACTGCCGGTGATCGTCGCCGATGATCCGTTGACCTGCGTGGTGCGCGGCTGCGGCAAGGCGCTCGAGAACATGGAAAAGCTGTCCGGCATCTTCACCACGGATTAAAGGCGGAGCGCTCGACGCTCTTCGCCGACGCGAACGGTCGCTCGTCTGATCTATGCGCCATATTTCGCTCGAGCCGCCACCGTTCTTCCATCGAGGTCCATCGCCTCTCACACGGCTCGCATTTTTCGGCCTGCTCTCGCTGGCGCTGCTGTTCGCGGACACGCGCTACCGCTATCTCGAAAACGTGAGGCAGGCGGTCGCGGTCGCGTTATACCCGATACAGCGCGCGGTGCTTTTGCCCGGCGAAGCGTTTGGTTACGTCGGCGCGTATCTCGCTTCGCAGCGCACGCTCGCGAGCGACAACGCCGCGGTGAGGCAGCAACTGCTGGCGCAGGCTCCGGCGATGCAGGGCTTCCCGCTGCTCGATCAGGAGAATGCGCAGCTGCGCGCCCTGCTCAAGATGGCGGCGCGATTTCCGGAGGCCGCGACGGCGGCAGAGGTGCTCTACTCCGGGCGCGACCCATTTTCGCAAAAGCTGTTCGTCGACAAGGGCGACGTCGCAGGCGTGCAGATCGGCCAGGCGGTGATCGATGAGATCGGCGTCGTCGGCCAGGTCACGCGGGTGTTTCCCTACATGGCCGAAGTGACTCTGGTGACCGACAAGGATCACGCGGTCCCGGTCAAGGTGGAGCGCAGCGGTTTGCGCAGCGTGATGTACGGAGCGGGAGCGGCGCGATTGCCGGAGCTGCGCTTTCTTTCGCCCAACACCAATGCCGAAATTCAGACCGGCGACCGGCTCGTCACCTCCGGAATCGACGGGACTTATCCCGCAGGACTCGCCGTCGCCCAGGTGACATCGGTCGAGCGCGAGACCGGACAGGTGTTCGCTCGCGTCACCTGCAAGCCGCTCGCGGGCGTCGAGCGCGACGGGCAGGTATTGATCCTGAGCCGCGCCGCGGTATCGTTGCCGCGTCCCGACGAGCCTGCCGAGGCCGATGCGCCTCGCAAGGGCCGCGGAAAACGACGGAACTGAATCGAGATGGCACAGCTCTCACCGTTTGCCGCCGCACGCCCGGAGGAAATTCTTCTCCCGGCCAAGCCGTGGTTCGTGCTGTTCACGCTCTTGTGCGGCCTGGTCGCGAACTCGATGCCGGTATCGGGTGTGATGCTGTTGCTGAAGCCCGATTTTCTGGCGCTGGTGCTTCTCTATTGGTGCATCCAGGAGCCGCGGCTGATCAGCGTCGGCATCGCGTGGTGCGTCGGACTGTTGATGGATGTCAGCGACGCCACGGTCTTCGGCCAGCACGCGCTGGCGTATGCGGTGCTCGCCTACGCCGCCGAGTATTTCCGGCGCCGCGTGTTGAGATTTCCGCTGTGGCAGCAGGCAGCGCAGGTCGCGGTTCTGCTCCTGGGGTGCGCGGCGCTGGTGCTGGTCATTCGCGTCGTCGGCGGCGCGCCGCCGCCTCGGTGGACGTACGGCGTCGGGCCGCTGGTCGGAGCGCTCCTGTGGCCGCTCGTCACCGTCGTGCTGCAGTGGCCGCAGCGGCCGCGTCGCTCGTCGGAAAGATAGGGCAGGACGATGCGCCGCCTCTTCGCCAACCGCGGCCGCATGGGCACGATCAGCGGGCCGGAGCTCAGGAACCCGCAGCGCGAGCTTTTGTATTTTCGCAGGAGGCTGATGATCGCCGGCGCCCTGGTGATCCTCGCCTTCAGCGGTCTTCTCGGCCGCTTCGTATACCTTCAGTTGTTTCAGCATCGGCACTATCAGACGCTCGCCGAAAGCAATCGCATCGCCATCGTGCCGATCGTTCCCAACCGCGGCGTGATGACCGATCGCAACGGTGTCGTGCTTGCGCAGAGCTATTCCGCGTACACGCTGGAAGTGACGCCGTCGCGAGTCAAGAATCTCGACGAGACGATCGACGAGCTGGCCGGCATCGTCGAGGTTCAGGCGCGCGACCGCAAGCGATTCAAGCGGCTGCTGGAGGAATCGAAAAACTTCGAGAGCCTGCCGCTGCGGACGCGCTTGTCCGACGAAGAGGTCGCGCGATTCGCGGTCAATCGCTACCGCTTTCCAGGCGTCGAGATCAAGGCGCGGCTGTTCCGGCAGTATCCGTTCGGCGAAGTCGCGTCGCACGTCACCGGGTACATCAGCCGCATCAACGACAAGGACGTCGAGCGCATCGACGGCTGGAACGAAACCGCCAACTACAAGGGCTCCGACTACATCGGCAAAGTCGGCGTCGAGCTCGCCTACGAGCGCGAGCTGCACGGCACCACAGGTTGGGAGGAGGTCGAGGTCGATGCGGGCGGGCGCGCGGTGCGCACGCTGTCGCGTACGCCGCCCGTCTCCGGCAACAACCTCAAGCTGGCGCTCGACATCAGGCTGCAGCAGACGGCCGAGGCGGCGTTCGGCGATCGGCGAGGCGCGCTGGTCGCGATCGAGCCGGAAACCGGTGACGTGCTCGCGTTCGTCTCCAAGCCCGGCTTCGACCCCAACCTTTTTGTCGACGGCATCGATCCGACCAACTGGGAGCTGCTCAACGATTCGCCGGACAAGCCGCTTCTGAATCGCCCGCTTCGCGGCGCGTATCCGCCCGGCTCGACGATCAAGACGTATCTCGCGCTCGCCGCGCTCGTCTCGGGCAAGCGCACCGCGGCGCAGACGATTTTCGATCCCGGCTACTATCAAATCGCCGGCGCGGCGCATCGCTTTCGCGACGACAAGCCTGGCGGACATGGCTACGTCGACATGGCGAAGTCGATCATCGCTTCCTGCGACACCTATTACTACATGCTCGCGGCCGATACCGACATCGACGATACCTACAGTTTCCTTTCGCAATTCAGCTTCGGCCGCAAGACCGGCATCGATATCGAGGGCGAGCTCGTCGGCGTGCTTCCGTCGCGCGCGTGGAAGCGCGAGCGCTTCAACGACAAGTGGTATCTCGGCGACTCGATCTCGGCGGGCATCGGCCAGGGCTATAACGCATTCACGCCGATGCAGCAGGCACAGGCCATCGCGATCATCGCCAACGACGGCGTGGCGCTCGCTCCGCATCTGGTCAAGAGCGTCGAGAACGTCAAGGATGGCACCGTGCGGCAGATTGCGCTGCAACCGACGCGCGCGTTCAACGTCAAGCCGGAGTATCTGGCCGTGATCAAGAATGCGCTGGCCGGCGTTCCGCGGGAAGGCACCAGCGCGACGGCTTTTGTCGGCGCCAAATACGTTTCGGGCGGCAAGACCGGTACCGCGCAGGTGTATTCGCTCAAGGGCGAAAAATATTCCAGCCGCGTCGATGAGCGCCTCCGCGACCACGCTTGGTACGTTGCCTACGCACCCGCCGATCATCCCAGGATCGCGATCGCGGTGCTGGTCGAGAACGGCGGATTTGGGTCGACGGGCGCGGCGCCGATCGCGCGCGCCGTGTTCGACTACTACCTTCTCGGGCAGAAGATGCGCGTTCCCGCCGTGCCCGGCGCCGGGCCGCGCGAGCCGGACGACGAGAGCGACTAGTGGCCTGTAACGCCCAATTCGATACTGTCTGGCTCAGTTGCCAACTGAGGCTCCGCGCCGATCGCCGCGTTGTCGCAGCTCGAAAGGGAAATCACCCTTCCTTCGCTGCGCCGCCTCATTTGCCAACTGAGGCTCGACGCGGATCGCGGCGCCATACCGCTACGCTCAGTACCGAATCGGACGTTATAGGCCACTGAGCCATGGGAAAATTCTTTGCGCTGCTGGCCAGGATCTGGGAGGTGCTTGCGCGCCGCGTCGACAGCTATCTCATGGCGGCTGCGCTTGCGATCGTCGGCATCGGGCTGATCACGCTTTTCTCCGCGTCAGACCAGAACGTCGCCCGCGTCACCAGCCAGGTCGTGTCATTGGGCTTCGCATTGGTGCTGATGTGGATAGTCGCCAACATCCCGCCGCAACAACTGGCGCGTGCGGCATTGCCGCTCTACGTCGTCGGCGTGCTGCTGCTGATCGGGGTGGCGCTCGGCGGCACCGTGGTCAACGGTTCGCGCCGCTGGCTCAATTTCGGATTTGCCCGCTTCCAGCCTTCCGAGCTGATGAAGATCGCGCTGCCGTTGATGCTCGCATGGTATTTTCAGAAGCACGAGACGCGCGTCCGCTTTCGCGATTTCATTCTCGCGGTGGTGCTGATCGCCGCGCCGGTCTGGCTGATCAAGCGGGAGCCCGACCTCGGCACCGCGCTGATGATCGGCGCCTCCGGCTTTTACGTGCTCTATCTCGCGGGCCTGTCGTGGAGGATCATTCTCGGCCTGCTGATTGCAGCCGGCGCGGCGGCGCCGCTGGTGTGGCCGCACCTTCACGATTATCAGCAGGAACGGATCCTGACCTTCCTCGACCCGGGTCGCGATCCGCTGGGCACCGGATATCACAGCACACAGGCGTCGATCGCGCTCGGCTCCGGCGGCGTCATCGGCAAGGGCTGGCTCAACGGCACGCAGACGCACCTCGATTTCCTGCCGGAGCGGCACACCGACTTCATCTTTGCCGTGTTCGGCGAGGAGTTCGGATTGATCGGGAGCGCGCTGCTGCTGGTGCTGTACCTGCTGCTGATCGGGCGCGCATTCGTGATCACGATGAATGCCTCGACGCTTTTCACGCGGCTCGCCGCCGGCGCAATCACGCTGATGTTCTTCAGCTACGCATTCGTCAACATGGCGATGGTCAGCGGGCTGCTTCCCATCGTCGGCGTTCCCCTGCCGCTCATTTCCTTCGGCGGCACGGCGCTGGTAAGCCTGTTCATCGGACTCGGAATATTGATGAGCGTGCAGGCGAACCGGAAGCTCGTTAAGACCTGAGCGCGGCGGATGTCGGGGACAGTCGCAGGCAGGAACAGGCCTCAGCCGGTCTCGCGGATCCTCATCGCGATCGTCGCGGTTCTGCTGGCGGCATGTTCATCACCGTCGCGGCACGATGCACCGGTCTTTCCCTCGTCATCCGACGTTCCCAAGCGCGGCGGCTACTACAAGGACGATGGCCCGGGCGACAATCCGCCTCCCAATCTCGATGCGATTCCCGACGCGACGCCGCGCGTGGAGACATTGCATCGCTTCGCCAATCGTCCCTACGCGGTGTTCGGACGCGACTATGTTCCGGCGACGACGCTTCGTCCGTACAAGGAGCGAGGCATCGCCTCCTGGTACGGGCGGAAATTTCACAACGGCAAGACCGCCATCGGCGAGACCTACGACATGTACGCGATGACTGCCGCGCATCCGACGCTGCCGCTGCCCTCCTACGCGCGCGTGACGAGCGTTGCCACCGGCAAGAGCGTGATCGTGCGCGTCAACGATCGCGGGCCGTTTCATCCCGGCCGCGTCATCGACCTTTCATACGCGGCGGCGTATCGCCTCGGCATCTCGCAGAAGGGCAGCGGAGAGGTCGACGTCGAAAGCATCGTGCCCGCGGCCGCGCCGCCGGTATTCGCCGCGGTCCCCTTGCCGCCAGTCGCGGTAGTCGATGCCGCGCCCGCAGCCCCGGTCCCGATCGGACAGGAGTCCGGCGGGTACTTCGTTCAATTGGGTGCGTTCGCCAACAATGCCAACGCGCAAAACTTCGTCGCCCATCTCGCGAACCAAACGACGGGGCTGGTCGTCGAAGCCAAGGTCAGGCAGATCGACGGCCTGTTTCGTGTTTTTGTAGGACCATATCCGACACAAGAGGAGGCGCGCCGCGCGCTGGTCGGTCTTCGCGATGCCGCGGGGCTCGAAGGAACGATCAAAGCTCCATCGTTCGCTCAGTGAACGACGCTGACCCGCTAACCCGATTATGCATTCGCGTTCGTTATAATCGTCTGTGTACCCTGCGCGCCTCGACAGTGACTCACGTGCGCACCGACTGCTCGTTCTCTGGAACTCCATGACCCGCCTTTTTCTCCGCCCCCACTGGCTTTTCGCGCTGGTCTGCTTGCTGAGTGCAGGCGGCGCCCGCGCCCAGCTCACGATCGAAATCATCGGCGGCGGCGCGACTACGATCCCGATCGCCATCGTGCCTTTCGCGAGCGAAGCGGCGTATCCCTTGAGCACCAGCACGGTGGTCGGCGCCGATCTCGCACGAAGCGGCCTGTTCAAGCTGGTCGATGCCGGCGGGGTCGTTCCGCGCCCGTCGCGGGGCGAGGACGTGCGCTACGGCGATTGGAGTGCGCGCGGCGCGGATGCGGTGGTGGTGGGCAGCATGACGCCGCAGCCCGACGGACGGGTTGAAGTGCGGTTCGCGCTATTGGACACGGTCAAGCAAAGCCAGCTCGCCGCGTTCAACTATGTCGTGTTGCCGACACAGCTGCGCGCCACCGCGCATCGCATCGCGGACGTCATCTACGAAAAGCTGACCGGCGACGTCGGCGTATTCAGCACCCGCATCGCCTACATCGCCAAGCAGGGGCCGCGCTACGAGCTGCTCGTGGCCGAGGCTGACGGCTTCAACCCGCAATCGATCGTCAGCTCCAACGAGCCGCTCCTTTCCCCGGTCTGGTCGCCGGACGGGACCCGCATCGCCTACGTGTCGCTCGAAAATAAGAAGCCGGTGATATACGTGCAGTCGCTGTCGACAGGCGGGCGTCAGGTTCTGGCCAATTTCCGCGGCAGCAACAGCGCACCGGCGTGGTCGCCGGACAGCGCAAGTCTGGCGGTGACCCTGACCAAGGACGGTGGATCGCAGCTTTACCTGATCAACGCCGACGGCAGCGGCGTACAACGGCTCACCAGCTCCGGCGGAATCGACACCGAGGCGAACTTTGCCTCGGACGGCCGGTCGATACTGTTTACTTCCGACCGCGGCGGCAGCCCGCAGATCTACCGGCTGACGCTGGGCGGCGGTGCGATCGAGCGTATGACCTACGACGGCAATTACAATGTATCGCCACGGAATCTTCCCGACGGCCGGGGCTTCGTCTTCGTGCGCCGCGACGGCGGGCGCTTCAATATCGCGTTGCAGGATTTCGCGACCCGTCAGGTGCAGGTGCTGACCCAGGGCTCGCTCGACGAGTCGCCCAGCGTCGCACCCAACGGCAAGCTGATCATCTACGCATCGGAGACCGGGGGCCGTGGTATATTGGCCGCAGTCTCCAGCGACGGTCGCGTGAAGCAGCGATTGACCGCGGCCGCGAGCGATGTGCGCGAGCCCGCATGGGGCCCGCTTCTCAAGTGAGCGGGGGCCCGCTACTTGACACCATCCGCCACCTCATCTGCCACATTTCGCCCTTCTCAGGAGGTCAGCATGAAGAAACCCGTTCCCCAATTATTGATCAGCGCATTGTTCGCGAGCTTGCTCGCTGCCTGCGGCACGACCCCGACCACCGATTCCGGCGCGCCAGTTGAATCGCGCACGGTGACGCCCGGTTCGACCGGCGCGAACACCGCGGGCACAACGGGCAGCAACATCGCCGGCAACGCCGCAGGCGCACAGGGAAATCGCTTGCGCGATCCGAACAGCATCCTGTCCAAGCGCAGCGTCTATTTCGAATTCGACAGCTACTCAGTCAGCGACAACTACAAGGCGATGATCGACGCGCACGCCCGCTATCTGCAGGGCGAAAAAGGCGGACGGATGACGATCCAGGGCAATACGGACGAGCGCGGCAGCCGCGAGTACAACATTGCGCTCGGTCAACGGCGCGCGGATGCGGTGAAGAAGATGATGATGCTCATGGGCGCGACCGATGCGCAAATCGAGACCGTCAGCTTCGGCAAGGAAAAGCCGCACAACGCCGGCCACGACGAAGGCGCGTGGACCGAGAATCGCCGCGACGACTTCGTCTACCGCGGCGAATAACGCGTGGCGCGTTTCGGCGCCCCCGCAGCGCTAGCGTTGTTGCTGGCAGTCGAGCTGGCAACCGCGCCGGCGCGTGCAGCGCTGTTCGACGACGACGAGGCGCGAAAGCGGATCGATACGCTCCGCGGCCGCGTCGACCAGATCGAACGGACGCTGGGACAGCGGCTCGACGCGCTGGAGACCAAGAATGCCGGAGTCGTCGATCTGTTCAAGGATGTCGAGCAGATCAAGGCCGACATCGCCAAGCTGCGCGGACAATTCGAAGTACTGACCTACGAGCTGGAGCAGGCGCAAAAGCGCCAGCGCGACCTGTACCTCGATCTCGACAGCCGCCTGCGCAAGCTCGAGGGCGGCCCGGGAATGCCTCCAGCCGCGGGCACGCCGGGTGCAACCGATGCGCCGCCGGCAGTGGCCGGTACGGGGACATTCTCTCCCCCGGGCCCGGCGCGTCCCGGAGACGTCGCTTCCGAGCAGCGCGCGTACGACGCCGCGCTCGACCTTTTCAAGAGCGGCAATTATTCCGCCGCGACGTCGAGCTTCCAGGCCTTTACGCGTACCTATCCGCGAAGCCCGCTGGCGCCGTCGGCGATGTACTGGGCCGGCAACGCGCAATACGCGCAGAAAGACTATCGCGCGGCGATAACGACCCAACGCCAGTTGCTCGGCATGTTCCCGGACAGCCAGAAGGTGCCCGACGCGCTGCTCAACATCGCGAGCGCGCAGATCGAGATGGGCGACAACGCCGCCGCAAGAAAGACGCTCGAGGAAATCGTCGCCAAGTATCCGACCTCGGAAGCGGCAGGCAAGGCACGCCAGCGTCTGCCGGCGCGCTGACGCGCGTGACGTCGTTCTCGGCGCGGCTGATTGCCTGGCAGAAGCATTGCGGGCGCCGCGATCTGCCGTGGCAGAACACGCGCGACCCGTATCGCATCTGGCTCTCCGAGATCATGCTGCAGCAGACGCAGGTGGCGACGGTGATGCCGTTCTATCAGCGCTTCCTTTCCGTTCTTCCCGACGTTAGTTCCCTCGCAACCGCTCCGATCGACACCGTGCTGCAGTTGTGGAGCGGACTGGGCTACTACCGCCGCGCGCACTTGTTGCATCGCGCGGCGCAAGAGGTCGTCGGCCGCTATGGCGGCGCTTTTCCGCGCAATGCCGCGACACTGGAGACGCTGCCGGGCATCGGCCGTTCGACCGCAGCGGCGATCGCGGCGTTTGCCTATGGCGAACGCGGCGCCATTCTCGATGGCAACGTCAAGCGAGTGCTCGCGCGGCACCAGGGTGTCGGCGGCTATGCCGGAGATCCTGGCGTCGAGCGTGCGCTCTGGGTACAAGCCGAGAATTTGCTTCCCGACGCGCAGATCGAGCCGTACACGCAGGCGCTCATGGACCTGGGCGCGACGGTGTGCCTGCGCTCGACGCCCGATTGCGCGCGCTGTCCGGTCGCCGGGGATTGCATCGCGCGGCTGCAGAACCGCATCGATGAGCTGCCGGCGCCGCGGCCGCGAAAACCGCTGCCGCAGCGCGAAATCGCGGTGCTCCTGATCGGCCGCGGCGACGAGATTTTGCTCGAGCGACGGCCGCCGACGGGCATCTGGGCGGGGCTCTGGAGCCTTCCGGAGATTGCGTGCGACGCCGATGCCGCAGGATATTGCCGTGACCGCTTTGGCGCCGATATTGCGGCCGGCGCGGCGATGGCGCCAATCGAGCACACGTTCACCCATTTTCGGCTGCGGTTGACGCCGCTGCCCTGTACCGTGAAGCGCTGGCCGATGCGCGCCGAAGATGCGGGACCCGCCGCTTGTATGTGGCTGCCCTTGCCGGACGCAACGGGTGCGGCGCTGCCGGCGCCGATCAAGAAACTCCTGCGCTCGCTCGCAAGCCGCTACGCTACGGCTTGAACTGGCGCAGGTCGCTCGGCAGCAGCGAGTCCGAGCGCTCCTTGTATTCGCGCCGAAACGCGACCAGCTCCTTTGCCGCATCTTCGTTTCTGCCCTCGGCGATCAAGCGGCGGATGCGCTTGATCCACTCGTCGGGCGCGGGGGCCGAGTCCTTGCGGCGCTCGGGCGTCACTTTGTCGCCGGCGCTGTCCGCGGCGCTCGTCTTTCCCAGCGCGCCGGCATCCTTGGCAGGCAGAGGCTCCGCGTTCGCGCGTTCCTTGGCGTCGATGCTGCCCGATAGCGCGACGCTCGACGACGAGGGTGACGCAAGCGTGCGCGCGGCAACGGCGGGCGCGGGAGCAGGGGGCGATGCAGTCGCGGCTCCTGCGGCCGCCGCCGCGATCGTGGCCGGCGGTGGCGGCGCGTTGCCTCCGGCGGCTTGCGCCGGCATCGGGCTCGCGGGAAACGGCTGCAGCTGGTTGCGTTCCGCTTCCACAAGCGGCGCATTCTGTGCATTCGATGCAGCCGGCGCCGGGCGCACTAATGGCGAGGCCGCGGCAAGCTCGGCCTTCTGCTTCATCGCCTGATCGCGCTCGCTTGCTTCCTCCGCGCGTTGCGGCGACTGACGCGCGGCAAGCATTTTTTTCTCGCGAGACTGTTCGTTCGGTGGCGCCGCGAAACTGTCGGAACGATTGCGGGCAAGCGCGCCGCGATCCGCCGCATCGGTGGCGGCGCGCTGCTGCTCCTTGAGCGCGGGCGTCGCCGCGTCGCGCGGCGCTTGCGACGCAGATGCGGACACCGGCCCTTCGCGGGGCGGTGGTTGCGGAGCGGGTTCGCGCAGCGATGGTTTCGGCACCGGCGCGGCGGCGGGCACGTCGCGCGGTGGT
>Ga0209839_10000656_pt1 | contig 17676 bp, 11 predicted proteins | sample OrgsoiDNA2013050_FD_185800 | JGI IMG/M metagenome (GOLD analysis project Ga0209839, IMG submission 185800) | Permafrost soil microbial communities from the Arctic, to analyse light accelerated degradation of dissolved organic matter (DOM) -... | ecosystem: Environmental > Terrestrial > Soil >... | reverse complement strand
CGCCACCAAGGAGGACCTATGCCTCTCTATCCTGATACGGGAGAGCATGAACGGATGCAAAGAAGCAGCCGAAAGTCTCAGCGCGCCCCTCTCATTTCAGTATCCTCAAACGGATCGATGGAACGGAAAACGTCAGATAGCTCGCCACCGCTCGTCGTGCTGCCTCATGTGCCTCATTCTACCAGAGCGAAACCGAATAGATCAAGTAGTTTTGCATCAGGTATTGTCATGATCTTTATCGTCATCCTCACCTTTGTCTTACTTCTGTCCGGCGTCTACCTCGCATCGGCTATGGGTATCATAAACGTGCCCTGGTTCACGGACGCGCCGGTCAGCGCTCAACCGGTGCCTGCACAGGGCATCGCCGTGCCGGATGTCGTCGGGCTCAATTATGTCCAGGCGAGTCAGGTGGCTGTGGCGCATGGCTTTGTCTTAAAGGTGGTCGCCGGACCGATGAAGGGTAGCGTAACGCGTCAATATCCCATGCCGGGAACATGGGCGGCGAAGGGTTCTTCTCTACTGGTTGATCTCGCCGCTCCATGATGAAAGGATGTGCTTCAGAGGATCGGCCCGCCTGACAACCTGTTCAAAAGGACAGGCATCTCTGGCAGCAGGAACAGTTTATTTCTGGTTGCAAGGTGATATCCTTCACCAGGAGGAACGGGTATCCTCCACAAAAAACGAACTCAGGTGAGAGTTATGAGGTGTCATTTTGAGCAAGTTTACCGAAGAAGAGTTGAAATATTTACAGACTCAAAGGCTAGGAAGACTGGCAACTGTGAACGAGCGTGGTGAGCCACAGGTCGCGGCGGTTGGCTTCCGCTACAATCCTGAGCTTGATACCATTGATATCGGTGGGCGCGATATGGCGAATACGCAGAAGTTCCGCAATATCGCTCGTAACGGCCTGGTGTCTTTTCTGGTGGACGACGTGCTGCCTCCGTGGAAGACGCGCAGCATGGAGATACGCGGCACGGCCCAGGCTCTTTCCGAAGGCGGCCAATCCATCTCCCCCAGCATGAGTCCCGCGCTGATACGTATCACCCCCAGGCGTATTATTTTCTGGGATGCGACCAATGATCCGCCGACAGGGTCGAAGCGCAACATATAGATGGTAGTATAAGTCGTCTTTTTCATCAATTATGCGATCGGGGTAGGGACGCGCTGGAAGCTGGTCCCTACCTCAAAATTTCTTCTCTTGAAAAGGAGGGGCATGACTGCGTGAGCCTTGCAAGCACGCGCAAGGCCCACGCAGGGCAGGCCACCACTCCTACTCTTCGATCGTCGTCAGGTCGCCGGGTGCCACGCCCATTTCGCGGGCCTTGAGGACGCGGCGCAAAATCTTACCAGAGCGGGTCTTGGGCAGCGAAGAGACAAAATCCAGCTCGGAAGGTGTGGCGATAGGACCAAGTTCGTGGCGCACATGCTCGATGAGCTGGCTCTTCAGCTCGTCGCTGGGAGACTGCCCAATCTTGAGCGTCACGAAGCACTTGATGGACTCGCCCTTGAGCGCGTCGGGCTTGCCGATAACGCCCGCTTCGGCCACGGCGGGATGGCTCACCAGGGCGCTCTCGACATCAGCTGTGCCGATGCGGTGTCCGGCGACATTCATCACGTCGTCGTAGCGACCGATGACCGAGATATAGCCATCCTCGTCCATAGTGGCCACGTCGCCCGTCGCGTAATACGGTGGCAGGGTCTCCCAGTAGTCATGGTAACGGCTATCGTCGCCCCAGATCGTACGGAACATCTGCGGCCACGGACCATCGATGACTAGCATACCACCCTGGTATGGCGCGACCGGCTTCCCATTCGGGTTTAGAATCTTCACATTATAGCCAGGGAGCGCCTTGCCTGCGCGGCCCACGCGTATCTCCATGCATGGCAATGTGCCAATCGTAGGCGCGGCGGTCTCGGTCTGCCACCAGTTGTCGCGGATCTCAAGATCGCCCCGGCCAATATGCTGGCGTGCCCACAGGAGCGCCTCTGGATTGAGAGGCTCACCGGCGCAAATGACGAGGCGCAGGCTGTCCAGGTTATGCGCCTGGGGATACTGCGGACCGAACTTCATGAACATGCGCAGGCTGGTGGGGGCCGTAAAGACCTTGGTGACGCCGAACTTCTCGACCACATCCCAGACCACGCCTGGATTGGGATAGTCTGGCGCGCCCTCGCGTATCAGGACTGTGGTGCCCATGCTTAGCGGCCCGTAGACCATCGCGCTGTGTCCGACGATCCAACCGATATCGGACATACACCAGTAAACATCATCCTCCTTCATATCGAAGGCAAGCTTGACGTAATAAGCGGTGCCGACCATGTAGCCACCGTGGACATAGACGCAGCCTTTGGGCGCGCCGGTCGATCCCGAGGTGTAGAGGATAAAGAGCGGATCCTCGGCCTCCATGATCTCAGCGGGGCAGGTGGTGGATTGCGCATTGACCATCTCGTAGAAGTCGACTTCGCGTTCGGAATTCAACTGCGGCTGTGGCTGCCCACGGCGATGCACAATGACCTTCTCGACGAAATTCAGACCATCCACCGCCTCGTCGATAATGGACTTCAGAGGCGTCTCTTTGCCGCGACGGAAGCCAACGTCGGTGGTGATAACTACCCGTGCCTGTGCATCCTCGATGCGTGCGCGCAGCGCTCCGCTGCCCAGGCCCGCGTAGACAACCGAGTGGACGGCACCCAGGCGAGCGCACGCCAGCATGCTTGCAATCCCTTCGGGCGTGAGAGGCATGTAGATACACACGCGATCGCCCTTTTTCACGCCCAGCGACTTCAGTCCATTAGCGACCTGGTTGGTGAATGCGAGCAGCTCCTTGAAGGTATAAGTGCTCTCCTTGCCATCTTCACTGACCCAGATCAGCGCCTTTTTGTTTGCCCGGCTACCGTTCGCGTGGCGGTCGAGGCCGTTCTCTGTGATATTCAAGCGAGCGCCAGTGAACCAGCGCGTGCCCGGAACGCTGCCCTCGCGCACCTGTGTCCAGGGTGTCTCCCAGGTGAAATCACGCGCAATTTTATCCCAAAATCCATCGATGTCACGCGCAGCCTCATCGTAGAGCGTCTGGTAATCTTTGACATCAAGCATGGAAAGCAATTTGGGGCCGGGTTCGAGGCGTACCTCTGTACTCAAGAGTTGTTTGAAATCGTTATCGGAAATAGGGTTGGCGGCTGAGTTTGTACCTTGCTGTCCTTCGTTGGATGGTGCAACCATAGAATTCCCTCCTGGGTGACTATGCTACTTTTGTCCTGGTACACACTACATTATGATCTACATTGGCAAAGTCCACTGCTCCTAGTATACCGCAAAAAACTGAAGTATGACTCGTATGATTGCGTGTTATCGCGTGAAAAGCAGGCCATCGCAAAAAATACTTTATTTCTTCAGCGTGCATCACACTATACCAGGAAGAGGATCGACGAAAACGAATTCGTTTTCGTCGATTGGAGTTTAAACTATAGATGTCACACTTTTATCACAGCTTGTAGGTCCATTTTCTCAAAGCTGTCACAGGGCGTCAAGTAGCTTCGCTCTACGCCTGGTGCGCCTGATAGATCTTTTCGAGTTGCTCGATGATTTGCTGAACACGCTGGCTTCGCGCGGCTTCCCCTTCAACCTGTTCAATATGGTCTATAAAGATCTTTTGCTTGGAGTAAGACAGTTTCTCGAAGAACGTATTTGCCGCTGGATGCGCACCTGTAGCGGTCGCATCTGCTCGTCGCTCTCATCAGAGAGCATCGGCCTCTCTTCAACCTCTTCAAGAGGCAGCAGATGCATCTGTGCGCGCTCGCGCCAGTAGTCCGCGACGATGCTTCGCGCTGTCGCGTAGAGCCAGCCCTTGACGCTCTCCTGATCGCGGTCCTGCTGGAGCCAGCGCAGCGCCTTGAGAAAGACTGCGCTGGTGAGATCTTCAGCAATGATGGCATTATGAACCTGTCGATGGATATACCGGTAGAGGTCGGCATAATGTGAGCGAAAGATGACCTCTAACAGTGTATATCTGCCGTCTGCTTCAGAGAATGCCATGCACGTAGCCCTTTCCTTTTTGTTCTGCCACTCTGTTATACAGTGTGGCATTACACTAAGGCGCGAGGCGATGCATATCCCTGGGAAACGTCGCTGTCAGGCGCACGTTGGGAGCGCCGATTAGTTGCATGAGTAGCCGCTCCGAGCCTATGGCAAAGCCACCGTGGGGCGGCATGCCGTACTTGAACGCTTCCAGGTACGCTGCGAACGGCTCGCTGGGCAGGTGCGCCTGCGCCAGGGCGGCTATGTAGTCCTCGTAGCGGTGCAGGCGCTGTCCGCCCGTGACCAGCTCAGTGCCACGGAAGAGCAGGTCGAACGAGTTCGAGAACTCCGGCCTCTCGGGGTCCGGGTACGTATAGAACGGACGCTTGCGCATCGGATAGCCTGTGACGTATAGAAAGTCGCTGCCGAACTCGCGCAGTGCCCACTCGCCCAGCCAGCGCTCGTCCTGTGGCGACAGGTCTGGTTCGCCGCGCACATCCACGCCGTGCAACTGGAGGATCAACTCTTGCGCAGCGGCGAAATGGATGTGCGGAATCAGTTCCGGCACAGCAGGCATCTGAACGTGCAGCAGGTCGAGCTCGGCGCTGTACTGTTCGCTGAAGGTGCTCAGAATGTTGGCGATAACGTCGCGCAGAGTTGCCATAATTGTAAAGTGGTTCTCGATGAAGCCCATCTCCATGTCCAGACTGACATACTCGTTGATGTGGCGCGTCGTGTCGTGTGGCTCAGCGCGGAAGACCGGCCCAACCTCGAAGACGCGCTCGAAGACACCCACCATGATCTGCTTGTAGAACTGTGGACTCTGTGCCAGGTACGCCGACCGCCCGAAGTATTCGAGCTTGAACACATTCGCGCCACTCTCTGTAGCGGCCTCGACGATCTTAGGCGTCTGTATCTCCGTAAAGCCGCGCTCCGTCAATGTGCCGCGAAAGCTACCCAGCATAGCAGCGTTCAGGCGTAGAATAGCGCGCCGCGCAGGATGACGGTTCATCACGACTGCCTGATCTAGCAAGGTGTTAAGGGACGCATGAATTTTGCGCTTGTTGAGCGGCAGCGGCGGTGGCTCCTGGATGGGAGTGATGACCTCGATGTGTAGCTCGTGTAGCTCCGCGCCGCCGGGTGCCTGGGCCTCGCTGACGACGAGTCCCTCGACGGCGACCACGCTCTCGACGCTGAGTCCCGCCAGTGGAGCGAGCTCAGCCGCCTGCTCGGTCACGGCCTGTACTAATCCCCAACCGTCGCGGATGACGAGAAAATTGACGCCGCCCAGTTGCCGCAGCGAATGCAGCCAACCCGCGACGCGCACGCGTTCGCCAACGTGTGCCCTGACCTCCGACGTAAGAATACGTTGCATAGAAAGTGCTCCTTCTCTGTCTTTTATCGTAGTGGGCCTGCCATGTTGTTAGAGGAAGTGCACCCTGGCAAGCCCGCCACTCATCCAGACAGGCGTGAAGTGCCTTCCTCGCGATCGTTATCGCCTCCGTCGTTATCCATCTCGTCGCCTTTCTCTCAGGAGTACATTTTGCACAACAAAAAGCCCTCATCCTTTTTTGGAGGACGAGGGCGTTGTATGCCTGTCGTGGTACCACCACCATTTATCCCTGTTTGTCTGCTAAGGGATCTCAGTCGGTTCGGCCCTGCCGGGTAAACCGTCGCACTGTAACGGGTGCGCTCCGAAGGTCAGCTACTGCAACTCTTATGAAAAGTTGGTTCACCGCCTGGCTCAGGGGTGTCATTGAGAAGGTCCGATGGCGGCGCTTACAGCGAGTACGTCGCTCTCTGGATCATCGGCAGGGCTACTCAACATGTCCCTTTCACGGCCTTTGATGTTTTCTTGCTACTGACTATAGCATGCGCTTTGTCAAAAGTCAAGCTAGCAAGCGAGGTAGCAGGATCGTTTTCGCTTATATTGATGATTATCATTCGACAGATTATTGCTATTATGCTATGTTAGCAATGAAATCAAGTATTGACTGTGTGATGTTTGAAGGGATATGATAATAAAGGGAGATGTAGGAGGGGATTATGTATGCTGGGACCATGGGATGATGTTGTGAAGGAACTATTGCGTAAAAGTCCGGAACAGTTTGCTGAGTGGTTGGTCGCCGAAGGATCGTTTGTTGCTATTCTTCAATTGAAGAGATCCGCCAGGGTTTTCACAGGCGGCTCCTGTCCCCATTTTTCTTGCATCCGCTCATAGACAATATACGCTTCATCATAACGGAGATCGCTTCCCAGCGCTCTGGCTGCTTTTGCGGCGGCGGCGAGCAGTATGCAGCTCTGTTCCAACTCCTCCAATGCCAGGGCGGTTGTTGCCTGGTTTACCAGCAATTCTACGCGATAAGGCTCTTCATCAATCGGCACAAGTTGCTCAACGGTGGCAAAGGCTTTCCACGCCTGTTGGGGTTGATGCAGATGCAGGTACATCTTACCGGCAAAAGTATAAAAGGTGGCCCAGCGAAAATGTGTGTAGGAGTAGACGGGATCATCTTCCGGCCTGTCAGGATAGTGCTCGCGCGCGCGCCGCAGAAATTCGCGCGTCCGCGACTCATCCCCGCAATCGGCGTAGGTCTCGGCCAGGCCCGCGTAAATGTAACCCTTTAGCAATGGTGAACAGTGATTGCAGAGACGCAGCGCCTCCTGATAGGCCAGGAGCTTCGGCATATGCCGGTGCATGCAGGAATAGACATAAGCTCTGCGCGCCAGTGAGGCCGTTTGCAGGTTGAAATCTCGTGCTACCTCGCCATAATGCAACGCTTTCTGTGTATGCTCGAGTGAGGTGCCATAGTCCCGATGCTGCAAGGCAAGCAGGTATCCCAACTGATGAATCTGTGACGCCAGATGCGCCGCCTGCGCTTGCTGTTGCGATGGCAACTGGGCCAGGGTTGACAGTTGTGTGATGTAGCCAGGGAGGACGCAACCCAATTCTGTAAAGCCGCCTTCATAATAGAGCTGCCAGCAAAGGGGCAAGCATGTTGTACAGAACGAGAGTACCTCGTCGGAGTACAGGAGCAACTCCTTCGTATGTCGGGCGAGGTCGAACACGGCCAGTGGCGCGCTGGCTAAAAATGCGGTTGCCTGTTTGCGTGATACCCATTCGTTGCCACCATCATCCAGTGCTTGATATAGTGTAGCGGGATTCTTTTTGACCGGTTCGACGTAGAGGAAAAATTTGTCGTGTTGTGGGAGTGGAGCGGTCGTCTCGTTGCATACAGGAGTTGTGGGTAGGCCAGCGGTCGGATTGTCTGCAGGCGTCGGTTCTTGTACCGTTGTTGTTGCACAATCCCTTGGAGTGAGGATGGGATCAAAGCCTAATTCCTGGGGAGACATAGCGAATGCCAGGCAGAGTTGATCGAGTTTCCCCGGCTGTGGTCGCTGCAGACCACGCTCCCAACGATTGAAGGTATTGACACTCACACCGATCTTTTTGCTGGTTACTCCGATGCTCCAGCGTTTTTTAAGCCTGGCCGCCTCTAACTTTCGGTTAGCTGTATTTTCCATCATCCTTCCCCAATGCGTGATACTTTGCAGGCATAAAAGTGATAGAAAATTATAGGGGGGAACTAAAATTTCATGCTAACATATTGGTGAATGAAAATATTCAAACGTCGCTTTCCTGCCTGCATTGGCCCGCGAGCGCCAGAGGTGCAAAGTGTCCCGATGAATAGCGACGTTTGAAAAACCCTGAACTCATCTCTGATTAGACAAATCATAGGACTTAATGATATGATCGCAGTATAATCGTTTTTTACATGCATAGCATCGGGGAGTTCACCCATTTTTCCTGGTCTCTTCTTTAGTAAAGAATGATGGAGTGCGGACATGAGTAGCTACGAGCAGGGGAACAATGATCTCGCCGCGCTTCTATGCGCGCTATCTTTCGCGACCGGCCTGGGGTTCGGTGGGCATATGGAGCATGGCCTGGGATGTGCCTGCCTCGGCATGCAGATCGCCGATGCATTGACGCTTGGCGATGAAGAGCACGAAGCTATCTTCTATGGAGCGCTCCTCAAGGACGTGGCGTGCACTGCCTGCTCGGCTGGCATCGCCGCCTTCTTTCCTGATGATGAGCAGCAGGTCTCCTTAGCGGATGTGATCCTTGTAGACCCGTCTAAGCTCGGCGATATGTTTGGCTGGTTATCTAAATATCTGCGATTAGATGCCCAGTTCCCCAGTCGCGTCACTAAACTTATGTCCTTCTTTGTGAAATGTGGGCCGATCGTCAGGGAAACGATGCGCAGCCACTGTGAAGTGGCGGAACTCTTCGCGCGGCAACTTGGATTCCCGGAGCATGTTCAACGGACGCTGCGTTTCCAGTGGGAGCGCTGGGATGGTAGAGGCATGGCCTATGGGCTTAAGGGACCGGATGTGCCCGCAACGGCCCATATCTTGCATCTCATACAGGTGCTTGAACTGATGTATCGCTTCGGGGGTCCATCGGCGGCATGTACCATCGCCCAGGAAAAACGTGGGACGCGTTTCGAGCCAAGGGCCGTAGATGCGTTCCTGACACTGGCGCAACGACCAGATTTCTGGAGCGACTTCGAGGCGCAATCAAAACAGGAAGCTCTACTGGCAAGACGACCCGCGACCGTCGCTGATTGCGCCCAGGAGGAGCAGCGCGAGCGCGTGTGTGAGGCACTGGCTGACTTCGCCGATCTTAAAACCCGCGAGACCTGGCATCATTCGCGCACCGTCGCGCAGGTCGCCGTCGAGATAGGCACTTGCCTGGGACTGGATAGGAGCGACCTGAACCAGCTGCGCTGCGCCGCCCTCGTTCATGACGTCGGCAAAGTGACAGTCCCTTTGAGCATCCTGGAAAAGGGTGAGAAGCGATCAAGCAGCGAATGGGAAACCTATCGCCTTCATCCCTATTATACGCAGAGAGTTCTAGAGCGGGTCGAGGCCTTGCGAGACCTGGCACCAGCGGCAGCGGCTCATCACGAGTGGATGAATGGGCAAGGCTATCATCGGCAACTTAGCGGCGAGCAGATCCCCTTGCATGGCCGCATTCTGGCCGTCGCAAACACCTATGCCCGGCTTGTCCATCAACAGGGAGAGCAGAAGGATCCGGCAGCGGCACTACACGAGATGCGTCCCTTCGTCGGCAGCCAGTTTGATAAACACTGCTATGACGCCCTGGTTGCGTCACTGGCAGGGAATCTGAGAAGGAGCCCTATCAGGTCGCGCAAGACGAGCAATCTCACCGAACGGGAGATCGAAGTCCTGTCCCTGCTGGCCCAGGGACAGAATACTCCCAGCATCGCGCGTGCGCTGAACATTAGCAAAAAGACGGTCGAGCATCACCTGACACATATCTACGCTAAAATCGACGTCACTTGCCGGACGGCAGCTGTCGTCTATGCCGTTCAACACGGGATTGTATAAGATAGTCACAAAAAAAGGAAAAGAGAACTGCAGGCGAGAAACTTATGCTCACACTGCAACCGGCTGCTGCGCTGATGCGATGCTAGGTTTCCCTGCTTCAGGCTGGGATAGGGACTTCTTTGGACGGATCTTCTTTGTTACATAGAAGAAGAAGATCAGCATCACTATTGTGAGCGCGCCGTAGACCAGCATAATGGCCGGGAACGAGAGCGGACCGAGCGGGACCGTCCCATTGTCCAGGAAAGGTCCGATTGGAGCTGGTAGAAGCGCCACCACAAACGACCCATTCCAGATAGCATGCTGTAGAACCGCGTAGCCCCAGCAACCCAGGGGCAGCAAGAAACGGTGGTTGCTCGCCTTCGGATGCGTCAGGTAGTACCAGCCGAGCGAGACCATTGCGGCACCAAAGCCATGCAGAAGTCCGGAACTGGTACGTTGCAGCGCCACATCGAGCCAGTTATTGTAGCCCATACTCATATAACCGGAGGTCTCGATCAGGTTAAAGCCGGTTCCACAGGCCAGACCGAGCACAAATGCCTCGCCCGCGCTGCGCAGGCGTCCACTCATAATAGCCACCGCCAGTGGCTTGACCCCTTCTTCAACCAGGGGAGCAACGACCGAGACAATCAGCAACAGGAAGATAATCGACTTTACATCGTGCGGAACAGGTTGATCGGGATTGTCGAGCGCGATATTTTTTATGCCTAACTGCTGCTCTAGCACAACCGTCAAGACCAGTTCGAAGACAAGCGCTAGCATAATTGCTAACGTGGCCCCACTGACGAGCGCTACTGCGAAGCGACGCCACGTCGTGGGCCAGCGCGCCTCCCTCGGAAAATGTATACGGCGCACACCTAGCGCTATTATCGTCAATGAAGGCAGAATGCCCGCCAGTGCAATCATGAAGATGGTCAGGGGCGTGCTCGTAACGGCTTGTCCGTTGGCGCGCATGGCGGCGGCGATAAGCACAACAACCAGGTAGAGCGCAAAGAAGATCCAGAACCACGGCATTTTGAACTGTGCCGAGCGTCGCTTCAGAAAAAGCGAGCGGAAGCTATGGTAGAATGTAAAGCTGCCGCCAACTAGTCCCGCAACGGCAAAGGCGACCACCTGCACTATCGCGCTGAAGCGCACAGCTTGCGACAGGCTCTGCGTGCCTGGTACAGCCGCGATAAGTAGGAGGAACAGCACACTGACAATACCGGCGAGGAAGACCAGGAACGAGCCAGCAAACGCGGAGATGGACATACCGAGTAGATAGCCATCGCGCTTAGGTTGTGGCGGCTGCCAGGGATATGGATAGCCGTATGGTTGGTAGCCGTACGGAGGATATCCATAGGCCGGATAATTGTAGTATTGCTGGGGATAAGCCGGATAAGGTGCCTGCGGATAGCCATTTTGCTCATTGTACGGCGGGTGGCCCGCATAGGGAGCATATGGTGTTGGCTGCGTATAGCCCGTCGGGTAGCCGTTGCCTGGCTGGTAGCCTGTTGGTGGGTAGCCAGGCCCTGGTTGTTGCGCAGGTCTTTGTGGCGCAGGTGGTTGATAGGGCTGATATGCTGGACGGAAGTAGGGTGCCTCCGCTGGATGTACCACAAGGCTGCCGGTAACATGCTCCTGATAAGCCGGTTCCTGATAGGCTGGCTCTTGAGAGGCTTCGACCTTTGCGACCTTTTGGAGACGAACTGCGCGCAAGGGCTGTGTAGCGTCATTATCATCAGATGTATCGTTATCCTGCGGGGCAGGAGCATCGCCTTTTTCTAGTGAAACAGACTGCGATCGGGATGAACGATTTCTTGCTGCATCAAAATCTGGCCCTATATATTCAGAACCCACAGTTTCAAGCCTTTTCTTTACTGATTTTATTTATGCTTTAACTATCAAAGGATATACGAGTGGATCAGAGCAAAGGTTTCTTTCCTGGTGCAAAAACACTTGACCTTTTCGGCTTTCCATATACAATCCCTCAATGCGTGAGCGGCCTGGCTGAGACGGAATGTCGATCCGCTTGAGGATACTGAAATAGTATAACGATATGCTGCTGATGTGTCAAAATTAGAAGATAGATAACGTTTCGGTACCCCTGTCTGACTCCTCGCCGCTGCGCGGGGATAGTGAAGCGCCAGAGGCGCTGAAAATCAGGTTTATCCGACAATTACTGCTTCGACCGCGCCGGGGCCGAGTACCTCCTCCAGCTTGCCGCGCAGTTCCTCGCTATACTGCATCGTATTATCTTGCGGTGTCATGCGGACCTGCCACTCTCCGTTCGCAACCATGATCTCGAAGTGATCGCGGCCCGGACGTTCCTGTAGGTGACGATGGATATCTTGCACCTTCATAATATCGTTAGAGACAGAGAGTTTGTCGCTGCCGCTGATCTGGAGTTTAAGCCAGACCATGTAGCGCTTGCGGTTCATCTCTTCCTCGACGGCCTTCAGGCGCTCAACGCGATTACAGAGCAGGCCCGGTTCATCGCGACGCACCTGTACCTCGCCATGCACAATCACGACAGTATCTTCCACCCAGAGTTCCGCCGTCTCTTCGTACGCGCGTGGGAAGACCGTTACGCCGATCGAGCCAAACATATCCTCCAGCCTCACAACGCACATCGTATCGCCCTTCTTCGTAGGGATGCGCCGTGCCTCAATGATGGTGCCACCGACCACAACCTTCTGCTTATCCATCTCCTCGGTGATTTCGGCTGTACTATGCGTCACCTGCTCGTTGAGAATATCGCTCAGGTAGGCCAGTGGATGGTTCGAGATATAGACGCCGATCAGCTCTTTTTCCCATGCCAGCAGTTGCTTGCGCGAGATCTCGGGTGCCCTCCCATTGAGCGCAAACTCGATCGCGCTCTCGATCTCCTGCATCTCGCCGAAGAGGCTGACCATGCCGCGTTCTTTTGCCGCCCGTTCGCTCTTGCCGAATTGCATTGCGCGCTCAACGGCGTCGAGCAATTGGTGCCGTTTGCTGTCGGCGAACGCATCCATCGCACCGGCTTTAATCAGTGTTTCAATTGCGCCTTTGCCGACGAACCTGGGATCGACGCGCGTACAGAAATCGGCCAGCGACTTAAAGGGACCGCCCTCGCTGCGTGCGCGCACGATCTCACCGATCGGACCTTCACCGATGCCCTTGATCGCCAGCAGGCCGAAGCGCACGCCCTTGTTCTCGACGGTAAAGCCCCGGTCGCTCCTGCTCACGTCGGGACCCAGCACCTCGACGCCCATGCGTTTGCACTCGGCGATGGCATTGGCGATCTTGCGGGCATCGGCAGCCTCGGTGGTCATGGTTGCCGCCATGAACTCGGCGGTATAGTTGGCTTTGAGGTAGGCGGTGAAGAATGCGACTACCGCGTAGCTCGCGGCGTGGGCCTTATTGAAACCGTAGCCGCCGAAAGGCAGGACCAGGGTAAAGAGCTCCTCGGCATCCCCCTGCTTCATGCCACTTTTTACACAACCCTTAATAAAATCAACCTTATAGCCCTCCACCTCGTCCATCATCTTCTTACTAAGTGCTTTACGGAACTTATTGACCTTGCCCCAGGAGAAGCCAGCCATGTTTACCGCAATAAACAGCACCTGGTCCTGATACACGATGATGCCATAGGACTCTTCGAGCCATTCAGCCAGGCGCGGGTCCAGGTAGGTGATTTTCTTCCGACCATGTTTCGCGGCAATGAAGTCGGGGATGCTATCCATCGGACCGGGCCGGTAGAGCGCGATCATAGCCATCACGTCCTCGACGCGTGTCGGCTTGAGTTGCTTGATATATTCGCGCATCTTGGGACCCTCCAACTGGAAGATACCCGTCGTCTCACCGCTGGCGAGCAGCTCAAAGGACTTTTCGCGCTTCCTGTCCTGCACCTCGTCGCCGATCGGATCAAGCGGAACCTTCTCCAGCACTACCTCTTCACCGCGCGACTCTTTAATGTACTTGAGCGTATTATCAAGGATCGTCAGGTTGGAGAGGCCGAGGAAGTCAAACTTGATCAGGCCCAGTTCTTCGAGGTGCATCTGCTCATATTGCGTAATGCGTCCCTTCGAGGGATCTTTGGGATCGCGCATCTGCAGCGGCACGAAGTGCTCAAGTGCCTCGTTGGCGACGATCACGCCCGCCGCGTGAACGCCCGTGGTGCGTACCGAGCCCTCCAATTTCAGCGCCTGGCCGATGATCTCCTGCACCGGTTTGCTCTCATTATACAGAGCGTTCAGTTCCCTGACGCCGTCGAGCGAGCCCTGTAGTGTCACCTTAGGACCCGTCGGAATGAGGCGCGTGATGCGATCGCCCACATCCTGCTGCCCCATGACGCGTGCCACGTCCTTCACCGCCGCCTTCGCCGCCATCGTGTTGAACGTGACCATCTGCGCCACGCAATCATCGCCATACTTGCGCGTGACGTATTCGATCACTTCTTCACGGCGGTTGTCAGGGAAGTCCATGTCGATATCAGGCATGTCTGCGCGCTCGGTATTGAAGAAGCGCTCGAACGGCAACTGGTAGCGTATGGGATCGACGTTGGTAATGCCCAGCGAATAGGCCAGCAAGCTGCCTGCAGCGGACCCACGGGCGGAGCAGCGAATGCCATTGGAGCGGGCGTAGTTCACAAAATCCCATTCGATGAGGAAATACGGCACAAAGCCCTTCTGCGCGATCATATTGAACTCGTAGTCAAGCTGTCGCTTCGCGTGCTCGCTCACCTCGCCAAAGCGCTCGTTGAGTCCCTGCATGCAGAGGGTATACAGGTAATCGTCAGCTGAATTGTAATTGGAGGGGACTGGGAACTTGGGCAACTGGGCCATGTAGGCCAACGGATCGACGCTGCACTGCTCGGCGATAACTATACTATTGGAGATCGCCTCAGGCAGCTCCGGGAAGAGCTGCGCCATCTCATCTGGACTCTTCAGATAGTACTCGTGGCTATCGAAGCGCATGCGTTTGGGCGCATCGAGCTGTTTGCCCGTCTGCACGCAGAGGAGCACGTCGTGCGAACCCGAATCGTCGGCGTCGATATAATGCAGGTCGTTTGTTGCCACTAAGGGTATATGTTTCTCTTTGTGCATGGTGTAGAGTAGCTGGTTGAGCTGCCCCTGTGGCGAAGGCTTGCCATCGTCAAATATGCCGTGGTGCTCCTGAATTTCGAGATAGAAGTTCTCTGGTCCAAAGACATCGCGGTACCAGTCGGCCATCTTGTAGGCTTCCTCAATCTGTTCCTTCAGCAGCAGCTTGGGAATCTCGCCTGAAAGACAGGTAGAGGTCACGATCAGCCCGTCCGCGTGTTCTGCCAGGGCCTTTTTATCGATGCGCGGGCGCAGGTGCCAACCTTCGGTATGGGCGATCGTCGTCAGCTTCAGCAAATTGTAGTAGCCGGTATTATTTTTCGCCAGCAGCAGCAGGTGGTGGTAGTCATCGCTGTAGCGCTTCGAGTGGTCGTGCATATCCTCGGTCAGATACGCCTCGATGCCGATAATGGGATTGATCCCGCCCGCCTTACACGCCTTGTAGAACTCAATCGCGCCATACATGGCTCCGTGATCGGTGATGGCGAGGTGGCTCATCCCCTTTGCCTTCGCCTGCTGCACAATCTTTTTCGTGCGACTGAACCCATCCAGCAGCGAGTACTCGGTATGAACATGCAAATGGGCAAAATCAATTCCCATGAGGGATCTCCTCCGTTTAAAAATATAGGTTATATCTCTAGTATATGAACTAATGTTCTAGATGTCAAGCACCACTTTAGTAGGGATGGGCCTTGCGTCCATCCGGCCCGATTCTCTGGATAGGCAAGCGGATGGACGCAAGGCCCATCCCTACTGATAGAGACGTAAATGCAAAGAAAATTGGCATCCATGATATAAAACGCACCAATCGCGATCTATTCACATCAACAAGGTGACTGGCGGCGATATGCTCTAGTAGTAGAAACGGCTGGTTCTGGCGTTCCGTTACAGAGTGGCGAAAAGATAGTACCGGATCTCGACTATACTAGCCCCTGGCGAATAGCGTATGCGACGGCGGCGGCGCGGCCCGGCACGTCCAGTTTGACGAATATATTGCTCAGGTGCCGATTGGCGGTACGCGGACTGATAATAAGCATCTCGGCGACCTCACGATCGGTATGACCTTCGGCAACCAGGCGTAGTACTTCGATTTCGCGCTTTGTAAGGGTCAGCTTGAGCACGTATTCGATCTGGTGTTCTTTTGCGGCAGTCGCGATGGGCGAACTGATGTGAGCAGGTACGTCCAATGCTTTCTCTTCCTCCTTCCGTTCAAGTTGTGTCGCGCCCTCGCGCAAGGTATCCACCATAGCGATGGCGCGCTGCATCCCGTACTGCGCGAACAGTGCGCGTGCCTGGTCGCAGAGTGCGTAGACCTGTTGCAGAGGGGCCTTGCATATCAGCGCCGCTCGTGCCTGCTCGTAGAGAATGGCCGCTTCCTCTGGCTGATTGTTGGCCCGTCGGCACAGTACGAGGCCGCCCTCGAAGGCGCGGTCGGCTATCTCCCAATCGCCCGTGTGGACTGCTACTATGCCCAGGATACGATCAACCGCGTTGCCGTAGTACATGAAGCCGCGCAGGTTCTTTATGCGTTCAACATAGGTGGCCGCCTCTGCAGGCGCGTCTATATGCAGGAGTGCCTCGGCAAGAAAGGGGATGTAGAAGTCGCCGCTGAAGCCCGATATTGTAGGATGCGCGATGGCGCGTTCGATCTGGACGCGCGCCTGGGAGCTACGCCCGGTGACGGCGAGGAAGTGGCCATATAGGGCCAGGGTGCTGGGTAGCCAATCGGTATTCGTCGCTGCCTGAAGCGCGTCTTGAAATACTTGCTCCGCCTCGCTCCAGTTGCCGCGCCGGAACTGTAGTTCGGCCCTCGCCTGCAAGGTAGTTGCTTTGAGGCGCGTATTATTCGTAGCGATGGCTTCTTGCAGCGCCTGTTGCAGATGCTCCTCGCATCTCTCCCATTGACCCTGGCTCAGAGCCAACGTCGCCTGGTTCCAGTACAGCCAGCCTATGACGCTGTAGACGCCATAGCGCCGCGCGCGGGCAAGGGCGCGCTGGGTATAGAGGTATGCCTGTTCCATCTCGCCCAGTGCCTGGTAAATACTGCCCAGCCCCTGCTCAACCAGCGCGGCGCGAAACGGATCACCGAGTGCCAGATACAGCTCGTTGGCCTGTTTTTGCAGACGAATGGTTTCATGGATGCGCTCGCCCCAGCCACGTATCCAGCTCATTATTTGCAGAGCGAAAGCCTGGCTGCCGCGGTCTCCTATCTCAATCGCTAACTGGTAGGACTGCCAGAGCGCTGGCTCGGCCTCCGCCGGGCGACCAAGCAAGAGATCAAGCATTGCCTGGGCCTGCAGGAGCTGGACGCGTTCGTTAATGCTGATCTGTTCCAATCCGGCAGGCGTTCCAGTCGGGAAACCGCGCCCAGGGAGCCAGGGAACGTATGTCAACCGATCGGTGGAGGTGATTTCATTGGCCTGCGCGTCTCTACTGAAGGCGGTACGTGCCGCTTGCAGGTGGGCCAGCGCCTGCTCGTATTTCGCCTGCATACGATAGACATCGGCGCTTAAACGATTGGCCCGTGCCAGCAGGAAAACTTCCTCTGGCTGACTCTGGAGCTGTGTCAGGGCCTGCTGGAACGCGTTGCCCGCCTGCTCCAACTCTCCCAGCTTGAACCATAGCTCGCCGATAGCCAGGTGGAGCTCAGCCCGCGTAGGGACATTTTTTAAGGTATGCGTATTATCGCCCAGGAGCTTCAGGACAAGGCGAAAATGGCTGATGGCCTCGCGGTGGGCCTGTTGGCGCGCGGCATCTTCTCCCGCGAGCAGACTCCAGCGCAACGTTGCCTCTTTCTCGCCACCCGCTGCATAGTGGCGGGCCAGCTCTGCGGCGTGCTCGTCGGCTTCAGGACCGTACATTGCTTCTAGCGCTCGACCAAGCGCGGCGTGCAACTGACGTGCGCGATAGGCGAGAACTTCAGCCTGTAAAACCTCGTGCACAATGCCTTGACAAAAAATGTAGGATTGGGAAGAGAACATTTGTGGATATTCTATGGTCGCTAGCTCGCCTTCCTCATTCTCCTCGCAGAGCGCGACGGACAATTGGGCGATTACTGAAGCCTGCACGGCCTCATTTATGCTTGCCTGCACTTCTTCGGCGCTCTTCGCCAGCACCTGCTGCAGCGCGTCTACTGGAAAGGTGCGACCACAGAGCGCGGCGACCTGTAGCAATTCCTGACACGACGCGCTT
>Ga0209839_10000655_pt1 | contig 17678 bp, 15 predicted proteins | sample OrgsoiDNA2013050_FD_185800 | JGI IMG/M metagenome (GOLD analysis project Ga0209839, IMG submission 185800) | Permafrost soil microbial communities from the Arctic, to analyse light accelerated degradation of dissolved organic matter (DOM) -... | ecosystem: Environmental > Terrestrial > Soil >... | reverse complement strand
TGCGCGGAACGAGGGGCATGGCGCGGCGATGGGCGGCGTCGTGCTCGGTGCCGTGGACGTTGAAGACGAAGCCGCGCACATCGCTGAGCAGGACGGCGACGCCACCGCTGTCTAGTAGAGCATGCATAAGGTGCAGGTGAGCGTTGATGATGCGGATACGGAAGTTTTGCGCCGCCTCCTGATAGCGGCGGTGGCGCTCCTGCTCGTTCAGGAAGGAGGGAGCGACGCGCTGCAGATGGTCGAGCAGGTCGAGGATGGGATAGCTAAACAGTTGCGACAGAATAAGCGAACTGACGACAAGGCCAAACTCGCCCGTCGGCAATTCCTCGATCTGCGGCGGATCTGGTATGGAGCACTGTTCCAGGCAGAGGGCGGCGGCATCGAAGACGGCACGCGCGCCTTCCGCGACGATTTTGGACCAGTTCTGGCGCGCAACCAGACGAGCGAGATTCTTGCTGACACCATCACTGATATCGCCCTGGAGCAGGCGCACGCGTCGGCGCAGCTCAGGCGAGTCCAGCTCTTCACGTCCCAGGCGCATAGCCTCAAGGTCGATATCGGCGAGAACCACCTCATCGGAGGCGCGGCTGAGGTCGGTCAGCGGAACCTCGGTGCAGGCACCCGCGCCCAGGACCAGCGTGCTCCGCGACGCCCCCGCGTCGCGCTGCCGGAGCGCGGAGGCAACCAGGGTCGCGCAATGCTGGAGATGCTGAGGTGCGTGCTGGCGCAGCCATTCCCGGCGTTGAGCGCCCTGCATCTGAATGTTACTGAACGGTAAATTATCGATACGAACCATAGAGTGCTGTTCTTTACAAAATTATGCGAGCAAGCATGCATAATCGTTTCATGACTATAAGAATTTCGGGTTTGTTTGTGTTATGATGAGTGTATCATTTCTCTGAGAGTTTGTAAAAAGTATCCTGAAAACACTCGTTAGTGACTGAAGCCACATACTGTTTTGCGAATCTAGAATGGATACAGTGGACCATGTTGACAGAACTGTTTTCCACCCACATCCTCATCACTGCCGCGAAATGAGATAGACACTCACTCCAATCAGTACCCCGCCCGCAAGCGTCATGACCGTCAGTTGTTCATGAAGTAGGACAACGGCCAGAATCGTCCCGACTAGAGGTTGGAGAAACAGGGTTGATGCTGCTTTCGATCCCTCGATTCTGGTCAATCCCTGAAACCATGTGAGATAGGCCAGAGCCGTAGCCATCACGGCCAACCACACGAGAGCGAGCCACGATGGAAGTGTAAGTGGATGCCAACCGGAGGAGACCACCTGCCAACTCGCAACCGGGACCCAAAACACCAGGCTCCCTAGCATCGCTACAGTTATAATCAGGAACGGGGGATACTTCGTCAGCAAGGCTTTCCCACGCACGGTATAGTAGGACTCCGAAATCAATCCGGCGATCACCAGCAGATCGCCTAGAATACGTACGGCTCCTCCTCCACCCGGAAGATGAGGGATAAAGCTTTGTTCAACAATAAGATACATACCCAATGATCCAAGCACCAGAGCTATTCCTGTTGCACGCTTAAACGGTTCTTTCAGCAGCCAGCAGGAAAGAAGAGCTGTAAAAATAGACTCGCTGGTGATCAGCAGTGCCACATCAGCTGCAGTGCTCAGTGCCAATCCTCCGTACTCCAACAGTTGATTGATGACAAAGCCCATCAAAGCCAAAAGTGCTAGTTGTGGGAGGTCCCGACGAGTCAGATGCAAAGAATGGCGATTGACGAGCAGTAATGGCAGCAGCACCAGCGCGGCAATACCAATGCGCAAGGCAAGTGTGACGAACACCGAAAGGTTCTGCAGGAGAACTTTGGCTGCAATATAGCCAGTGCCGAACAAGACATTGGACACGATGAGCAGCAACCAGGAAGAGAAAAATTTAGGAGGAGAACGAAGGGGCATAAAACGCTCCTTAGACTAATAGACATCTCATGACTAATAGATATACCGTTACCATCATTCATGATACATTGGTAACACGTTACCTGTCAACAACTTTTGCTGGTAATTTCATATGCTCACAAAGATGCAGCTGATCTGCTGGGAACAAGGACATAAGGTTATGCTATACTGGTGAGGAATGACCACTTCGGGGTCAGAAAGAACGGAGAACATGACAGTATCTCGGAGAGAAAAAGGGGTAAGCCAACCTGCGCCAGGAAGGCTTGAACTCATCCGGGCATTTGTGAATACCAACGATATTGATGCTCATCACGACGCCCTGACCAGTCCGGAGGTATTACGTGCCTGGCTTACTGCCCACAGCCTTCTGCATGAAGATGAAGCCGTGACTGACGAAGATCTTCGAAGAGTACAGGACTTGCGGGAAGCTCTCCGTGCTCTCTTGCTTGCAAACAATGGAGCCGAACTAGATGCGCATACACCTGAGGTGCTCAACCAGCTCGCTGGAAGCTTCTGCCTCCTCATTCAATTCGACCAGAATGGACAGGCCCATCTCACGCCAGGCAGTTCTGGTATCAATGGAGCCATGAGTCAAATGCTTGATCGTGTGATGAGAGCCATGATAGACGGCACATGGACACGCCTGAAGGCTTGCCGTAACGAGACGTGTCGCTGGGCATTCTATGACACCTCGAAAAATCGCTCGGCAACATGGTGTACGATGGCGGTATGTGGCAGCCGTCTCAAGTCACGCGCTTACCGACAACGGCACAACAGCTAGAGAGACATTCCCTATCCTAATTCCTGAAAAGTAGTAACCCCTACCAGTGATGCGTAGGTTGAGCAGGCGCGGGATTGAGCATCGGCAGCGGCGAAGAGGCCGTGTGGAACAATATGGGTCCGAGCAGGGACCAGGCAACGAACACGAGCGCGATGAGGGCAACGAGGGCCAGGACAAGAGCGAGCACCTTGATAGGCGTCCAGTTTCTCTGAGGGACGGGCAGCGCGAATGGATCATAAGGTGAGTTCGAACGACCGGGCATACATTTCCTCCTTTACAGGCTACAACGATATACATGTCGACAAAAGAATGGATGGTTACTGGCACGATGCAGACCCGTGTTCTTTGCAGGATAGCATAATCGGTCGCGAGAGACGCCAGAAGTCCTGGTGAGGGGGACATTTCTCCTACCAGGACTTCTGAGTATGCTTGTGCGTTAGTGGCCGCTATAGTTGGCGCGGCGCTTCTCCAGGAAGGCGGTAACACCCTCGCGGTGATCGGCGCTGGCGATGGCGATATCCTGGAGTTTGCCCTCAAGATTGAGGGAGGACTGTAAATCGCCCTCAATGGAGCGGTACATAAGCTCTTTGATCAGGCCGTAGCTGCGCGTCGGACCCTGGGCCAGACGACGCGCCAGAGAGTTCGTGAATGACTCGAACTCTTCGACGGGGACGCATTTATTGACAAGACCAATGCGCTCGGCCTCCGCTCCGCTCACCTCGTCGGCAAGCAGGGCCATCTCCAGAGCTTTGCCCAGGCCAATGAGGCGCGGCAGGAAATAGCCGCCGCCACCATCCGGCACAAGGCCAATACGCGCGAAAGCCTCTACGAAGCGCGCATTGTCGGCGGCGACGCGCAGGTCACAGGCCAGAGCAATGTTGCAGGAAATACCGGCGGCAACGCCGCGTACAGCGGCGATCACGGGCTTCGGCATGCCCTGCAGCGCGAGCACGAGTCGATGATAATGGCTGAGATGTTCGCTGACCTTGACGGATTCCCCGTTGGCCTGAACAGTGTTGAAGGCCGATAGATCCTGGCCGGAGCCAAACGCCCTGCCAGCGCCGGTCAGGATGACGCAGCGCACGGCTTCGTCGCGTGCAACCTCCTCAACAGCCTCGGTCAACTCTGCCAACATAAGATCATTGAAGGCGTTCAGTACTTCGGGACGATTCATGGTAAGGGTGGCAACCTCTGCTTCCTGCTGAACGAGCAGGTGTTGAAAATCGCTTCGCATAATGCAGCATCCTCGGACGGATTTCTAGAAGAAAGCACTACTGGTAACGCTGCTCCAGTATACGACAGAAAGGAGCGCTAGATGCGCGGCACGTCAAGCATCAAGACTTCGAGGGCAACGCGTGTATTGACATTCTGCTCGATAGCTTCCCGCGTTTGCAAGATGGCGCGCACCATGCGTTCGGCTTCAGGAGAGCCGACCTTCGCCGCCTGGGTCTGCAAGAGGTCGCGCATATCTACGTTCACGGTCAGGTCCATGCAATCATTGGCAGCCAGCACAATATCGCGCCACCAGAGCAGCCACAGGTCCAGCAGGGCATCGACCTTATCGGCGTCAGTATTGAAGCGCTGCACCAGGTCGAAGCGCTGCACCTTGCTGTTTGAGGGTATTTTCGCCAATAATTCTAACTGCGACCTGCGCTCATCCAGCATCTCATCATCCTCGGCTGCCTGAATGGCCCAGCCCATGCGTCCAGCGGCGAGCGCGGCAATCAGATCGGACTCCTGCGCGTCAACCTCCCAGCGCTGTTGCAGGGCCGTCTTGATCTGCGTCATGGTCAGCAACTGCATGGGGATCTGCTGCACGCGCGAAAGAATCGTCGACAGCAGCAGGCCAGCGTCGGGAACCGTGAGCAGCAGCACAACGTCCGGCTCAGGCTCCTCCAGCGTCTTCAGGAGACAGTTGGCGGCCTGCAGATTCATCTCGTGGGCATCCTGTATGATAAATATATTGCGTCGGCCCTCCATAGTACGGCGTGCGGAATCGCTTTGCAGGGCGCGTACCTGCTCGATGAGGATAAACTGCTTGTCGGCTGCCTTCGTGATGATGTGTACGTCTGGATGATTGCCGTGCATGACCTTGCGACACGATAGGCACGTATTGCAGGGATCGGTAGGGGAGACGCGTGGGTCGGGTCCGCCCGTACAGAGCAGGGTCTGGGCGAAACGATGTGCAAGGAGAGCTTTTCCGATGCGCGCAGGGCCGGTAAAGAGATAGGCATGACGTACCTGCTGCGCGGCAATGGTGCGGCGCAGGATGTCGATGGAGCGTTCGTGGCCGATGATATCCCAGCTTGGCGCTTGAATCTGTTGGGTCGTCATGAAAAATATACTAGCAGAAATCAGGGGGAATGGCAAGAAGGGGCGTGTAACTAAGTATAGGGCTATTCGTATGTTTGTTGACTGCATATAAACAGGGTGATACGATTGAGCATATCGTAATGGTTATGGGGATATAGATAAACGGCTCCTCTCGATTTTCCTGTCTATTAGCTCACAGCGCTTTCTGGACATATGTGCTATGCTAGCTTAGGAGAATGTCTTAATAAATATGCAGTTAAATTCTGGTTTTCTATAAGGTCAATGTAACCGATGGATACCTCTATCCGTTTCTACAATACGAATAGCAATTTGCGTTTGTCAAAAGATGACGAACACACAGGCCGTTCCCTTCATCCAATATCAGCGGATGAGAATGGTTATGAGGTGATGGCGCGCAAGGAGGAAGGGCTAACAGCGTCCTCCACGCCGTCAGCGACCGCACAACCAGAACAGATGGTGGAAAAGGTTGATGTCGCGGACTTTGAGGCTATATTTCAGCGCTTTCAGGTCCCGATCACCAATTTCATTTATCACCTCATCGGCAACCGGGAACAGGCTTGTGACCTTGCACAGGATGTATTCGTAAAAGCATACAAAGCATTACTGGGCGGGACCGTTGTTCAACCAGGGGCGCTGTCGGCGTGGCTGTATCGCATAGCAGCCAACACCACTACAGATTCCCTGCGCAGACGACGCCTGATCTCGTGGCTACCGCTCTCGTTGTTCAACGAAGACCGCGGCATCGGTGCTGGAGTTATCTCAGACTCTGGCGGCACGGCTGACAACTTCAGCAATAGCGGAGACGACAATGGTGGTCAGGAGATGCGATCCAGCTCAGTCAGCGCAATGTATGAACGTGGAGGGTACGACGGAGGGCGTTTCGAGAGTCGCGTGGCCGATCGTGAGATTGTGGAGCGCGTCTTCAAACAACTGCCACCGAAGTACGCAGTCTGCTTGTGGCTCTACGAGAACGACGGACTCTCCTGTGCAGAGATCGCAAATGTGCTTGATATCAGCGCATCAGCGGTAAAAATGCGCTTAATGCGGGCCAGAGAGCGGTTTATTGGTCTGTATAAAAAAGAGGTCGGTGAAGATTGAACTGTAGCCAGGCGCGGACATTGCTCGCCGCATATCGTGAACTAAAAAAAGGGCAGATGGATACGACTGCGCTGGAAGTGCATCTGAGCAGTTGTGCAGATTGCCGGATGTATCTTACCCAGAGTAGCCTTGTTGGTGAACAGCTGCGCGCGTTGCCAGCAATCAAGTCACCTGCCGATGCGCGTACAAAACTTATGAAGGCGCTAGCGACCGAGCACGCTCGCTTCATTCAGAACGCACCAGCCTCCGCGCAAGCCACGCCAGTACCGGCCTTTCTTGCCCCCTATTTAAAAGAGCACGCGCAAGAGACCGTGCACAACATCGCCGCATTCTCAACGGCGGACACAGGTCCGTTACCAGTCATCCAGGCACCACAAAAGCGCAGAAACGCGCAACGGCCATTGCATATGAGTCACTTTGCCGTTGTCGGTCTGGCGGCGGCCTTCCTGATGATTATCATGGCGGGAGGATTAACCTCGCTGGTAATTCTAGCCAACCGTGGCGTGCAGGAGCAGGCACCCGCGAGCTTCGTACAGCTCTCCCAGATCACGTTGGCAAACTACACAACTCAGACAACCTATACGCATATCGCGAGCGCGGTGGCCGATCGGCAGAATATTTACTACACGGCCAGCAACGATCTTAGCACAGGCTGGACGCTTGTAGTGCTGAACAATCAGACAAAGGTAAGCACTCAGCTCATCAGCAAAGAAAGCACGAGTCCGCTGGTCGTCTTGAGTTCTTCCGACGACTGGCTGATCTGGCTCCAATACGACCTGCCGAAAAAGGTAGTCAACAAGAATACGCACACGCATACCACTACAAGTCACGAAGTACGTACCTGGAGCCTGAAGGCGACCTACCTGGGAACAGATCCAGCATCCACCTTGACTGCAGCGACGCCGATAACGCTCAGCAAGGGCACATTCGATCTAGCCACAGCGCCGAGCTGGATCAACACACCCATTCCGGGGACGTGGTTGACGAAAGATACGCTCCTCGTCACAAGCATCGACGCAAAAGGGAGATCGCACCTTACACGCTACGAGCTAAACGCGGAGAGGAGTCCGCAGGCAACACAACTTGCGACGGTCGGCAATGGACACGTCCTGACATCGCCAACAGCCAATAGCGACGACACAAGCATCTACTGGTCCGAAGAATGGATGAGCGCGGATACTATCCTTCATAGCAGCATCTGGGCACAGAAGATCACGCCCGCAGCGCTTCCCTCGCACGGCAAATGGACGCGACAGACAACGACCAATACCTACCAGTTTAGCAGCGATGGCACGTTCTTCCATCCACAGGTCGTCAACGATATGCTGTTCTTATTGAATGTGAAAACGGCCAACGCGGCCACTTCGGCCCAGGCAACAGCCAGCGCCACCACCGCGACGCCCGATGCGACTGCTACCGCGACGGCGCAACAGAACGCGACAACGCTGCCAAGAACTGATCCGACCATTTACGGCGTTCAGCCCGACACGCAGCTGCAGGGAACGTTGCAGACATTCTCAGCGCTAGACGACTCGCCCGTCCAGATGCTGCTGAACAGTACCGGCACTGTGCAGGCGCTCCAGGCGGGATCGCGCTTTATCCTATGGCAGAACAGCGACAACAAGGGCATCGGTATGTATGATGTCGTTGCCAGGCAGCCGGTCATCGTAGGAGCCGACGCGATCCCCAACAATACGGCTCTGCTGGCTGTCAACGGCGATACCGCTGTCTGGACCAATAGTCCGAACAGCACAGCTACGAGCACGCCTGCTACAGGCACGTCCGTTACCTTCAGCACCTTTAACTGGCCGACGCGCTCGACTGTGGCAACGGGGCAATAATCTCTTCCCATAATAATAATACGGCTCCCAGACATATAAGACTGGGAGCCGTATTATTATTATGGAAGGTAACGGCGCTAGAGGCCAAGCGTCTTGGCGATCAACATGCGCTGCACCTCGCTGGTCCCCTCGCCGATTTCATTGACCTTGACGCTGCGCCAGTAGCGCGAGACGGGGTACGCGTCCATGAAACCGTAGCCGCCGTGGATCTGCACGGCCTGATCGGCGGCGCGTTTGGCGGTCTCGGAGGCAAAGAGCTTGGCCATCGATGCCTCGCGCGTGTACGGTTTATTCTGCATATGCAACCAGGCGGCTTTATAGTACATCAGGCGCGCCAGCTCGATCTCGGTGGCCATATCGGCCAGTTTGAAGCGAATGGCCTGGAACTTGCTGATGGGCTGCCCAAACTGCTTGCGCTCCTTCGCGTAGTTCAACGCCTCATCCAGGCAGGCCTGGGCGAGACCAACGGAGAGGGCGGCAATGGCGATACGGCCAGCATCGAGGATCTGCATAAACTGCTTGAAGCCATCGCCACAGTGACCCAGGATATTTTCTGCGGGAACCGCGCACTCTTCGAAGGCCAGGGGACGCGTATCGGAAGCCTTCCAGCCCATCTTCTTGTATGCCTTCCCGATAACATAGCCAGGAGTATCTTTAGGCACAATGATGTTGGTGATCTCTTTATGACCGTCTGGCAGCCTGCCCGTTACGGCGGTAATCGTAACACCGGCGGTCATGTCGGTACCAGCGTTGGTGATAAACTCCTTCGAGCCATTGATATGCCACTGACCATCCTGCAGCGTGGCGCGGGTCTGCGTGCCGCCCGAGTCGGAGCCAGCCTCCGGTTCGGTGAGGCCAAAGGCCCACAAATTTTCGCCCGTTGCCAGAGGCGGCAAGAAGCGTTCTTTCTGCTCCCGGCTACCAAAGAGATAGAACGGGGACGCACCTAGCGAGGTATGGGCCTCCATTGTGATACCGACCGAGACATCGCCGCGCGAAATCTCTTCAATGGCGAGGCAGTAGGAGAGGAAATCGGCACCAGCGCCGCCATACTCCTCCGAGAAGGGAAGTCCTAACAGGCCTAGCTCGCCCATCTTGCGGATCAACGCGTAGGGAAACTTGCCCGTCGCGTCCATCTCTTCGGCCAGCGGTTTGATCTCCTGTTCGGCGAACTCCCTGCACGTATCTCGTATGGCTATTTGCTCTTCATTGAGTGTGAAGTCCATTGACAACCTTTCTTCTTCTTTCCGTGGGATCGATTGTAGACAAACAGAGTCTATAGCTTTATTATACTCGATTTCAGGGCAACACTGGATGGCTGCTAAACAAGAACTCACTTTCACTTTATTGCTGCCAAAGTGAGTTCTTGTTTTATAAACACTAATTGTAACTCTTCAGTATTTCTGTTCTGACTCCTCGCCGCTGCGCGGCTCGCTAAACACCTATACCTCCTTGCGAAGCACCAGAGGTGCTGAGGATTCAAGAGGGTACGAATAGTTACACTGCTCTCATATTAAGAGACAGATTCTGTGCTCTCTACGTGGGCACCGACGCCGCGACGCAGCATGGGGACCTTATTCAGTTCTTCCCAGGGGGCATCGATATCTGTGCGACCAAAATGGCCGAAGGAGGCGGTGGGCTGGTAGATGGGGCGGCGCAGGTTCAGCGCCTGGATGATGCCAGCCGGGCGCAGATCAAAGTGCTCGTTGATCAGGCGAATAATCTCCTCGTCCGAGACTTTGCCGGTGCCGAAGGTCTCGACAAAGAGCGAGAGCGGGCGTGCAACACCGATGGCATAGGAGACCTGGAGTTCCAGGCGATCGGCGAGGCCAGCGGCAACAATATTTTTCGCAATGTGGCGCGCAGCATAGGCGGCTGAACGGTCGACCTTGGTCGGATCTTTGCCGCTGAAGGCACCGCCGCCGTGGCGCGCTATGCCGCCGTAGGTATCGACAATGATCTTGCGTCCGGTCAGCCCCGCGTCGCCCATTGGTCCGCCAGTAACGAAGCGACCAGTCGGATTGACGAAAATCTTGGTGGCGCTGTCAAGCAGGTGCGCGGGAATGATCGGCTTCACGATATGCTCGATCACGTCCAGGCGAATCTGTTCTTTGTCGATATAGTCCGCGTGCTGTGTCGAGACGACGATCGTGTCAACGCGCACCGGACGCCCTTTCTCATACTGCACCGTGACCTGGCTCTTGCCATCGGGGCGCAGATAGGTCATGGGACCACTACCGCCCCAGGAGCGGCGGCGCACCTGCGAGAGCTGGCGGGTCAGTTGATGGGCAAGGCTGATCGGCATCGGCATATATTCGGGCGTCTCATTGCAGGCGAAACCAATCATCATGCCCTGGTCGCCAGCGCCGATGCGCTCCAACTCGTCGTCGCTGAGGTAGACCGGGCCATCCTTGGCCTCCACAGACTGGCTGACGCCCATATCGATATCCGGCGACTGCTTGCCGATCGAGGTCACGACGCCGCAGGTACGATAATCGAAGCCATAATCGGCATTGATATAGCCCACCTGCTCAACTGTCGAGCGCACAATGGCGGGGATATCGACCCAGGCGGAGGTCGTAATCTCGCCTGCGACCAGCACCAGGCCAGTTGTTGTCGCCGTCTCGCAGGCCACGCGCGCATGCGTATCCTGGACGATGATGGCGTCGAGGATCGCATCCGAGATCTGGTCACACAGTTTGTCGGGGTGTCCTTCAGTAACCGACTCGCTGGTGAAGAACGTTCTGGCGCTTGCCATAAAACTACTCATAGACGAATTCTACTCCTTTGCAACTACGTAAAGACATGTGTATATATGGTCATAGCCCATAGGGGCCTAAACTGGATCAGGGGGTATTTGTAACAGGCACAAAAAAACCCCTACTTTTCAGGGGTATGGCGCTCTTGCACATTCCCCTCATCTTGCGGAACACTCCGCCGGAATTGGCACCCTTCCTGTCTAAGGACAGGCGGGTTGCCGGGCTTCATCGGGCCGTTTCCCTCCACCTCTCTTGATGAGAGCGATTTTCTCGCAGGCTCTATTGTTCGTGTGCGGTGCAAGCAGTAAACTTGCTGGTAATATTCTACGCCACAGATGGACGGGTTGTCAAATCTGCTCACATGGGCGCGTACGCGGGGGTGCGGTTCGTCATCTGCACCAATTGTAGGGGCGCGGTTCACAAGGCCCGTGGATCAGCCTGTGGAGCGCGGCGGGCTTGTGAACCGCGCCCCTACAATATGTTATTTGGCAATGCGAAATTGGTAGGCTAGGTGCCAGACTCCCAGGAGCCGAGGTACTTCTCCTGCTCGGGCGTCAGGGTATCGATACGTACACCCATCGCGTGCAGCTTGAGGCGGGCGATTTCTTTATCCAGATCGGCGGGCAGCGTATAGACGCGCGGCTGCATCTCATGCACATGGGCGCGCATATACTCGGCACCCAGAGCCTGATTGGCGAAGCTCATATCCATGACGCTGGCGGGATGGCCCTCGGCGGCAGAGAGATTGACGAGGCGTCCCTCGGCCAGCAGGTGGACCTGGCGACCATCAGGATACGTGTACTCATCGACGAAATCGCGCACACGACGCTTGCCGGTCGCAATCTGCTCAAGAGCTGGAATGTTGATCTCATCGTTGAAGTGGCCGGAGTTCGCAATCAGCGCGCCGTTCTTCATGCGCTCCAGATGCGCTCGATCGATCACATTGATATCGCCTGTCACCGTGATAAAGATATCACCGAGGGCAGCGGCCTCAACGCCGGGCATAACGCGATAGCCATCCATCACCGCCTCAAGCGCCCGCGTCGGGTCCACTTCGGTCACGATCACATTGGCACCCATGCCATGAGCGCGGGAGGCGACGCCGCGACCACACCAGCCGTAGCCAAAGACAACGAAGGTACGACCGGCGAGCAGAATATTGGTCGAGCGGATAATCGCATCGAGAGAGCTCTGGCCCGTCCCGTAGCGATTGTCGAACAGGTGCTTCGTATCGGACTCGTTGACGGCCAGCACCGGAAACTTGAGCACGCCCGCTTTCTCCATGCTGTGCAGGCGGATCACGCCCGTCGTCGTCTCTTCCATGCCGCCGATGATCGAGGGGATCAATTCGGTACGCTTCGTATGCAGCGTCGAGACGAGATCGCAGCCGTCGTCCATGGTCATCTCGGGCTTATGATCGAGGGCGGCATTGATATGGCGGTAGTAGGTCTGCTCATCCTCGCCCTTAATGGCAAAGGTGGGTATGCCGTACTCGCTCACCAGCGCCGCCGCCACATCATCCTGCGTCGAGAGCGGGTTGGAGGCGCACAGCACCAGATCGGCACCACCGGCCTTCAGGGTAATCGCCAGATTGGCCGTCTCGGTCGTAATATGTAAGCAGCCGGACATGCGCAAGCCTTGCAGAGGGAGATCCCTGGCAAAGCGCTCGCGAATCAGGCGCAGCACTGGCATCTCTTTAGCGGCCCATTCGATGCGGTCCTTGCCGCGTGGAGCTAACGAGAGATCTTTTACATCTCCCTGTGTTGAAGTTGTCATAAACGTTTATTTTCCCTTCTTCCCTTATCATCAGGATTGGACAAAGTGAGTACTGGCGCGGTATGCGGAAGCTATAGCAGTGAAAACCACCCTCGCGGGTGGCAGGAGATACACTGGCAACCACATCCACCTTCCGTTCTATACAGTAGGGATGGGCCTTGCGTCCATCCGGCTCATGGCCCTCGTGATGGGGAACTGGATGGACGCAAGGCCCATCCCTACTGAAAAATTGCCTCAGAGTAAGCACGATCCGTGCGCAATGCTCTATTCTACAACATTCTCGCGTTCCATAAGGACAAATTGGCTACCTCGCACCCTGCCGCCAATCGGGATCGAAGTGCGAGCAATCCACCAGCTCTTTGTAGCGCGCAGCGATATGATTCATCGTCAGGGCGCGCAGGCCATCGATACTGAAATCGGAGCAAACGTACGAGCCAATGATATTCCCATGCACGACTGCGCGCTTGAGATCATCAACCGCGTAAGTCCCATCGGGAGAGGGTTTGACCGTCGAGAGATAGCCCAATACTCCACCTGCAAAGGCATCGCCAGCCCCGGTGGGATCGATCACCTCTTCGAGCGGATACGAAGGCGCGCTAAAATACGTCCCGTCGGCACCAAAGAGGAGCGCGCCATAGCTGCCCTGCTTCACAATCACATATTTCAAGCCCAGCGCGAAGAGAGCGCGCACACCAGCCAGAATGCTTGCCTGCCCGGTATACTGACGCACCTCCTCCTCGCTCATCAGGAGGATATCCACGCGCTTCATCACCTCGGTCAAGCGGTCGCGGGCGATATTGATCCACAGCTCCATCGTATCGAGCACGGTAAGACGGGCATGCGGAGCCTGGTCAAGCACCTCCATCTGCAGATCTGGCTGAATATTGGCAAGGAAGAGCAGATCGCTATCCTGATACTCAGCAGGAATCTGCGGGTGGAAGTCCGCGTAAACGCCCAGCTGCGTATCGAGGGTATCGCGGGTATTCATATCCATATGATAGCGGCCACTCCAGTAGAAGGTCTTCCCCTCCTGGATCTGCAGACCGGCGAGATTTACGCGGCGTTGGCGCAAGAAATCGAGGTGTTCACGCGGAAAGTCACTGCCAACGATTGCGACCAGGTTCACCTGATCATAGAGAGACGCGGCGGTCGAAAAGTACGACGCGGCCCCGCCAAGTATCCAGTCCCGGCGCGCAAAAGGCGTCTCAACAGCATCAAAGGCCACGGAACCAACAACAAGAATAGGCACTCCATCCTCCACAACAAAAACTGTTACGATGCATGTGCTCGTAACGCTAAACAGGTGTAGCATCGCTCAAATGTTCGATCACGCCATCGAGAAAGGCCACCGTGCTATTGAACTTCGCGCGTGCCATCTCGCGCGCGGGTGCGGTATTCAGCGACTGGTAAAGTTCAATAAAGCGCTCTTCAATATGCCGCAGAATGGCAGCCAGCACCTCGCCGGTCAACGTACGATTGGGATAGCGTACACCGAACTCAATTAGAGATGTTACCACAGCCAGGCCACTTAGTCGACCAAGCTTGTCGGCATCGTAGAGGATCAGCCCTTCGATGGGCGCGCCGTCCCGCTCCGCGGCGGTGATGGGGTTCGCATGCACCAGAATCGCCTGCTCAACTCTTGCAATGCGCTCAGGTGGTACATCCAGTTCGCGCAAGAACGCTACGGCCATGGCAGCGGATTGCACCTGGTGATCCTGAAATCCATGCACGACCGTTGATATATCGTGCAAATAGGCGGCAATGATCAACGCATCACTATCGAGCGTCACCGGCTCGTCCTGGGCTTCCAGTTCCAGAGCAAACATCTTACAGTTCGCAACTACCGCACAGACGTAGCGAAAGCCCTCCAGTCCCAACAGCTCCTCCGCGTGGTGAGCAACAGCCTGTACGACTTCTGTATTCATCAACGAATTAAACCTTCCCAATACTGTTTTCGCGTAACTCTTCAGGTCTCCCTCCCTTGAGTAGGGATGGGCCTTGCGTCCATCCAGCCCACAACTCCGTGATGGCGAAAGGTTGGACGCAAGGCCCATCCCTACTCAAGAGGTACATTTTCGCTCGCGAACAATCGGCGTAGAGCCGACGTGTAAGGAGCACGCAGTATGCCTTTTTCAGTGATAATGGCACTCACCAGGGCGTGAGGCGTCACGTCGAACGCGGGATTGGCGACCTGCACGCCTGCTGGCGCAAGCGCGACGCCACCCACGGTCGTTACCTCATCTGGATTGCGCTGCTCGATCGGGATAAGCTTTCCCGACGACAGCGCCAGGTCGATTGTAGAGCAGGGAGCGACGACGTAGAACGGAATAGAGTGGGCCTGTGCCAGCACCGCAACGCTGTACGTCCCAATCTTGTTTGCCACATCGCCATTGGCAGCGATGCGATCGGCCCCCACGAAGACGGCCTTGATCGCGCCCTGCTGCATGAAGTGACCAGCCATATTGTCAGTAATCAGCGTTAGAGGGACGCCCTGCTGCTGCAACTCCCAGGCGGTCAGGCGCGCCCCCTGCAGGACCGGGCGCGTCTCATCGACAAATACATGGATATGCTTGCCCGCCTGTTGGGCTGTATAGATAGGAGCCAGGGCGGTTCCCATCCCCGAAGTAGCGAGCGCGCCAGCGTTACAGTGAGTCAGCAGTGTATCACCATCGGCGATCAACTCCGCCCCGTACGCGCCCATCTGGCGGCAGGCGGCGACATCCTCTGCAGCGATCGCCAGAGCCTCGTTGCGAAGACGCGCCAGCATGTTTTGTGGAGATGTCACTTGATCGATGCAGCGCTGCATACGTTCAATCGCCCAAAATAAATTAACGGCGGTCGGACGCGTGCGAGCAAGCAGTTGTCCTACGGAGACGAGATGGGACTGAAGGGCAGCGCTTAATTGCATCCCCTCAGCGTCCGCGCCCTCTTCGCGCAAGAAGCGCTGGGCGGCCAGCAGCATCCCCAGGGCCGCTGTCACCCCGATCGCCGGAGCGCCGCGTACCTTCAGCGTCACTATCGCATCGGCCACCTGTTGTTCGTGGGTCAGACGAAGAAAGACAACCTGCCGCGGCAGAAGCGATTGGTCAAGCATACACACAGCCGCCTTCTGGTCTTCCTCCCACCACACCGTACGTACGCGCTGATGTTGCGCAGCCATTAAATACTGGTCTCCTTCTTGCTTGCAGGTAAGGGCGTGCGCTCCTGGCAATCAAAGTTGGCATATCTCCCCATGATGTAACGGAGAGAATAGTATACTCTGAGCGTGCAAACCCAATAGTACTAACTTATACGCTATAAATAGCGAGAATTCCACACGAGTATGTTACCATGATAATCAATACTTCACGCTACTGCAAGTACACGTGACTGCGTTAAGACATGTTACTGATAGCGTTGGTTGTCCGTTCCACTACACAGAAGGATAAAGCTTTTCCGCGCCGACTGTATCATATGATACAGCTTCTGCACTACCGGAAGTACGCTATATGCTATCACTTGCATGGAACGGACAAGATGATAATTGTAGCTATCGAAGGGATTGTAGCGCATGGCCCGGGTGGAAATCAGGGAGAGTTCCTGGTCCTTTGAACAAATCTACGACGAATATAAGACACCTATTTATAACTATGTGTATCACCTGGTAGGCGATCGCGAACAGGCAGATGACCTGACACAGGACACCTTTTTGAAGGCGTTCCGGGCGCTGCCTAAGATGGATGCGAATCTGAAGCTATCAGCATGGCTTTATCGTATCGCGACCAATACTGCCTATGATGCACTGCGTCGTCGCAAGTTAATAGCGTGGCTACCGTGGCAAGATCTCGATCACGAGCCAGCCGATGTGGAGAGCGCTGATCCACAAGAGATTTACGGCACGACGGAGCTGGTACGGGCAGCGCTCCGGCGTATGCCCCAGCAGTATAGGGCCGCGTTGCTCCTGTATACGCAGGAGGGCTTCTCGTACAGCGAGATTGCCCGCACGCTCAATATTGCTGAGAGTGGCGTCAAGATGTATCTATCACGCGCCCGACAATCGTTTAGGGAACATTACAAGGTTCTGGAGCAAGGAGGAGTTGTAAGATGAACTGCGAGCAAGTCAAGGAATTACTCAGTCCCTACCTTGACAATGCGCTCGCCCAGGAGGAACGCCGCACCGTCGTCACGCATCTCGCGCATTGTGCCGAGTGCAACAGGGTGCTTGCTGACTTCCAGCATTTTGATACCCTCCTCGCCTGCATGCCTCGTATAGGTCCAGATGCCGCTTTACGCGAGCGGATCTTCTCTTCGCCCGCATATTTTGAGTTGACCGGAACTTCTGGCGCGCTCGACAGACGGGCGCAGCCAACTACCCCTCAGCAGCGCGTACAACCAAGCGCACATTCACACCTTGTCGCCTTGCCCGCAAGAGATCCTGACCACTCAGCCTCTAGAGGCGCGATTGATACGGCAAGAAAAGGGTCCGGGAGCGCGCGTGGAGGTTGGGGACAGCGTGTGATGCAGGTGGTGATCGCGGCGACCGTCTTGCTCACGCTGGGCGTGGGAGGCTTCATTGGATGGAACCTGTGGCAGAAGCAGACGACAGTGGCGAACAATAGCGGTGGCATCACACCCCCAGCAGCGCTCCAGCAGGGACCCATTCCAGCGGGGATGCGCTTCGTCTTCCTGCGCAACGGCGCTCTATGGAGTGCTCCCACCGATGGCGGAGATGGCGTGCACCGCCTGACGGCAGCGCAAAACATTGTCGCGACGAGTTGGACGGTAAGGCCAGCACTCGTCGGACGTTACGCGGGCAACATGGTAGCCTACATCGATCTACAGCAGGGATTTGTGCATACCATACGCAGCGATGGACAGAATGATACCGTTATCCGACAGGCACTGTTCCAGCCCGGCCAGGCGCTCTCGTGGCAAACGGCGACAGGAGCGACGATACGCGACAGCCTTACATGGTCGCAAGATGGCAGCATGTTGGCGTTTCTTGCCGCGCCCAGAGGCGTTCCGCAGCTTTACGTCTATATGCTCGCTACAGGAGAGATACGCCAGGTCGCGCTTCCTATGCCGGGGGCAGTCTCGCGTCCCGTATGGTCGCCCGATAGCGTGCGCCTTGCCTTCGAGGTACAGACAGGCGGCAATGTGTCTATACTGGACTACAACACACAGAC
>Ga0209839_10000654_pt1 | contig 17681 bp, 16 predicted proteins | sample OrgsoiDNA2013050_FD_185800 | JGI IMG/M metagenome (GOLD analysis project Ga0209839, IMG submission 185800) | Permafrost soil microbial communities from the Arctic, to analyse light accelerated degradation of dissolved organic matter (DOM) -... | ecosystem: Environmental > Terrestrial > Soil >... | reverse complement strand
GGCCGGCGCTTCGTTAATCCGACGCTGCTGCTCAAGCGCGGCGAGCGCGTACGGATCGAGCTCGAGAACGTGCTGCAGGAGCCGACGCTTGTGCATTGGCACGGTCTCGCCGTCGATACCCAAAACGACGGAGCGGCAGTGCACCCGATCGCGCCTGGCGCGAGGTATTCGTATGCGTTCGACGTCCGGGATCGCGGCGCCCAGTACTGGTATCACCCGCATCCGCACGGCCTGACCGCGGGCCAGATTTATCGCGGGCTGTTCGGCTTGATCGAAGTCGAGGACGACGACGAGCGGGCGCTCCGCGCGACGCTCGATCTCGCCCCCGGGGTGAGTGAGTTTCCTCTGGTGCTCCAGGACCGTCGCGGCGCGGACTACTTGCCGACCGATTCCGATCGACTTCACGGGTGGTTTGGCGACGACATTCAGGTCAATGGAAACGTGTGCCCGTACCTGGACGTCGCGTCGCGCATCTATCGCTTTCGCGTGCTCAACGCGTCGAACGCGCGAACCTATCGTCTCGGCTTCCGCAGCGTAGACGGAAAAGCGTTGCCGTTCACGCTGATCGGCAGCGACGCTGGCCTGCTCGCGGCGCCGCGGCGCTTCGAAGAAGCGTTTCTGGCGTCGGCCGAGCGCATCGACATCCTCGTCGACCTGAGCGATGCCGCGGTCGGCGACACCGTCGTTCTCGAAACACGCGCATTCGATCCGATGCACATGGAAATGGCCGCCGCCGCAGCCACAGCCCCGGCTGCGGTCGATCATGCCGCGATGGGCCACACGATGGCGGCGCCCTCCGCCGAGCCGCGAGCGCCTGCCGCGGTCGACCACGCGGCGATGGGTCACGGCGGCAGCTTTCCAGACGGCGCGCCGCGGGCGCTGCTGCAGTTGCGAGTGCGCGAGCGCATGGCCTATCGGGCGACCATTCCGGCCCGATTGTCGACCGTCGCGCCCATCGACTCGACGGATGCCACCGAGCGGCCGTTGCGTCTCGGCTTCGCCAAGGCACAGTGGCGCATCAACGATCGCGTCTTCGCGATGGGCGAAACGCCGATCGAAGTCAGGCGCAACACCGTCGAAACCTGGCTGATCCGAAACTATTTCAACAGCATGCCGCACGCGATGCATCTGCACGGCTTTCACTTTCAGGTGCTCGAGCGGCAGACCAGCCCCGATCAGATTGCCAGGCTCAGGATCGACGAGCGCGGCAGGCTGGCGACGGACCTCGGCTGGAAGGACACCATACTGGTCTGGCCGGGCGAGAGCGTGAAGATCGCGATTGATTTTGCGATGCCGTTCACCGGCGAGCAGACCTACATGTTTCATTGCCACAACCTGGAGCACGAGGACGGCGGCATGATGCTCGGCGTCAAAGTCACGTGACCGTGAACCGATTCAGCGTCGTTTTGCTGTTGTACGCGCACGCGGCGCTGGCGCTTGCGCAGGAGGTCCAGCTCGAGCCGCAGCGCCTGTCGGAGCATTGCTGGTTCTTTCAGGGCGAATCGGGGATGGCGTCGCTGGCCAATAAGGGCTACATGTCGAACGCGGGCTTTGTCGTCACCGACGAAGGCGTGGTCGTGTTCGACGCACTCGGCACGCCGGCGCTGGGGTGGGCGATGATTGCAGCGATCCGCAAAGTCACGCCTAAGCCGATACGGCGCATCATCGTCAGTCATTACCACGCGGACCATGTCTACGGCCTGCAGGCGCTCAAATCCACCGGCGCCGAGATCTGGGCGCACTCCAAAGCCAAGACCTACTTCAGCTCCGGTGTCGCCGAGGAGCGGCTTGCGCAGCGACGTGTCGACTTGGCGCCCTGGGTCGACGAAACCACGCGTGTCGTGCCGCCGGATGTCTGGCTCGACGGCGACACGGACTTCCGCATGGGCGGATTGACGTTCAGGCTCATCTACTCGGGCGGCGCGCACTCGCCGGAGGACATGCTGATGTATGTGGTCGAAGACCGCGTCCTGTTCGCCGGCGACCTGATCTTTGCCGGACGCGTGCCCTTCGTCGGCAATGCCGACAGCCGCGGCTGGCTCGTCGCCATGGAAAAAATTCGGCGGCTCGCGCCCGCACCCGTGGTCGTCATTCCCGGCCACGGCGGGGCATCACGCGATGCGGCGCGCGACCTGTCGTTGACCCGGGACTATCTTCTGTACCTACGCCAGAGTATGGGCCGCGCTGTGCACGAGCTGGAGCCCTTCGACGAAGCGTACGCACGCACCGACTGGAGCCGATTTCGATCGCTGCCTGCATTCGACGCCGCGAATCGCATCAACGCGTACGGAACGTACCTGCAGATGGAGCAGGAGGAGCTGCAGGGCGCCAAGCCCTGACGTCGGCGATCGGTGGGTGGCCGTGGACCAGCCGCCGCCGTTCCGCCGATCAGCCCGCGAGCGCGATCAGCTGCTCATGCAGTTGCGACGAAATCTCGATACCGTCGGCCTCGGCTTTCTCAGCCAGCGCTTCGCGGCGCTCGCCGGGCAGGCGCACGCCGGCTTCCGCGGTCATCGCCGCGATCAAGGTGTCGATCCGCTCGTCGTACACCGCACGGCCGGCAAGCGCGCCGGGATCGATGACCAGAAATGCCTGACCCAGCCGCGGCCGGTTGCCTTCGTCGACAAAGAAGCTCGACGCCTCGAATCCGAACGCTGCGCCGCTGAGCGTCGTCACCAGAAGCTCGACGAGCAGCGCCAGCATTGCGCCCTTGGTCCCGCCCATCGCCAGCATGCTGCCCTCTAGACCCGCGCGCGGATCGGTGGTGGGATGGCCGCCGGCGTCGAGCGCCCAGCCGAGGGGAATCGGCCTGCCCTCCTTCGCCGCGATCATGAGCTTGCCGCGCGCGACTTCGGACAGCGACATGTCGATCAGCAAAGGGGCGCCGCGTGCGCGCGGAAAGACCGCCGCAATGGGATTGGTTCCGAGCAATGGCCGCTTGCCTCCCGCGACCGCCATCGCGGCGGGCGAATTCGACAACGCAATCCCCACCATTCCGGCCTCGCCCACCGGAACCAGGTGAAATCCCGCGACGCCGTAGTGATGGCTGTCGGTAACGCTCACCATTGAGACGCCGAATTCCCGCGCGCGCGCGATCGCTTCGCTCACTGCCAGCGCGCACGCGGCATACGCGAGTCCATTCCCGGCGCTGATTAAAGCCGCGCCGCCGCGGCTGGCGACGATGTGCGGCTGCGCCTTGCCGTCGGCGCGGCCGTTCGACAAGTGCGCGGCGTATTGCGCGACGCGCGTCACGCCGTGCGAGGCGAGACCGCGTGCCTCGGCGTAGACAAGCGCGTTCGCCGTGGCCGACGCCATCGCCGCGCCGGCGCCGGCGCGTGCCAGCGCGCGCCGCGCGAGGTCGCGCAGTGGGTCGAGTCTCAGGCGCGGCATGACACAGCCAGCCAGACGCGTCCGTCGTTGGCCACGGCGGCGGCCCGCGCCGCGTCTCCGCTCGAGCTATCCGGCATCACGCCTTCGGACGGTGACGCTCGAGCGCCGCGGCGACCTTTTCCGCGATCATGCTCGATACGCGGACGTTGGACTCGCGCGTGACGCCGGCGATATGCGGCGTCAGCAGCAGATTGGGGCATCCCGCCAGCGGAGAGCCTGCCGCCAGCGGCTCGTGCTCGAAAACATCGAGCGCGGCGCCGCCGAGCTTGCCCGCCCTGAGTGCCGCCGCGAGGACCGCCTCGTTCACGACTTCGCCGCGCGAGGTGTTGATGAGCACGGCATCGGATTTCATCAGCGCCACCCTGCCCTGGTCGATCAGCCCGCGAGTCGCCGGCGTCAGGGGCACGTGAATCGAGACCACGTCGGCTTCGTGCAGGACCTCGTCGAACTTGAGCCCAATCGTCCTCTCCGCGCTCCACATGGGATGTTGCGCGGGAATCATGGCGTCGAAGCCGATCACCTTCATGCCGAGGCCTCGCGCAAGCCTTCCGGTGAGCTGCCCGATCTGGCCGAATCCGAGCACGCCGAGCGTCTTGCCTGACAGCTCGCGCCCGTTCGACAGCGCGACGCGCGGCCATTTTCCAGCCGCGACGGCGTCGCTGCTCGAGTACCCTCCGCGCAAAAGGATCATCGCCGTACAGATCACGTATTCGGCGACCGCGAGCGCGTTGGCGCCGGTCGCGGGAATGACCTCGATGCCGCGCGACTTGCAGGTGAGCATGTCGATGTTGTCGAGCCCGACTCCCAGGCGGCCGATGACCTTCAGCTGCGGCGCCGCCAGAATGAGCTCGCCGTCGACCTGTGTCTTGTTGCGCACGATCAATGCGTCGGCGTCGGAGAGCTGCCGCTTGAGATGGTCGCGGCGCTCGCCAAGGTCGGCGTTGAAGACGGTGTCGAACCTGGCCGAAAGCGATGCGACCGCCGCCGCGTCCATGAACTCGGTGATGACGATGCGCATCGGCTAGGCGCCCGCGCTCGGATCGTTCAACTCTGCATGCCCCATTTGCGAACGGTCTTGGTCTCGATGGTGCGGAAGATGACGTTCTCGACCAGCAGGCCGATGACGATCACGGTAAAGAGGCCGGCGAACACGTTGGGGATTTCGAGCTGGTTCTTGTTCTCGTAGATGAACCAGCCGAGGCCGCCCGAGCCCGACGAGACGCCAAAGACAAGCTCGGCGGCAATCAAGGTGCGCCACGCGAACGCCCAGCCGATCTTGAGCCCGGTAAGGATGCTCGGGAACGCTGCCGGAATGAGGATGCGCCCGACGTACGACAGTCCACGCAGGCCGTAATTTCGCCCGACCATGCGCATGGTGTTGGACACCGAAAGAAATCCGGAGTGGGTGTTCAGCGCGACGGCCCACAACACCGAATGAATCAGCACGAACACCAGGCTGCCGGTGCCAAGCCCGAACCAGATCAGCGCCAGCGGAAGCAAGGCGATGGCGGGCAGCGGGTTGAACATCGACGTCAGCGTTTCGAGCAGATCGGTTCCGAAGCGCGAGGTGATCGCGACGACGGTGAGCAGCGCCGCCAGCGCGATGCCGGCGCTGTAGCCGATCAGCAGCACCTTGATCGACGTCCACGCCTTGCCGAGCAGCCCTCCGCTGACCAGCGCTTCGAAGAACGCCTCGATCGTCGATCCGAATGTCGGAAACAGCAGCGCGTTGTTGAGCAGGCGCGCGTAGATCTCCCACAGCGTCGCCAGCATGATGAGGATGAACACCTTGCGCACTGCCGGCTGGTTATAGATGCGCTCCCAGGTCGACAGCGGCTTCTGAACCACGCCGAACGCCGACGAGTCGACCTGGTCGCGGTAGACCTCGGGGCGCAGGACGTCGGAACCGAGAACCATGGGTCCAGACATGGGCTCAGACATGGGCACCCTCTTCTTCGACGGCATCGACGAAAAGCATGTCGTGGATTTTTCGCTCGAGCGCCTGCGCCAGCTCGCCGTCGCTTTGGCGCGGCAGGCTGTTCATTTCGGCCTTGACCTGTCCCGGGTGAGGAGAGAGAAGCAGGATCCGGTTGCCGATCTTGATCGCCTCGGCGATCGAATGGGTCACGAACAGCACCGTGAAATGGGTGTCGTCCCAAAGCTGCAGCAGCTCGTCCTGCATCTTTCGCCTCGTCAACGCATCGAGTGCGGCAAACGGCTCGTCCATCAGCAGCACGTCGGGCTCCATCGCCATGCCGCGCGCGATCGCGACCCGCTGCTTCATTCCGCCGGACAGGGTGTGGGGAAAGCTGTCGGCGAACTTGGTCAGGTTGACCTTGTTGATGTACTCGAGCGCCTTTTCCTCGGCGGCCTTGCCGGAAAGCTTGCCGCTGGCGGTCAGCGCGAACATCACGTTCTCTTTGACCGTCTTCCACGGAAGCAGCTGGTCGAACTCCTGGAACACCATCATCCTGTCTGGACCCGGCTTGGTGACCTTCTGGCCTTTGAGCCTGATCTCGCCCTCGACCGGAGTCATGTAGCCGCCGACCGCCTTGAGCAGCGTCGATTTGCCGCAGCCCGAGGGGCCGAGGAGGATGAAGCGATCCGATCGCAACACCTGGAAGTCGACGCGATACGTGGCGGTGACCAGGTGATCCTTGGTCTTGTACTGCAGCGTGACGCCCTTCACGTCGAGCAACGGTGTATTCGCTTCCATCTTCCTCCTCCTCGTGCGCAAGCCTCGCCGCTCTACCCCACGGCTCTCGCGCGCCTTACGATTGCCAGGGCAGGCGATCCAGGTCGACGTTGCCGCCGCTCAGGATGATACCGACCCGCAATTTTTCCACCGAAATCCTGCGCTCGAGCAACATCGCCAGCGGCACCGCCGACGAGGGCTCGACGATCATCTTGAGCTTCTCCCAGAGGAGCCGCATCGCACGCACGATCGACTCCTCCGACGCAGTCTCGACTCGATCGACGGTCGAGCGCAGCACCGCGAATGTCTTGTCGCCCAGCGACGAGCGCAGGCCGTCGGCGATGGTGTGCGGATCGGTCTGCGGGATGATGTGTCCGGCGCGCAGCGATCGATACGCGTCGTCGGCGCCCGCCGGCTCCGCACCGTAAACCTTGATCGCCGGCCGCAGGCCCTTGGCCGCGATGGCGGTGCCCGACAGCAGGCCGCCGCCGCCGAGGGGCGTAATAACCACGTCAATCTCCGGCTGGTCTTCCAGCAATTCGAGCGCTGCCGTTCCCTGGCCGGCAATGACGCGCCAGTCGTTGTAGGGATGGATCAGCGTCGCGCCGGTCTCCGCCTCCACGGCGGCGCAAGTATCCTCACGCGCGGCGACGGTCGGCTCGCAAAAGCGGATCGTACCGCCGAAGCCCTTGACCGCGCCCTGCTTCACCTGCGCCGCGTTCGAGGGCATCACGATCCACGCCGGTATGCCGCGCGCGCGCGCCGCCCAGGCAAGCGCCGCGCCGTGGTTACCGGAGGAATGCGTGACGACGCCCTTCTCGGCCTCCGCCTCGGACAGCGAAAGCACGGCGTTGCATGCGCCACGCGCCTTGAAGGCGGCGACGCGTTGCAGGTTCTCGCACTTGAAGAAAAGCTGCGCGTTGAACGTTTCGTCAAGCGCCGCGTTCGATAGCACCGGCGTGCGCTGGATGTGCGGGCGAATCCGCGCGTGCGCTGCGCGTATGGTCGCCAAATCTATCGCGATCGCGATCTCGGTCAAGCCGGCCGGCGCCCGCGCGTTCATGCCGCTTCAGCTCCCTGGCAGGCCGTGCACGTTGGGAAAGAACAGATCCTTCCACGACTCCGGCTTGACCTTGATCGCGCCGGTCTTGGCCATGAAGTCGGCGTACTTCATCACATTCTGCGGCGTCGTCGTGAAGACAATCTGCGGATCGTTCATCATTCGCGCGATGTTGTCGACCGTGTCCTTGTCCTTCGAGATGCGGATGTAGGCTTCGGCGGCGGCGCGCTTGTCGCGGTTGATGATCGCCTGAGCCTCGTCGAGCGCCTTGCTGAATGCATCGTAGAGCTTCGGGTTCTCAGTGCGGAATTTTTCGCTGGTCCAGACCACGTTGAAGGTCACCGCTCCGCCCATCACATCGTAGTTGTTGAGCACGAGGTGCATGCCCGGCTTGGCGAGCTCCTGATACTGGAACGGGGGCGATCCGAAGTGCGCGTTGACTTCCGAGATCCCCGAGAGCATCGCCTGCATCGAATCGGGATGCGCCATGGTGACGGTAAGAGGGTCGAGCTTGTTCTGTTGCCCTGGGCCGAATGCCTGCTCTGCCGCCATCTGCAGGGCCAGCGCCTGCACCGAGATCTTGACCGCAGGCATACCGATGCGGTCCTTGTCGCTCAGATCCTTGACGGTCTTTACGTCGGGATTGCGGCTGACGAGATACAGCGGCATCGAATTCAGTGCGCCGATGCCGCGAATGTCGAGGTTACCGCGGGTGCGCGACCATAGAATGACGAGCGGCCCGACGCCGCCCGACGCGATCTGCAGGCTGTTCGACAGCAGCGCATCGTTCATCACGTTGCCGCCCGCAAACGTGGCCCAGCTGACTGTCACGTCGATGCCCGCCGCCTTGGCGTGCTTCTCGATCAGCTTGCCGTCCTCCATCAGCATTAGCGGCAGGTAGCTGATGCCGTATTGCTTCGCGACCTTGAGCTCGGCAAGCTCCGCCGATGCGAATCCGGGCAGCGCAATCAGCGCCGTAGCGAGCAGCGCGCGCAAAGCTGGCCCGATATTGGTCTTGTACATATTCGATCTCCGGTAGCGAGCGCTACTGCACGACAACGGGTGCAACTATAGCGCTTGAATGGGGCGTTCTCGGGTGCCGCAAAGGCGAAAAACGCTTCAAGCGCTTTCGTAGAGCCGCGTCATCACGAACTCTCGATGTCCAAGCGCCTCGGCGGCGGTCAGCCGGCCGTTGGCGGTGCGAAACATCATGTCGAGCAGCTTGTCGCCTGCCTGGTCCATGGTGATCTCGCGCTGCAGCAGCCCCGAGGTGTCGACGTCGACGTGCTCGCTCATCGTCCGCACCGTTCGCGGATTGGCGCAAATCTTGATCACCGGCAGAATCGGATTGCCGATCACGTTTCCCTGTCCGGTCGGGAAAAAATGAACGACGTACCCGGACGCCGCGCAAAGCGTGACCATCTCGGCAGCCGCCGACGAGCTGTCCATGAACCAGAGACCCGGGCCCGAGGGGGTTTCCGCCTTGTCCAGGACTCCATCGACGATGCATTTGCGGCCGATCTTCTGGATGTTACCTAGCGCCTTTTCCTCGATCGTGGTCAGCCCGCCGACAATGTTGCCCTTGGTCGGCTGCGAGTCCGACAGGTCGCTCGTCTTGTGGCGGTTGATCACCTCCTGATAGCGGTCGAATACGCGCATGAAGTCGGCGCGGACCTTGTCGTCGCGACAGCGCGCGGCGACGATCTGCTCGCCGCCGGTGAGCTCGGTCGTTTCGCCGAAAACCAGCGTGCATCCCGCGACGTACAGCTTGTCGAACGCGTCGCCTACGGTGGGGTTCGCGCCGCATCCGGACGTCGTGTCCGACTCGCCGCATTTGGTCGCCACCCACAGTTCCTTGAGCACGCACTCGACCCGCTGCTTTTCGCTCGACCATTGCAGGTATTCGCGTGCCGCCTTGGATGCACGCATGATGGTGTCGTGGTCGCCGTGCAATTCGATGCCGAATCCCGTCACCGGCTTGCCGGTGAGCGCGATCGCGTCGACGATTTTCTGGGTCCACTGCTCCTCGATGCCGATGACGACCACGGCGGCTACGTTCGGATTGCTGCCGGCACCGATAAGCGTGCGGAAATGCAGGTCGAGGTCGGCGCCGAACTGCAGGCGGCCATAGGGATGAGGAATCGCCATCGTCCCCTTGATGTTGTTCGCGACCGCCTCGCAAGCCGCGTTGGACAAATCGTCCACGGGCAGAATGATCACGTGATTGCGCACGCCGACGCGGCCATTCTCGCGCCGATAACCCCAGAAACTATTCTGCATAGTGCTCGAACTCCGAGAAATGCGCCGATCGCAGCCGACGCTGGTTGTGCAAGGCCTAGAGTGCGCCGGCGAGTCTCTTCACGGGTGGCGCCTGCCGCAACTTACCAGCGCTTGGTCTTGATGTTGTGCACGTGCGCGTGCTGGCCGGTCTTGATCGGCGCCACGACTTTGCCGATGTCCACGCCATATTTAATCACGGTGTCGCCTACGTTCATGTCCTTGAGCGCCACCTTGTGCCCGAGCGGAATGTCCTGAGTGCATGGCAGCGTGATCGTCCGGTCCTGGTCGAGGATCAGTCCGGTCAGGGTCTGCCCGGCCTTGATGCCTTCGACGACAACGACTGCGACCGAATCCTGCGGGTCATGCAGCACGCAATGAATCATGGGTCCCGCTCCTGAATCTGGATGGAAAACGGTGCAATTTTAGCGCGCTTGTCGCTCCAGCTGCCGCGCAAGATCGACAAAATCGTCGGCGTTGAAGCTGCATCGCCGGTCGTCGGCGACATCGGCCTCCAAAGGCCGGCCGTTTTCCATAGGCCGGCGGACGAACGCGGTTTGGAAACCGCAGCTTCTTGCGGCGGCGAGATCGTCCTTGTGCGCCGCCACCAGCATCACGTCCTTCGGCGGCAGTCCAAGCAGCGCGGCGGCACCGAAGTAGACCTCGGGGTCCGGCTTGTAGTGGCGGAAGAGCTCGGCCGACAAGATCACGTCCCACGGCAGGCGCCCGGCGCGCGCCAGATCGATCAGCAGCGACATGTTGCCGTTCGACAGCGTGCCGATGACAAAGTGTCGCTTCAGGCGCGCGAGACCGGCCAAGGCGTCCGGCCAGGCCCTCAGCCGATGCCAGGCGGCATTGAGCTGCTGCGTTTCGGTGGTGCGAAGCCGCAAGCCGGCGCGCTTGGCCAACGGCGTCAGAATCTCCAGGTGCAGCTCATCGATGGAGCGCCACGGCGACTCGCCGCGCCGCACGCGATCCATCGCCGGCCGATAGCCGGCGCGCCACGCGTCCGCGAACGCGCCCCAGTCCGATCGGACACCGTGTCGCCGCCCAACGCGCCCGAGCTCGCGGACGAGGCTGCCGCGCCAATCGACGACGGTGCCGAAGACGTCGAACAGCAGTACCTCGGGATGCCTTGCCATCTGTCCGTGCCGCCCTTAGAAAACGAATCGAACTTGCATGACTGGTCCAAAGGTGCGGCGATGCGCCGCACATGGCCCGTGGGCGGCGAGCGCGGCGAGATGCTCGGGCGTCGAGTAGCCCTTGTGTTTCGCAAATCCGTAAAGGGGGTAGCTGCGGTCCAGTTCGACCAGCAGCGCGTCGCGCGTCGTCTTGGCGAGGATCGATGCGGCAGCGATGGCGGCCACCAGCCGATCACCATCGACGATGGCCCGCATCGGATACTCGGTATGCGGGCAATGCAGCCCGTCGATCCAGACGACCTCGGGCGCTGTGGTAAGGCGCTCGATCGCACGCCGCATTGCCAGTAGCGTGGCCTGCAGAATATTCATGGCGTCGATCTCGCCGACGTCGCTTTCGGCGACCGCCCAGGCGATCGCGCGAGAACGAATCTCCATCGCCAACGCCTCGCGTGCTTGAGGCGTCAGCAACTTGGAGTCACGCAGGCCCTTGATTCGCCTGCCGTCATCAAGAATGACCGCGGCAGCGACCACCGGTCCGGCAAGCGGACCACGACCGGCCTCGTCGACGCCGGCGATCAGCACGTTACCCCCGCGGTGCGCAATTCGTCCACCACCGCCTCGGCGGCGAGGGTGGGAGTGTCCGCGGCAAGCTCGACCGCCATGCCCGCAAACAGCGCTTCGAGCCTGCGCCGGGTCACCGTGTCGTCGTACAGGTTGAGCGCGGCACGCGCGAGATTGGCAACGGTTGCCTCGCCCTGGAGGAACTCGGCGACGACAAACCGCCCAGCGAACACGTTCGGCAATCCCACATACGGCAGAAGGAGCTTAGGCGCGACGATCCGCGCCGTCACCGGATTGACGCGATAGAAGACCAGGTGCGGACAGCGCGCCATCGCGGCCTCGAGCGTCGCGGTGCCCGACGCCACGATGCCGACGTCGGCAGCGCGCAGCGCATCGTCGGCGTGCCCGTACAGCAGCTTCATCGGTAGCGCTTCGAGGTTGAGCCGATATTGCACGCCTTCGAAGTACTCGCGCGTCTCGCGGCTGATCAAAGGCACGACGAACCTGGCCTCCGGCTGCGATTCGAAAATTTCCGCGGCCGTATTCAACAGCAGCTCGGTATGCATCTCCAGCTCGGAGCGACGGCTCCCAGGCAGCAGCGCGAACACCGGCCGGGCGAACTCGAGCTTGAGCAGCTCGCGCGTTTCCCGCCGGGTCGAGGCGTTCGCCGCATTCGCGGCGAGTGGGTGACCGACGAACGTAACCTCAAGCCCCGCTCCCTCGTACAGCGGCGGCTCGAACGGAAACAGCGCCAGCAGGCGGTCCGCCGATCGTGCGATGGTGCCGATGCGTTTGCGCCGCCACGCCCACACCGACGGACTGACGTAGTGAATCGTCCGCACGCCGGCGCCCTTGAGGCGCGCTTCGAGGCCGAGATTGAAGTCCGGCGCATCGACGCCGATGAAAAGCGGCGCCTGAATCGTGCGCAGACGGCGGTAGACGTCGCGCCGGATGCGTATCAGCTCGGGCAGATGGGTCAGCACCTCCGCATAGCCGCGCAGCGCGAGCTTGGACATGGGGTGCCAGATCTCGCAACCGGCGCTTTCCATGCGCGGTCCGCCGATGCCGGCAAAACGCGCTGCGGGAATCCGTTGGCGTACGGCCCGGATCAGCTCGGCGCCCAGGGCATCACCCGAAGCTTCACCGGCAACGATGCCGATCGGAATCGGCGCGAGCTTGCTCTCCGCCGCCGTCACCGCCGAGCCCTCAACGAATGATCCCGCGGCCGGCGGTCTTCAGAAACTCGGCGAGCCGCTCCAGTGCGGGTACCTGTTGCGCGTCGGCGGAGATCTGCTCGAGCGCTTCGTTGAGCGCGAGCCCGTTGCGATACAGGGTTCTGTACGCGCGTTTGATGGCCGCAATGTCGGCGGCTGAAAACCCGCGGCGGCGCAGGCCCTCGCTGTTGGTGCCTCGCGGCTTTGCCGGATAGCCCGCGGCGGTCACGAAAGGCGGGACGTCCTGAAGCACGATCGACCCTGCCGCAACCATCGCATGGGCGCCGATGCGGCAGAACTGATGCACGCCGACGAATCCTCCGAGCACCACGTGATCGTCGACGACCACGTGGCCCGCGAGTTGCGCATTGTTGGAAAAAGTCGTTCCGTTGCCGACCACGCAGTCGTGCGCGATGTGCGAGTAGGCAAGCAGCCAGTTGCCGCTGCCGATGGTCGTGACGCCGCGATCCTGTGCCGTGCCGGCGTTGATGGAGACGAATTCGCGAATGACATTTTCATCGCCGATGACCGTTTGCGTCACGGCGCCATCGTATTTTCTGTCCTGCGGAATGTCGCCGATCGACGAGAACGGAAAAAGCCTGTTGTTGCGGCCGATGGTGGTCTGGCCGGCGATAACGACATGCGCTCCGATGGTCGTGCCCTCGCCTACGCTCACCGCGGCGCCGACTACCGAATAGGGGCCGATTTCGATCCCGGCCCCGAGGCGCGCGCCGGCGGCGACAATGGCAGTGGGATGGACGCCGGGCATTAGGGCCCTAAGTCAGAAGTCGCGCAGCGCGGCCAAAAGCTCCGCCTCGGCAACCAACTTGTCCCCGACGCTCGCCCGCACTGCGAACTTACCGACGCCGCGCACGAGCCGAAGCTCGGTCGCTTCGAGCACCAGCTGATCGCCCGGAAATACCTGGCGCTTGAATCGCGCGTGGTCGATGCCGGCAAACAAAATAATCGACTTGTCGTCCGGTCTTCGCCCCAGCGTCTGATAGACCAGGATCACCGACACCTGCGCCAGCGCCTCGATGATCAGCACCCCCGGCATCACCGGGTAGCCGGGAAAATGTCCCTGGAAAAAGGGTTCGTTGATGGTGACGTTCTTGATCGCTTTGATGTGCTTGCCTGGAGTGCACTCGACGACCTTGTCGACGAATAGAAACGGCGGCCGATGCGCCAGGTAAGCCATGATCTCGGTGATATCCATTTCCGCCATGGTCACTTCCCCCTCATTTCCCTTTTTCGCCCGCTTTTTTGTCCAAAACCCGTTCCAGCGCCCGGACTCGTTTGGCAAAGCTGCGCAGTCTTCGCAGCACCGATGCGACATGCTGCCATTCGAGATGTGGCAGCGCGGGGAACACCGAAGTATAGACGCCAGGCGTATGGATCGACTCGGACACGCTGGTCATCGCCGAAATCGTGGTGCCGTCGGCAATGACCAGATGCCCGATGATCATCGCCGCGCCTCCGATCTTGCAGTTGCGGCCAATCGTGGTGCTGCCGGCAATGCCGGCGCAGCCGGCAATCGCGGTGTGAGCGCCGATGCGGCAGTTGTGGCCGATCTGGATCTGGTTATCGAGCTTGACGTCGTCTTCGAGCACGGTGTCGCCCAACGCGCCGCGATCGATTGTCGTGTTCGCGCCGATCTCGACGTCGGCGCCGATCACCACTCTTCCGACCTGGGGAACCTTGAGCCAGCGTCCGTCCTGCTCCGCCATGCCGAAACCATCGGCGCCGATTACCGCGCCGCTGTGGACAATCGTTCGCGGGCCCAGGACCGAATTCGAGTAGACGACCACACGCGGATAGAGCGTCACTTCATCGCCCACCGAGCAGCCATCGCCGATCACGCACCCGGCATGGATCTGGGCGCGCTCGCCGACCGAGGCGCGCTCCCCGATGACGACGTTGGGGCCGACCATTGCGCTGGGCGCTACCTTCGCGGTCGCGGCAACGATCGCGGTCGGATGGATGCCCGCGACAGCCTCTTCCCGAGGATGAAAAATCGACGCGACGCGCGCGTACACGGCATAGGGATTGCTCGTCACCAGCTTCGGCAGCGCGGTCGTCTGGGCATCGCGTGGCGCGACGATGACGGCACCCGCGCGCGTCGACGCGAGCTGCGCGCGATACCGGGCGTTGGAAAGAAACGAAATCGACTCTGCGTCGGCGTCTTCGAGCGTCGCCACTCGATAGATCATCACGTCGCCGTCGCCGGCCAGCTCCGCTCCGCAGCGATCAGCCAGCTCGCGCAGCGCGATACCGGCGGCACGACTACTTTCCATGCGCTCGCGTCGCGGCGCGGAGTGCGCCCGCCCTACTTGTCGGCGAGCGCCTTGACCACCCGATCGGTAATGTCGATGCGCGGACTGGCATAGATGACCGGCTCCTGGATGATCAAGTCGAACTTCTCATCGGTCGCGATTTGCAGAATGACCTTGTTTGCGCGCTCCTGCACCGCGGTCAACTCCTCGTTCTTGCGCAAATTGAGGTCTTCCCGAAACTCCCTTTGCATCCGCTGCAGATCACGGCTCATGTTGGCGAGATCGCGCTCCTTGGTGCGGCGGTCGACTTCGGCCATCGTCACTCCGTCTTTTTCCAGCATGGCCTGCATGTCGCGCACCTGCTTGGCCAGCTTCTGAATTTCAGCGTCGCGTGCCGCGAATTCCTTCTCGATCTTCTGTTGCGCCCGCTTTGCGGGAGCCGCTTCGCGAAACAGCCGCTCGCCATTGACGAACCCGATCTTGTAATCGGCGCCTTGTGCAAATCCGGGAACTGCAAGCGACGCAACGAATATCGCGGCCGCAACGCGAATCAAAAACTCATTCCTGATGTATCTCAATTTACTCTCCTGCCGCAAGGCCGCGCCGCCAAGGAGAGGTCGACGCAGGCGCCGAAGCATGTTGCCCCCTACCGCCGCCCTCGAGTCATCTTCGCACCGATGAGCCGGAACGCTCGGAGCCCGACAGCTTGCCTAGAAGACGGTACCCACCTGAAACTGGAAATGCTCTACCTTGTCGCCGGGCTTCTTGTTGATCGGAATACCATAACTGAACTTCAGCGGTCCCACCGGCGAGTTCCAAGCCAGTCCGACGCCGGTCGAGAACCGGAACGATTCGAGACCGGGCTGGAATCCGGAATCGTGAATCTGGCCCGCGTCCGCAAACACCGACAGGCGCACCGATTGGTCGCCCGGCTTGGTGCCCGGCATCGGGAAAAACAATTCGGCGTTGGCGACGATCTTGCGCCTGCCACCTATGGTATTTCCCTGGGTGTCCTGCGGGCCCAGGGAAGAGGTTTGATAGCCCCGCACCGAGCCGACGCCGCCCCCATAATACGCCTTGAAGAAAGGCAGTGTTTTGCCACTTAGACCGCCGCCGTAGCCGAGGTCGGCGCGGAGCATCAGCACCGAGCTCAAAGGCAGCGGCGTAAACCACTGCATAAGGTAGTTGGCCTTGTAATACTGCAGACTGCCGAGCGGGAGCCCGAGCTCTCCGTAGGCGCTTTGCAGCATGCCCTTGTTGGTGAAAAGAACGTTGTCGCGAGTGTCGCGCGCCCAGCCGGCGGTCGCAATATAGGTGTTGGTCACGAACCCGAATTGGCGGACGAAGTCGAGGTACGCCGGCGGGCTGTTGGCGAACAGATGCAGCGTCGTATGCTCGAAGCGCCCGCCGACGTTGACGACGTCGGTCTCCGTAATCGGAACGCCGAAACCGATCGCGCCGCCGTACGTCGTCGACGAATATTGAGCGATCGGCAACGACGACGGATCGACGTTCTTGTCGTAAATCTCGAGCGAGCGCGAGATGCCATCCGCAGTAAAGTACGGCTCGAAGTAAGTTACTGCGATGGTGCGGCCGACCTTGCTGGTATTGATCGACGCGGAGAGCGAGTTGCCCGTGCCGAAAACGTTGTTCTGCGAGATCGATCCGGAAAGGATGATGCCTTCGGCGCTGGAGTAACCGACACCGGCGAGAAGGTTTCCGGTCGACTTCTCGGTCACCGTGATATCGAGATCGACCTGGTCTGGACTTCCAGGCACGGCCGGGGTCTCGATGTTGACGTCCTCGAAGTAGTTCAGCCGGACGATGCGCACCTTGGAGCGGTCGATCCGCGTCGCGTCGTACCACGCGCCCTCGAGCTGGCGCACCTCGCGCCGGATCACCTCGTCGCGCGTGCGCGCGTTGCCGCTGATGTTGATGCGCCGGATGTACACGCGGCGGCCCGGATCGATGAAGAAAGTGAATGCCGCCGTCCTGTTGGCGCGATCGACCTCAGGCACCGCGTTGACGTTGGTGAATGCATATCCGTCGCTGCCCAGGCGGTCCGATATCGCCTTTGCCGACTGGGTCAGCTTTTCGCGCGAATAGACCTCGCCGGGCTTGACCAGGATCAGCCGCCGCAGCTCCTCTTCCGGCAGCAGCAATTCGCCCGCCAGGCGCACGTCCGAAAACGTGTACCTCGGACCTTCGGTGATGTTGACGGTGATGTAGATGTCTTCCTTGTTCGGAGTGATCGACACCTGCGTCGAGTCGACCGCGAACTCGAGATAGCCGCGGTTGGTGTAGTAGCTGCGCAGCGTCTCCAGGTCGGCCTGAAGCTTCTGCTTCGAATACTGGTCGTTCTTGGTGTACCAGGTGAGCCAGCCGGGAGTGGAAAGCTGCATCTCGGTGATCAGCGCCTTCTCGGGAAAGGCCTGGGTGCCGACGAGATTGATGTTGGCGATCTTGGCGACGTCGCCTTCCTCCACCGTGAAATTGATGGCGACGCGGTTTCGATCCTGCGGCGTCGCGGTGGTGGTGACTTTCATCGCGTAATAGCCGCGATTGATGTACTGCCGCTTGAATTCCTGCTCGGCACGGTCGAGCGCGGAGCGATCGAAAATGCGCGACTCGGCGATGCCGATGTCCTTGAGCGCCTTTTTCAACGCGTCCTTCTCGAATTCCTTGGTGCCGACGATGTCGATCTGGCTGATCGTCGGCCGCTCCTGCACGATGACGACAAGCACACCGTCCTCCGCCTCGAGCCGCACGTCGCGAAAGAAACCGGTGGCGTAGAGCGCCTTGACCGCCGCCGATGCCTTTTCATCGTCGATGCGATCGCCGACCTTGATCGGAAGATAGCTGAACACGGTGCCGGCGTCCGTGCGCTGCACGCCTTCGACGCGGATATCCTTGACCGTAAACGGGTCGAAGGCCATCGCGGCTGTCGACAGCGCGAACAGCGCGACCGACGCCGCAGCGCCTGCCAGCAGGGCCAGGAACTTTGTGCGCGTCCGCGTAGCGGCCCCGCGCGGGGTACCGCGGTCAGAAGAGTCGGGAAATATCATTGAA
>Ga0209839_10000653_pt1 | contig 17697 bp, 19 predicted proteins | sample OrgsoiDNA2013050_FD_185800 | JGI IMG/M metagenome (GOLD analysis project Ga0209839, IMG submission 185800) | Permafrost soil microbial communities from the Arctic, to analyse light accelerated degradation of dissolved organic matter (DOM) -... | ecosystem: Environmental > Terrestrial > Soil >... | reverse complement strand
GCGAACGGCTTGGGCGGTTGAGTTGGTGGTCGAGCGCGACGGCGGGCGGCGAGTGCGGCGAATCGCGCGCTGGTTTGCGTCTGCGCAGAGGCGGACGCGGAGGTTGGAGAGGGTGCGTGCGCCGTGGCGTTCGAGAGGATGTCTTTGAAGGTCCAGAAGATCGATTCGATCCGTTGGCGGATCGGCGCGAGGTGCGGGTGATGGTGTTGGCTGGTGGTGCGGCGGGGTTGCGGGGTGATCTGCGATGCGGGCCTGAGCGCCAGGGTGCTCTAGGCCGATTGCGTGGTGCGAGTGTGCTCGTCGGTGCGTCGTGGTCGGATGATCGTCGCGTCGAGCGTGGCGAGCTGTGCTTCGAACTCTTGGCCGCGGAAGTTCTTATCGCCGATCAGGACCAGCATCTGACCGGGTGTGCGTTCGCAGCGGGCGACCATCTGCACGCTCCAGCTTCTCGTCGATCTTCGGGGAGGTCAGCGCGAGCGCTCTCGGGAGCCGCCTGGGGCGAACAGGGCGTGCAGGCGAATCCCCAGAAGTAGCGGCTGTGGCTGGCGCAGTAGCCGTAGTCGGCGGCGTTGGCGAGCGCGTCGGTGAGGCTCGAGCTCCCGCCGCGCTTGACGGTCTCACGCGAGCGAGAGCACTCGACCGGGGTCGAATCGACCAGCAGCGGATCATCAACGAATCCGGGGCTTTGCCGCGCGAACTCGAAGATTCACCGCTTCCAGCTGCCGCGAGCACCGCAGCCGGCGCTTGTGAAACGCGTCACCGGCGGGCAGGTGCGGGAACAGATGCCGCTACCGCTTATCGGCGATCGCGAGGAACCGGCGGATCGGACGGGATCCCCATGATCGCCTGCGCGACGCACAGCGTGATGACCTCCGCATCGGTAATCCTTCGGTTGCCGTTCTGTGCCTGTGTGGGCAGGAAATCGTCCACCGTGCAGAAAACAGCGGTGAGCAGCAGATCGAGGTCGGCGTCCATTGTGGCCCTCCTCAGGGTCGACGGTCGGTACAGAGCACCGTCGACTTCGATCTGCCTGCTTATGTCTCCTTCAACGCCCCGACTCCACCCCGGGCCGGTGGCACTACTCATCTAGTTGTTCGGCAGCGCGGTGATCACGTAGGGCCGCTCGCCGGGCCGCACCATCCCCAGCGCGCGCGCGTCGCGCTGGATCGTGGCCGGATCGTTGAGCGACTGCTGCTGGCGCGCCAGCGCCGCGTTGTTCTTGACCAGCTGCTGCACCATGCTCGACTCCCGCCCCGCCTCCGCCCGAGTGGACAGGTACGAGAGCGTGTGGTCGAAGTAGAGAACCAGGACCACGGCGAGGACGATCAGCAGACTGACCCGGCCCACCCGGTCCCACCGCACCCGCGCGGCCGAAGAGATGATCGGCACTCGGCGCGGGCGCGGGCGCGCGGCGGCCCGAGGTGCGCGTTGTCGGCGTGCTGCGGTGGAGGCGGAGCGGGCTGACGGCATTCCCGTGAGCCCTTCGTTCGCCGTCGGCGGCTTCCTTCCTGCTGCAACGTGCCTTGCCGGCGGGCGGAGCGACGGGGGTATCGCATGCGCCGCGGCCACGAGGTGACTGCTGGAACGGCGGCTGGGGAGGAAACGGGTGAGATTGAGCGTGGTCGCCGGTCCCCGGCGTACCGGCACCCCCTCCTGGCCCGAGGCACCACATCAATGGGCTGATAGGCGACGGCATCCCTCGCCGACACCCCACCGCCCCGGAATTCAGGGTGCACAACCGACCAAACCTGCGTGCCCAGACTCGACCTTGGCCACATAAGCACGCTGGACATGCTTACTTGGCCACGAAGCCCCACGCAGGCCACGATTTGCCCCGTTAAGCACGCTGTTTGGAGGTGTATCGGCTCCCACCCCCGCACCGTATCGGCTCCCCCCGCACCAAGTCGGCTCCCACCCACGCACCGTATCGGCTCCCCCCGCACCAAGCGCCGACCGGGCCGCCGCGGGCCAGCCCGGTGCGCACCGGGCCGCCAACGCCCCAGCTGCTCCATCCCCCAGCCGCCGTTCACGCCCCATCCCGCCACGCGAAAGCGTCAGCTACACCCAACCGCGCCCCCCCGCGAGGCGCGGCGAGCCCCCCACCCCTACGCCCGGAAGACCGCCCGCCCGGGGTACGCGGCGTCCGGACCGAGCGCTTCCTCGATCCGCAGCAGCTGGTTGTACTTGGCCACCCGGTCGGTGCGCGAGGGAGCACCGGTCTTGATCTGCCCGCACCCGGTGGCCACGGCGAGGTCGGCGATGGTGACGTCCTCGGTCTCGCCCGATCGATGCGACATGACCGCGGTATAGCCGGCCTCGCGAGCCATTCGCACGGCGGCCAGCGTCTCGGTCAGGGTACCGATCTGGTTGACCTTGATCAGGATCGAGTTGGCCACACCCGAGTCGATGCCGCGCTTGAGCCGCTGCGTGTTGGTCACGAAGAGGTCGTCCCCAACGAGCTGCAGCGACTTGCCCAGGCGCTCCGTGAGCATCGCCCAGCCGGCCCAGTCCTCCTCGCCCATGCCGTCCTCGATCGAGACGATCGGATAGCGGGCGGCCAGGTCGGCCCAGTAGGAGGTGAGCTGCTCGGAGGTCAGGGTCACGCCCTCGTGCTCGAGCAGATAGGCGCCGTCACGGTAGAGCTCGCTCACCGCGGGATCGAGCGCGATCGCGATCTGGTCGCCGGGCACGTAGCCGGCGGCTCGGATCCCCGCGATCAGAGCGTCGAGCGCCTCGACGTTGGAGTTCAGGTCGGGCGCGAAGCCGCCCTCGTCGCCGCCCGCGGTGGACAGCCCCTTCGCGTGCAGCGTGCGCTTGAGATGGTGAAACACCTCGGTCCCCATCCGCAATGCCTCGCTGAACGTCCGCGCGCCAATGGGCACGATCATGAACTCCTGGAAATCGACCTGGTTGGCGGCGTGGGCGCCGCCGTTGAGCACGTTCATCATCGGCACCGGCAGCACGTGGGCCGTCTCGCCTCCGAGGTAGCGCCACAGGGGCAGCCGCTCCTCGGCGGCCGAGGCGTGAGCGGCGGCCAGCGAGACGGGAAGCAGGGCATTGGCGCCCAGGCGGGACTTGTTCGGGGTGCCGTCGAGCTCGACCAGCAGCCGGTCGAGCGCTGCCTGCGCTGCCGCGTCGTGACCATGAACGGCGGTGGCGATCTCGCCGTTGATGTTGCTCACGGCCTGGGTCACCCCCTTGCCCAGCCAATCCGAGCCGCCGTCACGCAGCTCGGTGGCTTCGAACTCACCGGTCGAGGCCCCCGACGGAACCGCCGCCCGTCCCCACGCGCCAGAGCGCAGACTCAATTCGACCTCCACGGTCGGATTGCCGCGGCTGTCGAGAATCTGCCGCGCGTGGATCTGCTCGATCTGGCTCATCGGTCGGTGACTCCTTCGTTCAGGCGAGCGCGCGCGTAGTAGGCGAGCTGCTCGTCGGGCTCAAGATCGTGCCAGCTACGGCCTTCGGATGCGGCCAGGCTCTCCCCGGCACTGACGCGGCTGCGGAAGCGATCGGACGCCGCCCGCAGCGCCAGCTCGGGATCGACGCGGAGCTTGCGCGCCACGTTCACCGCCGCGAACAACACGTCGCCCAGCTCCTGGAAGCGCTCGTCGGGCGTGCCGGCCGCGCTCAGCTCATCGAGCTCGTCGCGAACCGCCTGCAGCGGCCCCTCGACCCCGGGGAAGTCGAATCCGCTCGACGCGGCGCGGCGCTGGACCTTGCGGGCGTAGAGCGGGGCGGGCAGGTTCTCCGGGACCTCGCCGAACAGGCCGCGCTCACGGCCGGGCTCCTCCTGCTTGATCTTGTCCCAGTTCGCCAGCACCTCGCCGGCGGTCGCCGCCTCGGTCTCGCCGAACACGTGCGGATGGCGGCGGATCAGCTTCTCCCGGCAGTGGTCGGCCACCTGAGCGAGATCGCCGGCGCCGCGCTCCTCGAGCAGCAGCGACAGGAAGTGGACCTGGAACAGCACATCCCCGAGCTCGTCGAGCAGCTTCGCGTCGTCACGGCGCTGGGCGGCGTCGGCCAGCTCGTAGGCCTCCTCGAGCGTGTGCGGGACGATCGTGCGCTCGTCCTGTTCGCGGTCCCATGGGCACTCGCGGCGCAACCGCCGGGTGATCGCGTCCAGGCGCGCCAGCGCCTCGACGATCTCCGGCTGCCCGGCCGCCACTAACCGGTGGTCGTGGTCGACGGCGGCGTGGTGGTCGCCGGCGGCGCGGTGCTCGACGGCGCGGTGCTCGTCGACGTGGCCGGCGGCGCCTTGTAGCCCGTGCAGTCAGCCATCACGTAGCCCGACCGGCACTGCGTCTTGCTCAGCCAGCTCTTCTTGGCCGCCGCATCGACCTTCGCCTGCTGGGTCGTGGTCTGCTGCTGGGTCAGCAGCTTCTTGATCGCCGGCGTGGCCTGCGCGAGTGTCTGCTGGGTGCCGGGAGTGATGCCCGTGACCTCGAACACGTACCAGCCGAACTGTCCCTGGACCGGTCCGAGCAGCACGCCCCGGGCGGCCGAGAACGACGCCGCGTCGAGCGCGGCGTCCTGCTGGCCCTTGGTCACGCCGACCAGGAGCCCGCCCTTGTTCTTGGTGCTCGCGTCGGTGGAGTACTTGGCCGCGGTGGCCTGCCAGGTCCCGCCGGCGGCCAGGGCAGCCTTGGCCGCCTCGGCCTGCGCCTTGGTCTTGGTCAGCACGATGCGGATGTTGCGCGTCTGGGGCTTGCCGAACTGCGAGGTGTGGCTGGCGTAGTAGGCGGCGATCTGCGCGCCCGTGACCGCCGCCCCCGCCTTGGCGAGCAGCTTGGTGTAGATCTGGTTGACGCGCACGCTATAGAGGATGTCATTGAGCGTCTGCCCCGAGGAGGCCAGGTAAGCCTGGAACTGCGCGTCGGTCGGGAACTGCTGCGCCTTGGCGGTCTGGAAGGCCCTCTGGACGTCCGCGTCGGTCACCTTGATCTTCTGCTTGGCGGCGTCCGCCTGGTACCAGTAGGAGCGGATCAGGAAATCCAGGACCTGGTCGCGCAGCCGCGTGAACAGCGTGCCGCACTCGGTCTTGAGCTGCTTCGTCGGCGTGCTGGCCAGCGACGGGATCGCCTTGCGCACCGTGGCCACGCACTTGTCGTAGTTCGGCGGATCCGGGACGATCACCGGCGAGCCGGGCGACTGCGAGGCCTGGCCCTTAGCCGCGACGTACATCCAGTGGTTGAACGTCGCGGTGGTGATCGGATTGCCCGACATGTCGGCCACCGAGTCGCCGGGAACGCCGCTGCCGCAGCCCGCCACCACGATTGCAACCACAAAAAAGGCGCCGAGCGCCTGGAATGACCTGACGATTGACTTCATTCGCGGGATGATGGTAGCGAGAGTGCTGAAGAGCGGTCGAAGAGTCAGGGCCGCCGTCAGTCGGCGCGCGATCCCCGGGCCGATCCCTGCGCCCCCCGGTGATCAGCGCCACCTTGCCTGCGACGTCGTTGGAAGCCATGGCAACCGCGGATCCTAGCGGCGGTGGGCGGCGCGGGCGGCGGGCGCCGGCGTGCGGGTCGCTCCCGGTCGGGCCTGGGAGCTGCCGCGATCACCATCCCGGCACACCGATCACCATCCCAGCACACGGAGGCCAGGTCTGAGCCCGCCCGCGGTCGCGCCCGGCCCCGCCGCCATCCCGGCGACGTCCTCGGCCCGCGGGCGCTCAACCGTGCTCTGCTGGAGCGGCAGCTGCTGCTGCAACGGCGGCCGAGGGGAGCGGCCGAGGCTGTCGCGCACCGGGCGCCCGCTCAGGCCGCCTCGCGCGTGACCGCCAGCAGCACGTCCGCCGCCCTGACCACCGCCGGGAAGCGCTTGGCCGGATCCTCCGGCACCCGCACCGACAGCTGCGACTTGCCCGACTCGTACAGCGCCTCGGGGATCTCCTGGCGGATCCGCTTCGCCCGCACCGAGTCGAGCTCGACCGGGGTGACGGCCAGGCGCCCGCCCCGGAAGCTCACCGCCTGGGCGCCGGCCTGGCCGAGCTTGATGCGCGCCTGCTGCAACGCGATCAGGTTCGCCAGCGGCTCGGGCAGCTCGCCGAAGCGGTCCTCGAGCTCCTCCCGCAGCAGCGCCAGGTCGGCGACCTCACGCGAGGCGGCGATCCGGCGGTGCACGTCCACCTTGGCCTGCTCGTAGGGGATGTAGTCGGCGGGGACGTAGGCGTCGACGTTGACGTCCAGGCGCACCGGCTCCCAGTCCTGCTCGGCGCCTTCCGCCTCGAGCGCTCCGACCGCCTCGTCGAGCATCTGCATGTAGAGCTCGAATCCGAGCGCCGCGACGTGTCCCGACTGCTCATCCCCGAGCAGGTTCCCGGCTCCGCGGATCTCCAGGTCCCGCATCGCGATCTTGAACCCGGCGCCGAGCTCGGTGTAGTCAGACAGCGCCGAGAGCCGCTGCGCCGCGTCCGGGGTCAGCGCCGCCGCGCTCGGGTAGAGCAGATACGCGTACGCGCGCTCGCGGCTGCGGCCGACCCGTCCGCGGATCTGGTACAGCTGGGCCAGGCCGAAGGCGTCGGATCGCTCGACGATCAGCGTGTTGGCCTGCGGGATGTCGATGCCCGACTCGATAATGCTCGTGCACACCAGCACGTCGGCGTCGCCGCGTAGGAAGCGCAGCATCCGCTGCTCGAGCCCGCGCTCCTCCATCTGGCCGTGGGCGACCTCGAACTTCATCTGCGGGCAGAGGCCGCGCAGCCGCTCGGCCGTCTCCTCGATCGTCTCGACCCGGTTGTGCAGGAAGAACGCCTGTCCCTTGCGCCCGTGCTCGCGGACCAGCGCCTGCTTGACCAGCTCCTCGTCGTATTCGCCGACGTAGGTCTTGACCGGCCGCCGGCCCTCGGGCGGCGTCTCGATCACGGAGATGTCGCGCACGCCCGCCAGCGACATCTGCAGCGTGCGCGGGATCGGGGTGGCGCTCATCGCGATCACGTCGACCTTCAGTTTCAGCTGGCGCAGCAGCTCCTTCTGCTTGACCCCGAAGCGCTGCTCTTCGTCGACCACCAGCAGGCCCAGGTCCTTGGCGCGGACGTCGCGCGAGAGCAGCCGGTGGGTGCCGATCAGGATGTCCACCTCACCCGTGCCGAAGCGGGCGATCGCCGCCTTCTGCTCGGGCGCGGGACGAAAGCGCGAAACGTGCTCGATCGTGACCGGGTAGTCCTTGAGCCGCTCGGAGAAGGTCCCGAAGTGCTGCTGGGCGAGGATCGTCGTGGGCACGAGCAGCATTACCTGCTTGCCGTCCTGCACCGCCTTGAACGCGGCCCGCAGCGCCACCTCGGTCTTGCCGTAGCCGACGTCGCCGCAGATCAGCCGGTCCATCGGGCGCGGAGCCTCCATGTCGGCCTTGACGAACTCGATCGCGTCGCGCTGGTCCGGGGTCTCGGTGAACGGGAAGGCGTCCTCGAACTCGCGCTGCCAGTCGGTGTCGACGGGGAAGGTGTGCCCCTCGCGGCGCTTGCGCTCGGCGTACAGGTTGAGCAGCTCGCCGGCCAGTTCCTGCGCGGCGCGGCGCGCGCGGGACTTGATCGTCTCCCAGCGGCTGCCGCCCAGCTTGGACAGCGGTGGATGGGCACCGCCGGCTCCCACGTAGCGGCTGATCTTGGCCAACTGGTCGACGGGGACGAACACGCGGTCAGAGCCCGCGTACTCGAGATACAGATAGTCGCGCGTGACCCCCGCGACGGTCTTCGTGTCGAAGCCGGCGAAGCGCGCGATCCCGTGGTCCTCGTGCACGACGATGTCCCCGGTGCGCAGGTCGGCGAAGCTGCGCAGGACGCCGCGGCGGTGAGCGCGGTCCGGTCGCTCGGCGGTCCGTCGCCGGCGGAACAGCCGATGCTCTGGGATCACCGCCAGCTTGAACTGCGGCGCGATGAACCCCGCCTGCAGCCTGGCGTGGGCAAAGACCAGGTTCTGTATTTGGCCGGCTGACGCCGGCCCGGTTTGACTGGACCCATTCGTGGATGGCTCCAGCCAGCCGACCTTGAGCCGGCCGAGGTTGTAGGCGGCCCGCTCGCCCTCGCCGCGGCGGGCGAATGCCACCACGGTCCGGTATCCCGAGCGCACCAGCTTCTCGAGCTCCGGCTCGGCCTCCTTCAGGCCGCGCGCGGCAATGTCGGCCGCCTGCGCGCGGAACTGGAACGGCTGGTCCTGGTCGATGCTGGACAGGCGGATGCGCGCCCGCTCCTCGAGCGCCGCGGCGATCCGCTCGGGCGGCTCGTAGAGATGGTGGGCGTCCTCGTCGTGGAATGCCGTGGTGACGTCCTGCCAGTGGTCCTTGAGCGCCGGCGCGAGGTCCTCCTCGCCGGCGACGATCACGGCCGCGTCGGCCGGTGCGAGGTCGAGGAAGGCGCGGAAGTCCTCGACCGGGAGCAGCTCGGCGATGTCGGGGCGGTCGGCTTCGTCCTCGAGCGCGGCGATCTCAGCCAGCTCGCGGTGCTCCTCGGCCAGCTCAGCCGCGGGCGCGACCTCGATCGTCTCCGCGTCCCCCAGCGAGCGCTGGGTGAAGGTCGAGAACCATCGCAGCGACTCGATCTCGTCGCCGAACAGATCGACCCGGACGGCGCGGTCCTCGGTGGCCGGGTAGAGATCGAGCAGCCCGCCGCGGATGGCGAACTGACCGCGGTCCTCCACCTGGTCGACGCGCTCGTAGCCCGCCGAGACAAGATCGCGGGCCGTCTCCTCGAGATCGAGCAGATCGCCCACCCGCAATGTGAAGCCGTGCGGCCGGAGCGCTGGGTCGGGCACCTTCTCCGACAGCGCCACCGCGCTGACGACGATCACCGGCGCTGTGTCGCCCGGCTCGATCAGCGCGTCGATCGCGGCGATCCGCAACCCGACGAGGTGCGGCGGCGGCGCCAGGTGCGACTCATAGGTGACCCCGCGGCTGGGGTAGAAGCGGACCGTTCGTGGTTCCAGCCACGACTTCAGCGCCGCGGCCAGATCTCGGGCGGCGCGGTCGTCGCCGGCGACGACGATCGCGGGCTGCTCAGGATTGCGGTCGAGCAGCGCCGCCAGCAGATACGGGCGCAGCGACTGCGACACGAACGCATGGCCGCCCTCTCCTGCGAGCTCGAGCGTCTGCGGGTCGGTGTCGGCGTTGGTGAGGAGGGTTCTCAGCACGTGCGGGGTTCCCCCACGGTGGGGTTCCGGTTCGTTGCCGGACGCGAATCGCCACGAACCGGAGCCCCACCGGGGTCGGATCTATTGGAGTCTAGGACGAGAGTCCGCGGCGGTCCGGACGTGAGGTGCTATCGCGCGGCGGGCAGCTCGGTGTGGCCGAGCACGACGCGCTCGGCCGCATCGGCCGCCTGCTCGACGAGCGCCTGGACGTCGCCCTTGGGCTCGCGGAAGGGGCCCAGGACGTACGCGGCCACACGGTCGGGGTCGGTGGTCGGAGGGCGCCCGACGCCCACCCGGACGCGGGCGAAGTCGGCACTGCCCAGACCCTGCTTGAGCGACTTCAGTCCGTTGTGACCGGCCAGGCCGCCCCCGATCCGGACCCGGATCTCGCCGAACGGGAGGTCGATCTCATCGTGCAGCGCGAGCACGCGGTCGAGCGGCAGCTTCATCGCTCCACGCGCGGGGCTGACCGACTGACCGGCCTCGTTCATGTAGGTCTGCGGCAGCAGCACCGCGACCTGGGGCCCGCCGGGACCGGTTCGGCCCTCGGTCAGCAGGCCGCTGTACTTGCTTTTGGCCCGCGGCAGCCCCCATCGCTGCGCCAGCAGGTTGGCGATCTCAAAGCCGATGTTGTGGCGCGTCCCGGTGTACTCCGAGCCGGGGTTGCCGAGTCCCACCAGCAGCCAATCGACGGGAGCGCCGCGGCGACCCGAGAGTGGCATGTGGGGCCTCGCTACTCGCTGTCGGCGTCGCCGTCGCGGGCGCTCTCGTCCCGAGACGCTTCCGCCTCGCCGCCGCCTTCGCCGACCACCTGCGTCTCGGACTCGATCTCCTCGTCGGACTCGGTCTGCAGGCGCGGAGCGCTGAGCGTGGCGATCACCGTCTCGGGATCGTCCACCAGCTTCACGTTGTCGGGGGCGACGATCGCCTCCAGGCTCACGACGTCGCCGATCTGCATCTCGGACACATCGTGGTGGATCGAGTCCGGGATGTCGCCGGGGAGCGCCTCAATCGTGAGCTCGCGCGCGGAGTGCTCGAGCACGCCGCCGTCCTTGACGCCGGGCGCGTCTTCGATCCCCGTCAGCTCGAGGATCACCGTCGCCTCGATCGCCTGATCGAGTCGGACGCGAAGCAGGTCCAGGTGCACGGTCTCCCCGCTCACGGGGTGGCGCACCAGCTCCTTGAGCACCACCGGGCCGCCCTTGGCGTCGTCGACGATCAGGTCCAGCACCGCGCCGGCGTGGGCGAGCGCCAGGCGCAGCGTGCGCGCCGGGACCTGGAAGGCCAGCGGCTCCTCGCCGCCGCCGTAGACGATGCCGAGCACGAAGCCCGCACGGCGCAGGCGCCGTGCCGAGCGCGAGCCGTCGGGGGTGCGCGAGGTGACTTCGAGTGCGGTCTGAGCGGTGACGGCCATGGGCGGCGAACGATGGTAGCGGGCCGGCGCCCAACGCGATCACACGACCTATCCCGCGCGCGGGTCGCGCGCTAGTCTTCAGACATGTCAGGCGAGTCTCAGCTGCTGCTGATGATCGCCGGGGTCCATTTCGTCGGACTGGCGTGCGTCACCGTGCTGATCCTGCCCGCGCTGCGCGACGGCGGGGACCCACCCCCGCGCGATCCGCCGGACCAGAGCTCGGACGATGGCTGGGGCAACAACCGGCGCCGGCCCAAGGGGCCGTCAGGCCTGCCCCGGGGCGGCCTGCCGTTGCCCGACGCCGTTCAGTCGCGAGTCCGCCTGCGCGAGCCGGGCCGCATCTCCGAGCTCGTGCCGAGCCGAGAACGGCGCCCCGCACGCGAACCCTCGCGCCGGCCGATCAGAGCGCCGCATCGCGTGCCCTCGCGGGGGCCCGAGCGCGTGCACCGCCGGTCATTAGGGAGGACCGCTCCCGGCGTGCAAGCGCTGGGCTGACCAGCCCGCACCGCCAGCCGGTCGCTACCCGCCGTCCCGCGCGTCGTGCTGCGCGGTCGCGTGGAAGATCTCGCGCACCACGTAGTAGGCCGGCTTCTTGAAGCCGGTGAACGAGATCAGGCCCTTCTGGTGGACGGGCGGATCGGGCAGCGGCTCTCCCCCGTCCCAGGCGGGCTGCACCGGAACTCCTGCAGCGTGAAGTAGATCGCGGTGCCGTTGAGCACGAGCTGGCCCGAGGAGTCCACGCGGATCGAGCGCACACCACTCAGAACCGTGTAGCCGGAGGCCGGGGTTGGGGTCGAGCCTGGGCCGCCGCCGGTGGCCGCCGCGGTCGCGACCAGCCGAGCCGTGTACAGGTTGGGATGCGACGGCGACCAGAGCCAGGTCGACGCGATCGACCCGGCGCAGATAGACCCCCCCGAGCAGGTCACGCCGGTCCAGCCGATCGACCCGGCCATGCTCGCGTCGCTCTGATCGGTGGCGTTCCAGGCGTTCGGGACCGTGACCGTCGACCAGCCGGCGGTCGAGCCGCTGGCGAGGAAGCCGAGCTTGACCCCGACATCGGCCGCGCCGGAAGCGCGACCAGCATCGCGACCAGCGTCCGGCGGACGAACCTGGGCGTGGCACGCTTGAGCGTACCGGCGCGGGACCCGGGCGGGCTCGCGGCAGATTCGATGCCGGTCCCACTGCGCTTAGAAATGCGCCGGGCAGTCGGCGTCGCTCTTGATCCGCGGGCTCAGCGACTGCAGCTCGATCCGCAGCCCGCTCAGCGCATCGCCGGCCCTGTGCACGCGCACGCACTGCACGATCGGCAGCGAGGAGGGCGACTTCCAGGCCACCCGGTTGGTGCCCACGCCACCGCCCAGCGTGAAGCCCGTCGACGGTGACATCTGCAGGATCGAGACCCTGCCGGCCCGCCGCAGCGGAGCCGCCTCGGCGGCGACCTTGGTCCGGCAGGTCGTGCTCGAGCCACAGCCCTGAATCCGGGCGATGACGCCGTTCACGTCGCCGCGCGCCTCGGCCTGAACGAGCGCCGTGACCGCCGAGGTCTCGGCGCCGTCGGCGCTCCACACCCGCGCCAGCACGGCGCTGACGAACACGAACAGCACGCCACCGACCGCGATCAGGACCAGATACTTGCGCCGCATCGAGCGCCCATGATGCCCGGTCGCGGGCTCGCGGCGCGCCTCAGGCCCGGCGCGACCGGAGGCCCGGCCGCGGTCAGCCCGCGGCCGGAAAGTCCTCGCCGCTGAGCTCGAGGAAGCGCTCCACCGAGGCCTCCTGGTGCTCCATCCGCTCGGCCAGGGCCCGGGCATGCTGGGCCGCCTGCTGGAGGAAGTCCTCCACGCAGCGCTCGGGATCGTCGGCCAGCGGGTACACGCGGGTCAGGTCCTGCTGGGAGCAAGCGATCCCCAGCTGCGGCCGTCCTTCCGCGAGCGTGCGGGCGGCGCACACCGGCGTGACCACCAGCCGGCGCTCCGGGGCGACGAACGCGGTCGGCACCAGCCTCGGAGCGGGCAGCCGCACGGCCAGCTCGATCGAGTGGTCGACGGCGACCGTCCCGGTGAGCTCCGTCAGCGGCTGGCGCCACAGCTCCAGCACCATATCGGCGCCCACCAGTGCGTCGCGCAGGGTCGTGACCTGCTCCAGGTACAGGCGCTCGGCCTCCTCGCGGTCCCCGGCATCGGCCAGATCGAGATCGCACGGGACGCGCAGCAGCTCGCTGGCCGCCACCGTCGCGCCGGCCGATCGGCTGCCCCAGGTCACGTAAGTCTGCAGCGTGCCGAGGTCGCGGCGGCCGTGGAAGATCACCGTGACCGCCTCGCTGACCGGCAGGCCGCCGACCCGCAGCGACACGGCGACGGCCGTTGAGTCGTCCAGCAGCGCGCGCCGCAACAGGTCCTCTGCCGCTCCTTCGTCTCGATTGGGATCCTCTTCGAGCATCGCCCTGCTCCTTCAGATCGGCCGCTTGACTTCACTATTTACCCACAACCTGCGGCGATTGGCCACCGCCAACTGGAGCAGAGCGCGATCCACCCGCCTATCCAAGAGGCCGAACCGACCGGGTCGGGCCTCCGACGGGTAGGCTCCCGGGCGACGTGCGCCTGCTCTACAAGCCAATCGGGATCCTCGCCGGACTCGTCAGCGTCCGGATCAGCCGCCGCGTGTTCAACACGGTTTGGGCCAAGATCGACGCCGAGGAGGCGCCACCGACGCCCCGGAGCGGCCGGGCGAGCACGACCAAGGTCGTCGCCGCCGCGGCGATCGAGGCCGCCACCCTCGCCGGCACCAGGGCCGCCGTCGACCGCTCCGGCGCGCGCGTGTTCCACTACCTGATCGGCGTCTGGCCCGAGAAGCCGCCAAAGGTCGAGGACGCGGACGCCTAGCGTCCGCCCCGCAGTACGAACCCGTTCGCGGCCAGGTCCTGCAGGGCGTCCTCGAACGCGGCGAAGTCACGGCGCAGCAGCGCCTCGATCGGCCGGCCGACCAGGCCGTTCGTCCGCACCCAGCGCCTGAGCACGGCCGGCCCGGCCCGGTCCGCGCTCTCGTCGAGCAGGTCGAGCAGGATCGGGAGCTCGGGGCGGTGATCGAGCTGGCCCGAGAGCAGGGTCAGCGGATCGACACCGAGCACCGTGCAGAGCTCGTCCTCGTCCAGTCCCAGCAGCTCCATCAGGCGTAGGGCGCGCTCGCTGTGCACGCGGCGCCCGAGGCGCGGATCGTCGCGCTCGCCCACTACCGCGTGCGTGGTGCGGTCGGCAGCGGCGCGGTCCAGTAGCTCCTCAGAACAGCTGGTTCTCGCCGCCGAACACGTCGCTCACCGAGCCGTCGGTGAAGATCTGGCGGATCGAGTTCGTCAGCAGGTCGGCGCAGGAGAGCACGCGCACGTTCTCGGGAGCGCCGGGGCGCAGCGGGATCGTGTCGGTGACCACGATCTGCTCGAAGCGCGCCGAGGCGAGGTTCTCCCACGCGTTGCCCGAGAACACGCCGTGGGTCGCCGCCGCGTAGACACGGCGCGCACCGGCGTCCTTGACCGCCTCGGCCGCGGCCTTGAGCGTGCCCGCCGTGTCGATGATGTCGTCGACGATCACGGCCGTCTTGTCGGCCACGTCGCCGATCACATAGTTGATCTCGGCCACCTGCTGCGCGGGGCGCTCCTTGTTCAGGATGGCCAGGTCGGCCCCGATCTTGGAGGCGAACTTCTTGTTCAGCTTCACGCGGCCGGCATCCGGCGCGACCACGACCAGGTCCTCGAGCCCGAGGTCGGCGAAGTACTGGGTGAGCATGAACAGCGCCGTCATGTGGTCGCACGGCTTCTGGAAGAAACCCTGGATCTGGCCCGAGTGCAGATCCATGGTCAGCAACCGGTCGATCCCGGCCGACTCGAGCATCCGGGCCACCAGGCGGGCGGTGATCGGCTCCCGCGGCGAGGACTTCTTGTCCTGCCGCGAATAGCCATACCACGGGGTGACCGCGATCACCCGGTGGGCCGAGCCATGCACGGCGGCCTCGATCATGACCAGCAGCTCCATCAGCGCATCGTTGGCGCTCAGGCCCTCGTACGGGTTGCCGCAGGTGGGCTGGACGATGAACACGTCGGCGCCGCGCACCGACTCGTCGTAGCGACAGTAGACCTCGCCGTTGGCGAACGTCTTCAGGGTCACGCCGCCCAGGCCGACTCCGAGCTTCGAGGCGATGTTGGCCGCCAATCCCGGGTTACCCCGCCCCGAGAAGAGCATCAACCGCTTGTTGTATTCCAGTTGCAGGTCGCTCGGCGTGGGGCGCGATTGCAGCATGCTCACGGTGCAGCCGAGTGTACGCCCGACCGCTGACGTCTGACCGCGAACCCGCTACTCCGCCGGCTCTTCCCGCGCCGCGGCGGCGGCCTGAGCGGCGCGCTGGGCCGCGTAGCCCTCGAGGTTCTGCTGGCGACTGCGGGCGACGCCGAGGGCCCCGGGCGCGACATCGTTGGTGATCACCGACCCGGCGGCCGTGTAGGCGTCGTCGCCGACGCTGACGGGGGCGACGAAGGCGGTGTCGACGCTGACCCTGACCCGGGCTCCGATCGTAGTGCGGTGCTTGCGGTAGCCGTCGTAGTTGGCGGTGATGGTGCCGGCACCGATGTTCGATTTCTCGCCAATGTCCGTGTCGCCGATGTACGACAGGTGCGGGACCTTGGTGCCGGGGCCGATGTTCGAGTTCTTGATCTCGACGAACGTCCCCGCCTTGGCCCCCTCGCTGAGGACCGCGCCGGGCCGCAGGTACGCGAACGGGCCGACGGACACCCGAGCGTCGATGTCCGCCTCGACCACGTGCGAACTCAGGACCTTGGACTCGTCACCCACGGTCGTGTCGATCAGCGTCGCCAGAGGCCCGATCGTCGCCCGCGCGCCGATCCGCGTGTCCCCGTGCAGTGAGCTGAACGGCGCGATCACGGTGTCCTGACCGATCTCGACCCCGGCGTCGATCACGGTGGCCTCGGGTGAGACGATCGTCACGCCGGCCAGCATGTGCCGCTCGTGGATGCGCCGCTGAGCCAGCGCGGTCACCGCCGCCAGGCCGACCCGGTCGTTGACGCCCAGCGTGACGGAGGGGTCACTGACCTCATGCGCGCCGACCGTGCGGTCGTGGCTCCTCAGAATCGGCAGCACGTCGGGCAGGTACAGCTCGCCCTGGGCGTTGTCGGAGGAGACCTGCGCCAGCGCCTGAAGCAGCGGACCGCCGTCGAAGGCGAAGATGCCGGTGTTGACCTCGCGGATGTGCAGCTCGAGCTCGGTCGCGTCGCCCGGCGCCTTGGTCTCCACCACGCGCTCGACGGTCCCATCGGGCGCTCGTACCACGCGTCCGTAGCCGCTCGGGTCCTGGAGCACCATCGTGGCCATCGTGGCCGCGGAGCCGGCCCGCTCGTGCGCCTGCACCAGGCCCCTGAGCGTCTCCGCGGTGATCAGCGGCACGTCGCCCGCCAGCACGACGACCGTGCTGTCCGCGTCGATGTGGCCGGCCGCGGCGCTGACGGCGTCGGCGGTCCCGTTGGGCCGCTCCTGGATCGCCACCACGACGTCCTCGCCGAGCGAGCCCTCCAGGCACCGCTCGGGCGAGTCGACGACCACGACCCGGCCGGCGCCGGCCTCGTGCGCGGCCGCCACCGGCCAGGCGATCATCGGCCGGCCGCAGACCGGGTGCAGCAGCTTCGGCGTTGCCGAGCGCATGCGCGTGCCCTGCCCAGCGGCGAGGATGACGACGACGGGGCCGGTCACGCGACGATCGTAGGCGATTGCGCGGCGGCGGCAACCGCTGCGCCTCGGACCCTGCGTCCAGCCGCTCAGCACCGCGTCGTCGTCGGATCCGGCGGATTGACGAAGCGCCAGCCGTAATACAGCGATGCGAGCGGGTAGGCCTGCGCCTCAATCGCGGTGGTGATGCCTTGGTTTCGTCCGTCGGCGCAGATCGCGTTGATGACCTGTCCCTCGGTCGCGTATCGGCCCAGACCCATCACCAGCGAGTTGAACTTGGCGTAGTACTGCCACGCAAGCGTGTTCAGCTTCCCGCCCTCGCACTCAAGCGGTCCGGTGGTGCCATCGACGGCTGAGGTGAGTTGAGCCGTGCATACGTCGACCGAAGGCGTGACGGTCGCCGGCACGAGGATGGGGCGGCTCTGAGCGGTGGAGCCGCCGCTGGCCACGATGATCACCGCCGCCACCGCCACGAGCACCGCGACGGGTCCCCCGAGTTTGAGCCACCGGGGCCTCGCGCTCAACACGCGCGACCACCACTCGCCGTGCCGCCGGGCGATCCGTGACAGCTCGCTGACATCGTGTTGCCAGCGCTTGTTGCTCAGCTCGAACGCCTGGCGCTTGGCCAGCGAGGAGAGATCCGAGGGCAGCAAACCCGGCGCCGGCCTCTCGGCGCCCTCCACGAGTACGGGGACCACGCCAACGTCAGCGCGGGATAGCGCCGCCGCCACCTCCCTGCGGACGAAGTCGTCGGCGTGATCGAGCCGCCGCGTGCCGTCTCCAAGTGTGGCCTCGAGCCATTCCTTGCCGATCAACACGAACGCCACATCGCAGGTGCTGAGCGCTTGATCGATCCGGGCCTCGAAGTCTGCCCCGGGGTCGATCGCATCAGTGTCGATGAACACGCGCGAGCGGCCAAACCGCGCACGCAGGTCAGCGGCCAGGTGTCCGGCCTCACCCGAGGTGTCCTCACGCCTGTAGGAGATGAAGATGCTCGGCACCGCGCGGAACCCCCCGGTTCGCCCAAATCCAAGCCAGGGTGCGTCGAGGCGGCGACATCCTACCGTCGCCACGCACGCGAAGGACGAATTGGGGAGCCTGGATTCGAACCAGGATTGCACGGCTCCAAAGGCCGGCGTCTTGCCGTTAGACCACTCCCCAGAGCAACCTCGCCCCAAGCGCTGGAGCACCTGCTCGTTCGGGCGTCGTGACCTTAGCCAAAGCGGGACGGGCTCGCTGCCCACCGGCGAAATCCGCAGATTGCGTCAATCGAGCCGGCTCATGCCGGCGCCCGTGAGGGCCGATCAGCCGGTGGGCTGGTCGGGTCGCTCGCTGGAGCTGGCGAACGGGGAGGCGTAGTACGCGGCGATGGCCACGCAGATCAGGAGCGTGGCGTAGGCCGACAGCGACGCGATCGCCGTCGCGACCGCAT
>Ga0209839_10000652_pt1 | contig 17712 bp, 12 predicted proteins | sample OrgsoiDNA2013050_FD_185800 | JGI IMG/M metagenome (GOLD analysis project Ga0209839, IMG submission 185800) | Permafrost soil microbial communities from the Arctic, to analyse light accelerated degradation of dissolved organic matter (DOM) -... | ecosystem: Environmental > Terrestrial > Soil >... | reverse complement strand
CGCCATCCGTTATCTGAACGACGGGGTGAGTCAGTCCCTCGGGATAACGGCGAGCGGAGCCCGGCCCCGGCTGTGGTTCCCCACTGCGTCCGGGCGAGCGGTGTTCTTCGCCAGGGCGCATCTGCCCGCGGAGGAGATGCCAGACCAGCAGTTCCCCTACATCCTCAACACAGGGCGGCTGGAGCACCAATGGAAGAAATCGGTGGCGAGCATCGTGGCTGCCTGGATGTGCAGGAACTGCCGCCAGGTCGTGTCAGTGTGCCGTTGCGGTGCCGGAGGGATCTTCACGGCTTTGAGGACCCGGCGGATGGTGGATGCGCTGACCCGGTGGCCGAGCTTGAGCAGCTCGCCTTGGATCCTCTGGTATCCCCAGCCGTTGTTCTCGGTGGTGAGCCGCTCGATCAGCGCGGCGAGCTCGGCGCTGACCGGCGGTCGTCCCATCCGGTGCGGATAGGTCCACTTGCGGGTGACCAGGCGGCGGTGCCAGCGAAGGATGGTGCCGGGGGTGACGAGCCGGTGCATCCGCAGCCTTGCCGGCAGGAGCCGGATCAGCGTGGCGAGGACCGCCCGGTCGGCCCAGTCGAGCCGGAGCCGCGGATGGGTACGGCGCAGCACGGCGACCTCATGCCGCAGCACCAGCAGCTCCGCGTCCTTGGAGGCCGATGACCGGCCGAGCAGGACCAGCCAGCCGCAGAGCCGCACGAAGATGAGATAGAGCAGGCGCAAGGACGCGGATGATCATGATGCTCTACCGCAGACCCTGGCCGTCGCTGCAGCTCACAGGCCAGGCAGGCTTCTGGCACCCCACAAGCCCGGAGGCGGCAAAGGGTGGAGGGGAGGTCCCACGGGAGGGGAAGATCGGCTCTGGGCGGCGCGGCGATAGTGCCACAGCCTCCTGCCGCCTGGCGAACGGCCCTGGTGGCGGATGTTGAGCCGAGGAGAGTTACGGAGGTCTTGATACTGGTCGACGTGGCCCCGTGAGGACTCAGACGAGACGCGCGCTCGGCATGAGTGCTGTTGCTGGCTATCTGGCGCTGCAGTGGCCCGGCCATTACCACGGCGCCACGGAACAGGAGCGCCACCGCCGCCTGCCCGGCGATGACCTCACCGATGACCGGGTGGCCGTGACCACCCATGCCATCACGATCAACGCGCCGCCGGATAGGATCTGGCCCTGGCTGGCGCAGATGGGCTGGCACTGCGCGCGCGGTGGGCCGACCGGCTCCTGTTCCCGGCGAATGGCCCGAGCGCCGATCGCATCATTCCCGAGCTCCAGCACCTCAAGGTCGGCGACCATATTCCCGACATTCCCGACGGCCCCCCGACCGAGTGTGAGTTCACCGTCGTCCAGCTTGGCCGAACCCGGCCCCGCCAAGCGATGCTCCGAGAGGCAAGGTGCCGGATCCGCTTCGTTGTGGGTGTAGTGGGCCCGCCGGGCGTGCACGGGGTGCACCCGTTCGGGCGGGGACGGAGGTCCCGCTGGGGACAGGTTGAAGGACCGGTCACCGTGTGGTCTTCGCCACTGTCAGAGCCGGCGCCAGGGACCGGGACCCTGAAGGTAGCCACATTAGCTAGGCCAGGCGGACGCCATGATCACACCGAGGATCTCGCGTCGGTACGTGCAGGACGGCGTGGCCGGCATAGCGTCCCGTTCGCCCGGCGTACCCATGCTTGAAGTGTCAGATCTGGTGAAGCGTTACGGCAACGTGCTGGCGCTGGATGGGTGCAGCCTGCAGGTCCCGGCCGGTCACCAGCCACATTCGAGCAGATCCAGCACGCATTGGCGGACCGCGGTGACCTGGTCCGGCAGCTGCGCCGGCGCACTCCCAGGCGCCGCTGGACAAGCAGGTGATCGGCAGCGGGTGGCCAGTCTGTGGTTGCTGTGTTTACACGCGCCTGGGTACGTTGCCGGTCAGGGTCAACACGAAGCGCATCGTCTTGTGACCGGGATCGGCGGTGGGGTCGAACATGCACGGGCACCCGCCCTCGATCACGGTGATGCCGTGGTGGCGGCCATACTCGGCAGCTGCTTTCGACACGCTTCCCGGGCCGGGCCCGCGGTGCATCCAGACACGCTTGATGCCCAGCTCGGCGCACTCGCGCATGGTGGCTTCGGCTGTCTCGGGCTTGGTTCCGATCAGTACCCAGTCGACGCCGCCGGGGACCGACGCCAGGTGGTGGTAGCAGGGGTCGCCTTCGACGTGGTCGGCGTTGGGGTTCACCGCGAAGACCTGGTAGCCGCGCTGCCGCAGGCGCTGGTACACCGCGTTGCTGCCGTGTCCCTGCGGTTTGCGCGAGACCCCGGTGACCGCGACCCGCTTGCCGGCCAGGAACTCGGCTGCGGCTTGTTTCATGGCCTGCATGTCACTTCCTTCTCCCTACTGCTCGGGCTCGGTATTTCTTATCTCCGCCCTACGCCAAGAGGGCAGGGCTGGCGGAGTGGCCAACGCCACCGTCCGCGGAGGCAGAGGTCCTCCATCCGCACGGTCTCGTGTTCGCCGCCAGCTCGCACGGCCGGTGGCGACTATGAGAGTGCGGGGCAGAGCAAGGATTGGCTGGGTTAGGGGCCCTGGATCTGCGGTCATTGCGGTCCACGGGTGACTTTCGGCTCTGGTCCAGCAGGCCGTCGTCAAGCCCTCCGGCCAGCGCGCGAACTCGCTCTCGCTGTGGGGACTGTTCCATCGGAGGGCACCGTGCCGCTCTCTGAGCATGAGCGGCGCCAGCTCGACCAGATCGAGCAGGCGCTCCGCGCCGATGACCCGCGGTTTGCTGACGCCGTAGCTGCGTCGGACCCGCGGGTGCACTGCAAGCGCCGGGTCATCGCGGCGGCGCTGGGGTTCTTGATCGGCGTCGGGCTGCTGCTCACGGGGGTCGTGCTCAGTGTCATCCCGATCGCAGTGGCGGGCTTTGTGGTCATGCTCGCCTGCAGCCTGTGGGCGGTAACCAGCTACCGGCGGATGACCGGCATCACCACCGGACGCGTCCCCGCCAAGGACAGGGCTTCTGGCAAGAAGCGGCGCGCCGCCAAGGGCCGGCGGGCTGGCAAGCAGGCGGGACCCGGGCTGATGGAGCGGCTGGAGGAGCGCTGGCGGCGTCGCCAGGCTGGCGACCGCTAACTCCAGGCTGCCGCTGCGCCCCTCTCGCCTCGACGCCAGGGTCGGCCGCGCTGGTGTGACCCGCCCGAAAGCGCAGTTCGGCCTGGCAAGGCCGAATGAGTCCGGCGGTAGGCTCTGGTGATGGCCCAGCAGCTTGGTGTCGCGGACCTGCTTGTGCGCTGCCTGGAGCGTGAGGGCGTCACCGTCGTGTTCGGTATCCCGGGCGAAGAGAACATCGGTTTCACTGACGCCTTGGCCCGCTCGCCGATCCGGTATGTGCTGGTGCGCCACGAGCAGGCGGCGTCGTTCATGGCCGAGATCTACGGTCGCCTGAGTGGGCGCGCCGGGGTGTGCTCGGCGACCCTGGGACCGGGCGCGATCAACCTGCTCCTGGGCGCGGCAGATGCTACGACGAACAGTTCGCCGGTAGTGGCTTTGTCGGCACAGGTCGGCCTGAACCGGATCTACAAGGAGTCCCACCAGAGCGTCAATCTGGTGTCGATGTTCTCGCCAGTGACCAAGTGGGCGGACGTGGTGCTGACCCCGGGCGCGGTCCCTGAGATGGTCCGCAAGGCGTTCAAGCTGGCGCAGACCGAACGTCCCGGCGCGGTCTATCTGGCCGTGCCCGAGGACGTCGAGGCCATGGGCGTGCCGGAGGGGCTTGCTCCCCTCAACATCAATATCCCCCGGCCTGACGAGCCGTCGGCATCGCAGATCGAGCGGGCCGCGGCGGTGCTGGGCGACGCCCGGCAACCGGTCGTGCTGGCTGGTCATGGGGCCGTCCGGGCCGGGGCGGCGGGCGCTCTGCGGCGCTTCTCCGAGCAGCTAGGCCTGCCGGTGGCCACCACCTTCCACGGCAAGGGCGTGTTCCCCGACGACCACCCGCACGCCCTGGGCGCGGTGGGGTTCATGAGGCATGACTACGTCAACTTTGGATTCGATGAGGCGGACGTAATCGTCAGCGTCGGCTATGAGCTGCAGGAGTTCGACCCGGCGCGGGTCAACCCGGGCCGGGACAAGCGGATCTTGCATCTGAGCCGGTTCCCGGCCGAGGTTGATGCCAGCTACGATGTCGAGGTCGGTGTCCAGGCCGACATCAGCGCGACCCTGGACGCTCTGGCCGCCGCCACCACTCGCCGGTGGCAGCCCGGGGCCAGCGGCAAGAAGATCCGCGCGCTGCTGGCCGACGAGCTGGCGCGCGGCGCTGCCGATGACAGCTTCCCGCTCAAGCCCCAGCGGATCGTGTCCGACACCCGGGCCGCCCTGGAACGCTCAGACATCGTCCTGGCCGACACCGGGGCGGTGAAGATGTGGATGGCCCGGCTGTATCCCACCTTCGAGCCCAGCACCTGCCTGACCTCCAACGGCCTATCCGCCATGTCTTTCGCCCTGCCCGGGGCCATCGGCGCCAAGCTGGCCGAGCCGGGCCGGCGGGTGCTGGCCGCTGTGGGCGACGGTGCGTTCCTGATGAACTCTCAGGAGATCGAGACCGCCCTGCGCGAACGCGTACCGCTGGCCGTGCTGATCTGGCAAGACGACGCCTACGGATTGATCAAATGGAAGATGGACCTGGAACTCGGCCATGACGTGGCCACCGGCTTCTCCAACCCGGACTTCGTGGCCTATGCCGAGAGTTTCGGGGCCCGGGGCTACCGGGTCAATTCCGCTGGTGACCTACTGCCCGCCCTCACCGAGGCCCTCGGCGCAGACAGCGTGTCGGTGATCGCCTGCCCGGTAGACTATTCCGAGAACCTCCGGCTCACCGACGCGCTCGGCGTACTCTCAGGGCCTTTCTGATCGCCTCGGACAACAGGGCAGGGACCGGCGCACGCGGTCTTCATGCCCGGCAGCCCGGCTCTCTAGCACCTCGCAGCAGACGGGCGTAATTGCGAAGGTCCCCGGGATCCTCCTGCCAGACACCGACATCTCCGTTCGCGCCGCACCGCGAGAGGGCGCATGGCGGTTCCGCGTCCGCATTCAGCACGTCACGTGCAGGACGGCGTTGGTGTTCTTGATCGTCTCGTTTAGTATGCCGATCGCCTGTGTGGGCAGGAGGACAAGATCCACCTTCGACCTGGGGCGGCGAGTCCGCCCTAATCCGGGACGCCAAGCGGCCGTAGGACCTTCGCCCCTGCCAGCATCTCGGCAGGCCGCCCGGCTCCACGCCGAGGTCGGCATCCTGCGCCGGCCTTCCGCGTGCGGCACTGGCTCGGGCGCGATCACCGAGTGAGCCTCGGGAATCAGGCCATCGGCGCGAGCTGCGGGCAGCCCGTGCAGGCGACTTCAGTCATGCGCGTGCGCGTCGATTGTGTACGGTGTTTGGCGGCGCCTGGGCTACGGAAGACCAACTGCGCGCAACGATCTTCGGCGCGTGCGGCAGTTTCTTGCGGTGATCATCCGTATGCCTTGGGCGGCAGGTTATGTTCCGTGTCGCCCAAACGGGAGTATGCCCTCAGGGTCGTGCCGGGAGCGGATGGTGTCGAGTCGGTCGTTCTGGTCGGGTGACCACGAACGGAGCACTGCGTCGGTGTCGTTTGCGCCGCCGACGAAGTTGATCAGTTCGATGGGCGCGCGCCATTGGGTGACTGATTCGAGTACGGACCGGACGGCCGCTAGGCGTTCTGGGTCGCTGAGTGCGGGATCGGGGGCGGCGTAGACGTTGAGGTCGTGCGCCGCGGAGCGGCCTCCGACGGCGTTCGGGACGGGTGCCTGGCGCGCCGCCGCTCCGCCGAGGGTGCGGATCTCGACCGAGGAGAGTGGGGCATCGGTCTGCGGACCTGCGGTGGCGAGCAACGCTGCTATGGCATCGGCATCCAGGGTGGCCAGCGCGGCTGAGCCGTTGGCAACGGGCCTCGGTGACCATGGACCAGATCTCGTGCCGGTAACGGGGCTCGGTGACCGGTGTGCTGCCGTGCCCCACCAAACCTCTGATGTCCTCGAGGCGAACGCCGTGTGCGCTGAGCATGAGACAGCCTGGGCAAGCAGGTGGGTCACTGTGAATGGCGTCTAACACCCGAAGGCTGGCGCACCTGGGGCCGCGGGAGGCCTCTTCGATCTTGGGAAGGATGTCGACAGGCCATTGGCGGGCCATTACCCCGGTCCCGCTGGGAATGGTGGGGTCACTTACCGGCCGGTGGGATGTGCCGCGGCCGGACCACGCCGCCCGCGTGGGCCGTGCGGGCGATAGGCGGTTGGCCCGCCGGGTCGGCGCGCACCTGGATCCCCGCGCCGGAAGCGCTGTCGAGGCCGGTCCGCCCGTGTGTGACCAGCGGGCGGGCGAAGTCCAGGAGCACGCAGGTGCCCCGGTCCAGGTTCCCGCAGGGGGCGCTGGTCCACCAGTTGGGATACCTGACTGCGATGAGATCGCGGCCGATCGCCAGCGGCGTGAGCTTGGGACTTGCTGCGCTGGCCATCGTAGGGACCGGCCGCTGCGGTGCTGACGGGGGTCCGCGCCCGTCGCTGGACGGGCAGGGGCGCCGGGACAGCGGCATCTGCCCGCTGGTTCGGGTTGAGCTCATGCTGGGCCGTCGGCTGACCCCCGGCCCGCAGAGCGGCGGTTGCCGCATGACGCGAACCGGACAGCAGGCCGTACGCCGCGAACCCGAGCGCCAGCAGGAATGCCGCCAGGACCCCCACCGCCAGCGTCTGCGTCTTGTTCGGCCGGTGCCGCCCGCGCGTTGTGGCCGCTGTGCCCGGCATGATGGGTGTGGCCGGGGTGTCGTGGAAGATGTCGGCGAGTGTCAGCGCCTGCGGTATCTGGCGGGTGGCGTCGAACTCCCGGATCAGCGACTCCGGGGCGGCCCCGGTCGCCTTGGCTATGGCGCGGATGTGGCCCCGCGCGTAAAAGTCGCCGCCGCATGCGGAATAGTCGTTGTTCTCGATGTAGCGGATGAGTGCTTCCCTGATGCGGGTCCGCTGGCTGACCTCGGCAACAGTAAGGCCAGCCTGGTGGCGTGCTTGTACTAGTGCCTCGCCGATACCCACGCCGCGCCTCCACACATGTATCGCACCGCGCGCCGCCCGGATCACCGGGTGCCGATGGTGCGGACACCATCGCCAGGTCCCCACATGCTACACCTGCGCGTTCTGCCACCCCGCGAGCCAGACTCAGGCCGGCGGCGTTCGCCGATATGGCCGCTCTCACCCTCGGTTATGGATCAGCCGCTCACCGCACCCGTTCGGCGTTCCGGGTCTGTGACAACAAGTTGCGCCGGACTCGCAGGCCGCCACGCTGCATGTCCCGGTGACCGAGGCGTTCGACAAGCCGTATCCGCCTAGTAGAGGCTCCTTGTTGTGCGTACGGGTGCTGATCGTCGGCGTGCGGTGCGGCCGGTGATGCGGTCGACGATAGGCGGCAGCGTCGCTGGCGAAGCCAGGCAGAGGCGAGCCGATGGAAGTGCTGCCACGACAGGCTGAGGAAGGTACAGGCCGGGTACGTTGGTGACGCCCGCGCCGGGCGAGCTAGCTGCCTGCCGCGCCACGCCATCTGGCGGGTACCAGTTCGCATCACCGAGAAGCTTCATGCCTCAAGGCACCGCAGCGCTGATCCTTTCCTAACCGACGCCCTGCGTCACCGCGCAGCTGGGTGAATCCCGGGCGTCGCGCTGGTTGCTAATGGCCGGGTACCGGAAGAGTCGCCTGACGTCCGGCCGAATCCGGAATTGCTGGCCCGGGCGCGCGCGATGCCCTTCGCATAGAGCTGCGCGTGCCCGCCGATCCGGCGGGAGAGCTAAGCGGCATCGCGGTTGGTGACGTCTGCTGCTTTGGCAAGTCTGCGGGCGGCGCCGCGGATCTCGAAGGCGAGCGCGCAGTAGATGACGCCCGTCACCACCGCCCACAGGCCGATGATCGAAATCAGCAATGCCAGGGTGACCTCGGGCCTTCGCATCGCCCAGATCCCGAGTAGCAATTCGATCACGCCAACCGAGAAGGTGAAACCCCAGTGCGGTAGCTCACGGCGGCGGGAGAGGGAGGTGATGATGTGGAAACTGCCGGACACAGCCAGCCATGCGCCGGTGAAAAGGGCCAGAACGAGCAGGGACGGGCCGGGCCAGGCGACCAGAACAACACCGGCAATGACTCCGGCGATCCCGGCAACGACTTGCTCGCCCGACGTCCTGCCTGCGTAGGCCGGGCTGAAGGCAAGCGCGATCCCGCGGATGATGAAGACCAGGCCGGTGATGATGACCAAGGCGTGCACGGTCCAGTCGGTGGCCAGGATCGCAAGCCCAAGCCCGATCGAGACCAGCCCCATTATGAGAGGTATCCACCAAAGGTGCCTGATCTGCTCGGCAAGTTCCCGCAGCGGGGAGGGTGGCCCCTCGCCGGGGCTTGTGCTTTGGCTCATCGGATTCCTCCTTGCGCCGCGGCGGCACCCGTAGTGGGTCTGCCGTCAGATTTCGTGCGGTCATGCAGGTCAGCCCCGGGGACAACCAGGCCCCGCTCGTCTCGCCGGTGGGGACCCTCAGGTCCCTGCCCCGCCCTTTGCAGGCTGCGCGGATCACGAGGTGATCACGCCAGGCTCCGCGCCGATGGCCGCCGCGAAGACGGCCGCGCCTGCGAGGTCATCGTTCCCGCTTATTGCTCCTCCAATGCGGACAGCCGATCTCTGCTATGAGTCGGCTTCCGGTCCTGGCCCTGGCGGGCGCTAGAGTGCAGGTCTTGTGAAGGGCTTGCGGCGCTCGGTGGTGCGGCTGCCCACCGGGAAAGCCGGCGCGGCACTCGTGATGGTGCTGATCGCCGTGGTCGCGTGCTCGTCTCCGCCGGGGCCCAGGCCGCGGGCAACGGCCGCAACGGCGCGCCCGGCCACCTCGGCCGCGATGCCCAGGCCAGCGCAGCCGCCCGCGCCGGTCAACGTCTATGCGCACATCCGCCCTGGCATGATCAACCCGAAATGGCGCGGTGACCCGGTCAGGGTCTACGTGCCGGACAGCTTGAGCAATACCGTCACCGTGATCAACCCGCAGACGTACAAGGTCATCGGTAAATTCCCGGTCGGCGCGGAGCCGAACCACGTGACACCGTCGTGGGACGGTTCGGTGCTGTTCGTCAACGACACCGTCGGCAACTCCCTCGTCCCGATCAACCCGGCGACCGGCAGGCCCGGCGCGCCGGTACCCGTCGCCGACCCCTACAACCTGTACTTCACCCCGGACGGCAGATACGCCCTGGTGATGGCTGAGGCGTTGAACCGCATCGACTTCCGCGATCCGCGCACGATGCGGCTCCGGTCCTCGATGAGCGTGCCCTGCGCGGGTGTCAACCACATGGATTTCACCGCGGACGGCCGCTTCGCCGTGGCCAGCTGCGAGTTCAGCGCGCAACTGCTGTACATCAATATGCGTACGCACACGGTGGCCGCCTCGATCAGGACCGGGGTACCCACCGACATGATGCGAATCCGCGGCGGGAGCATGCCCCAGGACGTGCGGCTCTCCCCGGACGGCAAGATCTTCTACGTCGCTGACATGATCGCGAACGGAGTGTGGCTGATCGACGCCACGCGCTTCCGCGAGATCGGCTTCATCCATACCGGGCTCGGCGCGCACGGCCTGCTGATCAGCCGCGACGCCAGGTACGTGTTCGTGTCGAACCGGAACGAGGGCTCGGTCTCGGTGATCAGCACGGCCGCCAACGCCGTCGTGCACACGTGGCGGATCCCCGGCGGCGGGTCCCCCGACATGGGCGGCATCACCCCCGACGGGAAGGTCATGTGGTGGGGCGGCCGGTACAACGGGGTGGTCTACGCCATGTCCACCACGGACGGCCGCCTCATCGCCAAGATACCGGTCGGGGCCGGGCCGCACGGGCTGTGCGTCTTCCCGCAGCCGGGCCGGTATTCGCTCGGCCATACCGGCAACTTCCGCTGATCTTGAGCGCGGGTGCAACCGGTCAGCGGAGGTGGCAAGATAGTGCTCCCCCAGCGGCTGCGCCGCGCCAGGCGGGACCGGAGGGCGAGTGTCCCGCCTGGCGCGGTCGCCCCGCACCAGCGGCGGGGCGCAGCCGACCTCGCTGCGGCTCAGCGGTCAAGTGCCGTCATGTGGACAGCAGCTCGGTCAGGGTGACCGGGCGCAGCCTCCGCCCGGCCAAGCCGTGCAAGATCGCGGGCAGGGCGGTCACGGTGCCGGGATGCCCGAGATGCAGGCTTATGATCGACCCCGGCCGCACCGAGCCGAGTACGGTGGCCACGACCGCGTCCGGTCCGGGATCGGTGTAGTCGAGCGAGTCCACGTCGTAGGACACGCAGGTCTGGTATCCGGCCTTGCTGGCTGCCTGCTCGATCAGCGCTGTCGCGTACCGTGTTTGCGACGGCCGGAACCAGCGGCCGATCGACCCGGTCAGGGCACGCAGCCGCAGCGCGCAGCCCGCGATCTCCCCATAGGCTCCTGAGGCGTCCATGGCCGCGATGTCCAGGTGATGCAGCGTGTGATTGCCGAGGTCGTGGCCGCCGCGCAGGACGCGCCGCGCCATCTGCGGGTATTGCTCGAGCCAGGTCCCGACGGCCAGCACCGTGACCCGCGCTCCTGACCGCTCTGCCTCGGCGAGCAGCGCGTCGGCCATCGATGCGGGCCCCTGCCCATGAAAGGTGAGCGCCACCCGGGCCCGGCTACGTGACCCATGCACAACCTGCGCGCCGCGCTGCACCTCGGCGCCGCCGGGCGGGCTCACCGCCGGCGACGGTCCGGCAGGTGGTGATGCCGAACGGCTGCCGCGGGGAGGCGCACTGCCCCGGCGCGTGCTCGTGCACCCCGCCAGGCCGGCCCCGGCCGCGACCGCACCGCCAAGGAGCAAGAACTCTCGCCGCTCGATAGGCACGCCCAGAAGACTACTCACCCTCTGCCGTCCCGCCGCACCCATGCTGCCGACCAGGTCAACAACATAGCCATGCTGGGTGAACCACCCGGCGGCCCGCCGGTGCAGCGCCGGCACTTCCGCGGGCTGCGTCCGGCGCACCTCCAGCCGCAGCAGATCCCCGAACAGGTGGTGATAGCGAAACCACGTCCGCTCGGGGTCCAGCGACACGACAAACGCGTTCGCCGTTGTACCTGTACCACGGCAATCCGGTACCGCTGGCCCAGTCGATCAGCCCAGGCGCGCAGCAGCGACGTCTTCCCGCTGCCAGCCGGCGCCGAGATGATCGTCACCTGCCCCGCCACCGCGCGATCCAGCGCGGCGAGAAGATCACCCCGGTCGATCAGCCAGGGGGTTGCCGGAGCCACCTTCACGGGCCTGCCTTCGTGCGTACGCGGGACGCCCTACCGCCGACGGCACGGTCCTAGCGCCATGCTCTCTCGGTACCAAGCCTGCCTGCGTGCTGTCAACAGCGCGCGAACTCGGCTCTGGCGGCGTTCATTCACGCACAGCGGCGTAGCGGAAGTATGTCCGGGCCCTGGCCTACCGGTTCCGGTCCGTGCATACGCAGCCGGGAATTATGGTCATGCCCGGCTGCAGCACGGACGAGCCCAGCCATCGGCTTGCCCTCAGCGCGAGTTCCACGTCATAGCGGTTCTCGCCCACCGGCTGGCCGAGACTCTCCTCGGCCTTGCGGATGCGGTACTGGACCGTGTTCTTGTGCAGCATCAGCCGTTCGGCGGTTGTCTTGTAGCTGCCCCCGGATTGCAGGAAGACCAGCAGCGTGTCACGCAGCCGGGCGTGATGCTCGTCGTCAGTGGCCAGGCCGCCCAGCGTCGCCAGCACCCAGGCTCGCAGCAGTCCGGGGGACCCGAGCATCATCGCCACGGGCGCGACCTGGCCGAACGTCACCGCCCGCGGCGCGGGAGAGCCTGCGGCTAGCACGACCGCCTGGGCGGCGACGGCCTGCTGGTGGGTGAGGCGGAACCCCGTCATCCCCTTCGCCGGGCCGCCGAAGGCGAAATGGATGTCGCCATCCGCGCCGGCCGTCCTGGCCCCGGCGGCGTCGAACGTGTCCCGGATCCCCAGCGGCAGCCACGCCCACGCGCTGGATTCGTCGCGGGGCAGGAACGCCGGGTTGGCAGAGCAGGCCGCCTGCTCCGCTACTTGGCTGATCGCGTGCTCGAGCCGGGTGATCTCATCAGCGTTGCCCGCTGCGTCGCCCGCCCAGCACACCAGGCCGACGTGGTACTGGCGCAGCCGGTAGCCGAGGGTGGACTCCGTCGCGCTCACATCGATCCGCTCACCCGACAGCAGATCCCGGATCCGGGCGGCCCGCCCGGCGCTGCGGTCCCGCAGCCAGTGCTCCCGTTCGCGCATGTAGGCCGCGACCATCTCTTCCGAGGTCTGGTCGATGTAACCGGCCACGATCTTGGACATGGCCAGCGTCGCGGCGGTGATCATCTCGGCGTCACCGGCCTGCCGGGCCAGCTCCCTGAGCAGCCAGTCGGAGAAGCACGCGTGCCCGATCCGGTAGGCGCGCAGCAGCGCGGTCAGCGGCGTGCCGCGCTGCGCCAGCCGCCGCGCGTATTCCACGGCCGCCGCCGGGGCTCGCACGGCAGCCAGGTCGATCAGGTGCTCCATGATCTGCAGGCACGTGTCGACGTTGCTGTCGACGCTCGAGGCGAGCAGGGCGAGCAGCGGCTTATCGTCGCCCAGCTGCGGGATCTCCCGGAGTATCGTCTCGTAGACATCCTCGCGTACCGCGGCGGTGCGGCGGCCCACCGCCGCCGCGACGTCGGTCATCATGCCCGGGCGCCACTCGGCCCGGGCGTCGACGGTTGTCAGGGTCATGCGCCGACACCTTCCAATTCGCGCAGTGCTTGGTCACCAAGCGCCACGTCCTCGGCGGCGAAGTTTTCGGGCAGGTGAACGACGGAGGCGGTGCCGGGGATCAGCAGCATGTCGGGTGCCAGCTGCGGCAGCCATTGCAGCGCGACCTGTTGCGTTCGGTCAGCTGCCCGTCAGGTGCGGTAACTGCCGTGGCGGAACTCGTCGGTAAGTGATGGATGGGTCGGATACCAGCCGAGCTCGGCCCGGGCCCTGGCCGCGTCGGTGCCCTGATCCAGCAGCAGGACCTCGGCGAAGTAGTCGCCCAGGCGGGCCCGGGCCTCGTCATCGGAGCCGGGGACCGCTCCTGGCGCGCCGGCCGCGACCGCGGCCGCCTGCGTTAGCTCGGCCACGGTGGGGTTCACTCCGTCGCCGACGACGTAGCGGCCGCGGGCCGAGTCGTCTTCCAGGACGCGCCGGAAGAAGTCCGCCAGGTCCGCGACGTGCACGGTCGCCCAGTGCTGCTGGCCCGTGCCGAGCATGATCAGGTTGCCGGCGTCGTCCCGGGGCGAGCCGAGAAGCAGGCCGGGAATCCCGCCGCCGCCGTCACCGTAGGCGGTACCGGAGACGATCACGGCTCCGCGCATCTCCCTGGCGTCGAGGAGCCGGCGTTCGATCGGCACCTTCCAGGACACCAGCGGCGGCGCGCTGAACGCGGACTCCTCGGTGATGGCGGGGTTGGGCCCGTAGATCCACAGGCCGCTGATCTGCAGGTACGGCTTGCCGGTGCCAGCGAGCGCGGCGATCGCCGCATCGACCACGGCGGAGTCCAGGTTCGCGCTGGTGGCGTCGCCGGGACTGGCCGTGTGGATGGCCCCGTCTGCCTTGGCCAGCAGGCTCGTGACCGCCGGCCGGTCGTAGAGGTCGGCCACGGCCGGGATGGCGCCGCGGGCGGCGACCGTGTCCGCCTGGGCGTCGTTGCGGACGAGCGCCGTCACCTCGTGGCCGCGGCCTTGCAGTTCCGCCAGGACATGAGATCCGATGAACCCTGTTGCACCGGTGAGTGCCACTTTCATCGCCGGGAGCCTCCTGTTTCGTTTCGTCAGTTCGCGAGGGTGCCGTGGACAACGGATCCAAGCTGGCAGCTGGGTGGGTGAGAGGTCATCACCTCATCCCGGTGATTCGCATTCGCCCGGCGCTCATCGACGATGGCTCCATGGAAGAGACGTGCTGGCCGAGATCGAGGCGCTCGGCCTCGATCTCGTCGAGCTGCGCCAGCTCGCGCCACCACGCAGATCACCTGAACCAGGGGACGACCGGTGACCGGCCTTCCACGGCGAACGGCGAAAGGCCTGTGCCCGCGGAACCACGTCCGGCCCCGGGTTCGTGACGAGCGACCAATGGAAGAACGCGCCCCGCGGCCTACGCTCGGCTCGTGATGAGCGCTGACACCGATTCGACCAGGTCCGCCGCGGGCGATGCCGCGGCGGCTCCGCTTGACCTACTACTGGGCGATGCCGCCACCGGCATGCTGCGCCGGTTTAACCCGGGTGGCTCTGGCCTGCGCTTGGCCGCGGCCCTGGCGGCCAAGCCGCGGCTAGTCGCCGGGCGAGGCAGCGAGCTGGCCGGCGAGCTGGCCCGCATCGCCGTGGGCCGATCCCAGGTACAGCCGTCCCGCCGGGACCGCCGGTTCGCCGACCCGGGATGGACGGGCAACCCGCTGCTGCGCCGCACGATGCAGGCCTACCTGGCCGCCGCTCAGACCGCAGAAGGCGTGGTGGCCGAGGCCGGCCTGGACGAAGCAGACTCCGAACGGGTCGGGTTCCTGCTCACCAACCTGATCGACGCGCTGGCCCCGAGCAATAACCCGCTGCTGAACCCGGCGGCGGTAAAGGCCGCCGTTGAGACCGGCGGCGGGAGCGCCCTGGCGGGCCTGCGGCATTTCGCCGCCGACATGGCGGTTGCGCCGCGGGTGCCGACCATGGTCGAGCCTGACGCGTTCGAAGTCGGGGTGGACCTGGCCATCACGCCCGGGTCGGTGGTCCTGCGGACCCCGGTGTTCGAGCTGATCCAGTACCGCCCGGTCACGCCCGCGGTGCGGCAGGTTCCGCTGCTGATCGTCCCGCCGGTGATCAACAAGTTCTACGTGATGGACTTGGCGCCCGGCCGGAGCATGGCTGAGTACCTGGTCGGCCGCGGCCTGCAGGTGTTCATGATCTCCTGGCGCAACCCGGACGCCCGGCACGCGAAATGGGACATCAACACGTACGGGCAGGCCATCCTGGACGCCATGGACGCGGCCGCGCGGATCACCGGGAGTGAGCAGACCGCGCTCACCGGGACCTGCTCCGGCGGCATCATCGCCGCGATGGTGGCCGCGCACCTGGCGCACACGGGCCAGCAGGACCGGCTCGCCGCGTTCACCCTCATGGTCACCGTGCTGGACCAGGCGCACGCGGGCCTGGCCAGCGCGGTCATCGACGAGCGGACCGCGAAGCTGGCCGAGGCCACGTCCCGCGCCCGCGGCTACCTGGACGGCAGCTCGCTGGCCGAGTTGTTCGCCTGGCTGCGGCCGAACGACCTGATCTGGAACTACTGGGTCAACAACTACCTGCTCGGCAAGAAGCCGCCGCCGTTCGACATCCTGTTCTGGAACGCCGACACCACCCGGATGACCGCGGGCCTGCACCGGGACTTCCTCCAGCTGGGCGCGGCCAACGCACTGGTCAGGCCCGGCGGCGCGACCATGCTCGGCTCACCGGTGGACCTGGCCGCGGTCGACCGGGACAGCTACATCGTCGCCGGGATCACCGACCACATCTGCCCCTGGCAGAGCTGCTACCGGACCACCCAGCTGCTGGGCGGCCGCCCCCGGTTCCTGCTGTCCACCAGCGGGCACGTCGCCGCGATGGTCAACCCGCCCGGCAACGAGAAGGCCAGCTACCAGCTGGCCAAGGAGTGCCCGGAGGACCCCCGGGAGTGGCTGCGCCGTGCGGAGACCTGCCACGGGTCCTGGTGGCCGGGCTACGCCGGCTGGCTGGCCGAACGCTGCGGCGAGGAGCAGGCCGCGCCCGCGGACCTGGGCGGCGGCGGGCTGGTGCCGGTCGGCGACGCGCCGGGAACGTATGTCTATGACCGTTGACCGGTCGCGTCCCGGACCGGCCGGAGAAGACCACGCGGGATCTGGCCTGGGCCGGGTACGGCGGGCCGGGCCGCCCGAGCGGATGAGGATCCTGACGGCCGGCGGCCGGACCGTCCGGGTCGCGGTGCGGGAGGGGACCCCGGACTGGCCGCCGCTGCTGCTGTGCAACGGCATCGGCGCGAGCCTGGAGCTGCTCCAGCCGTTCGTCGACGCGCTCGACCCGCGGCGGCCGGTTATCCGGTTCGATGTGCCGGGCATCGGCGGCTCGCCAGCCCCGGTCATCCCCTACCACCTGGTCACGCTGGCCCCGCTGCTGGCCGGCCTGCTCGACCAGCTCGGCTACCAGCAGGCCGACGTCCTGGGTGTCTCCTGGGGCGGCGGGCTCGCGCAGCAGTTCGCGCTGAGCCGGCCCGACCGGGTGCGCCGCCTGGTGCTGGTGGCGACTGCGCCGGGCGCGCTCATGGTCCCCGGTCATCCGCGCGTCCTGCTGCGCATGCTCACGCCGCGACGCCACCGGGACCCGGCACACGCGGGCCGCATCGCCGGCGAAGTGTACGGGGGCAGCGCGCGCAAAGACCCGATCGTGGCCCGTGACCTGCTGCACGCCACCACGCGGCTGGGCCCGGCCCGGGGTTACTACTACCAGCTGATCTCCTGCCTCGGCTGGACCAGCCTGCCGTGGCTGCCGAAGCTGCGGCCGCCTACGCTGATCCTGGCCGGCGACGACGACCCGATTATCCCGCTGGCCAACGCGCGGATCATGAACCGCCTGATACCGCGAAGCGAGCTGCACATCTACCACGGCGGCCACCTCGAGCTGGGCGCAAACTCCGAACGCCTGGCCTCCGCTGTGGAGGCCTTTCTCAATGCCGACCTCATTCCGGAGGAGAGCCAGCAATGACACAGGACTCCGGAGCGGAGCCGGCAATGACACAGGTGACGAGCGCGCATCTCGGGGAGTCGCTCGGTACGGACTTTTTCTCGGTCCGCGAGCAGTTCACCGACGAGCAGTGGTCGCATTTCATCACCGTCCGGCGGTTCGTCGATGAGGAGGTCGTGCCGGTCATCGGCCCGTACTGGGAACGGGCCGAGATACCCTGGCCGCTGGTCAAGCGGCTGCCCGAGCTCGGCATCGTCGGCGAGGACATCAAGGGCTACGGGTCCGCCGGGATGAGCCCGATGGCGTGCGGGCTGGTCACGATGGAACTGCACCGCGGCGACGGCAGCCTCGGCGTGTTCCTCGGCGTGCACGCGGGCCTGGCCATGGAGTCGATCGCGATGTGCGGCTCGGAGGAGCAGAAGGCGCGCTGGCTGCCTGACATGGCCCAGATGAACAAGCTGGGGGCCTTCGCGCTGACCGAGCCGGAGCACGGCTCGGACTCGATCGCCCTGGAGACCTCGGCCCGCCCAGTGAAGGGGGATGGGGCGGCGGGCGGGGGCTGGGTGCTGAACGGCCGCAAACGGTGGATCGGGCTGGGTAGCGTGGCCGACCTGATCGTCGTCTGGGCCCGCAACACCGAGGACGGCCAGGTCAACGGGTTCGTCGTGCAGAAGGGATCGCCGGGCTACCAGGCCCGGGTCATCGAGGGAAAGGTGTCGCTGCGCTCGGTGTGGCAGGCCGACATCATCCTGGACAACGTGCGGGTACCGGCCGGGAACCGGCTGCCCGGGGCGCGCTCGTTCAAGGACACCAGCCGGGTCCTGGCCACCACCCGGAGCACCTGCGCCTGGGCGGCGCTGGGCCACGCCACCTCCGCCTACGAGGCAGCCTTGCGCTACGCGCAGGAGCGGCGC
>Ga0209839_10000651_pt1 | contig 17740 bp, 14 predicted proteins | sample OrgsoiDNA2013050_FD_185800 | JGI IMG/M metagenome (GOLD analysis project Ga0209839, IMG submission 185800) | Permafrost soil microbial communities from the Arctic, to analyse light accelerated degradation of dissolved organic matter (DOM) -... | ecosystem: Environmental > Terrestrial > Soil >... | reverse complement strand
GGGCCGGTCCGCGCGTGCCGTTTTGCGCCGACCGGACCGCCGGGCGGGGCCTCGACTCGTGCCGTTTGCGCAGCGCGCCATCTGCGAGAGGGGGTCGCCAAGGGGCCCGGGGGACGTGCCCCCGGTCCAGATGCGGGCTCCGCCCGCCCCCCGCCGCCCACCCACTTTTCAGCCGGGGGGTTGACACAGGACGTCTTCCGACCCGACGATATTCGACGTTCCAAGTCGAATATCCGCGATCTGCCAGGTCGACCGCCAGCGCCGCCATCGTCGCGCGCGTGAAGCGGTCGCGCCAGAACCCGCCGTGGAGCAGCACGGCGACCCGATCCGATCCACCGAGATCGGGCGTCAACAGATCGGCGACCTGCTCCGGCCCGCTGCCGTACGAGTGCGTCTGCGGCGAGCGGGCCTTCGCGGTAGTCCATTCGGACAGTTCGGCGACGAAGGCGTCGACGTCCCGGGGCGCCACGCCGGCGAGCATACCCGCCCGGCGCCACCAGGCCAGTGCTAGCCCGCTGCCGAAGTCAAACGTCCTGGCGATGCGGTGTGAGCCGGCGGCGCACAGGGTCTAGGTCTAGGGTGTGCGACGTGGCACGCCGTCGATTCCGCCAGGCAGCCGCCCCGCGCGCGGTCGCGCCGTGGTCCTCGTGATTCCCGCCGCTCACGCGCTCCTTCAGTCCGGCGAGTCCGCGGAGCTCGGCCGAGCGGCCCGCCGGACCGCGCCACGTTCGTCTCACGGCGACTGGAGCCCGGCGCCGGAGCGCCCTGACCCGGTGGCCGTCCTCGCCGCCCAAGCTGCCCTGCGTCTGCAGGAGCTGGTCCCGATCCGTTACGGGCGGATGCTAGCCTCGCCGTTCACGTTTTACCGCGGCGGGGCGGCGGTGATGGCGGCAGACCTCGCGCCGACCCCGGTGTCGGGGATCGTCGTGCAGGCCTGCGGCGATGCGCACATCTCCAACTTCGGCGCTTTCGCCGCTCAAGACCGCCGTGTCGTGTTCGGTCCGAACGACTTCGACGAGACGCTTCCCGGCCCGTGGGAGTGGGACGTCAAGCGGATGGCGGCGAGCGCCGAGATCGCCGGCCGCGACATCGGTCTCCCGGCGGATCGCCGCCAGCGGATCGTGGCCGGCTGCGTACGGGAGTATCGCGAGGGGATGCACGGCTTCGCCAACGAGAGCCATCTCGACGTCTGGTACGACCGCCTCAACGCGAGTGAGCTCGTCGATCGCTTTGGCGGGACGCTGGGCGCCAAGGGTCGGATCCTGTTCGCGAAGCCGTTCGTAAACGCGCGCCGCAAGACGAGCTTGCGGGCGGTGGAGAAGCTCACCGAGCGGGTCGAGGGCGAGCTGCGCTTCCGCAGCGTGCCCCCCTTGCTCGTCCGGCTGGGCGATCTGATCGACCCGGCCGACGCTCGCGAGGAGACCGACTATGTCCGGGTGCTACTGGAGGAATATGCCGCCAGCCTCGACGAGGACCGCCGGTACCTGTTTGGGACATACCGGTTCGTCGACATGGCCCGTAAGGTCGTCGGCGTCGGGAGCGTAGGCACCCGGGCGTGGGTGCTGCTGCTGGTCGGCCGAGCAGGGAAGGACCCGCTCGTCTTGCAGATGAAGGAGGCGACGGCGTCGGTGCTCGAGCCCTACCTCGGCGCGAGCGAGTTCGAGCACCACGGCGAACGCGTCGTCCGGGGCCAGCGGATCTCGCACGCGGCGATCGACATCTTTCTCGGATGGCAGCGAAGCCAGGGGCTCGACGGCCACGAGCATGATTTCTACATCCGCCAGCTCTGGGACTGGAAGGCATCGATCGACCTGTCGAACATGACCGAGTCGGGCCTGCACGCCTACACCCGCGCCTGCGGGTGGTCTCTGGCCCGCGCGCACGCCCGCTCTGGGGATCGGCTGGCCATCGCCGCCTACCTGGGTGCCAGCTCGAACTTCGACGATGCGATTGCCCGTTTCGCCAGTGCCTATGCGGACCAAAACGAGCTCGACCACCAGCGACTGGCGGACGCTGTCGCCACAGGCGAGGTCTTGGCCGAGTTCGGCGTCTAACCTCAAGCCCACACCGGCGTCCGTTGCAAAGGAGATAGGCATGGCAATCGATACGTTCATCGCATATGTCGGGGTGTACCAGAGCGTCGACGACGCTCTGGCTGACTACGACGCGGTAAAGCTGCTGCACACCGAGGCCGGGCTGATCGACACCTACGACGCAGCCGTCGTCGAGCGGCGAGGCAACCGCAAGGTTCACATCGTCAAGAAGCACGAGACGCCGACGCGAGTGGGTGGCGTGCTGGGGGGCGGGCTCGGACTGGCCACCGGCTTGGTCGTGGCGCTGTTTCCCGCGGTGGCGATCGGCGGCGGTCTCCTGCTCGGCACCACAGCCGGCGGGGCGATCCTGGGCGCGGTGGCCGGACACGCCGCCGCGGGCATGAGCCGCCACGACCTCAAGGAGTTCGGCGAGCACCTTGACGACGGTCAGGCCGGGCTGGTCGTGGTCGGCGCCTCGGACATGGGCGCCAAGATCGATCGTGCGATGGAGCGGGCCGAGAAGAAGCAGGCCAAGGAGCTGAAGGCGGACCAGGCCGAGATCGAACAGGATGCCAAGGCCGGCGACGCCGCGGCCAAAGCCGCCGGCTGAGGTGCTTGTAGGCTCGCGAGCGCCGGCGATGGTCGGGCCCCGGATGCTAGGCTGAGCGACCAAGGTCAACCAGAGTCGAGGGGGAGTTGGGGCCCATCCCGACCGCTCCGCCGAATTCGGTCCAAGCGGGAGACACAGACGGGGCTTCGCAGGCGGCGTCGCCGCACAGCGCCGGCAGCTATATCTGCTCGGTCCTGGCCCGGCGGCTGGCTTCGGGCGAGCCGCTGCGCGACGCGGAGTCGCTGCGCGTCCGCGGCGCCCTTCTGCTGACCGATATCGAAGGTTGGACCTCGTTCGTCGAGCACATCAGTGCCGCGGGTCCCGAGGGGCTCGACGAGCTGGGAAGCGCGTTCAATGCATACTTCGTGCAGCTCGCCGAGACCATCTACGGGCACGGCGGAGACATCCTCACGGTCAACGGCGATGCGTTTCTCTGTGGTTGGCTGGTCAGCGAGTCTGAGGACATCGAGGACGCGACAGCGCGAGCCGCGCGAGCCGCGCTGGAGTTTCAGGGTGCCGCCGACCGGCATCCCGCGCCTTCCGGCAAGCGGCTGCGGACGCGGATCGGCGTCGCCGCGGGCGAGTTCGAGATCGCCGTCGTCGGGGGCGTCAACGGACGCTGGGAGCTGTTGCCCGCAGGCAAGCCACTCGATCACGTCGCTCGCGCCGAGCGGCGCGCTCCGGCGGGAGGCGTGGCGCTCGCCGCCTCAGCTTGGAAGCACCTCGCGCGCCACGCCGAGGGCGACCAGCTGGATGGCTCCGGGCTGGTGGCGCTGACAGCGATGGATCGAGTCCCGACCAGGACCGGATCCGGACGCGACCGGCTTCAGGTCTCGCCCGACGCGCTGGCTCCGTTCATCCCCGCACCGGTGCGAGGGTGGCGCGCGGCACCGGGAACGCAATGGCTGGCCGAGTTGCGGCGGGTGACCGTCGTGATGGCCAGGTTGCTGGATCCGCCGAGCGCCGTCGGCGACCGGATCGAGTCCACCCACCGCACGGTGAGGACCTTCCAGGAGACGATCGCGCAGTTCGAGGGAGCGAGCCGACCGCTGATGGACAGCAAGGGGATGACGTTGTCGGCAGTGTTCGGGCTGCCTCCGCGCGCACATGAGGACGACCCAGAGCGAGCGCTGCGCGCCGCGTCGGCGCTGAGCGACCGATTGGGGGAGCTTGGGCTGCGGTGCTCGATCGGCGTCGCGAGCGGTCGCGCGTTCTGCGGCCTGTTCGGAAGCGACCTGCGCCGCGAGTACACGCTGCACGGTGACGTCGCGAACCTGGCGGCCCGGCTCGCCTACGCCGGGCAGGCCGAGATTCTGTGCGATGAGCTGACCGCTTCCTCGGTCAGCGAGCGATTCGGCTGGCAGCCGTTGCCCGCAATCACGATCAAGGGACGAGCCGACGCCGTGCCCGTCCGTCGCCTGCACGCGATGCGGGCGGCCGCGGTGCCGCGGCACCGCCAGTTGGTCGACCGCGAGGCAGAGCGCGCGACGCTCGCCGAGCGCCTGGAACGGCTCACCGCGCACAGCGAGCGCGGCGCGATCGTGGTGGAAGGTGACGCGGGAATCGGTAAGTCGGCGCTGCTGGCCGAAGCCGCGCGGATGGCTGGGCACGTCGGGGTCAGGGTGCTGACCGCCGCTGCGGACGCGGTGGAGCGAGCGACCGGCTACTACGCCTGGCGCCCGGTGTTCGCCTCCCTGCTCGGCCTGTCACTCGATCCTCTCGATCCAGCAACGCAGGAGCGACTGGTCCTCGAGCAGATCGGCGGGCTGCCGGAGATCGAGCGGATGGCGCCGCTGCTCTCGAGCGTGCTTCCGATCGCGATCCCCGACAACGATGTCACCGCGGGCATGAGCGGTGACGTGCGGGCGGACAACACGATGATGCTGCTGACGCGAATCCTCGCCCGGTGCACCGCCCTGGACCCGGTGCTGCTGTTCGTCGAGGACGCGCACTGGCTCGACAGCAATTCGCGGGCATTGCTGCAGGAGGTCGTGCGGACCGTGCCACGGCTGCTGGTGCTGATCACCACGCGGCCGGTCGGCACCGCCGGCTCGGAGCGCGAATATGCCGAGGTCCTGGGCCTGCCGTCAAGCCGGCTGGTGCGGCTCACCAGCCTGTCGGCGGACCACACCGCAGCGCTGATCCGCCAGCGGCTCGGCGTAAGCGAGGTTCCTACGGCGCTGAGCCGGTTCGTCGAGGACCGAGTGGCAGGCCACCCCTACTTCTGCGAGGCGCTGATCAAGACGATGCAGGAGGGCGGCATTGTGCGCCTTACCGACGGCGTGGCGCTGGTCGGAGAGCTGGAGGGAGTGGTGCTTCCAGCCACGGTGGAAGGAGCCGTGCTCAGCCTGGTGGATCGCCTCACCCCACAGCAGCAGTTGTCGCTCAAGGTCGCAGCGGTCGTCGGACGCACGTTCTCGGGGCGCGCGGTCAGCGAGGCCTATCCGGTGAGCAGTGGTCGCGAGACGGTGCCCGAAGACCTGCGGACGCTCGCCGCGCTCGATCTGATCACCCCTGAGGACTCCGAGCTCGAACCGAGCTACACATTTCGCCACGAGATCACGCGCGAGGTCGCCTACGAGCTGCTGACGCGCTCTCAGCGCCGGCCGCTGCACCGCGCCGTCGCCGAATGGTTCGAGCGCAGCTACTCGGACGAGGAGCTCGAACCGCACAGTGCGCTGCTCGCGCACCACTGGGGGCGAGCCGAGGACCCCGCGAGAGCGGTCGCCTACCTGGAGCGGGCCGGACGCGAGGCGCTCCGCGGAGGCGCGTTTCGGGAGGCGGTGCTGTTCTACTCGCAGCTGATCGAGCAGACCGAGCCGGGGTTCGACACCCGGCAGGCGCTGTGGGAGAAGGGCATCGCCACCGCCAACTACTTCCTGGGTGACTTCGAGCGCGCCCGGGCGCTGCTGGAGCAGGCGCTCGCGCGCCTTGACCGCCCGGTTCCGAAGGGGCGAGTGCCCATGGTGCGAGGCCTGCTGGCGACGGCGACGCGGCAGCTCGCGCATCTCGCCGTTCCGGCGCGCTATCTCGATCGGCGCCGGGCCGAGAAAGCGGTTCTCGACGAAGCGGTTGACTGCTACAAGGTCCTCGGCCAGATCAGCTATCTGGACGGCGAGTCACCGGCCGAGCTCGTGTATCTGGAGCTCGCCGGGCTCAACCTCGGGGAGGAGGCGGGATCCTCACATCAGCTCGCGCGCGCGCTGGCCAACGCTGCGGGCGTGGTCAGTCTGTTCAACCTCAGCCGGCTCACCGACCGCTACATCTCGCGGGCCGAGCGGATGGGTGATCAGGAGGATCACGCTGAAGCGCTGGCCTACGTCTGGAATCTGCGCGCGCTGATCGAAGCGCAACGCGGAAATTGGCGGCGCGGGATCGCCGCCAGCGGACGGGCGCTGGAGCTGTTCGGCGAAATCGGCGAGTACAACTTCGAAGCGGAGCTGTGGCAGACCCGTTCGGCTCTGCACATATGCGGTGGTGACTTCCGCGGCGCCGAGGCGTGCTGGCAACGCACGCGTGAGCTGGCGGCACGTAACGCCAACCCCCAGCTGGAGAGCTGGTCGCTGCTCGACGAGGCGCAGACGCAGCTGGGGCGTGGCGAAAGCGAGCCAGCAGCACTCGCGCTCGATCGGGCGCTGGCGATCGAGACCGCGCCCAGCGATGGAGGAACGATGATCGAAAAGCACTATTCCACGGCGGTGACGCGCCAGCGACAGGGTCGTCGGGCCGAAGCGCTCCAGGCCGCCGACGCGGTGCTCGCGATGATCACTGCCCGATTTCCGACCGGCTTTCATTGGGCCGACTTCACGGCCGGGGCGGTCGAGGTCTACCTTGAGCTGCTGCGGACCGCCCGCGAACCCCGGGAGCGCGCCGCGCTGGAGCGCCGCGCGGCGCGCGGCTGCAAGGCGCTGGGACGGATCGCGTGGACCTTCCACGGCGTCCGTCCGCGCCGTTGGCTGCTCGCGGGGATGCTGGAATACGAGCGCGGGCGCGGCGAGGCGGCGATGCGGGCCTGGCGAAGGGCCGAAGTGATCGCAACCGCGATGGAGATGGAGTACGACGCGGCGCGAGCGCGGCTGGAGATCGTCGCTCACAGCCCGGCCGGCACGGACCGGGACGCCCGGCGTGCCGCCGCGATCCGGGCGTTCGAGCGCCTCGGAGCCGGTTATCAGCTGCGAATTGCGCAAGGCACACGATGATTGTTGCTGGCCTCAACCGAGGTCCCAACGCAAAAATCGTTCGTGGCATCGACACGCACCCTGATGTGCCGCCCCTGCCGCCTGTGCCGACAGGCGGCCCGTCGTTGAATCTAAGCCTCGAGGGACAGGTGCAGAACGCCCTCAATCTGTTCCTGCCGCTCAAGAGCCCGGCCCAGATGCCGGCGCTGCTGGCCCTGTTGAGCGCCTCGGCGAACGAAGTGCACGAGGCGCTGGCGTCGCTTCACTACGTCCACTTTGCGCGCTTCCTGCCCAGCCCCGACGGCTCCGTGCTGATGGTCATCACCACCTACGATGGTGGGTTGGATAGTTACATCATGGACTTCGTGGGCGTGCTGGGCGACGCGTTCACCGAGATACTGCAGTACATCGTCGGCGCTCCGCCGCTACCGGTCAAGCGCTACGCGCGGGAGTTCACCCAGTTCATCAAGGACCACAACGTGAGCCAGACCGGGGTGTGGTCGGCGTACCCGGACGTGACCGTGATCGACATTCTGCGCGGAGCACGGCGGCTCTGATGACGCTTGATCTCGCCGATATTCAGGGCAACCTGCTGCGGGGCTACCGCTGCGCAAATGCCCGTCACTTTGCACTCGGCGTCGCTGAGGCGAGCGGAGCTCGCAGGTTTCTCGCTGGGCTGGTGTCGGGCGACGAGCACTCGAGCCCCCAGATCACGAGCGCGCAGGAGTGGGACGCCAAGCCGCACTACTGTCTCAACCTCGGCCTGACTTGGGAGGGTCTGGCCGCGCTGGGCGTCGCGCCGGCGGTGCTGGCCGACTTCCCCAGCGCGTTCCGCGAGGGCGCTGCGCAACGGGCCAAGGACCGTGACCCGGATTTTCCCGATGGCGTCGGACTCGGCGATGTCGGAAACAGCGCGCCCGGGCACTGGAGCCTGGGCGGCAGCCGGACCCCCACCGTGCACATCGTGCTCTCGCTATATACCGATGAGCACCGCGTGCGCCGGCTCGACGAGGTCTCCGCGCGGCTGCGGGCGCTGTCCGCGGTTCACGGGCTCACCGAGATTTCGACACACGATGCCAATGCGCTGCCGAACGGAACTGTGCACTTTGGCTACCGCGACGGGATCGCACAGCCACACATCGAGAGCGGCTCCAGCCGCCACTTCCACGATATGCAGCCGGAAGCGCAAACCGGTGACTTTCTGCTCGGGTGTGACTACACCAACATCTACGGTGGCAACTTCCTTGGCAACCTGCCGCACGCGCTCGGCGACAACGCCTGCTACGCGGCGGTTCGGATTCTGCGCCAGGACGTCCACGGATTCGAAGCGCTGTTGAAGCGATGGGCAGCGCTGTGGAGGCTGGACCCCGAATTGATCGCCGCCAAGCTCGTCGGCCGATGGCGCAACGGGCTGCCGCTGACGCTGTCGCCGGAGGGCGGGCCGACCGATCCGCCGATTCGCGAGTCCGATCTGAACAACTTCGACTACGCCCCCGCCCCGGGGCACACGACCTTTTACGACGACGCCGACGGGCGCCGCTGCCCGATCGGCGCGCACATCCGACGTCTGAATCCGCGCAGCTCGCTTGTCATGGGCCAGCCACACAGCCGCCGCCTGGTCAGGCGCAGCATGCCCTATGGCCCGCCCTTCGATCCCGAGCAGCCGTCAGATGGGGTCGAACGTGGTCTGGTCGGGCTGTTCCTGTGCGGCGACCTCGAGTTGCAGTACGAGTTCATTCTGCGCGTGTGGGCGAACGAGGATCTCTCGACGAGCGGGCTGCGCGGGACGCGCGACCCGATTCTCGGCGCTCAGCCCGCGGCGGGCGGACGGTTCGTGGTGCGCACCGCGGACGGCCGCGACCCGATCGTCATGACCGGTCTGCCGAGGCTGGTGCAGACGCTGGGCAGTGTCTACTGCCTGGTGCCCGGGATCGGCGGGGTGCGGTGGCTCGCCGCGGTGTCAACTGAACCGGATCAGCGCTAGCCCGATGACTGGCGATTGGAACCCCGAGCAGTTCAACCCGCACGACCCCGCGTTCCTCGCCGATCCCTTCCCGACCTATGCGCGCTTTCGCGAGCAAGCGCCGATTCATCGCGTGAAGCTCTACAGGAGCGACTGGATGTTTCGCTACGCCGATTGCGAGCAGGTGCTGACGGGCACCGACACGTGGGTCAAGAATCCGCCGGGAGGATGGCCTCCCGGATATGGGCAATACGCGATCATGTCGAACTTCCCGCCGGGCGTGTTCGGTTCCGATCCGCCGCTGCACACCCAATTGCGTTCGCTCCTGGAGCCTCTGTTCGTCGAGGCAATCAAATCCGCCCCGCAGCTCGCGACCCAGATCGCCAGCGGGCTGCTGGCGGCTGCACGCCAGCACGGGCGGATCGAGCTGATCTCCGACTACGCCCTGCCACTGCCCTCGGGCGTGCTGTTCGAGCTCCTGGGGATCCCTAACGACCCCGGCGTGTGGAGCGGTCTGATCCAATGGCAAGCCGCGATCGCGGCAGCTCACGACATCACCCAGTCATCGACCGTGCGCTTGACCGGCGCAACCTGCTCGATGGCGCTGAACTCGTACTTTGAGGGACTGCTGCTCGCCCACCGCGCCAAGCCCGGGACGGGTCTGTTCGCCCAGATCTGCGAGGCGTTCGCCAGTGCCGCCCTAAGCCCTCAGGCAGTGCAGCAGTGCGCCTGCGACTTCCTGGTTGCGGGCTACCTGTCGACGACGTTCATCATCGGCACCGGCGTACGCAACCTGTTGAGCAATCCCGACCAGCTCGGAGCCCTGCGGAGGAACCGTTCGCTGATCAGCGCCGCGGTGGAGGAAATGCTCCGCATCGACAGCCCCGTGCAGGTGATCGACCGCTATGCCACCACGCACACGGAGGTCGGCGGGCGCCAGTTCAAGAAGGGCGCCAGGGTCACCGCGGTGATTGGATCGGCCGACCATGACCCAAGCGTGTTCAGCCAGCCCGACAGCTTCCTGATCGAGCGCCCTAGCGAAGCCCACCTGAGCTTTGGCGCGGGGATCCATTACTGCATCGGCGCGCCGCTGGTCCGGCTCGTCGCGCCGGTCGCGATCGAGCTGCTGCTGGCCGAGTTCCCAGCGCTGGCGCTCGACAGCCTGCCCCAGTGGCAGACCGACCCGTATCTGCGCGCCGTGACGAGCTTGCCGCTGCGGTTTTGACGCAGCCCGTCCAGGCCCGTTGCCGCGGGCACTTTCCACCGCGGTCGCTTGCACGATGGTGGCGATCGGGTTCGTGGTGGGGATCTTCCTGCCGGCGAGCATCGACCGAGAGTTGCAATCGGCGCTGAGGATCGCGATCATCCGGTTGCGTGCGCGGCGGGAGCCCGTAGCCGACACCGAGATGAGCGGCAGGCCATACTAGGCAGGCTGATTCGACGATGTCGAATACCGTGGTCAAACCTACTACGCGCCGCGCAACGATCCAGTCGGTCGACCGCGCCGCACGCATCGTCAAGGTGCTGGCGAGCGGGCCGCGGCGCCTGGGCGTCAGCGAAATCGCCGAACGGCTCGCTCTCACTCGCCCGACGGTGCATGGCCTGTTGCAAACCCTCCAGGCTCACGGCTTCGTCGAGCAGGACCACAACTCCGGCAAGTACCAGCTCGGTGCTGGGCTGCTGCAACTCGGCACCTCTTACCTCGATCTAAACGAGCTGCGTGGTCGCTCGCTCGGGCACGCCGGTCGCCTCGCCCGGCGTACCGACGCCGCCGTGCGCGTCGGCGTCATGCACGGCGCCAACGTTGTCGTCGTGCACCACGCGTTCCGTCCCGACACCACGCTCCAGATCCTGGAGGTCGGGGCGCAGCTGCCGCTGCACGCCAGCGCACTGGGCAAGGCGATGCTCGCCTTTGCATCCGACGCAGTGGTCGCTGACCTGCTCGCCGAGCCATTGCCTCGGCTCACCAGCCGCACGCTGGCTCCAGCGACGCTGCGCCAGGAGCTCGCCGAGATCCGTGAGCGCGGCTACGCACACGAACGCGACGAGGCGATCCTGGGCGAATCGAGCGTCGCGGCACCGATCTTCGACCACTCCGGCCAGGCCGTCGGAGCGATCGGCGTCGTCGGGGACACCAAGCGGATCATGCCCCGGGGCCCGGCCCGGGGACTTGCCGCCGGGGTCAGCGAAGCCGCCCGTGGCGTCTCACGTGAGCTGAGCGAAATCGACCCCCAGCGTCGCCCCGCCAGATGATCGTTCAGGTACGCGTCCATCGCTTTACCGGCCACCGGCGTGTTCTCCCCCGACCCCGCCGTGCGCAAACCTGCGACCCCACCGTGCCCGATCAACGGCCGATGCCGTCCCGCACGACCGCGCGGCGGTATGGGACTCGCTCGCTAACGCTTGACGGTGAAGATCACCGGGTTCGTCAGACCGAGCACGTTGCGATGATTGTCCAGGGCGCGCAGCGTGATCAGATACTTGCCCGGCCCTAGGCGGTGACGGTTCACCTTGAGGTTCCAGCGGATCTTCAGCCGTCCGCGGCGGTGGTGCTCTAGCGGCACACGCCCGACGGCCTGCAGAACCAACACTCGCTTGCCGTGCACCCGTTTCGTCCGGACGATCCGCTGCACCAGGATCCCGACCGTGTTGCTCTGGCCGAGGCCGGCTTGGATCACCGCGCCGGTCCCGCTCCCGAGCACCGCCAGGTTGCAGCCGGGGAACAAAACGCAGTTGGGGCCGCCGATCACCGCCTGGCCGAACAGCGCCTGCGGGTTGGTGGAGGTGGTGAAGGTCAGGAACGGAGAATTGACCGCTGCCACTGGGCATGCCGCCCCGTCGCTGGTGAACGGGTCAGCGGTGCAACTGGACGAGATCGGGACTCGGAAATCGATCAGCGATGCCCGGCGCGGCGGCGAGACGAGCGTGATGCCTCGGGGAGTGTCGAGCAGGAACGTCCCGTTGACGAAGTGGCCCACGAAGCCGACGAAGCCGTTGCCGCGAGCTTCGACCCACGACACGTACGGCACGTTGCCGAAGAATGTGATGTCGGGGTTGGTTGCGTCGCGGCCCGTCGGAGAAACCGGAGCCCCACCGTTGAACAGCTCGAAGTGGTTGCCGCCGACCAGCCGGCCAACGAAGATGCCGTGCTTGCCCGAGCCGGTGTCCTCGGCCCACACGACCCACGGCACGGTCGCGGCGCCCGGCGTCAATGTACCCGAGGCAACGCTTGGGTCCTCGGCCTCGCGGGCCGGGTTCGCGTTCAGCGAGCAGCGGTCCTCCGCGCTCGTTGACGCCGCGCAGGGACCGAAGCCGGGAGGGGCGCTGGAGGTGTCAAGCGGATTGGTGAGACCGGCGGTCTCACCTCCGACGGCTTGCCAGTGGAAGCCCCCATCCGCGGTGGGGTCAGCCACCACCTTGGCTGCGAACACCTGATCGTTGTTGCGCAGACCCAGCGCGCTGGCGCCGACCTCGTACCAGACCACCCAGCATCTGCCGGTGCTAAACTTAGTGCTTGCCAGCAAGCAAATACTCTGGGAGTCGATTGCCCACCTCAGCACCAGTCCTCGATCTCGACACTGCAGCGCGACTGCGCGCGGTGATCGGAAAGCTCTCCAAGCGCCTGCGCCAGACCAGCGCCGGGGCCGACGCGGGGCTGACGCCGACACGGATCTCGGTACTGCTGGCCGTGGTTCGCCAGGGGCCGGTGCGGATCTCAGAGCTGGCCGGCTCCGAAGGCATCAATCCGACCATGCTCTCCCGTGTGATCGCCGACCTCGCCGAGGCCGAGCTGCTGCAGCGGGTGAGCGATCAAGGCGATCGGCGCGCCGCGTGGGTCAAGGCCACGGAGGCCGGAGCGCGCCTGGCGGAGCGGATGCGGCGCGAGCGGACCGACGCGCTCAACCTCGCGCTGCAGGGATTGCCCCCGGCGGACCAGCGGCAGATCGAGACGGCTATCTCAGCGCTGGAAGGACTCGCCGAACAGCTCAAGGGTCGGTTGCCGTGACGCGCGTGACCCACGCCGGCCGCGTGACCTTCGCCGCGCTGGCGGTTCCGAACTATCGCCGCTATCTCAGCGGACAGGCGATCTCGATGATCGGCACGTGGATGCAGATGACGGCGCAGTCGTGGCTCGTGCTGACGCTCACGCACTCGAGCACCGCGCTGGGCATCGTGGTGGCGCTGCAAACCCTGCCGGTGCTGCTGTTCGGCGCCTACGGAGGGGTGATCGCCGACCGCGTCGACAAGCGGCGGCTGATGATCGCCCTGCAAACCGCGATGGGCATACAGGCGCTCGTCCTCGGGGTGCTGACCGTCTCCGGTGTCGTACAGGTGTGGCAGATCGGCGTGCTCGCTGCCCTGCTCGGCTTCAACAATGCGTTCGAGAACCCGGCGCGACAGTCGTTCATGCTCGAGTTGGTCGGCAAGGAGCATCTGCGCAACGCGGTCAGCCTCAACTCGGTGCTGGTCAACGTCGCACGCACGATCGGTCCGGCCGTGGCCGGGATTCTGATCGCGACCGTGGGCGACGGCGTGTGCTTCCTGGTCAACGCTGCCAGCTTCGTCGCCGTCGTCGGATCGCTGGTCACGATGGACCGCCGGGGTCTGCGACCAACCGAGCCCACGCCTCGCGCCCGCGGACAGCTCCGCGAGGGGTTGCGCTACGTCCGCAACACGCCGGGGCTGGCGGTCCCGTTGCTGATGATGGGCGCTGTCGGCTGCCTGACCTACGAATTTCAGGTCACATTGCCGGTGATGGCCAGCCGAGGGCTCAACGTCGGCGCGACCGGGTTCGGTTTCATGACGGCGGCGATGGGCATCGGCGCGGTGGTCGGCGGCCTGATCGTCGCCGCCCGCGGCAAGACCGGACTTCGTCCGCTGGTGATCGCCGCAGCCGGGTTCGGGGTGGCCATGTCATTGGCCACGCTGGCTCCTAACCTGCCGCTGGAGCTTGCCGCGCTCGCGTTTGCCGGCGGGGCGAGCCTGTCCTTCATGTCCACCGGCAACTCGACCCTGCAGCTGGCTGCGGCACCGGAGATGCGCGGTCGCGTGATGTCGCTGTGGTTCGTCGCCTTCCAGGGATCGACGCCGATCGGCGCGCCGATCGTCGGGTACGTGATGGCGGTGCTCGGCGCACGGGCCGGGCTGGGCCTCGGTGCCGTGATCTGCCTGATCGTCGCCGCCGGCGGATGGCTGGCCCTGCGGCGTGTGCCCGCGGCCCGACGCGGGCGCGCCCGAGCCAAGCTTCGCAGCGGCGTCGCCGCCGAGAGCTAGGGTCTGTATTTGGTGATGATCAGCTCCGTATTGGACACCGTCCTCGATCGCACCGTGGTGGTCGGCTACGGCAGGCTGGGTTATCGGATCCGCGAACGCTGGTGGAGCGCCGCCGACCTGCTGTCGATGCGGGGCAAGGTCGTGCTCGTCACCGGCGCGACGTCGGGGCTCGGGCTGGCGAGCGCTGAGGGCTTCGCCCGCCTCGGCGCTTCGGTCTGGCTGCTGGCCCGCGACCCGGCGCGCGGCGATCAGGCTCGTGCGCAGGTCGCCGAGCAGTCCGCCGGCGGGGACACGCGCGTCGCTCTGTGCGATCTCAGCGACCTCGAAACGGTGCGGCGTTTCGCCACGCAGTTCGGCGCCGAAACCCCGCGCCTGGACGTTCTGGTCAACAACGCCGGGCTGCTTGCGGGGGAGCGGACGCTGTCAACCGATGGCATCGAGCTGACCTTCGCCACCAACGTCGTCGGGCCGTTCCTGCTGACCAACCTGTTGACGCCGTTGCTGGTTCGTAGCGCCCCATCGCGGATCCTCAACGTGTCATCCGGTGGGATGTACACCCAGAGGGTTGACGTCGATGACCTGCAGAGCGCGAGGGGGACCTTCGACGGCGCGGCGGTGTACGCACGCACCAAGCGCGCCGAGGTGATCCTGACCGAGCTCTGGGCCCAGCGGCTGCGCGGCAGCGGGGTGGTCGTGCACGCGATGCATCCGGGCTGGGTCGATACGCCCGGCGTGCGAGCTTCGCTGCCGCGCTTCTACAGGCTGACCAAGCCGCTCCTGCGTACGCCGGAGCAGGGCGCCGATACGCTGCTCTGGCTGGGCTCCGCGGCCAGCCCCGGTCACTCCACCGGTGGGTTCTGGCACGACCGAGAGCAGCGCCCGACGCACCTGCTGCCGCGAACCCGCGAGACACCACAGGACCGCGAGCGATTGTGGAGCGAGTGCGAGCGCCTGAGCGGGTAGGGGATCAGCGCCGAGTGCGCGCGATCACGAATGTGGCTTTTGGCGCCTGCACCACGGTCACGCGTTGGCCGTCGGTCACGTCGGCCAGCGTTGCCTGGTGCCGGTTATCGCGCACGCGAGCCGTGGTGGGGATCGTCAGCGTGAGCGTCTTGTAGGTGGCCTTCTTGGTCCCTTCGGTGAGTGTCAGCTGCTGACCGCTGACCGACCTGACCGTGCCGCGATCGAACGTCACCGCCGCGAATCCGGTCTTGGTCGCGACGATCAGATCGCCGTGGACAGCCCGAGCCGCCAACCGATGTGGAGCCCTGACATATGCAGTTGCGGCCTTCCCAGCGTTGCCGGCCTTACTCGAATTGTCCGTCGCGGCGCCGGCGGTGGCGATCGCGCTGGCGCCGGCTCCGAGCGCGGCACAACTTCCGGCCACGACCAGGAGCTTTGAGTGTTTGCGGATGAGTGACATTTTGTATTACCTCGCTGTTGGTTGCCTTCGCGGATCTAAGGGAACTGTCGCTCCGGCCTAAGAGCACCCTGCCAGCCAAAGGTCAGCGGCGTGTAAAACCGGCGCTTGCGACCCCGGCCCGCCTACGATGTCCGCATGCGCGCGACGATCATGGTGGTCGAGGATGAGCCGAACATCGGCGCCCTGGTCCGGACCTACCTGCGGCGTGCCGGCTACGAGGCGCTATGGGTGCGCTCGGGAGAGGAGGCGTTGGTGGAGCTCCGTCGTCACCCGATCAAGCTGGTCGTGCTGGACATCGGACTGCCGGGGATCGATGGGCTCGAGGTGTGTCGCCGGATCGGCGGCGAGGTTCCGGTGATCATGCTGACCGCGCGCGACGAGGAGCCCGACCGAGTCGCGGGTCTCGAGCTGGGGGCTGACGACTACCTGTCAAAGCCGTTCTCCCCGCGCGAGCTGACCGCGCGCGTCAAGGCCGTACTGCGCAGGTCGAGCCAGCCCCTCGCCCCGCGGGACCTCACCACGCTCGGACCGATCACACTCGCGCGCGGCGCTCGCGAGGTAACCGTTGCGGGCCGCGAAGTCGAGTTGACCCAGCGTGAGTTCGACCTGCTCGAGTACCTGGTACGCCACGCGGGTCAGGTGGTCACACGGGATCAGTTGCTGGAGTCCGTGTGGGGCTTCCTGTCACCCGGTGAAACGCGCACCGTGGAGGTCCACATCGCGCAACTGCGCAAGAAGCTCGGCCACCCTGAACTGATCCGGACGGTGCGCGGACTGGGCTACAAGGCGAGCGCAGCTTAGGTGCTCCCCACCGGAAATACCGTCGCCGTCGAGTGGCCCCGGGCGGCGGGAAACCCGAAGTGACCCTGCAGCGGCGGGTGCTCGGCTATCTGGCCCTGGCGGCGATGGCCTCGTGTGCGCTGACTGTCGGCGTGGGCGTGCTCCTGGTCAAGCACCGGATCTCGGCCCAGCGGCTCTCGAACCTCGAGTCCCAGGCCAACGTGCTGGCGCTCGTCGGGGGGGTCCCCGGCGCGCTCGGCGCCGGCGACCACGTCTACCGGGTCGGGACTGGACATCCGCTGCGCCTGGGAGAACTCAGGCGGGCGGCGGTGCTCGCCGCGGTCCGTCCGGCCGGGAACGGTCAAGGCACGATCACTATCGCCAATCGGAAGCTCCTGTACGCAGCCCGAACCACCCGGGCCGGACGGATCGTGCTGGTTCGCTCGGCGGGCCTCGCGTTCGCCGAATGGCGGCCGTTTCTCGCCAGCCTCGTGCTCGCGGGGCTCGGGGGCGCGGCGCTGGCGGTCGTGCTCTCGTATCTGCTCGCCCGCCGATTGACACGTCCGATCGGCGAGCTCGCGCTGGCCACGCAGCGCGTCGCCCGCGGAGAGCCGGGAGTCGAGGTGCCGGTCCACGGGGAAGATGAGCTGGCCGACCTCGGACGAGCCTTCAACGAGATGTCGGTCGAGCTTGCGCGCGCGCACGAGTCGCAGCGGCGCTTCCTGGAGTCGGTCAGTCATGAGCTGAAGACACCGCTGACCTCGATCCGAGGCTACGCCGAGGCGCTGGATGAGGGGGCCGTCTCGCCCACCGAGGGCGGGCGGGTGATCGGGACGGAGGCGGACCGGCTGGAGCGGCTCGTGTTCGACCTGCTCGACCTCGCGCGATTGGATCGTGTCGGGTTCACCGTAGGGCACGAGCCCGTCGATCTCGGCTCGATCGCGGCGCAGGCGATCGAGCGCCACCTGCCGCGAGCGCAAGAGATCGAGGTGTGCCTGAGCTCTCGTTCGAGTTCGAATCGAGCCTGGGCGCTCGGCGACGGGGATCGCCTGCTCCAAGCCACGTCGAACTTGATCGAGAACGCACTTCGGCTCACGCCTCCCGGCGGATCGGTAACCGTGCGCACGGGCCCGGGCGAGCTTGTCGTGTGCGACACCGGTCCCGGGCTTGCGCCAGAGGACCTTGCACGGGCCTTCGAGCGCTTCTACCTCTACGACCGGTACCGCAGCCAGCGCCCGGTGGGGTCCGGCCTCGGCCTCGCGATCGTCAAGGAGCTGATCGTGGCCATGGGCGGGAGCGTCGCCGCGGTCAGCCCCCCTGGCGGCGGGGCCGAGTTCGTGCTGCGCCTTCCGACTTAGTGGTCTCCGTCGTAAGTACGGTCACACCGAGAGTGGTCACCAGGGGATGCCTGGCGAGGACGCAGGAGGCGAGGTGCAGCAGCGCTGCATGAGCCTCCGAGGACAGCCGGACGACTGGGGT
>Ga0209839_10000650_pt1 | contig 17743 bp, 12 predicted proteins | sample OrgsoiDNA2013050_FD_185800 | JGI IMG/M metagenome (GOLD analysis project Ga0209839, IMG submission 185800) | Permafrost soil microbial communities from the Arctic, to analyse light accelerated degradation of dissolved organic matter (DOM) -... | ecosystem: Environmental > Terrestrial > Soil >... | reverse complement strand
AAGCTACGCCGCCGCCGCCGCTGACACCACCTGCGCCAAAAGCTGCTCGCGTTTCGACTGCGAGCGATAGCCTTTCATGGTCGCGGCAAAACGCTCGAGGATGCCGTCTTCGAACGCAGTGACGATGGTGTCGTGGACGTAGCTCTTGCGGCAGATCGCCGGTGTGTTCGACAGCTCATCCGCGGCGGCGCGGACGGCCTCCAGCACCTGCTTGCGACGGCCGCCGGCGCTGGCGGCCGGAGAAATCCGGGACAGCGACTCGAGCACCACGGCGGACGCCATCAGGGTGCGAAAATCCTTCAGCGATATCTTGATGCCGGCGATTTCGCGCAGGAAGGCGTTGACCTGCGTGGTCGAGACCCCGCGGACATTGCCGGAATTGTCCCGGTACTGGAACATCCGCTTGCCCGGCACGCCGCGAAGGATGCCGATGGCGCGCACCAGCTTGGCGGCGTCGCATTCCTTGCGCACGGCCTTGCCGCCCTTGGCCTTGAAGGTCAGGACGACGGAGTCGTCTTCCAGCACGACATTGGACTTCAGCAGCGTGGTGGCGCCTCGGGTGCCGTTGAGGCGGGCGTAGGATTCGTTGCCGGGACGGATCGCGGTGCGCGCGATCAGTTCGATCACCGCCGACAGCGCGAATTCACGGGTCGGCGCGTCGCCCTTGAGGTGCGCCGAGACGTTACGGCGAATTTTCGGCAAGGCCGCGACCAGCCGCGCCAGCCGGTGCGCCTTGCGGTGCTCGCGGACCTTTTCCCAATCGGAGTGATAGCGGTATTGCAACCGGCCGGCGGCATCGCGGCCGACGGCCTGCAGGTGCGAGGTCGGGTCGGGGGCGTAGCGCACTTCGGCGTAGGCAGGGGGCACCGCCATCGAGTGGAGGCGCTTGATGGTGCCGGTGTGCCGGATCGGCGTTCCGTTGGCGCGAACGAACGAATAGCTCTTGCCGCGCTTGATGCGGCGGATGGTCAATTGGTTCTGGTCGCCGAGCTTCAAGCCCAGCTCCCGAGCGAGCGACTCAACGCTTGCCGGGTGTCCCGGCGTCACAGCCACATGCGGATCGGCGGAAACGGGCCGCGCAGCCTCGAAATTCTGCTGATCCATCATGGCCTTAGATGCCTTGCTCCTGATGCACGCACGGTAATGCCGGTTCTTGATCTTTGGTTCCGGCAGACCGCATGACCTAGGGGACGCCATTTAGGGGGTAATCGTCGCGAGCGCCAGCCCAAGAAATGCCGGGCTACGGTTCCTAGATACCTCTCGGCAGCAAAGCTGGCCTGTTTGGGGATTTTTTGGCCATCGGAAAACGCGATCGTGATGGCGCAGGATGCTGAACGGATTGCCGGGGCGACCCCCGGCCGCCTCGCCCAACGGCTTGATCCTGCGCATGGCGAGGAGCGTCGCCAAAGGTAGTATTCGTTCCGCTTGTCGGCGCCATCGGGCCGGACGCATAATCGTTATAACAATGAAGACGGCTTGCAGTGTCGGCGTTCCCTGGCCGCATGGTGGAGGATCAAAGATGTCCGAGAAAATTTACGACGTGTCCGCGGAGTGGGCCAAGCGTGCATGGGTCGACCAGGCCAAATACCGTGAAATGTATGCGCGCTCGATCAGCGACCCGAACGGCTTCTGGGCCGAACAGGGCAAGCGCATCGGCTGGATCAAGCCTTTCACCAAGGTCGAGAACGCGTCCTTCGCGCCCGGCAACATTTCGATCAAATGGTTCGAGGACGGCGTCCTCAACGTCGCCTGGAATTGTATCGACCGCCATCTCGACAAGCGCGGCGACCAGACCGCCATCATCTGGGAGGGCGACAGCCCCTCGGAGTCGAAGCACATCACCTATCGGCAGTTGCACGACGAGGTCTGCAAATTCGCCAACATCCTGCGCACCCGCAACGTCAAGAAGGGCGACCGCGTCACGATCTATCTTCCGATGATTCCGGAAGCCGCCTACGCGATGCTGGCCTGCGCGCGGATCGGCGCCGTTCATTCGGTGGTGTTTGCCGGCTTTTCACCCGACAGCCTCGCCCAGCGCATCACCGACTGCCAGTCCAAAATCGTCATCACCGCCGACGAGGGACTGCGCGGCGGCAAGAAAGTCCCGCTGAAGGCCAATGTCGATGCCGCTATCGCCAAGAGCGGCGGCGTCGACTGGGTCGTCGTGGTCAAGCGCACCGGCGCTGCGGTCGACATGAATCCGTCGCGCGATTTCTGGTACCACGACGCGGCCAAGATGGTGACGACGGAATGCCCGGTCGAGCATATGCACGCCGAGGACCCGCTGTTCATCCTCTACACGTCGGGCTCGACCGGCCAGCCCAAGGGCGTGCTGCATACCTCGGGCGGCTATCTGGTATTTGCGTCGATGACGCATCAATACGTGTTCGACTATCACGACGGCGATGTCTACTGGTGCACCGCCGACGTCGGCTGGGTCACCGGCCACAGTTACATTCTATACGGGCCGCTGGCGAACGGCGCGACCACGCTGATGTTCGAGGGCGTGCCGAATTATCCCGACAATTCGCGGTTCTGGAACGTGGTCGACAAGCACAAGGTCAACATTTTCTACACCGCGCCGACCGCGATCCGCGCGCTGATGCAGGGCGGCGACGAGCCGGTCAAGAAAACCTCGCGCAAGAGCCTGCGCCTGCTCGGCAGCGTCGGCGAGCCGATCAATCCGGAAGCGTGGGAATGGTATCATCGCGTGATCGGCGACGAGCGCTGCCCGATCGTCGACACCTGGTGGCAGACCGAGACCGGCGGCATTCTGATTACGCCGCTGCCGGGTGCCACCAGGCTCAAGCCCGGTTCGGCAACGGAACCGTTTTTCGGTGTGGCGCCTGAAATCGTCGATGCCGACGGCAAGGTGCTGGAGGGCGAATGTCAGGGCAATCTCTGCATCGCCAAATCATGGCCGGGGCAGATGCGCACGGTCTATGGCGATCACGCCCGCTTCGAGCAGACCTACTTTTCGACCTACAAGGGCAAGTATTTTACCGGGGATGGCTGCCGCAGAGATGCCGATGGCTATTACTGGATCACCGGGCGCGTCGATGACGTGATCAACGTCTCCGGCCACCGCATGGGTACGGCCGAAGTCGAAAGCTCGCTGGTCGCGCATGCGAAGGTCTCGGAAGCCGCCGTGGTCGGCTATCCCCACGACATCAAGGGCCAGGGCATCTACGCCTATGTGACGCTGATGACCGGCACCGAGCCAAGCGAAGAGCTGCGCAAGGAACTGGTGGCGTGGGTGCGCAAGGACATCGGCCCGATCGCGTCTCCCGACCAGATCCAGTTCGCACCGGGCTTACCCAAGACCCGATCGGGCAAGATCATGCGCCGCATCCTGCGCAAGATCGCCGAGGACGAACCGGGCAGTCTCGGCGATACCTCGACATTGGCGGATCCGGCCGTGGTCGACGATCTGGTCGCACACCGCCAGAACAAGAAGGACGCCCCGGCCTAGAAGCAAGGCTCCACGCGCGGGTATCGTTCCCCGGATGTGCGCAACGCCATCAGCGCGTTTACGCGCGTCTTCGACGCGCTATGGCGGCGTCGTGCGCTGCTGACCCGGAGGGTCCACGTCGCACACATACTCCCTGGCTTCGTGGGTCCCGGCTTTGCGGAGCAGCGTGAAAAACGCTGCACCGCGTCCGGGACATGGCGCGCGTGATCCCTGCGCGACGCACACTCACGCGATCGTCAGCGGCAAGCTGCCCTGGGCGGCACGTTTCCTAAAGAGTGTTGTTTTCAAGTCATTTACTTTGTTTTGAACATTTCCTTTCTTGCCCCCGACTAAATGAGTCGCAAGGCCAGCGTGGCAACCGGTTGGTTAACGCGAGCGGTTAAAAATGCGTCTGCAAAACCGGCTGTACACCGGGGCATTGCGGGCTTTGCACGGAATTTGACCGCCCCGAACGGGGTGCTTGAAGCGAAAGTGGAGAGATCGATGTCGTTGAGGATTGCGGTGGCGCTGGCGGCCACCATCGGGGCGGGGATGTCGATGTCGAGCGGGGCCGAAGCGCGGCCGGACATGGTCGGCTTCCGCGGCGACTATTCGCCGGGAACGATCGTGGTGAAGACCAATGAGCGCCGGCTCTATCTCGTGCTCGATGATGGCCACGCGGTGCGCTATCCCGTCGGCGTCGGCAAGGCCGGCAAGCAATGGGCCGGCACCACCCGGATCGACGGCAAGTATCTCGAACCGGCATGGTCGCCGCCGGCTGAAGTGAAGCATGACAAGCCGTCGATGCCGGACGTCATTCCCGGCGGCTCGCCGCGAAATCCGATGGGCGTCGCCGCGATGACGCTGGCCGGCGGAGAATATGCGATCCACGGCACCAACATGCCGGGCTCGGTCGGCGGTTTCGTGTCCTATGGCTGCATCCGCATGTTGAATGACGATATCACCGACCTTTACCAGCGGGTCACGGTCGGCACGACGGTGGTGGTCTCGCGCTGATCTTCCGGATCAGGGCTTGATCGCAAAAGTCGCGCCAGCTGCGCGGCTTTTGGTGCGGCAACCATATCCCTCATGGGTTTACGCGCGCGCGTGCCTCCCGAACCGAATTCCGAGACAATCGCGACGGTCGACCAAAGACAACCGTCATTTGGCCCATTCAAGCAACTGCCGGGCAGAAAACGGGCCAGCCACTCCCAAACCATTTCGCGTCGCTTCAAGATCAAGCACGGTGTCGAAGCTTACATTCGCAATGTTCACGTCCGGACCGAATTCGGTGACGAGCAGCTTCTTCAACACCTCGATATCGCAACTTCTTACACCCGGGATCCAGGGCCCGGGCAGTTCAATCATCACCTGCTCCGGATCCAGGCCGCGATAGATCGCACTGAGCATTTGCCGGTCGGGCTTGCCTTCGACCAAAAGCTCTGCGGCCTCGACGAGCACCAGGCGTGCGCCGGCAGCGAGACAGATTCGCGCCTGCGACAGCAATTCGTCGGGTTCGCTCCTTCGATCCTTCCCGCCAACCTCGCCGAACACCACGAGCCCGGAATCGCAGGCCGCCCGAATGTGGTCGCGCCGTTCCTGATCGGTCAGCGGCACCACATTGTCCGAAATCTCAATGGCCGCGAAGCCCAGTCGTTTTGCTTCGTCGTAGAATTGAGCCGTCGCCTTTGCGCCCTCGGTCGCAAGAACGTATTCGTGAAATTGTCCGCCGATGAACGGCATGATGTTATGAGCTTTATAAATCTCGATCTTGCGCTGCAGAACGGACCTTGGATAAAGCCGCGCGGTGCCGGATTTGATTTTTGCGAAGTCGATATAGTCGCCCACCGTGGTCACGAGATCCTCGATATAGGCGCAAGGCAGTCCTTGATCGATCATCATCGTCAAGCCACGCCGGCGCGGCTTCTGCGCGCTCCGAAGAGCCGGAAGCGGCAGAAAATCGAATGGCTGAGACCTGGCGTGCGCGAACGGCGAAAGAATTGTCATGATTTCGATCCAAATGAACGGGGCCGGACCACGCTGTGTGGCCATCCTCGAGGGCGGCTGCGATGGTCAGGGATTGTTCCCCCGGATGAAGGTCGACTTGCAGCCTGAGCCGAATCTCCTTCTTGGCATTTTCGTCCGGCAGGCGAACTGCACGTTTGCGTTCGGGCCCCTGCGACCCTCGTTGATCGGCAAACATCCGCGCATCTGAACTTTGACGACGTCACAAATGCACGCTGCGCAGCATACGAGACCGCGACTGCGGGCGCGCAGCGAGCACCTGCCGGCCGACTCAGGCGATGCTTACCAGTAGTTGTATGCGCTTTAACATTCATCCTTAGTTTAGCCATTACCCCCTTACTGTCGGCACAGTGGCGACGGAGCGGAATACCATGGCACAACTCAATTTTCGCATCGGCGCAAAACTTGTTCTGACGGCAGCAATCGGAGTCGTCCTGGTCGGCGGCATGCTCGTCAACCAGCTTTATGGCAATCAATCGATTGCCACGACCAGCGGCCTGGTGATCGCCAACTTTTCCAACAAATCCAATGCGCAGGCCACGGACAACGGGGTGATGCGCGCGCAGCTCGCCATTCGCGACATGGTCGCTGCGCGTTCCGCCGCAGCGATTGACGAAAGCCTGCAGGCTTTCCGCGCCAACGTCACCGACGCCGATGCGCAGACCGAGGCCGCTGCGAAACGGGCGACACGGCCGCATATCATCGAGCTCTATCAGGGCACCAAGATCTTGCTGGACGGCTATTTGGCGCTGGGGTCCGAGCTGGCCACGGCACAAAAGGCCGTTATTGACGCCGTGCTCGCAGCCAGACAGGCCAACGACGCATGGAACAAGGCGCTCGCTCCGTTGCTCGGATCGCCCGCCGGCGCGGACATGCAGGGTAGTCCCGGCTTCGAAGCCAATCTGCGCGAAGCCAGCTCGGCGTTCAACGGAGCCCGCGCCGCGGCATGGCGTTTCGCTGTGACTTCCGAACCGGAGCAAAGAGCTCTGACGGCCCAGGAGATGACTTTGGCGACCGACGCGCTGAAACGCGCGCGGGCTCTCGCTACCGAAAAGCAAGTCCGGGCCGGGGTGGATGGGCTCGTCGCCGCGGCGGATCGTTTCAAAAACCTCACCGAGGATGCTGTCAAGACGGAAGAAGCCAAGAGACGCGTCCTTACTGAACAGGTGCTGCCGGCGGCAAAGGAAATCGGCGTCCGGCTCACGAAGGCCGTGGCTTTCGCCAACGAATATGCTCTGAGCCGTCGGGACGAGTTGCTCGCCAACCTGACCTGGGTCGGCAATGTCGCGATCATGGTCGGGATGCTGGTGGTGCTGATGCTGATCGGTTCGGCGCTGTTCTCGGTGTTATCCATCGCCCGGCCGATCCGACGCATCGGCGAGGTGCTGCTGGAACTCGCCAACGGCAACAAGGCGGTGGAAATTCCCTACACCGAACGCGGCGACGAAGTCGGCGACAACGCCCGTGCGGCACGTACGTTCAAGGACAATCTGATTCGCATCGAGCAGATGGAGGCCGAGCAGAAAGACCTGCAGGCGGCGGCGGCGGCTCAGCGCAAGGCGGAGATGATCAAGCTCGCCGACGCGTTCCAGGCCGCCGTCGGAGGCATCGTCAACACGGTATCGTCGGCATCCAGTCAACTGGAGGCGGCCGCCGGCACGCTGTCAGGCACCGCCGAAGAAACCCAGCAGCTGTCCGGGATGGTGGCTTCGGCTTCCGAAGAGGCCTCCGCCAATGTTGGGGCGGTGGCTTCCGCCGCCGAGGAAATGAGCGCGTCGGTCACTGAAATCAGCCGGCAGGTCCATGATTCCAGCCGCATCGCCGGCGACGCGGTCAAGCAGGCGGAGCGCACCGACGTCCGCATCAATGAATTGCTCCAGGCCGCGGGCCGGATCGGCGACGTCGTCAAGCTCATCACCGCGATCGCCGAACAGACCAATCTGCTGGCGCTGAACGCCACCATCGAGGCTGCGCGCGCCGGTGAATCAGGCCGCGGCTTCGCGGTGGTTGCAAGCGAAGTCAAGGCGCTGGCGGCACAGACCGCCAAGGCCACCGACGAGATCAGCGCCCAGATCACCGGCATGCAGGCGGCGACGCAGGACTCGGTCAGCGCGATCAAGGAGATCGGCGCGACCATCACCCATATCGCCGACATCGCAACGACGATTGCGGCCACTGTCGAAGAGCAGGGCGCGGCAACCGCCGAGATCGCCCGCAATGTCAGCGAAGCCGCCAAGGGCACGGCTGAGGTCGCCGAAAAGATCACCCAGGTCAATCGCGGCGCCAACGCCACCGGCTCAGCCTCGACGCAAGTGCTGGCATCGGCGCGATTGCTGTCGAAAGAGAGCAGCAATCTCAAGACCGAGGTCGAGAACTTCCTCAATACCGTGCGCGCCGCCTGAACCGGATCCGGTTCGGCTGAATCGAACCAAGGCCTCTCCGTCTTCACTCCGATCTTTGATGTTCCTAGCCGACTTCAGGAGAGGCTGCCATGCAGACCCGCGTCGCGTATCCGATCGAATACCGCAATCAAGGAATTGAACGATGATCATCAGCATCGTCGGTGGTGGCGCAACCGGGATCACGATGTTGCGCCATCTGGCCGAGCTGGCCTGCTCGAAGCGATACGGGAATTTGGTCACCGGCATCCAGTTGTTCGACAAATCCGGCTTCGATGGCGGCGTGGCCTACCGGACGCAGAGCGATCATCACCTGCTCAACATGAAGGCGTCGAAGATGTCGATCCGGGTCGGTGACGACCAGGAGTTTCTGCGCTGGACCAAGCGTGTCGGCCTGGAATGCGGCGGCAACGATCATCTGCCGAGGAGACTCTATCGGGACTATCTGGACGATGGACGGAAGGCGGCGATCGACCGCTGCCGCGCCGCCGGAATCCCGGTTCATGCGGAGCATGCCGAGGTGGTGCGTATGCGGCTTTCACCGGATCAGGACGTCCTGCTGACAACCGATCGCAACGTGACCCACAGGTCATCGGTGATGATCCTCTGCACCGGCCACAACGCGCCCGAAGATCACTATGGCCTGGCTGCCAGCCAGAATTACGTTCGCGATCCGTATACCCGGTTCACGTTTCCCGACCGTGACGGGATCGAGGTTGGCATTCTCGGAAGCGGCCTGACCGCGGTCGATAGTGCAACCGCGCTGGCAAGCACGCATCGTTTGATCAAGATGACCTGCTTGTCCAGAAGCGGTCTGTTTCCCACCGTTCAGCCCATCACGATCCCCAAAACCAACGACGCGTTTCGCGACGCCCTGCATGACTACGTGCAAGGCCGCGAGCAGATCGAGGCGGACGCTTTCGCGAACAAGCTTGCGGAATTGCTCCAGGCCACTGCGGCGATCTGCTGCGATCTGTCCTGCCGGGACAGCGATGGCGACGCACTGGCCGATCTGGAGCGCAATATTGCAGAGGCAAATACCTGCGAGCCGAATGTTCATTCCTATCTCGCCAGCATCGCCAATGTCGTATGCGACGCATGGAGCAGGATGAACCCAGCCGAGAAAGCCCGGTTCATGCGGGTCTACAACGCCGGGTGGCTCAGAAATCGCTCGGCGATGCCGTTGGAGAACGCGATCAAGGTTCGCGATCTAATTCGTTCGGGGCGACTGTCGACCGCCGCAAGGCTTCGCAACGTCGTCCATATCGGAGGCCGATTTCGAGCCACGCTGGGCAATGGCGATCACCGTGACGTCGACCACGTGATCGACGCAACCGGACCGTCATATCAGTTGAATGCCAGCCCCCTGTATCTGGACATGCAGCGGCAAGGCATCGTTACCCTCGATGCGCTGGGCGGCATTCCCTGCGGTTACGCTGACAGCCGGGTCCATGATCGGCACGGCCGCGCCTACCGAAATATCTATGCCGTCGGCAGTCCCACCAAAGGCACTCATTTCTTCGCCGGCGCGGTCGACATCAACATGGAGCGCAGCGAATCCGTCATCAATTCGATCCTCGGCGATGCCGAGAGAATTCATGTTCGAGCCGCCCGCCCCGCCGAACTGGCGGAAGAAGCGCCGGGTTGGACCCCGACGTCAAACCCGAAAGGAAGCCTGCACATGAACAGCCTCACGACATCAGCTGAAACGGAGCGGATGGCCGATCTGGTTCGCCGCCAACACCCTTCGCTCGATACCATGCTGCTTCAGCCCGACGGCAAGTATCAGACCAGAACCATCGCGCTCGACGCCCTGATGCGAGAGGCCGCGGATTGTCTTGCCGAAGGCTTTCGGCATCGCCGCGCGGAAGATTTTCCGACGCTTTATTGCGCCTGGGGCAAGTGCCGGGTCGGATCGACCGCGTTGACCAACCTGTTCGGACTGGCCGGCATGCCCTCATACTTCCAGCCGGTGAAGGTGATCCTGCGCCATTCCCTGGTGGGAAGCACGGGCGAACCCTGGATCCCGCCGTCGGCGGCCGATCAACCGCATATCTTCAGCAAGGAAATGGCCGGACCGTATGTGCTGGCCGAAAGTCTGTTCCAGCCGCTGCAACCGTTGCTCGAGGCGGGCTATCCCGCGGACCGGCTGCATTTCATCATGCTCGACCGCGATCCGGCGAGCTCGCTGGCGTCGTGGCTGGAGAAGTGGTCGGACCGCATTCCGGAAAGCACGCTGATCCACAATTATGTCATCGCCACGCTGAACACGCTCCGCGTCGAGAGCTATGCCAGGCGGAACGGTGTCCCGATCACCCACTACGTCTATGAAGCCAGCAAGGAAGCCGCCCAATCGGTCAGAACCCTGTTCGATCGGCTTGGCCTCGCGGCCCGCTTTACCGAAAGCGCGGTGACGGACTGGAAGGAGAGAGGCCAAATGGAGTCTAAAAGCTCGGGCATCACATTCCTCAGCGAACCCAAGGTTTACACCGTCTCCGGCATCCACGGATCGGATACCGCCTATCGATACCGCGCCCGCAAGACCGCTTCGCTGAGCGACGCCCAGCTGGATATCCTGCAGCGCTACGGCCTCCACGATATCTACCGCGCCTCGGTGGAAGCCTGCGTGCGCGATCTCGGCCTGGATGCGGCGACGACGGATCGCTTGTTCGGCAATGGCATCGGCGCCGCCGCATGACCGGCAATTTTGATTTGCCGAAGGTCGCAGCACCGCCCCTCGCCGAGATCGCTTGCGGCCAGCGCGGCCGCTTGGCCACGAGCCACCTGCAGCGTCTCGAGGCCGAGAGCATTTATATCATGCGCGAGGTGGCGGCCGAGTTCCGCAAGCCGGTAATGCTCTATTCGATCGGCAAGGACTCCTCCGTGTTGCTGCATCTGGCGATGAAGGCCTTCCATCCCGGCAAGCCGCCGTTTCCCCTGCTGCATGTCGACACGACCTGGAAGTTTCGCGAGATGATCGACTTTCGCGACCAGCGCGTCCGCGAACTCGGCCTCGATCTGCTGGTCCATGTCAACGCCGACGGCATCAGGCAGGATATCGGCCCGTTCAGCCACGGTTCGGCGATGCATACCGACGTGATGAAGACCCAGGCGCTGCGGCAGGCGCTGGACCTCCATGGCTTCGACGCGGCAATCGGCGGGGCGCGGCGCGACGAAGAAAAGTCGCGCGCCAAGGAGCGCATCTTTTCGCACCGGAGCGCGGCGCATCGCTGGGATCCAAAGAACCAACGGCCGGAGCTCTGGAATCTGTACAACACGATGCTCGCGCCCGGCGAAAGCATGCGGGTGTTTCCGCTGTCGAACTGGACCGAGCTCGACATCTGGGAATACATCCTGCTCGAGGGCATACCGATCGTGCCGCTTTATTTTGCGGCACGCCGGCCGGTGGTCGAGCGTGACGGCGCCCTGATCATGGTCGACGACGAGCGGATGCCGCTTCGACCTGGCGAGCAGCCGGAGTGGCGCTCTATCCGGTTTCGCACCCTGGGCTGCTATCCGCTGACCGGCGCGATGCCGTCGACGGCGGCGACCTTGCCGGCGATCGTCGAGGAGATGATGGCTTCGCGAACCTCCGAGCGGCAAGGACGCGTCATCGACCGCGACAGCGCCGCATCGATGGAACGCAAGAAGGCGGAAGGTTACTTCTGATGTCCAATCTTGCAGAGCCAATTCTTGAAGAGCCGACGGCTGCCGTTCTCGACGCGCTGCGGCTTCAGCACGGCGACAAGCCGACACTGCGCTTTGTCACCTGCGGCAGTGTCGATGACGGCAAGAGCACGCTGGTCGGCCGGCTGCTTTACGATTCGAAGATGCTGCTCGACGACCAGCTGACGGCGCTGGTCTCCGAGAGCAGGATCGCCGGCACCACCGGCGGCGATCTCGATTTCGCGCTTCTGGTCGACGGCCTGCAGGCTGAGCGCGAGCAAGGCATTACGATCGACGTCGCCTACCGGTTCTTCGCCACGCAGCGTCGCCGTTTCGTCGTCGCCGATACCCCGGGCCACGTGCAGTACACCCGCAACATGGCGACCGGGGCGTCCAGCGCCGATCTCGCGGTGGTGCTGATCGACGCGCGCAAGGGCGTGATCACGCAGACCCGCCGCCACAGCCATATCCTCGGCCTGCTTGGCGTCCGCCACGTCGTGCTGGCGGTGAACAAGATGGATCTCGTTGGATTCGATGCCGATTGTTTCAACGCGATCGCCGCCGAGTATCGGACGATCGCAGCACAACTGGGGATTCACGACGTCCAATGCATCCCGGTCGCGGCACGCGACGGCGACAACATCTTCGCGCCGAGCATGCGGATGGACTGGTATGCCGGCCCGACCATCATGGAGCATCTCGAAACGGTGGATGTGACCGGCGATATCGAGAGCCGGCCGTTCCGTTTTCCGGTGCAGTGGGTGAACCGGCCCAGCGCGGAGTTTCGCGGCTTCTGCGGCCGCATCGCCAGCGGAACCGTGCAGCGGGGCGACACGATCAGCGTGCAGCCGTCAGGCCGCCTCACCCGTGTCGCCAAGATCGTCACCGCCGCCTGCGAGCACGATTCCGCGACAGCGGGTCAATCGGTGACGCTGGTCCTCGCCGACGAAATCGATGTCAGCCGCGGCGACGTGCTGACATCCGCCGCGGCACCGCTGATCTCGGATCAGTTCGCCGCGCATCTCGTCTGGTTTGACGATGACGCCCTGGTTCCGGGCCGTCGCTATGTGCTCAAATGCGGCAGCGCCACCACGGGCGCGGTGATCTCGGCCCTGAAACACCGCGTCGCGATCGACACCATGGAGCATCAGGCCGCGACCACCCTCGCGGCCAACGAGATCGGCCACGTCCATCTCAACCTCGACCGGCCGCTGGTCTGCGAGGCCTATCGCGACAATCGCGATCTCGGCAGTTTCATTCTGATCGATGCCCTCAGCCACCGCATCGCGGCCGCCGGAATGATCGATTTCTCGCTGCGCCGCTCGACCGATATCCGCTGGCAGACGCTGGACGTCGACAAATCCGTGCGGGCCCGCCTGAAGCAGCAACGGCCCTGCGTGCTTTGGCTGACCGGGCTCAGCGGTGCCGGGAAATCGACCATCGCCAATCTGGTCGACAAGCGTCTTGCCGATCTCGGACGCCACACGACGTTGCTCGACGGCGACAATCTTCGCCATGGCCTCAACCGCGATCTCGGCTTCACCAGCGAGGCGCGGGTCGAGAACATCCGGCGCGTCGCCGAGGTGGCCCGGTTGTTCGTCGATGCCGGCGTGATTGCGCTGGTCTCGCTGATCTCGCCGTTCCGGTCCGACCGGGAAATGGCGCGCAACCTGCTCGGCGTCGGCGAGTTCATCGAGATTCATGTCGCCACATCGCTCGCCGAATGCGAGCGCCGCGATCCCAAGGGACTCTATCGCAAGGCGCGGTCCGGCGAGCTTCCGAACTTCACCGGCATCGACCAGCCGTACGAGACGCCGGAGGCGCCGGAGATGTCGATCGACACCACGACGCTGTCAGCCGAGGTGGCCTGCGAGCGCATCGTGAGTTACCTGCAGGAGCGCCATTACCTGTAGCGGGTGCGGCGCCCGCGCGGATTGGACGGCGGCTTTCGGCTCAGTGCGGATCGCACCAGCCACTGCGGTGGCCGCCGTCATACTTGCGGGCAAACCCGCCGGCCAACAAGGCATGCGAGACGTCGGACGTTCGCCTGGTCGCGACGTCGGCGACGACGCGTCCGTTATACTTGTCGGGACCGATATGATAGATCGCGACCTCGCCTTCGCCGAGCAGGCCGCGCAAGGCGTCGCCGGCTGCCTCGGCCATTCTCAGCTCCTGCGGACAGGACGCCCTCAGCTCCGGCGCATCGATGCCGCGCAGGCGAACCCGCGTCGTCATGTCGAGCCCGGGCTCGAGATGCACCCGCGCTTCAAAAGTATCGCCGTCGATCGTTCTGATCACATCGACGGGATGCCGGACATCAGAGTTTCCAGCACGCCTCCAGATTGTTTCGCTGTCCCTCGCCGCCGGGAAGGCAGGAACCGGCCAATGTGCCGATCGCCGCAGCGGAAGCATTGTCCCCACCACAACGGCAAAAACGAACATCCAGGGCAGCGCCGCCGAAAACCGGCCGCTGCTGCGGGTTCGGTCAGGATTTGTTCTACCGTATGGGTTCATATTCCCCGACCAAGCGGAACCGCTGGAGTGAGCAAGGTTAGCGCCCGGAGGTTAAAAATCCGAGGCGATGCCCTTGTTCTCCCAGTCGCCGTACCGCGTGGGTTCCGGGCCCTTCGGACCCTGGAACTCTTTTGCCGTCGGCTGAACGTTGGCCTCGGCGGCTTCTCTGCGCGCTTTGGCTTCGGCGAGCGCGCGCTCGGCCGCCGGCGTGAGCGGCTTGCGCGGTTCGGCAGGCGCGAGCGCCGCAGGCCGTGAAGCATCGTCCGTCATTTCAGAGTTTCCAGCCACCGCACCAACCAACCTTCGTTCCATTCAATCCTTGATAATAAAGCTCACGCCCGAACTATGAAATGATAAAAGCGATTCTTATATTTGGCATATTCGCATGTCAGAAATACTGACCTTTTCGATGGCATGCGCGCAAACCGCGAATCGCCATTCAATCCCCCGAGATGTACCCGCTCCATGCCCCCTCAAAGATTCGCCCTGCCCTCCGAAGTGCCCGGTCTTGCGGCGCGGCGGATCGCAGCGGATATTCTTGATGGCGTGCTGCACAAGCACCGGACACTCGACGAGCAGCTCGACGGCGCCGGCGCGCATCCCGGACTAAAGGGACTCTCCGATCGCGACCGCGCCTTGATGCGGCGGCTGGTGGCGACGATCTTGCGGCGGCTCGGTACCTTGGGCCATGTGCTGTCGCGGCTGCTCGATCGCGGCATTCCGACCGACGCGCCGCGCGCGCAGAGCGCGCTTCTGATCGGCGCCGCGCAAATTCTCTGGATGGATGTGCCCGATCATGCCGCGGTCGATCTGTCGGTGCGGCTGGTGCAGTCGGATCGGCGGGCTGCGAAATATGCCGGGCTCGTCAATGCGGTGCTGCGCCGTTGCGCGCGTGAGGGGCAACCGCTGATCGACGAGGTCAAGTCGCAGACGCTCGATGTCCCGCCGTGGCTGTTGGCGCGCTGGATCGCGCATTTTGGCGAGACCGTCGCACGCGACGTCGCGGTCGCCATCGGCTACGAGCCCTCGCTCGATATCACCGTGAAATCGGATGCCGAACAGTGGGCGACACGGCTGCACGGCGAGACGCTGCCGACGGGAACCGTGCGCACGCTGTTGCAGGGTTCGGTGACGATGCTGCCGGGCTTCGCCGAAGGGCAATGGTGGGTGCAGGACGCCGCCGCCGCATTGCCGGTGCGCTTGTTCGGCGACGTCGCCGGCAAGACCATCGCCGATCTCTGCGCTGCGCCCGGCGGCAAGACCGCGCAGCTGGCGCATGCCGGCGCGCGCGTCACCGCGATCGACCGCTCGCCAAACCGGGTGACGCGGCTGCGCGACAATCTCGCACGGCTGACGCTGCAGGCGGAAACCGTGACGGCCGACGCGGCCGAATGGCAAGGGGGAAACAGCGGCGGCGGCTTCGACGGCATCCTGATCGATGCTCCCTGCGCCTCGACCGGCACGATCCGGCGCCACCCTGACGTCGCGTGGCTGCGGCAGGAGGCCGATATTGGCGCGCTGATGGCGCTGCAGAAGCGTTTGCTGCAAAAGGGGGTCGCGTTGCTGCGGCCGGGCGGCACGCTGGTCTATTGCACCTGCTCGCTGGAGCCGGAAGAGGGCGAGCAGGCGATTTCAGCCCTGCTCGCGACCGAATCGACCGTGCGCCGGGCCCCGATCGATGCTGGCGAGGTTGCGGGTCTCTCCGAACTCCTCACCCCGGAAGGCGATCTGCGCACCCTGCCCTGCCATCTGCCGCACCACGACCCCCGGTTGGGCGGGCTTGACGGTTTCTACGCGGCACGGCTGGTTAAATCCTGATATTACACTGTATTTCCGCACCACCCCGCTGATTCGAGCGGTTTCAAGATGGTGTCTCGCCCGCGTTTCCGGATTAAAAGGATTCGCCAGAGTATCCTCCCAATCAAGGTAAGGCGTGTCGGTCGCTCAACGCAGACGCATTTCAACGCTGATCATGGGCCGCTTCGCGCGGAACATGGTGGCGCGCGTCAGCGGCAGTTCGGTGGCGCTGGCGCGGCTGTGGCCGGGCCGCACCGATCGCCTGATCATCGCCCCGCATGATCTTCGCACCGCCGACGCCACCCGCGCCGCGGAGATCTATGCCGGCCGCTTTGTGTTTGCCGGCAAGATCGTGACCTGCCATGGGCGCTCGATCTTCGATCTCGAACCGCCGTCGGAAGATTGGGAGGTGGCGCTGCTCGGTTTCGGTTGGCTGCGGCATTTGCGCGCGGCCGACACCGCGCTGACCCGCGCCAATGCACGCTCGCTGGTCGACGACTGGATTTCAAATCCGGCGCACCGACGCCCCGTCGCCCGCCGCGCCGACGTCATGGCGCGCCGCGTCATCTCGCTGTTGTCGCAGGCCCCCTTGGTGCTCGGCGACACCGACGGCAAATTCTATCGACGCTACTTGCGCGGACTGACGCGCGAGATCCGTTATTTGCGCTATTCGATGCTCGATCTTCCCGACGGCGTGCCGCGGCTGCAGGTGCTGATCGCGCTTTGCTACGCCTCGCTTTGCCTTGCCAACCAGGCGCGACACATCCGCACCGCCACGCGCAAACTCTCCGACGAATTGGCGCGGCAGATTCTCCCCGACGGCGGCCACGTCTCGCGCAATCCCGGCGCGCTGATCGAGTTGCTGATCGACCTGCTGCCGCTGCGGCAGACCTTCGCCGCCCGCAATGTCGCGCCGCCGCCAGCGCTACTGAACGCGATCGACCGCATGATGCCGATGCTGCGCTTCTTCCGCCACGGCGACGGCAGCTTCGCGCTGTTCAACGGCATGAGCAGCGCGCCGTCCGACCTGCTGGCGACCTTGCTGGCTTATGACGACACCCACGGCGCGCCGATGGCGAGCATGCCGCACACCGGCTTTCAACGCCTCGATGCCGGCGCGACGACGGTGATCATGGACACCGGCCCGCCACCGCCACCGAGCCTCAGCCACGACGCCCATGCCGGCTGCCTCTCGTTTGAACTGTCGTCCGGGCCGAGTCGGATCGTCATCAATTGCGGTATGCCCTCCACCGGCCGCGACAGCTGGCGTCCGTTCGCGCGCAGCACGCTGGCGCACTCGACCCTGGCCTGTCACGACACCTCGTCGTGCCAGTTCGTCGAGCTGTCGGCGATGAAGCGGCTGTTGCAGGGTGCCCCTGTCGTCGGCGGCCCAACCAAAGTTGAGAGCTATCGCGAGGCGGTCGCTGGCGGCGTGCTGCTGACGACATCGCATGACGGCTATCTCGCGCGGTTCGGCGTGATGCATCGCCGGCTCCTGATGATCGCGGATGACGGTTCCAGGCTCGACGGCGAGGACACGCTTGTAGCGGCGCCGGGCGGGCGGAGCAAAGCCACCGAGGCCGATTATGCGTTGCGGTTTCATCTGCATCCTTCGGTGAAGGCAAGCCGGTTGAGCGACGCCCGCGGCGTCATGCTGGTGCTGCCGAACCGCGACGTCTGGACCTTCGAGGCGCTCGACGACAAGGTCGAAGTTGAGGACAGCGTGTTCCTGGCGGGCAATGACGGCCCCCGCCGCACCGCCCAGATCGTGATCCGGCAGGATTCGCGGCAGGCGCCCAGCATTCGCTGGAGTTTTGTGCGCTCGACCGCCTCGGCCTCCGCAACGCCGCCAAGACGCAACGCCCGCCGCGAGCCGGAATTGCCGCTGTAG
>Ga0209839_10000649_pt1 | contig 17748 bp, 12 predicted proteins | sample OrgsoiDNA2013050_FD_185800 | JGI IMG/M metagenome (GOLD analysis project Ga0209839, IMG submission 185800) | Permafrost soil microbial communities from the Arctic, to analyse light accelerated degradation of dissolved organic matter (DOM) -... | ecosystem: Environmental > Terrestrial > Soil >... | reverse complement strand
GACGCATAAAACATGCATGCGGCCGTGCATAAGATCAATCCGTTAGTGAAAAACAACATGGAAAAATGATCAATCTTATGATTGAGTATAAAAAACAGAAGAATAAAAAGACCTGAAAAAACGATCACGTTAAAAATAAATCTTGACATTTTGGATTTATTATCCACTTGGTTATACGTGAGTACAACGCCGGAAACAATTGCCGCAGGGATCAGCGTATATTTTAACGCTACGACAATATTGGACCGGAACATGTCAAGCAGCCTGAATAACCCATATCCACCCTGAACTTCCGGATTATTTACGCCTTTTTCCAGGGCAAGTAACAATTTCATTGAGTTCAGGAATATGGTCAGGTGACCCATCCAGTACATAATCAATATTGAAAAGCAAACCGCTGCCAGACAACCCGAAATAAAAATGAGTATTTGGTTCAGGATATTTACCAGGGGCCGGCTGTTTAAATAATTATAATAAATGATTCCGAATATCAGGCCCAGTCCAAGGATATTGGGTGTACGGACAAATATATTCAGGCCAACAAAAAAGCCGCTGAAAAATATTTTCCAAGCTTGTCTTTTACTCAATCCGGTAAACAGCAATCCAATAATGATGACATAGAATAAAGAAGAAATGGTATTATAATTTAAAACTTTGATGTCGTTGTTCAGCGAGAGAACAACTAATAGTAATCCCAGTTTTAAATAGGCCGGTTTGAGGTAGTTTTTCAGCAAGCGATAGGTCAGGAGGACCGTAAGGGTATTTACGACCGCTCCTCCCAGGCGAATACCAAGGAGTCCGAGGGGTGAAAATAATTTTGTCCAGGCGCCCCCAATGATTCCGGTAAGCCAGAACATAAAACAATACGATACGGAAGCCGGGTCACTAAAAATATGGCTGTAGAAAGTCGAAAGAAAGCCTTCGTCAGATAAATCAAGACCCTGAAAAATGAGCGATACCTGAAATAAAAATATCAGCAAAAAGAAAGTCCGCGTGCTAATCTTGTCAAGAATCGTAAATAAAAAATTTCCGACCGTATTTTCTGGAATAACTTCCTCCATTTACCGATGAATTTATTTTGGTTTATTGCTGCCGAACAGCAGATTTCTAAAAACAAAACACATGACAATGAAATAAATCAGGTACACAATAGCAAATGCCATGGTCGCCCCGACCGTGCCAAACCGGTTTACAAGGAAGTAGCTGATAATGACCAGCAGGACAAAATTGACGATTTCCATGACAATATATATTTTCGTCATCGCTTTCGCTATTAATAAATAACCCAGAACCCAGCCCAGGATTTTTAGAATATCACCGGTCAGTTGAAATGCGAAGAGATTCTGCATGCCCGTAAATTCATTGGTGAACAGCAGATGAATGATGAAAATCCGGAAAATATATATGATAAAAGTCGTAAGAATCATGAATGGAATGATCAGTTTGTAAACAGAAAATACCTCGTTCCTTAATTCATGCTTTGTTTTGAGTTCCGATAATTTTGGTAAAAAGTAAACGCCCAGGGAGGCCGTAATGATCATTAAATACATGCCCGAAATCCTGTTGATTCCTTCCCACAGGCCCGCGTCCGTAATTGACTTGTTTTTAGTGATGAAGTTTCTGACAATGATTTGACCCGCCGGAACCGTTACAGCACTTACAATGGCCATCAGCGAGTAGTGCCCCAGCTGGGTGGCCACTTTCTTGTTGAATATCAAAAGGAAAGATTTCCATTTGAACCAATAGGATTTTGCCACAATACCTAGGGTAATAAAAAATACAATCGATTGGAAAGTGACTGTGGAAATCAATGCCCCGTAAATTCCATACCGTATGGAAAGTATGACGGCGAATAACATGCCTACTAAACTTCCAATGATATTGGCAATAACGTATTTCTTATATTCCTTGAAGCCATTGATTACGGCGGTCAATAGTGCATTTAAAGCATATAATAAAATGGTACCTCCAAAGACATAAAAAACGGATTTGTAACTGATATCGTGGAGGATATTTTCAGAGAAATAGCCAGCCCCTATAAATAAAATCAGGCTGGTGATAACAGACAAAGCGATAGTTATCCAAAAAGCAGTACCCAGATAAAGGATATAATCTTTTTCTGACCGGGAAAACTCCGAAGTATACTTTGTAATGCCAGCATTTATCCCGCCGTTTGAAACGCTAAGCATAATTTGCGCGAAATTATTCAGCTGTCCCAATAAGGCCACTCCGGCGGGTCCGATAATGGCTGCAACCACTTTCACGCTTATAAAGCCGGTAAGCATTCTGATTACGGTGGCAACCGCATTTAAGAATGACACCTTGACCAGGTCTGTTGAAAGTATTTTTTTAGCTTTTAGAAGCATGTTGTTTTATTTGCGTGCAGCTTCGCCACCTCAGTCACATCAAAGCAACTGATCAATATTTATTTTCCTCCCTTTTTAGATATACCTGGATATCTTAAAGATGATTTCTTTAAGAGGGTAGGGCAATATTTTCCCTTAAATAAACTCAAAAAACCCTGCTTAATTGTGTGAATTACAGATGAATAGAAATTTGGGTTTGTAAAAAATTGAATGCAATCCGAGGATATTGGGTTGGATTAAATTCCTATTCAGGAAATCTTTTTAGTCTTTTTGCTGTACTCTTCGTAGGATGACCGGATATCGTGTCCATAACCGTGGCCATACCCATAGCTATATTTACCCAAACCCCTGTTCTTTACTCCATTGAATATAATAGCCACATTGTCAATGTTGTACGACTCCATATCCTTGTTCAGAAGTTCTATATGTGATTTAGGCGTGTGATTGTGGCGGATGACATTAATGACCAGGTCGCAAAAGGGAGCGATCACCAATCCATCAGTTAAAACTTTCAACGGGGCGGTGTCTATAACGATGGTATCATATTTTGTATCGAGATAATTCAATAAAATTTCCAGTTTTCCGTTGACCAATAATTCAGAAGGCTCTTCAACAAGATTACCGGCAGGTAATAAATAGAGATTTGCATGCTTGGAGGTTGGGAAAATTATTTCTTCTTCCGAAACGTTTCCCAACAGATAATCTGTGATTCCATTTGACGGAGAGAGTCCAAATACGTCTCTCAGCTTGGGTTGATGCAGATCCAGTTCCAGTAATGCCACTTTTTTACCACTACGGGCGAGACTCATGGCCAGATTTGTCGAAACAAAACTTTTACCATCGCCCTTTATACAGGAAGTAATGAGTATACGTTTTACATTTCCGGGTGGCGTCCCCTGGTGTTTAAGCGCTGTTCTGATCAAACGAAATTGTTCCGCAATAAAACTGCGCTCGGCATTTTCTGTCACAATTTTGCTTTTCAGATTTTCATGTATGATCTCGCCAATAATTGGGAAGTTGGTTAATTTTTCTATGTCACTCCGGTATAAAATCTTACCATTAAATATGTCCTTTATGGATATCAGCAAAATACAAAAGGCGACGGGCGCGGTTAGTGCCAAAAGGCCTAAGAATGGCTTTTTAGGACTAACAGGGCTTCCGGGTGTGGTTGGATTACTGACAATATAACAATCCGGCAGGATAGAAGTAATGGAGTACGCCGTTTCTTCTTTTTTCTGTAAAAGGAAGGAATAGATGTCGTTTTTAATATTTTGCTGCCGGCTAACTTCCACCAACTGTCTTTCTTTTTGCGGGACAGTACTGAGCATCGAAGAATAGCGCTCTTTAGACGTGTTTAATGAGGCCTTCCCGGCTTCGATATTTCTTCTCTGACTCCGGATATTTTCAAGAATATTGGGTTTGGTTTTTTCAATTTCTTCCTGAAGAGATAACATGATCGGGTTATTTTCCGCATTAGTTCTTTTCATTTTTTCGTACTGGGCTTCCGATGTGGATAATGCATTGAGGAGTTGTGTGAGAGAAGGGTCATTGATATTAAATGTGGACGGGACAATATTTCCATTGCTTGATTTTGAAGTTACATACTTTTCAACTTCATCAAGGGCCGAAAGCTGCATATTCAGATTGCTTACCTGCCGGTCATTGGCTTCAATATTCTGCAAATACAATTTGCTTTGTTCACTCATGTCAACAACACCTGTTTCATCGCGGTATCTTTGAATGCTGCCTTCCACTGAATCCAATTCTTTGGAGGCATTTTTTAATCTTTCTTCAATAAATCTCAGTGTTTTATATGCTATACTGCTTTTCCGTTCGGCCGATGCCTGATTATATGCAACAACGATTTCAGATATAATAGCTTCTCCGCGTAGAGGGATCGGATCTTTTATGGACAGCGTTATGATGGAAGATTGTTTGCTTGCGGCAGAAACCATCAAGTTTCCCAATACATTGTTGGTCGCGTGGTCCAGCGTGACCAGGTTAAAATAGTATTTAGCTATTCCGCGTGTTTTTTTTGTACTTGGGTAGTAATGGGGGTTCTTTATAAATCTGATTGTACCATAGGGTGAATTTACCCATTCATTTAAAGGATACTTGGTTTCATTGATATAAATCGAACTATCCGTTTTTGAAAAACGGAAATATATTTTACCTGTTTCGTCAATGTCACTTGGATCGGGCACTTCCACGACCACCGGGCTTGTCAGGTATGCGGAAGAAGTACCTAATCCCCTCCAGCCCTTTTCTTCAAAAACAGGCGCATAGAGATTCAGTGTTTTTACCACCGAAATGATCAGGGAGTTGGAATGAAAAATTTCAAGTTCGTTCTCCACAATTTTCTTGGTACCGAAAACATTTAAAACCTCTTCCATTTTAGAATCTTCCTGTCCTTTTTTCTCATCTTTGATCAGCACACTTGCCGTTGTCTCATAAATGGGGATGGTAAATTTCAGATAAAAATATAGACAGGCGGCGCTTATAAAGACTGAGATAATAAATAAGGGCCAGTAAGGAATGAATTTTGTCAGTATCTGCTGAAAACCATTATTCTCCTTTTCCAGAGTAATGTGGTTTGTCTTTTCCATATGAGATAGGTTTTATACGAATTGAGCGCCGATAAAATTAATTAAATTTTATCTGACTTATGGCTACGATTAAGAACGAAAGAATTGCAAAAAAGATGGGAATAGTCTGAGAATTCTTGTCTTTTGCAAGCCTGCCGCCATTGGATGATACGATTAAAACATCGTTTGATTTCAGATAAAAAAACTGAGAACTTAATATGCCCTGCTTTGTTAAATCCAGGTGTTTGATCAGTTTTTCACCTTTATCGTTTTCTCTTATTAAAAGAACATCATTTCTTTCCCCGTAAATGGTAATATCTCCGGCAAAACTAAGCGCCTCTAGGATACTGAGTTTTTCAGTGGGAGTTGTAAAGACGCCTGGTCTGGAAACCTCACCCAGCACGCTGACTTTGAAATTTAGATAGCGTATAGTTACAATGGGATCTATTAACAGCTTTTTATCAAGCATTTTCTCCGTTAGATAGGTGGTTAGCTGAAATTTAGTCATACCCAGTACATGTATCTGCCCAAGAACCGGAAACTGAATGTCCCCGTTTTGATTTACAAGGTATCCAACGGTCAATGTATTAATGGAGGTAGCCGCCGAGCTCATAATGCTGGAGGATTCATTTGGCGCGTTGAAAATAGCTGACGCCTCGGCACTGGAGCTGCTGACTATTATGCTTAATAAATCATTTATTTGTATCTGGACCTCCGGAATAGGCATTTTGTTGGCAATTGTCTGATCCTTGATTTCGGGGAAATAATTTATGTTCTTTGGGGTTGAACAGGAGGCGGCAAAAAGTCCGAATATGAAATAACAGAAATATAAAACGCCGGACCGGGAAAATTTGCAATAAAGTGCCTCAAAAGCTCTCTGGATTGTAAAAATCAAAATATTTGATTAAAGGGAGTTAATATTTTTGAAAAACGGAGCTTTTCAGGTTGGGTTATTGGAGTATAAACGATTGGTAATCAATAATATACCAAATTGGTTCGGGAAGCAAACCAGAGCTTAAATATAGCAAAATTTATTTATGATGCAAATAGGGTCTCCCGTTTTCAAGACCAAACGAACGGCAATTTACGTTAAAGTTCATGGCTGGAAATTCTTCGTTGAAACGCTGATTCCGGCTGAACTTATTAATTAACTATTTTGGTGCATGCTATTTAATTCATTTCCTTTTTTTGTTTTACTGATTATCACCTTCATATTTTATTATTTACCGTTTCAATTTTTCAGAAAAGGGAATACCCAACTCCTCGTCCTTATCACGGCCAGCATCGTCTTCTACGGCTATTTTAAGCCTTCTTTATTGATTTTACTTGCTTTTTCCGGGGCGGTCAATGTCATTACCAGTTATTTTGTTAGTTATGGCTTACCCAGGTACCGCCTGCTGCTGGCATCGATTGGCGTGATTGTAAATCTGCTGGTATTGGCCTTTTTTAAATATTCTCCCCTTATCGCCGTCAGTTTTTTTGATACCAACGTGGGCATTGGTGCTTTCCTTCTCACGATTCCGTTGCCGATCGGAATTTCCTTTTTTACTTTTGAGGGGATCAGCCTGGTTGTTGACACCTACAAGGGCCATAAGGATGACAAGTTCAGGAACCTGGTTCATGAATCATTTGCCACGCATATCCGGAATTCATTTTTCTTTATCGTATTCTTCCCTCACCTTGTCTCCGGACCCATATTAAAAGCACATGATTTTATTCCGCAGATCGGCCAGAAATCTTTTAAGGATATTGCCTGGAATTATTGTTTCAGACTCCTGGTAGCCGGGTACTTTCTGAAGCTGGTCGTTGCCGATAACCTGAACGATTTTACTTCATCATTAACTTATCCGGGTTTCATGTCGTTTTCGACCTTCGATCTGGTTTCAATGCTTTTAGGATACTCCTTTCAGATTTTTGCTGATTTCGCGGGCTACTCTCTGATCGCCCTGGGGCTGGCCAGTCTTTTCGGCTACCGCCTGATGCAAAACTTTAATTTCCCCTATATATCTACTTCATTTTCTGAATTCTGGAGAAGATGGCATATTTCCCTTTCAACCTTTTTGAAAGAATATTTATACTTTCCGATGGGTGGAAACAGAAAAGGTAAAGTGAGGACCTATGTAAACCTCTTTATCACAATGGTATTGGGCGGGCTTTGGCACGGTGCAGCCTGGAGTTATGCGGTCTGGGGCGCATTTCACGGACTCATGCTTGCGCTGGAACGACTGTTTAATGATCGTTTTAACTTCCAGGTAAAAAGGAATTCCTTTCTGTTTTATATAAAAATCTTGTTTATTTTCCTGGCTGTTTCGTTGGCCTGGCTTCTATTTAAGCTTCCCAATTTTGGGCAGGTAATTATGTATGTGAAAGCCTGTTTCAAAAACACAGGTCTGGTGAGTAATTATATTTCCATCTTCCTCATTTTCCTTTACGCTTTGCCGGTGATCCTCTACCATCTGTTGTACCTGAAAAGACAGTCTAGGCCATCGTACCTGAAGAAACTGGAGTTCGCGTTTTACGGATTGATGATTTTTCTGATTGTCACGAATAGCGGCACGGCGGGTACATTTATATACTTTCAATTTTAACCATGATCAGCAGAAGCATATTCGCCGCCATCTTGTTGTTCATTGCCTATGAACTGTTTCTCCGGGTGACAACTATTCAATGGGACACAAGTCAGAACGACAAGTCGGCAAATATTATCAGTATTCAGGATTATATATATAGTTATTCCCGTAAACAGCTGCGGGAAGATACGGTCATCGTCGGAACTTCGGTAAGCAGGAAGCTGATTACAGAGGCTCTGGGTAAAGGCTACATTAACCTTGCCTTTAATGCCTGGAGCAATTTTGACGGCCTGGAACTGGTAAAAATTAATGGCAAGAAACCATCCTGCCTGCTCATTGAGACAAACTATGCTAAAAATCAAATATTACAACCTGAAATATCAAAAAGTCTGGACCCTATTTCTTATTACCCCGGGGAAATATTCAGGAGTCTGCAGCTACGCAATCAACCCGCGGGTCTTTTAGTTGGATGGGGTAAAAACCTGATGAAAACCCGGATAGACAAACTGAAGGAAAAGAAAAGGGAAAATGTTGATTTGTATAAATTCAGTTTGCAGATGAATAAGGAGATTATGATGCTGCCGATACCGGATTCAATCCTGGTAAAAAGGTTTACCGTATTGAAATCCCTGATTGACGGGTTTAAAAAAGAGAGTGTGGGTATTATATTTTATGAAGTTCCGGTTGCCCGGGAGCTTGGAGAAACAACCTCATTGCTTCAGGTAAGGAGTTACTACCATACATATTTTCCTCCCGGGGAATATAAATATATCCCTATGCCGGTAACAGAAAACTATATCTTTTCCGACGGTGTTCATTTAAGTGCAAAATCAGCCCTGGAATATACTCTATATTTGAAAAGTGAATTGAATAAGTGACAAAGCAATATGAATCTACCTTTGGTTTCTGTAATAATGCCGGTTTATAATTGCGAAAAATATTTGAAAGAAGCAATGGACAGCGTATTGTCCCAAACGTATAAAAATATCGAATTCGTAGTCATCAACGACGGCTCTTCGGATTCAAGCAAAGAAATTATCTTGTCATACGCTGATCCCCGAATCCGGTTTCTTGAAAATGATTCCAATTCCGGCATCGTGTTTACAAGAAATAAAGGCCTTGAATCTGCCAGCGGTGAATTTGTTGCGACGCTGGACAGCGATGATATTTCATTGCCTGATAGAATAGAAAAACAGGTTGATTTTTTAAATAAGAATACCGACTATGGGATGTGCGGTACTTTCTTTTATGCTATCGACAGCAATGGAAAGTTCCTGAAAAAGATCGAGTTCCCGACAAGTGCCAGAGATGTAATGACTTTTTTGACCCTGGGTAACTGCTTTTGTAATTCTTCAGTAATGATAAGAAGCAAAACGGCGAAAGAGTTAAAGTACAGGGAGAAATATGATATTGTCGAGGATTATGAAATGTGGCGTCAAATCTCAAAAAGGGCAAAGCTGGCCAATCTCCCTTTTTATGGAACCCTGTATCGGGTACATGGAAATAACATCAGTGTAGCGAAAGTGAATGATATGTTTGCGCGTGTAAAAAAAATAAACAGGCAGATATTGACTGATCTGAATATCGAATTTTCCGAAGCGGAGTTAGAGGTCCATTCCAATTTATTAAACAGAAACATCGCTTATTTCGAAACGGATTCCCAATTCAACGAATTGGAGATCTGGGTGCAGAAATTCTATAAGAAATTAAAAAGTGATGGACGTTATAACAACATCATGTTATATACATTAATAGCAAAAAAATGGATCACGGTCTCATTTAATACAAAACGCTACAGGAAGCTTTTATACAACGGGTTCTTTCAGCAGAACAGAATCAGGTATCTGGGTATCCTGGGTAAAACGGTTTTTTATAAGCTGTTAAATATTGAATTGAGTGAATATAAGTAGTCACAACAATACTAGTACATCTTGAACTGGATCATCCTTATTGTCGGCGGACTTTTTTTTGGGTATGCGCTTATTTATAAGCCTGAGATTATAGCTGTAGTATTATTTACTTTAGTTATCGGTGAAATCAATTTATTTAATTTAAGACCCGTTATTATTCTGGCGTTATTTGGCAGAATTATCATTGACAAAAAAACCCAGTCCCAATACCCGGCATTTCTGGGAATTCCCAATGTAAAGCTGCTCGTTATTTTTCTGCTCTACGGTCTTTTTGTTGCTTTTCCGCAGGACCTGCTTAACTATGATCTGATAAAGGGCGACATCGATACGGTCATGCTGACATTTATCATGTATCATTTCTACTTCAAACATCAGAATGCAAACGAGCTGAAGACCGCTTTGATCATTTCCGGTATTATTTGTTTTTCGGATCTGGCTTACACGTATATCGCGTTTGGGTCTTTTCCGATTCACCGGCTTTATTACCTTTTCATAGGAGGTTCTGAAAATCTTTCAGAAGAAAGCCTGGACGCAATGGCAAACTGGAATTATTTCGGCGAGATCTGTGGAATGTGTTTTATATATGTACTGATCGATTATATTAAAAACCAGCAGGCAAATAAATTTATCGTTTGGCTTTTACCGATCATGTTCATCGGGGTGTTCATGTCAACGTCCCGAAGCTCCATACTGGCTTTACTTCTTATTTCCTTACTGGTAATTCTAAAGGGGATAAATTATAAAGACCAGAAAAAGAGAATTGTCAAAATCGGAGTATTTGGTATCGGAGCCGTGGTCATAGGCTTCCTGATGATGGCGACTGTCGGAAAATATGTGAACCTGGATAGCAAATTCATCGAAGAAATAACTGACCGTTTGTCACAGGAACCTATCGCGATGGTTCAAAAAGCCCTGGGACAGTCCTATAACATTAATAACCTGGGATCTATGGACTGGCGGGAGGAATCCGCGGAGAATGCCTATAAGGCATACATGAATTTACCGTTCATGGAGCAATTTTTTGGTATCGGCGCCCATGGCTTCGAAGTAAGAAATATTGGCCATGGCTATAATGCCCATAATGCACTTTTACTGCTTCTGATTGAAAACGGAATTGCGGGCGCTTTTCTATATTTTCTCATTGTAATCGGAACAATGATACAATCTATTATAATGAAAAATTTTTCCCCCTCCTTTTATGTTGTCGGCTTTCTTTTGATTTATGGTATTGCTCAAAACAGGGAATGGACCGGATGGACGGCCTTCTTATTTATATATTGTATCGTTGCAGAAATGCAGCTTCTGCGGCTTAAAAGAAGAGATCATTTGTATTCCCTGGCGCTGGACAGGGCGGCGAATAATAAGAAAGAAACCCCATGAATATTGCCCATGGAAAAAGAAATTTGAACGGACTGTATGTATTGGGATCTTTGTATCCCTATGTCACCGGCGGCATGGAGATCTTTAACTATTATTTCCTTCGTAATCGTTTGGAATCTGCAGGAGACAGTATCTATTATCTGGGTAAGGAAAGGGCAGACAGTAAGAAAGGCCATTTTGTGCACTTGAAAAAGTTGTGGCCGGCGAGGTTATTTTATCCCATACAATTTTTCTTTGCAATTTTCAGATTAAGAAAGCGGCCGGACTATGTCTATTTATGTTATGCTGAACAATCCTGGATTATTGTCTACTCACAGAGTCTCATACTCCGGTTTTTCAAAATACCTTACATTATAACGAACCATTGGGGTAAAGAACCAGATTGGAAATTTGCCTATCCCTTTATTTATTATTTCAGGCACGCACATGCTGTCATCGGTGTTTCAGAACCCATTTGTAGTGCTTTTAAGAGGGCGATTCCGGATCAGGACTTTCAATATATTCCTCCTTTGATTCCCTTCGAATTGTCCCCACATAGTAAAACGGAGTCAAAAAGACAATTGGGCTATGAAGCGGGCGAAAAAATACTTCTTTTTGTAGGCTCCTTGAAAGGCATGAAGAATCCCGATAAAATAGTGGAGGCATTTCGGATTATCGGACCCGAATGGCTTGAAGAACATAATATGAGGCTTGTTTTAGCCGGCAAAGGCGAAATGGAAAGCGAACTGAAGGAAAGGATAGCGAGCAGCCAGTTGGGTAAGTATATCAGGTTAGCAGGTTTGGTAAGCCGCCAGATGATTCCCGACTATTACCACGCGGCTGACGTGTATATCATTTCCTCAGACTATGAAGGAACTCCCCTGTCCCTATTGGAAGCCATGTTTAACAGACTGCCTATTATTGCTTCGGATGCGCCGGGAATCAACGGGATACTGATCCATGAGCAAAATGCGTTTCTGTATGAGACGTCGAACAGCAAAGAACTGGCAGATGCAGTTAAAAGGTTATTTTCAGATCCGGCACTGGCAAGCCGGCTATCAGACATGGCACTTAATGAATTTAATATCAGGTATTCCTATGAATCCATGATGGAAAAATATATATCTATTTTTTCTTCTGTTTGATGATCGGCTTTTTCTGATATTTTTTATTATTGTTGGGGAATATTGGAATTTCGGTGGATGTGAGATGGTTGAGCATACTCTGGAGTATGAATTATACGATGAACCTTATCTTATGTGTGGAATTACCGGATTTATAGATTTTAAGTCGGGAACGGGCAAACCCGAGCTCATAAAAATGACGGATACTCTCATACACAGGGGCCCGGACGGCAGTGGTTATTATTTTGAGCAGAAAGCCCGCTATTCTGTCGGCCTGGGGCATAGAAGACTCGCCGTTATAGACCTTTCTCCTGGCGGTAATCAACCCATGGAGTTCCTGGATGGCCGTTATCGCATCATCTTCAACGGGGAAATCTATAATTTTTCCGAAATAAAGAATCTGCTGCTTGCTAAAGGACACCAATTTGTTTCCCTTTCAGATACCGAAGTCATCCTGCATGCCTATCACGAATGGGGTCCGGATGCCCTGGAACGGTTTATCGGCATGTTTTCATTTGTCATTTATGACTGCCTGGATGAAAAACTATTTTGCTGCAGGGACAGGGCGGGCGTAAAACCATTTTTTTATTATTGGAAGGATGATGTCTTTCTTTTTGGTTCAGAATTAAAAGCCTTATTGGCCAACCCATTTTTCCATAAGGAAATAGATTTAAATGCGATCGGGTCCTTCATGCAATTTGGATATGTTCCGGCTCCAGGCTGTATTTTTAGAAATACCCAAAAACTGCTACCCGCTCATTTCCTGATTTTAGATCTTAAATCAAAAGAGAGAAGAACAAGCCGGTATTGGAATGTATATGACTGTTATAACCAGGAAAAAATAGATATTTCGATCGGGGAAGCCGTAAAGGAGACGGAGAAAGTTTTGGGAAAAGCATTTAATTACAGAATGGTGGCTGATGTTCCCGTCGGTGTTTTTCTAAGTGGTGGCTATGACAGCTCCTGCCTGACTGCTCTGCTTCAGAAAGACAAATCAAGAAAAATAAAAACATTTACGATTGGTTTCGAGGATGAAAAACTGAATGAGGCCCAGTATGCCAAGGAAATCGCCGCTGTGCTCGGAACTGAACATCATGAATATTATTGCAGCGAAAAAGACGCGCTGGACGTCATCCCCGAACTTCCTTATTATTTTGATGAACCTTTTGCTGACAGCAGTTCTATCCCGACTATCCTGGTAAGTCGTATGGCCAGAAAAAATGTTACTGTCGCATTGTCTGCCGATGCGGGAGACGAAATATTCGGTGGATACGACAGGTACGCATGGATGTTAAAATTTTATGAAAGAATGAATGCTGTGCCGGCCATAGCCAGAAAAAGCGGCGCTGCTCTCTTGCAATCCTTGCCTGTTCATAAACTCCCTGTATTCAGATATGATAATATTTTTAAAAAGAAATATGAAAAACTTACCATGCTTCTGCGTGATCCCAGTCCGCAGAATGTTTATATGGGCATGACGGAGGACTTTTCTGAGAACGAAAGAAAAAACATTTTTAACAGATGGCCTGAACCTGTTCATTCGGCTCATTTTACGCAGGAATTGCAGGCGCAATATTTTGATCCGCTCACTTATGCAATGGTAAAGGATTATCAGACATACATGGTGGACGATATCCTGCAAAAAGTTGACCGGGCCACGATGTCAGTCAGCCTGGAAGGTCGGGAACCATTCCTGGATCAGCATATCATTGAATGGGCCGGTAAATTGCCCGCAGAGTATAAAATCTATAACGGTCAGCGCAAATATCTGTTGAAAAGCATAACACACAAATATGTGCCTGAAAAAATAATGGACCGTCCGAAAAAAGGTTTCTCGGTACCTGTATGCGGCTGGCTGAACGGAGTATTAAAACCGCTGGTTGATCAATACCTGGGGGCCTCTTTTATACAGAAGCAGAATATTTTTAATGAGGCCGCTATTATGCAGATAAAGAAAAGCTATTATGACGCTAAAAAGGAAAGCGATTATAAAATATGGTTTTTGTTGATGTTTCAAATGTGGTATGAAAAATGGATGGGGATATGAAAATCCTGATGGTTATCGATTCCCTGCCCAGAGGAGGGAAGGAGAGGCGGATGCTGGAACTCATCAAAGGGTTAAAAAATCAGAAAGAGTTATTTGATATATACCTGGTTTCTTTGACAGATACCGTTGAATATGAGTACGTATACGAGCTTCCCATAACATTTGAAATAATCAGGAGAAAGCACAAAAAGGATTTATCCGTCATATTTAAACTGAAAAAGATTATTTCTTCCTTTAAGCCAGATATTATTCATTCCTGGAGTACGATGGCAAGTATATACCTGTCGGTTTCTAACCTGTTCAACCGGATACCGTTGGTTAATGGAGTACTGGCCGACGCTTATGCGAACCTGAATTTCAGGGATAAACATTTTTTACGTGTAAAATTGACAACCCCGTTTTCAGCCATGTTCGTTGCCAATTCTGAAGCAGGAATCCGGTCCTATAAAACACCGCTTAACAAATCAATTTGCATCTACAACGGTATTGACTTTAGCCGGTTTGAAAACCTCAGGCCTGCCGCGGAAATGGAGAACGAGATTCTGGGATCTCCAAAAAATGACCGGATCATTTTTGGAATGGTTGCTGGTTTTGATGAAAGAAAGGACTTTGAAACCCTTATCAAAGCGGCTATAAAAATTTGCGAGATGAGAAAGGACCTCATTTTCTTGTTGATCGGAAACGGTCCCCTGTTGGAATCGTTAAAAGCAGGAGTACCCGCAAATCTTTTGGGTGCACAGATCATATTTACAGGTAAAAGACGGGATATTGAATCCATTTTGCAGATTGTTGATATCGGGCTGCTGATTACTTTTTACGAGGGTATTTCCAATTCCATCATTGAATATATGGCCATGGGAAAACCGGTTATTGCTACGAAGGGCGGCGGCACGGTTGAGTTGGTAAATGATGGGGTCAACGGATGGCTGGTGGAACAAAGGAACGAAGCGCAGATCATTGAAAAAATGAAACAACTGCTGAATGATAAAGGCAGGAGGGTGGAAATGGGACAGAATGGTTACCATTGGGTAAGAAAGCAATTTGATATCAAAGAGAAGACAAACCAATATATAAATCTGTATAAAAAATTGTTGGCCAGTTAATATGAATTGTAATCAGACATACCTGAATCAAAACATTTTGCACCGGAACCATGCTTTTTAACTCCTTAAGTTTCGCCATATTTTTGCCAATTGTTTTTGTTGCCTACTGGTTGGCAGGAAAAAACCGTAGACTCCAGAATTTTCTATTACTGGTATCCAGCTGTTATTTTTATGGGAGCTGGGATTACAGGTTCCTCTTCCTGTTGCTGTTTTCCATATCCCTGGATTATTTTACCGGAATAAAAATGGAAGAAGCCCGAAACCGGAATATGAAGAAGATTTGGTTTTGGCTGAGCATATTCATAAATCTGGGATTCCTGGGTTTATTTAAATATTATAATTTCTTTCAACAGTCATTTGCTGATTTTCTTTCTGTATTTGGCGTCAAAACGAACTTCTGGACGATAAAAGTGATCCTTCCGGTTGGCATATCTTTTTATACGTTTCATGGCCTGTCGTATGTAATTGATATTTACAAGTCAAGAATAAAAGCGGAGAGGGATTTTTTAAATTACTCTGTATTCGTAAGTTTTTTTCCCTTACTGGTTGCCGGTCCGATAGAAAGAGCCACGCACCTGCTGCCTCAGATCCAGAGAAAACGTCATTTTATTTATGCTAAGGCAGTCGATGGGCTTAGGCAGATTCTTTGGGGTTTATTTAAGAAGATGGTCATAGCCGATAATTGCGCAGAGTATGCAAATATGATATTTAATCATTCCGCGGGATATTCCGGAAGCACACTATTAGCAGCGGCATTATTTTTTACATTCCAGATATATTGTGATTTTTCAGGTTATTCAGATATTGCTATCGGTACAGCACGCCTTTTTGGTATTGATTTACTTAGAAATTTTGCTTTCCCTTATTTCTCGAGAGACATCGCTGAATTCTGGCGGCGCTGGCATATTTCCCTTTCTTCCTGGTTCCGGGACTATTTATATATCCCCTTGGGTGGAAGCAAGGGAGGAACCCTGATGAAAGTAAGAAATACTTTTATTATATTCATCGTGAGTGGATTCTGGCATGGCGCGAACTGGACTTTCCTGGCCTGGGGTTTACTCAATGCGATTTATATAATGCCATCCATTCTGTTCAAGACAAACAGAAATTACCTGGATACTGTAGCGGAGGGCAGGTATTTTCCGACGGTCAGGGAGTTCTTTTATATGACAATAACTTTTACTTTAACCGTTTTGGCCTGGATTTTTTTCAGGGCAAATAATATTCATCATGCATTCAGTTTTATATCCGGAATTTTTTCGAAAGCATTATTTCAAAAACCGCACATCAGTAAGGAGGCGTTTGGGATGTTCGCCCTGATTGGTTTGTTCATGATTGTTGAATGGTTTGGCCGGGAACAGCAATTTGCAATTGCACATATTGACCGGGTTTTTTCTAAGTCTATCAGGTGGTCTGTTTATTTTGGACTGATCGTTAGTATATTTTATTTGTCCGGCAAGGAGCAGGCGTTCATATACTTCCAATTTTAATAAATTATGAAGCTATTTATCCGCAACCTGTTATTCTTTACGTTTGCCTGCGTGTTTTGCGGGCTGATAATAATTCTAACCGAACGCCTGATAATGAATCACCAGGGGAGATTTAAGGTGGCAAAGGAACAAAAATATATTTTCCTCGGACATTCGCACGCGCAAATGGCCTATAACGACAGGTTAATTGACAGTTCTATAAACCAGGCCTCTTCCGGCGAAGCATATTTCTATACTTATATTAAGCTGAATAAAATGCTGGAGAACAATGCGGACATTAAAGCCGTATTTGTCGAATATTCAAATAATAATATTTTACCGGAAATGAATAACTGGATTTGGGACGATATCCATGTATTTGACCGGTACAAATTATATACAGCCTACATTCATTTAAATGAATTGAAAGTATTGGCCGCAAATAATCCAAAGGCGACTTTATTGTGTAATATCAAATCTATCGTAAATAATATCTACTATATTTTGTATCCCAAAAATATCAGAGCTGACAGTATGTTGGGAGGGTATATTTATCTGATTCGGGACAAGACGGATTCAATACTTCAGGCCAATGTAAAAAATCCGGTAAAATCCGTCCCGGATACAGGAATCTCGGTTATGAACGTTAACTATCTCGGGAAAATAATTGATGTCTGCAGGAAAAAGGGAATTCCGGTATACCTGGTCCGCAGCCCTTTGCATCCCAAATATCCGGGTCTTGAAAACGAAATGATTTTCAGAAAATTATTAAAGGAGGAATTAGCAGGCGCTGAATTTATGGATTTCAAGGATTATCCGTTGATGGATTCGGATTACGGAGACCTGGAACATGTGAACTACAGGGGCGCCAGGAAGTATTCCCTCTTTTTTAATAGATTACTGAAAGAAGGTTTGTTGGACAAAAAAGACAAACAAAAATTTATTAACGAACAGATGAACGCTGAACAGAATGGAGTAAAAAGATAGTAAAAGTATCAGGTTGGCTGATATCTAATTTTAGCAGATGAGGAAATTAAAACTTGGCATTATCAACAGCTCTTCCATAGTAAAATCGTACGGAGGAGTTGCACCTTTTATTAAAAACCTAGATCCGTTTTTACAGGATGCATTCGATGTGACATATATCCTGCTCCCGGACAGCCTCTATAACATTCAGTTTATTCCCCGGCGGCTGATCTTTTTATTGTATTTATT
>Ga0209839_10000648_pt1 | contig 17749 bp, 15 predicted proteins | sample OrgsoiDNA2013050_FD_185800 | JGI IMG/M metagenome (GOLD analysis project Ga0209839, IMG submission 185800) | Permafrost soil microbial communities from the Arctic, to analyse light accelerated degradation of dissolved organic matter (DOM) -... | ecosystem: Environmental > Terrestrial > Soil >... | reverse complement strand
CCCCGGACACCCGGATCCACTTTCGCCTGCTCAATCCGCATAATTCGGTCCCCAGAAAGCGCGTATGTGCAGGGTCTTTCGTGAACAGCGACGACCGACCGATGCCGGAGGAGGGACTCGAACCCCCGACACGCGGATTATGATTCCGCTGCTCTAACCGACTGAGCTACTCCGGCGGGGTGGCCGCAAGGCTACCAGCGGCAACCCGGATCGGCGGGGCCGCGCGTGGTCTCGGCGGCCGCTTGCCCGGGAGCCTACCGAGCACGATAATAGCCCCCACGATGAGGGCTGCGCGCCCTGGGCTGATGCAGCGATCTGTGCTCTGGAGGGCAGCGAGCGGTGCGGATCACCTCGCTGTCGATCTCGGGCCTTCCGAAGCCCGCCTACCTGGCCATCGGTCACACCGAGGTGACGCAGAGGTTCGGTCTGACGGTCGTGACGACGAACAGCAGCAGCGTGGCGGCGGGCCCGTCGGAGACGCTGGTCGAGGCGGTGAACGCCACGACCGGAGCGGTGCTCTCGAGCGGGAAGCGGCTCTGCATCGGGCCGAATCTCAACTACTACGACGCAATCGTGCCGTCGTCGACGGAGCCGAAGTTCAAGTAGCGCCGGAGGCGCGTCAGGCGTTGAGCTGCGCCTCCGCTTCCGTCGTCGCCGGAGGTGGTGCGCTGTCCGGTTCGGAACGGTCGACCGGGAGGTTGTCCGCGGCGGCCCACGGGAGGCCGACGAGCACCAGCACGATCAGCCACACGAGGCCCACGGCATAGCCCGCCAGCACGTCGCTGGTCCAGTGCAGGCCGAGCATCACGCGAGCCGGTCCCATGGCCACGATCGCGACGATGCAGATGACGGCGAGCCCGCGCTGTCCGCGCTGGAGCAGGAACAGGGCAGCGAGGCCGAACACCGCCGTGGCCCAGGTGGTGTGCCCGCTCGGAAAGCTGCCGCTGGTGAGCGCCGCGCCGGGCGGCCGGGTGCGGTCGGTCGCGGTCTTGATGGCCCAGGTGAGCACGCTGACGCCGAGCGTGCTGAACGCCAGCACCGCGTGGCGCCAGCCGAACGCGCGCCAGGCCCAGGTGCAGAACACGATGATCGCGATCGCGTCCCCGGGGAAGCGCCCGAGCCAGTTGAGGATGTGGGCGGGGAGGAGCGCCAGCCCGTGTAAGTGCTGCGCCGTGACCCGGGCCGCGATGCCGGTGTCGCCCGGGAACGAGCCGTGGAGCGAGATCACCGCCCGGATGCCGCCGACCGCGAGCGCCAGCGCGAGCGCGATCAGCCCCAGCGTCAGGCGCGCTCGGTGTGTCGGATGACCGTCGCGCCACGACCCAACGCCTTCGCCGGTTGTCGAATGAGTGCCGGTCACCGCTTCAGAATGGCGCACCTCCGTATGTCTCAGCCGAGGCCGCCGGCCCTATGATCCCGCCGATGCCCGACCTTGGACCCGCCGTGAGCACCGTCGTGCGCCGCTGCCTGCAGGTCAGGCCAGGCGAAGACGTGCTGGTGATCGTCGACGCGGGCACGCGAGCGGTCGGGGAGGCACTCCGAGCTGAGGCGGCGGCGGCCGGCGCCGATGCGGTGCTTGCGGTGATGGACGAGCGCGCCACCGACGGCACGGAGCCTCCACCCACGATCGCCGCGGCGCTTAAGGCCTGTGATGTCTTCATCGCCCCGACCAGCCGCTCGCTCAGCCACACGACGGCGCGCAGGCAGGCCAGCGACGCCGGCGCCAGAGGGGCGACGATGCCGGGGGTCACCGACGACATGCTCGCGCGGGTGATGGCGGTCGATTTCGCCATCATGGGAGCGCGGTCTCGCGCCGTCGCCGGGCTGCTGAAGGAGGGATCGAGTGCGGTCGTGACGTGTCCTCTGGGAACTGATCTGACGCTCGACCTGAGCGGGCGCGAGGGGATCGCCGACGACGGCGACCTCACCGGCCCCGGGGCGTTCGGCAATCTGCCCAGCGGGGAGGGGTTCATCGCTCCGGCCGGCGGCGATGGACGGATCGTCGCCGCGAGCCTCGCCCCGCTCGGCCTCACGGACGAGCCGGCGACGCTGACGGTCGCCGGGGGGCGCATCGTGGCCGCTGAGGGCGGGCTCGGACCGGAGTTCCTGAGCCGGCTGACGGTCCACGGCGAGAAGGGCACGAACCTCGCCGAGCTCGGCGTTGGCACCAACGATCGAGCCACGCTGACCGGCAACATGCTCGAGGACGAGAAGATCCTCGGCACCATCCACGTGGCCTTCGGCGCCAGCGCGGGAATCGGGGGCACGGTATCGGTGCCGATCCATCTCGATGCCGTTGTGCTCGACGCCACGCTCGAGATCGACGGCCGGCGCGTGCTCGACGCGGGGAACCTCCTGCTCTGACCCTGCTCGCCGTCCCCAACGTGTCCGAGGGACGCGACGCCGAGCTGATCCGGGCGATCGGCGACGCGTTCGACGCGCGGCTGCTCGAGGTTCACTCCGATCCCGATCACCACCGCAGCGTGTTCACGCTGGCGGGTGAGCCCGGAAGGGTGGCGGCCTCCGTCCTGAACGGTGCCCGCGCCGCGATCGCGCGGATCGACATGCGCAGGCAGGAGGGGGTCCACCCGCGGGTCGGCGCGATCGACGTGGCCCCGATCGTGTATCTGGACGACGCCGCCCGCGGTGCCGCCTGCGCCGAGGCTCTGGTGCTCGCCGACCTGCTTGCCGACGAGCTGGAGGTGCCGGCGTTCCTGTACGGCGCGCTGGCGGAGGGCCGGACGCGCGCTGAGATCCGGCGCGGCGGACCCGCCGAGCTCGCCCGGCGGATCGCCGCCGGTGAGCTGACCCCCGACTTCGGGCCCCGGCGCATGCACGAGACGGCGGGCGCCGTCCTCGTGGCGGCGCGGCCGCCGCTGGTCGCGTTCAACGTCGAGCTGGCGCCCCCGGCCACACTCGAGCAGGCCCGCGAGGTCGCCGCGCTGATCCGAGAGGGGGGCGCCGACGGGCTGGCCGGGGTGCGGGCGATCGGGCTGCGGCTCGAGCAGGGCGGGATCGCGCAGGTCTCGACCAACGTGGAGGATCATCGTCGGACGACTCTGGCCGACGTCGTGGCGGCCGTCCGCCGGCACGCACCGGTCGCTGCCGCCGAACTCGTGGGACTCGCCCCGCGGGCGGCTTTCGAGGGCTTTCCGGACGACGTTCCGGTGCCCGGTTTCGACCCCGCGCGGCACCTGATCGAGGCGGCGCTCGCCGCCGCCTCGCCATCGGGCGCATAATCTCTACTTACGATGGCTCAAACCAAGCGCAAACGCCGCAGCAAACACCGGGGGACAGCAGCCGGGACGATTCAGACCCGAGGACGCACCGGACGTGCGCCGGCGGCCGAAGAGAAGAAGAAGCACGATCGGGTCAGCGCCCGAGAGGCGCGCCTGAACACGCCACCCACCTGGGCCAACTCGTTCAAGCGGGCGTCGCTGGCCTCGGCGCTGATGTTCGCGTTCATCCTGCTGACCACGCACAGCAAGAACAGGTTCGCGGCCGCCTTGGTCTTCGCCCTGTTCGCGATGGCGCTGTACGTCCCGGCCGGCTACTACATGGAGCTGTACCTGTACCGCCGGCGCCAGAAGAAGAGGGCGCTGCAGAAATGATCGACGTGCGCATGTTCACGGTCGGTCCGGTGCAGGAGAACTGCTTCATCGTCAGGCCTCAGGGGTCCAACCGCGCGGTGATCGTCGACCCGGGCGACGAGCCGGAGCGGCTGCTGGGCGCGATCGAGAGCCTCGGCGTCGGCATCGACGCGATTCTGCTCACCCACACGCACTTCGATCACGTCGGCGCCGTGGCCCCGGTGGCTCGCGCCACAGGGGCGCCGGTCTTCTGCCCGGAGCTCGAGACGGTCGTTCTGTCGAACATCATGGACTACGTGCCGTGGCCCGGCTTCGGACCATTTGAGAGCTATGACGCGGATCACACCGTCAGCGGCGGGGAGCGACTCGAGCTCGCCGGCATGGACATCGACGTCAGCTTCACTCCGGGTCACAGTCCCGGCCACGTGACCTACGCGATTCCGGCCGGCGCCGCGCTGCTGTCGGGCGACGTGCTCTTCCAGGGCTCGGTCGGCCGGGTCGATCTGCCGGGTGGCGACTGGCCGACCCTGCTGCAGTCGATCGACTCGCTGATCGCCGCCTACCCGGATGAGACGACGGTCTACCCGGGTCACATGGGTGTCACCACGCTCGGCCGCGAGCGCGCGACGAATCCGTTCCTGCGCGAGCTCGCGCGGTAGGGCCTTGAAGCAGTGATCGTTCCTGCGCGAGCTCGCGCGGTAGGGCGTTGAAGCAGTGATGCAAGCGCCGCGAGGCACGTTCGACGTGCTCCCAGAGGATGCCGAGCGCCGTCAGGTGGTCGAGGGTCACGTGCGCCGGATCCTGGGCGCTGCCGGCTATCGCCGGATCGAGACGCCCACCTTCGAGGCCACCGAGCTGTTCTCGCGCGGGGTCGGCGAGGCCACGGACATCGTCCGGAAGGAGATGTACACGTTCGATGACGGCGGGGGTCGCTCGGTCACGCTTCGGCCCGAGGGCACGGCGCCCGTGTGCCGGGCGTACATCGAGCACGGGATGCACAAGCTCCCCCAGCCAGTGAAGCTCTGGTACCTGGGCAGCTTCTACCGGCGCGAGGCGCCGCAGCGGGGGCGATACCGGCAGTTCTGGCAGGTCGGCGCCGAGGTGATCGGATCCGCCGAGGCGGCGACGGACGCCGAGCTGATCCTGCTGCTGGCTGAGCTGCTCGAGGCGCTCGGGGTGCGGGAGACGCGGCTGCGGCTCTCGAGCCTCGGCACACCCGAGACCCGGGCCGAGTACCGCGAGGAGCTCAAGCAGTACCTGCGCGCGCACGAGGGCCGGCTCTCAGGCGAGGTGCGTGAGCGCATCGACATCAACCCGATGCGGGCGTTCGACTCGGGCGACCCGGGCACGCGCGAGGTGATGGCCGGCGCCCCGACGCTGCTCGCACGGCTCAGCGGCGAGGACGCCGAGCACTTCGCTCAGGTGCGAGCGATGCTCGACGATGCCGATCTCCGCTACGAGCTCGACCCGACGCTCGTACGCGGCCTGGACTACTACACGCGCACAGTGTTCGAGTTCACCAGCGACGCGCTCGGCGCCCAGAGCGGCGTCGGCGGCGGCGGGCGCTACGACCGGCTGATCGAACAGCTCGAGGGCCCACCGACGCCCGCGTCGGGGTGGGCCGCGGGGATCGAGCGGATGCTGCTGGCGACCGGTGAGCTGCCGACGGCGCCGGACCTGGTCGATCTGTACGTGGCGATTGCCGATCAGAGCGCCGCGCGGCGCGCTTTCGAGCTCGCTCGCGACGCGCGTCGCGCCGGGCTCGGCGCCCAGCTCGAGCTGGCCGGCCGCTCACTCAAGGGACAGCTCAAACAGGCCGGAAGGCTCCGCTCGCGATACGTTGCGATCATCGGAGCCGAATCGGAGATCAGCCTCAAGGACATGGAATCCGGAGACCAGCGCAAGCTTGACCCCGCCGCGGTGATCCCCACCATCCTCCGGGGGAGCCGGCTGTCATGAGAGAGGCTCCGCGTCCCAACGCATTCCGTGACACGTGGACGGGTGATCTCGGCGCCGAGCGCGCCGGGACGCCGGCCCGCGTCGCAGGCTGGGTGGATCGCCGGCGTGATCACGGCGGACTGATCTTCATCGACCTGCGCGACCGTTCCGGCGTCGTACAGCTCGTCTTCCACCCCGAGACGGCGGGGGAGGCGCACGCCGCCGCACATCGGCTGCGGGCCGAGGATGTGCTCAGCGCCGCCGGCACGGTGGCTCTGCGTGACCCGCAGAACGTGAACCCGAACCTCGCCACGGGCGAGATCGAGCTCGCGGTCGAGTCGCTGGAGATCCTGGCCGACGCGGACACGCCGCCGTTCCCGCTCGACGAGGAGATCACGGTGGACGAGGCGCTGCGCCTGCGACATCGCGCGCTCGATCTCCGTCGCCGGCCGATGCAGGAGGCGATCGCGCTGCGCCACGAGGTGATCTCGACGATCCGCGAGGTGCTGAACGGCCGCGATTTCCTCGAGATCGAGACGCCCTACCTGACCCGCTCAACGCCGGAGGGAGCGCGCGACTACCTGGTCCCCGCGCGGATCGCGCCCGGGTCCTTCTATGCGCTGCCGCAATCCCCGCAGCTGTTCAAGCAGCTGTTGATGATCGGCGGCCTGGAGCGCTACTACCAGATCGCCCGCTGCTTCCGGGACGAGGACTCCCGCGCCGACCGCCAGCCGGAGTTCACGCAGCTCGATCTCGAGATGTCGTTCGTGGACGAGGACGACGTGCTCGGGACGATGGAGGCGGTGATGTGGGCCGTGTTCGAGCGGGCCAGCTTCGGCGTCGCGGCGCCGCCATGGCCGCGGATGACGTTCGCCGAAGCGGTCTCCCGGTTCGGCACCGACCGGCCGGATACCCGTTTCGGCGTCGAGCTGCACGATCTAGGGGCGCTGCTGTCAGGCTCGGAGTTCCAGGTCTTCGCGGGCGCGCTGCGCAGCGGCGGCGTGGTGCGGGGGATCAACGCCGGGCCGCGTGAGCTGCCCCGCTCCGAGCTCGACGCGCTCACCGAGCTGGCCAAGCAGCACGGCGCGAAGGGACTCGTGTGGGCGTTCGTGCAGGAGGACGGCTCCTGGCGCTCTCCGATCGCCAAGTTCCTCTCGCCGGCCGAGATCGAGGCCATCGGTACTCAGCTCGGCGCCTCGCCGGGGGACCTGCTGCTGATCGTCGCCGATGAGGCGACTACCGTCGGGCAGTCGCTGGGCGCGCTGCGGCTGGAGCTCGCGCGGCGCTTCGATCTCGTTCCGGAGGGCCGCCACGACGTGCTGTGGGTGGTCGAGTTCCCGATGTTCCAGTGGCATCCGGAGGAACAGCGCTGGGACGCGCTGCACCATCCGTTCACCGCGCCCATCGGCGACCTCGATCATCCGGACTCGCTGCTCTCGCGCGCCTACGATCTGGTCCTCGACGGGAGCGAGATCGGCGGCGGATCGATCAGGATCAACCGCACCGACGTGCAGACCCGCGTGCTGGAGCTGCTCGGGATCGGCGAGGAGCAAGCTCAGGCGAGGTTCGGATTCCTGCTCGACGCCCTTCGCTACGGTGCGCCGCCCCACGGCGGGATCGCGATGGGGATCGACCGCATCGTCGCCGCGCTCGCGGGCCGCGAGTCGATCCGCGACGTGATCGCCTTCCCGAAGGCGGCCAGCGGCGCCGACCCGCTGACCGGGGCGCCCGCGCCGGTCGACCCGGGGCAGCTGCGCGAGCTCGGCATCAGGCTCGCCTGAGGCGACGACGATCGTCGGCTTCGCCGACCGGTTCGAGATCTCCCAGTGCGTCGACGACGCGCTGCTCGTCGGGTAGCCGCCGGGGGTCCGCCGCCGGCCCGGCGGGCAGAGCCCCCGCTCTATCCTGAACGGTCATGTCAGCCGAGGCGTTCGAACACCATCTCCTCTCGCCGCAGGGCCTGGGCAGGGTACCCAGCGGCGCGGTCACCTGCGAGGCCGGCGGTGGCGGATGCTGCGATCGCATCTCGATCTCGCTGACCGTCGAGGGGGACCGGGTCGCCGACGCCGGGTTCACCGCGCGCGGGTGCGGCGCCGCGTCTGCGGCCGGCAGCGCGGCGGTCACGCTCACCCGCGGGCGTGCGGTGCTCGACGTGGCCGGCATCGGCCCGAGCCGGATCGCGACGGAGCTCGGCGGTCTCAGTCCCGGCAAGCTGCACGCCGCCGAGCTTGCCTCCGACGCGCTTCATCGCGCGCTGGGCGAGGCTGTGCGGAGGGGAGCGAGCGTGCTGCCTCCGCCGGGCGGCCGAACGCTCGTGGCGATGAGCGGCGGGGTCGACAGTGCCGTGGCGGCGCTGATGTCCGCCGGGGGGGGCGACGTAGTGGCGGTCACGCTGGAGCTGTGGGCCGATCCGGAGAATGACGCCGAGCGCAGCTGCTGCTCGGCGTCGGCGGTCGCCGTCGCGCGGGCGATGGCCCATCGCATGGGGATGGCGCACCTCACGCTTGACCTGCGCGATGAGTTCCGCGCCGGCGTGGTGGAGCCGTTCATCTCCGGATATGAGGCCGGCGAGACGCCCAACCCGTGCGTAGGGTGCAACGGCCACCTGCGGCTGGACGCGATGATCGAGCTCGCCGATCGCCTCGGCTGCACGCATCTGGTGACCGGCCACTACGCGCGTACCGTGGACGAGGAGCACGATGCCGGGCCGCTGCTCAGGGTGGCGGCGGATCTCGCCAAGGACCAGACGTACATGCTGGCGGGCCTCAGCCCCGAGTCGCTGGGCCGCCTGCGCTTTCCGCTCGGCGGGCTGACGAAGCCCGAGGTGCGCCGGATCGCCGCCGATGCCGGTCTGCCCGTGGCCGGCAAGCCCGACTCGCAGGACCTGTGCTTCCTGGCCGGCACCGATCGCGCGCGTTTCCTGGCCCGTCACGGTGGTCTCGGCGACCGCGAGGGCGAGATCGCCGATCGCGGCGGCGTCGTGCTCGGGTTCCACAGCGGCCAGCACAGGTTCACTGTCGGGCAGCGCAAGGGCATCGGCCTCGCCGGCGACGAGCCGCTGTACGTGCTCGACAAGGACGCGGCGAGCAACCGCGTGATCGTCGGTCCGCGGTCCGCGCTGCGCACCGAGCGCGTGGCCGTGCGCTCGGCCCGCCTGCACCGTCACGGCTCGCGGGTCGACCGGATCAAGCTGCGCTACCGCTGCGCTCCCCTGCGCGGTCAGCTGACCGGAAACCCCGAGGCGGGCACGCATTCGCGGCTGACCGTGGAGCTGGCCGAGGCTGCCGACAGCGCGGCGCCGGGTCAGCTCGCCTGCCTGATGGACGGCGAGCTGGTGGTCGGCTGGGGGACGATCGCGCGGGGGTAGGCGTGCGTGCGGGGCCGGGCGAGCCACACGACCGGGCGCTCGGCGAGCCCCGGGTCGCGGTGCCTACCGCACCGTGAACACCGCGTTGCGCACCAGCTCGAGTGCGTACGCGGGCCAAAACACGCCCGTCGCTGGGGCGCCGGGGACGCAGGCTCCGCCTGAGCGGCCGGGGTTGCCGATCCAGGCGAAGGCGTCGACCCCGGGATAACCGGTGTTGGCGGTGGGCAGTGGGCCGAGGCCGCGTCCGGGCGGATTGCACAGCACCTCGTTGCCGTACCTGACCCGGCTCGAGGGCACGAGCGGCCCGCGGCCGTTGGCGGCGGTGGAGACGATGAAGTGCTTGCCGCCGACGAGGCGCGAGACCTGGCGGCCGTATCGGATCTCCCTGGAGGTCCAGTCGAAGTGGGTTGAGTTCACGAAGAAGCCCTGGATCTTGGCGATCCCGGCGAGCTTCAGGAGGTGGGCGGTGCGGGGGGCGGGGACGGCGTCGCCGGCACCGCCGTCGAGGTAGACGACCACGCGCGGCAGCGCCGAGAGACGGCCGATCGCGTAGCGCAGCTCACGCATCCGGACCTGCAGCCCGTGGTGACTGAGGCAGCCCGTGGTGATCATCGAGTCCATCTCCAGGAACACGACGGCGCGGTACGCGCCGATCCCGTGCGCGAAGCTGCTCATCCATCCGTCGTAGGCGTGCTCCCGAGCGGGCGAGTCCGAGTAGCCGCGACAGCCATGCACAAGCCGGTAGGTCGCGATCATCGCCACCGTCCCGGGCTCCTCGGATGAGGCGCGCTGCAGGAAGGCCTGGACGCCGCTACCGGGATGCGGCCCGTCCCAGCCTCCGAAGCGATGCGTCTCCGGCTGCCTGCCGATCACATCGAGCATCCCGGCCGCCCGGGGGTTGGTGGGGCGCGTTTGCGCGGCCTGCCGCGCAGCCAGGCCCCACACGTGATCCACGTACAGTGGGGCGCGCTGGAGCGGATCGGAGTCGTCCGGGGCCGCGGCGAGCCCGAGCGGATTGCGGGGGTTGCGGGTCAGCTGCAGGCTGTCGTCGCTGCGGATCGTCAGGATCGCCGTGGATGGGAGCCCGAGTCCCTGCGGGAATGCCCCGTAGAGCCCGACTTTGATCGTGCGGGGAAGTCCGGGGAGGCCGTGATTGACGATCGGGATCGAGAACGAGGCGCTGGGCTGGCCGGCGGCGAAGTCCAGCCTCCCACCGACCTGAGTGAAGTCCTGCCCTGTAGTGGCCGTGAGGCGCCAGGCCCCGTAGCGAACCTGGCCCGGAAGCCGGACCGAGCTCCGCGTGACCGTGATCACCGCGGACCCGTCGCGCTCATGGACGGACAGCGCCGCGGACGGGAGCCGGAATCCACCGCGGTCAAGGAAGTCGGCCTGCGCCGTCACGGGGGCGAGCAGCGGCGCTGTCATCAGCGCCAGTAGCAACCATCTGAGTGTCCGCTTCCCCATGTGCGGTAGATCGGAGGCAGGTGGCCGTATTTGAGGGCGCCTGCGTGGGCTGGACGAATTGCCGATCGCCGGCGCCGACTCGCGCTCCGCGCCCGCCTACACTCCACACCCGATGACTTCGGACGAGATCCGGCAAACGTTCCTCGAGTTCTTCGAGCACCGGGACCACAGGCGCCTGCCCTCCGGGTCGCTGATCCCTGCCGAGAACGACCCGTCGGCCCTGTTCACGGTGGCCGGCATGCACCCGCTGAAGGCGTACTTCCAGGGCCGTGAGCGCCCGCCCCATCCGCGCGTGACCACGTGTCAGAAGACCTTCCGCACCGCCGACATCGAGATCATCGGTACGACCAGCCGGCACCTGACCTTCTTCGAGATGCTGGGCAACTTCTCGTTCGGCGACTACTTCAAGCGGCAGGCGACCCAGTTCGCCTGGGACCTGTCTCGCGAGGGCTTCGGCTTCAACCCGGAGGACATCTGGATCACGGTGTTCGCCGGCGACGAGGAGCTCGGTCTCGGCCCTGACGTGGAGGCGATCGACGCCTGGCTCGAGCTTGGGGTGCCCCGCGCCAGAATCGTCGAATGCCCCCGCTCGGAGAACTTCTGGCAGGCCGGCCCGACGGGCCCCTGCGGCCCCTGCTCGGAGCTGTACCTCGATCGCGGCCTCGAGTTCGGCCGGCCGGATGACCTGCCGGGCGGCGACAACGAGCGCTTCCTCGAGTACTGGAACCTCGTGTTCATGCAGCTCGACCAGAATCCGATCAACGTGCTCTCCCCGCTGCCGGCCAAGAACATCGATACCGGGATGGGGCTCAACCGGATGGCGGCGATTCTGCAGAACAAGGCCTCGGTGTTCGAGACCGACCAGTTCGCGCCGCTGATCGAGCTCGGCGAAAGGCTGTCCGGCCGGCGCTACGGCAAGGAGTTCCCGGCCGATCGGGCGCTGCGGATCCTGGCCGATCACAGCCGGGCGATGACCTTCCTGATCTCCGACGGCGTCGTGCCCAGCAACGAGGACCGGGGCTACGTGCTGCGGCGGATCATGCGCCGGGCGATCCAGCAGGGCCGTTCGCTCGATCTCGAGCTCGGCTTCCTGGAGCGCTATTCGGAGCTCGTGACCGAGCTGATGGGATCGGCGTACCAGGAGCTGCCCGAGCAGCGCGACTCAGTGCGCAAATGGCTGCGCTCCGAGGAGGAGGGGTTCGGCCGCACGCTCGAGCAGGGCACAAAGCTGCTCGACGACCTGATCGAGCGCGCCGAGCAGTCGGGCGCGGAGGGGATCGCGGCCAGCGATGCCTTCATGCTCCACGACACGTACGGCTTCCCGATCGACCTCACGCTGGAGCTGGTGGCCGAGCACGGCCTCGGCGTCGACGAGGAGGGGTTCGAGGCGCTGATGGACGAGCAGCGCGAGCGCGCTCGGGCCGGTGGGCGCACTCGAGCCGGGGGAGAGCTGCGCGAGAAGGCGCTCGAGCTGGCGGGGTCCGCGGGCTTCGCGAGCGAGTTCACCGGCTACGTGACCACCGACCAGGAGACGACGATCGGAATCGTCGCGCCCGAGAACGGAGACGGACGCCTGCTGGCCAAGCTGGTCGAGTCGCCCTTCTACGCCACCGGCGGCGGCCAGGTCGCCGACTCCGGGTTGATCGAATGCGACGACGGAGACTGCGTCGCGCGCGTCGAGGACGTGCTCCGCGTCGGGGACGACCAGGTGCTCTCGCTGACGCTCGAGCGCGGGCAGCTCAAGCAGGGCGAGCGCGTGCACGCGCACGTCGATCGCGCCGCTCGTCACGCGACCGCGTCAAACCACACCGCGACGCATCTGCTGCACGCTGCCCTCCGGCTGCGACTGGGGACCCACGTCCGTCAGGCGGGGTCCTACGTGGGACCCGACAAGCTGCGCTTCGACTTCACCCATGGGCAGGCGCTCACTCCCGAGGAGCTGCCCCTGGTCGAGGACGACGTCAATCGATGGATCCTGGAGAACCACTTAGTCCGGGCGCTCAGCACGAGCCTCGACGAGGCCCGCCGCCTCGGCGCGATGGCGCTGTTCGGCGAGAAGTACGGCGACGTGGTGAGGATGGTCGAGGTCGGCGACGGGTCCTTCTCCCGCGAGCTGTGCGGAGGAACGCACGTGCGCTCGACCTCTGAGATCGGGGTGTTCAAGCTCGCATCGGAGACCTCCAGTGCCGCCAACGTCCGGCGAATCGAGGCGCTCACGGGCCCCTGCGGGGTGGAGCTGCTGCGCTCTCACGATCGCGTTCTCGCCGATGCGGCCCGGACGCTTCGGGTTCCCCCGGAGAGCGTGAGCACAGCCATCGACGAGCTCCGTGACCGCGCCAAGGCCGAGCAGGCCACGCAGCGCCGGGGCTCGAACGGCGCGATCGACGTCGACGCGCTGGTCGCGCGCGCGGAGGAGCACGACGGAGCGCGCGTGCTGATGGCCGCGGTCGAGGTCGCCGACGGCAAGGCACTGCTCGACGTCGCCGACCGCCTCAAGGCCAAGCTCCCCGACGCTGCGATCGTGCTCGGCAGCGTGGCCGAGGACCGCGTTGATCTGGTCGCGAGCGTTGCGCCGTCGCTGGTGTCGCGCGGGGTGCGGGCCGGGGAGATCGTCAAGGTCGCGGCGGCGGTCGTCGGGGGCGGAGGGGGCGGCCGCGACACGCTCGCGCGTGCGGGCGGCCGCGAACCGGCCAAGCTCCCGGATGCGTTCGCCGCCGCCCGGGAAGCGATCGAGTCGGCCCTGTCCGGTTGATGCGGGTGCTGGCGCTCGACTATGGGAGCGCCCGTTGTGGGTGTGCCCTGAGCGACCCCACGGGCGTGCTGGCCACCCCGATCGAGCCGATCGAGCGTCCTCGGACCCGGCGCGGCTTCGGCCGGCTGCGCGAGCTGGTGCGCGAGCGCGGTGTGGAGCACGTGGTTGTCGGGCTGCCCCTGACCCTGTCCGGCCGCGATTCGGCGCAGACGACCGAGACGCGCGAGTTCGCCAATGAGCTCGCCCGCGAGCTCGACGTCGAGGTCGAGCTCTACGACGAGCGGTTCACCACCCGGCTGGCGGCGCGGACGGGAGGCGACAAGAGCGAGGACTCACGCGCGGCTGCCCACCTTCTGCACAGCTGGCTCGCTGCCCGGCAACACAAAGGATGACCAGTGAGCGATTCTCGTGAGCGCACAGCCGAGGAGCGCGAGGCCGCCCGCCGGGAGCGGGAGGCACGCCGGCCGGCCCGCGAGGGACGCCCGGCGCCCCCACCGAACCCGGCGTCCCCACCGAACCCGGAGCCCCCACCGAACCCTGAGCCCCTGCCGAGCCCGGCGCCCCGGTCGACCCCGGCTCCGGAAACGAGCCCGGCGTCCGCGTCCGCGTTCGCGTCCGAGGACGATGGTCACGATGGGTACCAGGCGCCCGGGCATCCCGATCGCGATGCGTACGAGTCGCCCGAGGACGATGGTCACGACGAATACGAGGATCACGAGGACGAGGTCGGCTGGGTCGGGCCCGAGGAGGAGGACCAGGCCGTCTTCGAGGGACCGGAGGAGGCGCCTTCGGGCATCCGGCGCGTGCCGGGGATCGCGACCCGGGGCCGGCCCGAGAGCAGGCGCTCACAGTCGCGGTCAGGCGTCCCGAAACCCCGCCGGGAGAGTCGTCCGCGGGGCCACTCCCGCGCCGGGAGGGTGGCGGCCCTGCTGGCGATCGTGCTCGCGGCCGGCTTGATCTGGTTCCTGGTGCAGCTGTTCCAGCCCTTCCACGGGAGCGGTCAGGGAGATGTCGTGGTCACGGTTCCGGCGCACACCAGCTCGAGCCAGGTCGGCGATCTGCTCGCGCGCGAGGGTGTCGTGTCCTCGGGGTTCTTCTTCGAGCTCCGGGCCACGCTGGGGGGCAAGCGGGGGAGCCTCCGTCCGGGCACCTACCACCTGCAGCACGACATGAGCTACGGCGCTGCCCTTGCGGTGCTCACCACCCCGCCGCCGCCGGTGAAGGTGACGAACCTGACCATCATCGAGGGCAAGAGCCGCAGCCAGATCAACGCGCTGCTGCGCGCGCAGGCCATCGCCGGGAGCTACATCGTCGCCACCCGGCACTCGCCGCTGCTCGATCCGCGGCGCTACGGCGCGCCCGCCTCGACCCCGTCGCTCGAGGGCTTCCTGTTCCCCTCGACCTATCAGCTTCGTGATCCGGTCACGGCCGCGGCGCTCGCCAACGACCAGCTGCGCACGTTCCGCAGCCGGTTCGCGACCGTGAACCTGGGTTACGCGAGCAGCAGGCATCTGACCGCCTACGACGTGTTGACCGTTGCCTCGATCATTGAGGGCGAGGCGTCGACCGCCCGCGACCGCGCGTTGGTCGCCTCGGTGATCTACAACCGCCTCCATGATCGGATGCCGCTGCAGATGGACTCCACGACGCGGTTCGCGTCGGGCAACTACACCAACCCGCTTGCGGCGTCGCAGCTGAACTCAAGCTCCCCCTACAACACCCGGCTGCACAAGGGGCTGACGCCCACCCCGATCAACAATCCCGGGCTCGCGGCGATCGAGGCCGCGGCGCACCCCGCGCGCACGAACGACTTGTACTTCGTGGTCAAGCCGTGCGGCAACGGCGAGATGGTGTTCAGCTCCAGCTACGCCCAGTTCCTGCACGACCAGGCCCTGTACCGGGCGGCGCGGACCCGGCGCGGCGGGCGATCTCCGGCCAACTGCTGATGGGCCCCCGGCTGGGGGTGCTCGGATGGCCGGTGCGCCACAGCCGCTCGCCGGCGATTCAGAACGCGGCGCTGGCGGCGGTCGGGCTCGCTGAGTGGCGCTACCAGCTGCTTCCCGTCCCACCGATCCTGTTCTCGGAGACGGTTCGAGCCCTGCCGGGGGCAGGCTTCCGGGGCGCCAACGTCACGATCCCGCATAAGGAGGCGGCGCTAGCACTGGCCGACGATGCCACTGCGAGCGCGCGCGCCATCGGTGCCGCCAACACGCTCACGTTCGATCGCGACGGCGCCATCCACGCCGACAACACCGACGCGCCAGGGCTGATCGCTACGTTGCCATTCGACGCGGCGGGCCGGAGTGCGCTGGTGCTGGGGGCCGGCGGCAGCGCCCGGGCCGCCGTCTGGGCCCTGCTCGAGGCCGGCACCCGGGAGGTCCGCGTCTGGAATCGCTCACCCGAGCGGGCGCGTGCGCTGTGCGCCGAGCTCGGCGGCATCCCGGTGCTGGACGCCGAACCGGCCGACCTGCTCGTCAACTGCACGTCCAGCGGTCTGGACACATCGCGGCCGATGTTCAACTCCCTCCCCCTCGGTGCCGATGACGTCACCAAGTACAAGTGCGTGGTTGACCTCGTGTACACGAAATGGGACACACCGCTTGTCTCGGCGGCGCGTGCGAACGCGATTCCTACCGTAGACGGGCTGGAGATGCTCATCGCCCAGGGGGCGCTCAGCTTCGAGCGCTTCACCGGCGAACCGGCCCCGACCGAGCTGATGCGCGCGGCTGTCCGCCGCGGATGACCGACGATCCCCCGCATCTAAGGGCGGTGACGCCCCCGCATCCCAATCGCCGGCGGAATCTGCCGACGGCGTCACCCCACCGAGCCGGCGTGGGGGATCCGGGCGTTTCCTGGCCGACGTGCTCATCGGCGGCGGTGATCCACTCCACGCGATGTGCCCGGAGCTCTTCCCTGCGTAGCGCAACGTGTCGGTGCACATCCGGCGCATCACGCCTCGGCCCTCGATCTCGGTGACAGGGAACATCGGACGCGATCGTAACCGCCGGAAGGCGTCGAGAATCTCCGCTCGCGCTGAACGAAACCCCCGCCGCGGCCGAACATGGGGACGATGACGCGACAGGCCGCATCCTCGTCCGCTCGCCAACTTGCGCGCAAGCTGGTGACTGCTGTCCTGTTGCTCGGTGGACTGACCTTCAGCGCCACTGCATCGGCGGCGCTGACGTCGGCGAACTGGGATCCGGGCTCGCAGCGCGCGGTGCTACGGGCCGGCCTGATGCGCGACCTCGGGGGCTCGTTCAACGGTGCTGCCGGGCTCACCGCGGCTCAGGCCAATCAGGCGATGATCGCGTTCGCGGCCGCCGCGCAGTCACCGTATGGCGCCACCTCGGCCGCGGCACCGGCAGTGAGGGCGACCCGCAGCCCAGTCATGCTCCAGGCGTTCGACCGCATGCTGGTCGCGCAGCTGGGCCTCGCCGACGTCGCCGCGCACGTCCAGGCGGCAACCTCGGCCGCGGGCCTCAACCCGCCGGGCTACTACGGCACCGAGGTCGTGGCCCGCTATCTGGGGCTGCGCTACAACCATCCGTCCAGCAGCGACCAGCTCGAGCTCTTCCCCACCGACCCCATCACCAGAGGCGAGGCCGCATGGTCGCTGGCGCGGGCGCTGAACTTCGGCTCGTGGAACACCCAGGACGCCCGCCAGACGCTGACGGGCTATGGGCTCCCGGCGTTGGGCTCGAACGAGCTCCAGGCGCTGCGGATCGCCGTCTCGCGGATCGGCTACCCGTACGTGTGGGGTGGCACCACCGACGACACCTCAGACGGGCTGGCCCACGGCGGCTTTGACTGCTCCGGCTTCGCGTGGCGCGTGTTCAAGGTCTCCGGTTTCAGCTGGGGACGGAGAATCGGGGGCCGCACCGCCGCTCAGCAGGCCGGCGAGATCCCGCGCAGCCAACGGCTCCACGCGAGCGCGCTCCAACCGGGCGACACGCTGTTCTTCGGCTCGGCGCACTTCAACAGCACCGCCACCGAGGCCAACGTGATCCACGAGGGGATCTATCTCGGCGACAACTGGGTCATCCACTCCTCGGGCCAGGGGGTGTACGTGCTGCCGCTGCGGGGAAGCTGGCTGGGCGATCAGTTCGCCTGGGGCCGGCGAGTCATCTACTGAGCCACGACTCCGCCGTCCGCGTCCTTGGTCGTGCGCATCGCAAGGCCGAGCACGGACATGCTGAGACCGTTGATGATGAACGCGAACCCGACCAGGAGGGCGAGCGTCTTGTAGCCGATGCTGGGGCTCGCGACGATCACAACGCCGGCGATCAGCTCGACGATCGCCACGACCAGCCGCCAGGTGCGGTGGCCCTCGGTCTCGAAGGACTGCACGAACCGGACCGCGCCCATGGCGATCAGCCAGATCCCCAGCAGCAGAGCCACCGCGGTGACGCCCTTGATCGGATGGCGGATCAGGAACACGCCGACGATCAGGTTGACGGTGCCCAGCAGGGCGATCAGGCCCCGGTTCTCGGTGTGGCTCGAGAGTGACGCTCCGAGCTCGAAGATCCCGTCGACGAGCACGAAGATCCCCGCCACGACGGCGAGCGTGGCCAAGCTGTTGCTCGGCTTGGCGAGCACGATCACGCCGGCGATGATGCTGAGGACTCCGAGCGAGAGCGG
>Ga0209839_10000647_pt1 | contig 17749 bp, 8 predicted proteins | sample OrgsoiDNA2013050_FD_185800 | JGI IMG/M metagenome (GOLD analysis project Ga0209839, IMG submission 185800) | Permafrost soil microbial communities from the Arctic, to analyse light accelerated degradation of dissolved organic matter (DOM) -... | ecosystem: Environmental > Terrestrial > Soil >... | reverse complement strand
CTATGTGACCTCGGACCCGCTCTACGCCATCGTCCGCTTCTTCCATTCGGGCCAGATCGCGCCGGTCGGCGTCAACTGGGGCGGCTACAAGAATCCGAAAGTCGACGCCTTGATCGACCAGGCCAAGCAGACCTTCGACGCCGCCAAGCAGGATGAATTGTTGGCGCAGGCGCATTCGCTGATCGTCGATGACGCTGTGCTGGTATGGGTGGTGCACGACACCAACCCGCACGCGCTGTCGCCCAAGATCAAGAAATTCGTGCAGGCGCAGCACTGGTTTCAGGACCTGACGCAGATCGGGCTGGAGTAGATGCTGACCGTCGTCCCGGCGAACGCCGGGACCCATACGCCGTGCCGTTTCGTTTTGGCACTGTGGCGGAAGCCTTCGCCTGCGACGAACGCCAGGGGTTATGGATCCCGGCGTTCGCCGGGACGACGATGCGAGCTACTTCGTCAATAACGCAAAAGCGCCGTTCCAGTCGTCCGGAGGCGGGTTTTCCCGATAGCCGCGGATTCGCGCCTCGTACAAATTATAGAGCAGCTCGAGCGCACGGGCGTCGTCGGACCTGCGGCCGCGCTCGATCGCCGCCTGCGCGCCGTCCCAGTCGCGGCTGCGATAACACGCCAGCATCTCGATGGTCAGGTTGCGTAATCTCTGGAACCGGCCGGAATGCGCGACATCCTCGCGCCCGGCGATGGCATAGATGACCTCGGGCTCCTTCTTGCCCTTGACCATGATGAAGTCGAGCTCGAGGATCGCAAACTTTTCCTTGACCGCGAGCGCGGTTTTGGAGCCGACGATGATCGGAAAACCGTATTCCTTGGATTGCCCCTCCAGCCGCGAGGCGAGATTGACGCTGTCGCCCAACACCGAATAGTTGAATTTCACATCGGAGCCCATGTTGCCGACCGTGCAGGCCCCGGTGTTCAAGCCGACCCCGACTTTGATCGGAACAAAGGCGTGACCGCCCTCCTTCGCTTCGACCTCGCGCTGCCCGTTGAGCACATCAATCCGCTCCAGCATGTCGAGCGCGGCACTGCAGGCGTTGACCTGATGTTCCCGGTCGTCGAGCGGCGCATTCCAGAACGCCATGATGGCGTCACCCATGTATTTGTCGATATAGCCCTTGCGCGCCAGGATGGCATTGGTCAGTGGGGTCAGGAACCGGTTCATCAACGTGGTGAGGCCCTGCGGATCGTGCTTGTAGGATTCCGAGATCGCGGTGAAGCCGCGGACGTCCGAGAACATGATGGTCAGTTCGCGCTCCTCGCCGCCGAGCACAAGTTTTTCCGGCGACTGCGCGAGCTGCTCGACCAATGCGGGTGACAGGTACTGGCTAAAGGCGGAGCGAATCTGCCGCCGCTGCGCCTGCTCCCTGACGAAGCTCGCGAAAATCAGGGTGAGGTATATCGCCGTGGTCGACAGTAACGGATAGGTGAAATCGATCAGCAGCCGTTGCTGGGTGTAGAAATACCAGGATATTCCGATCAAGAGCGTTGCGAACAGCGCACCTACGCCGACGAGGGTGACCGGCCCGAGTTGCGGCGCGAACGCGATCACCAGAAGTCCGAACAGGATGGCCGCGCAAAATTCGACAACGATGCCGTAACTCGGCTGCGACAGCACCGCGCGGGTCAGCGCGCTCTCGATCACCTGGGCATGGATTTCCACCCCCGGCATGGCCGGGGAAACCGGCGTGGTCTTGATGTCGTTGAGGCCGACCGCCGACGTTCCGATCAGCACCAGCTTGCCCGCAAACTTTTCGGGCGGGGCGGTCCCCGCGAGCACATCGGCCGCCGAGACAAAAATCGAGCGATCATGATGCGCAAAGTGAATCCAGAGCTGGCCGTTGCGATCGGTCGGGATCTGGAAACCCTTGACGCCGACGCTCTTGATGCCGGCCTGATCGGCCTTGATGAAGATCGTGTCGGTGCCGGTCGCCACCCGCAACATTTCGAAGCTCAGCGACGGCATGGTCTCGCCCTGGGCCAGCATCAGCATCGGCACCCGCCGGACGATGCCGTCGCGTTCTTGCCTGATCGAGAACAGGCCCCGGCCGGCGGCGGCCGCTTCGAGAACCGGAACGTTGCGCAGCAAACCGGCCCACTCGAACATGAAGGGTTGGGGTTCCTCGCCGAGCATCGCGAGGCCCGTCACCGGCAGCGACTTGTCGAGTTCCGACTGGACTTCAGGAAGCCCGGATTCGCCGAGCACCACGCGCGAGTGCCGCATGACATCGGCAAAGAACTGATCGTTGCTCGGCAACGCGCGCAATTTTTCCCGGGTCATCTCGTCGAGATTGCGAAACGTGTCGGCCGCCACGTCCGGATTGAGCCGGTCGGGCTCGGAGAAGACGATGTCGAAGGCGATCACGACCGCGCCGAGCTTGGTCAGCGTAGCGACCATATCCGCGATCCGCGTCCGCGGCCACGGCCACTGGCCGAGCTTCGAGGCCAGGCTCTTGTCGTCGATATCGACAATGGTCACCGGTCGCGCCTTCTTCACGCGAGGATCGATGCGCTGGAAGGTATCGAAGGTTCGCACGCGAAGCTCCTCGACCGGAGCGGGATCGGCGATGCGCAGCGCGGCGAATCCGATCAGGAGCAAGAGGCACACCAGCCGCGCATAGCCGAACCTGCGCTTGAACCACCGTCGTAATATCCGCAGCCGTTTCATGTGTTTTCCGGATGTCTCGCTCAATCGAATGGGTGGCGACAGCTCTCAAGATAGCGCATCGATCGATAGTCCGTCCTTTACCCCGCCAATGTCCTGTCCTTGCAAGAAATCTCCCGCCTCCTTGCGCAACAGGATCAGCCCATCGCATCACCATCTATCATGGCTGGTCGGCCAGGAAACGCCAATGCAGATTATCGACCGCCGGGACCCGACGGAAGGCCGCGATACATCCCGTGCCGCTCGATGAGGGGGGAGAGGTGAGTCCTGGAGGCGCGACCGTGGACCGGGGCGTGCCCGGACCAGATGTGATATCGCCAGAGCCTTCCGTTTCAAACGGTATGGAAATCGGTGAGGCTCAATTGGGCCTTGAGGACTCCCGACAGTGTAATCGTATCGTGCGCGTCAGGGGTGATCACGGTATTTCCATGTCCGTCGTCCTGCGTCACATCCAAAATGGCCTGCGGCTTTGCAAACGCCCAGGCGCCAAGCTGAAGTACATCATGTGCCGGATCGAAATGGGCCACGGTATCGTGTCCGATGCCCGCGAAGTTGAACACGAAGGTGTCGTTTCCGGCGGTGCCGGTCAGCGCCTGGTCGATTCCCGTCGCGGCCACCGTTGTGGGAGGCGGCGCCGGCGCCTGACCCGGGTTGGCGGCGCCGAGCAACGCCTCACCCTGGCTATCGCCGGTCGCAATGCTGGAATCATCGGGTGGATCGTGAATCAGAATGCCGCCGTGACCGTCGCTGACGCCCTGGCTCCAGTTGCCAGAATTTTGGCCCACCTTCAGGATGACGTCAGTGTGGCCGGCCTCGTGGATGGTAACCGTGCCGTGCGACGAATCCCCGGAATAGCTGACCTTGGCGGCAGCGTCGAAGCCCGCGACGTCAATCACATCGTCAATGCCCATGCTGCCGCCGTCGTGGGAGATGGTGCCGGTAAATTGCGTGGGATCTTTCAGGATCAGTTCGCCGGGACCGGCGAACACCACGTTGTGCCCATCCGCATGATCAAGCTGGAGGGTCGCTCCCGCATCGATCTTGAACTTTCCTGTGCCGGAGACCGTGCTTGCGATTTCCAGCGTGCCACCGGCGGCTTCGATCGTTCCGTTGTCAGTGAGGCTTCCCGTCATCGTCGCATGGGTGGCGATGTCTTTCAGCGTTGCATTTGAATCGATGTGAACCGAGCCTGCCCTGTCAGTCAGGTCGCCGCCGAGCGTCAGCGAATGACCGTCGACGATTTCGACGGTAGCTCCGTTGTCGTTCACGATCAGCGAGTGTGCAACGGCATCCTGGCTGACCTTGACCGTATATTCGCCGCTGACGCCGACCACCGCATCATCGCCGGCAGCAGGAGCGCCGGAAGAGGTCCAGTCATCTGCGGTTTGCCAATCGTGGCTGCCGCCATTCCAGACCTTGGCGGCCGCGACAGTGCCGACCGAATAGGTCACACTCTCGTGCTCCCCCGGGTCCACGTAGTTAACGACGACCTGCAACACCTTGCCATCGTCGGCTTGAACCGGCGTATAGCTGCTCGCATGGCCGACGGTGGTCCAGTGCAGGCCGCCGTCATTGGAAACCTGCCAAGCGTAGCTGAGACCCGTCGACACGGTAGTGCCGCCGTCCTTCACCCCGGTGACATGGATCGTCACACCCTGTTCCGCGGTCGTGCTGTCGAGCGTCGCGGTCAGATCGGTCGGCACGCCGAGACTGTAGGTGCTGCTCTCGCTGCCGCCCGCGTCCTTGTAGGTCACGACCAGCCGCATCGCCTTGCCTTCGTCGGATTCACCCGGCGTATAACTGCTGGCACGGCCGACAGTGGTCCAATGCTCGCCACCATCGCTGGAATCCTGCCAGGCGTAGCTGAGGCCCGTTGACACCGGAGTGCCGCCGTCGGTGACGCCGGTGACGTGGATCGTCACGCCCTCCTTCGCAATCATGCTGTCGAGCGTCGCGACCAGGTCGCCCGAGGTACTCTCCTGAACCGTGCCAGCCGACGTCGAGCCGGTCTCGGCATTGCCGTGCGTGTCGGTGAACGATACCGCCACGCTGATCGGCTTGCCCTCGTCGGCCTCAGTCGGCGTATAGGTTGCGCCCTTCGCATCGATGCCGGTGTGCACCGTCTGGCCGTTGACCGTCCAGGTGTAGATGACGCCGCTCAACGGTGCGTCCGATTCGTTGATCGAGGCGGTGATCTGCTGACCCTGGACCGCGTTGTTATGTCCATCCAGGCCGACCAGCACAATCGTCGCATTCTCGGTCGGGCTCTCCGCCACCGTCCCGGCCGATGTCGAACCGGTCTCGGCGTTGCCATGGGTGTCGGTGAACGACACCGCCACGCTGATCGCCTGGCCCTCGTCTGCCTCGGTCGGCGTATAGCTTGCACCGTTCGCGTCGGTGCCGGTGTGCACGGTTTGGCCGTTGACGGTCCAGGTGTAGATGATGCCGCTCGCCGGCGCGTCCGGCTCGTTGACCGACGCGGTGAGCTGTTGGCCCTCGACCGCATTGCCTGCTTCGTTCAGGCCGCTCAGCACAATCGTCGCGTTCTCGGTCGGACTCTCCGCGACCTTGCCGGCCGACGCCGAACTGCTCTCGACCTGACCGAGCGCGTCGGTGAAGGAAATATTGACCGTGAGGGCGTGGCCCTCATCGCTCTCGGTCGGCACGTAAACGGCGTTGGTGGCGTTGGCAATGGGTTGCCCATCCAGCAGCCACTGGTAGGCGGCAGTGGTCACGGACTGACCGCCGTCCGTGATCAAGGCCGTAACCGCGACGCCTTCGATCGCGTTGCCGTGCGCGTCGAGCCCCGCAATCGCCCCGGGGACTTCGGTTACGCTGGTGCCGCCGTGGCCGTCGCTCGTAGCGACAAAGCTCGAACCGAGGTAATTACCGGTCAACTTGATGTGCGCGATGTCACTGCCGTCGGCATTGTTGACAATCGTCAGCATGCCGCCGGTGCTATCGCCCGAATAGGTGATGGTCGTATTTTTGCCGGAGGTAATATCGCCCAGATCGAGCGTGTTATCGTCGAGGCCGGACACTGTTCCGGTAAATGACTCCGAATGATCAAGCTGCAGCGTTCCGGTAGACCCGGTCAGGAAAGCGACATTCGCCGACGAGTGCGCGCCGCCCAATTCGAGCAGCGAAGCGCCGCCGATCTCGGCCTTGCCCGAGAGCTCCGTGTTGACGATGAGGTCTCCGCCGTTCGCTTCGAACAGGCCGGAATTGTTCACCGTGCTGGCCGCATCGATCGTGAGCGTGCCGCCGGTTACTTCCAGCGTGCCGGAATTGTTGACCGTGGCCGCGCTGATCGTATTGACGCCACCCGTCGCATCGATGATGCCATCGGAGACCGTCGCGACGACACCGCCGGTAATGGTCGCGTGCTGCAACTCGATAAGGCTGCCGTGGACGGCTTCCAGTGTTCCTGTGTTGGTCACGGTTTCGCCCGCAAGAACGAGTTTGCCGCCGTCTGCCTCGATGACACCCGAATTGACGATGTTCACGGATGAGGCGGGATCGATGGTCAGGACGCCGCTGGTCGCTTCGATGGTGCCGGCGTTCTGGATGCTGACGTCGGTGATGGCAGAAGCGCCCGTTGAATCGATGATTCCGTCATTGACCAATGTTCCGCCGGTGATCGTCGCGCCGTTCAGCGTGACGCTCTGGCCGTGGTCGGTTCGAACGATGCTGGCGATATGGGTGTCGGTGGCATCGGTGCCGGTGATGGTGGTGCCGCTGACCGTGACATCGTCGAGCGTCAACGTCGCGCCGCTTTCGACCGTCAAGCTGCCGTTCTGCAGCAGGGCGCCGCCGTTGATCGTGCTATCGCCCGCGACGTCGATGGTGCCGTTGTCGGTGATGGTACCGCCGATGATCTTCGTGCCGCCTGTCAGGTCAAGCACTGCCCCGGTATCGACCTGAACGACGCCGGAATTGCCGACGGTCACACCATCGAGCGTCGCACCCGGGCCTGTCGGACCTGTCTTGACTTCAAACAGACCGAGCGAACCGATCGTCAGGTTCCCGCCGGTGATCGTCGTGCCGTCATCGACGATCAATTTGCCGTCAAAGGATACTGTGTCGATTTGAATGGTGCCGGCGCCGTTATTGACATGCACGCCATCGAGCGTCGCACCCGCGGCGGATTCAATTTGCACGAGGCCGCTATTGGTGAGTATTCCGCCCGCGATGTTGGTATCGCAATCAAGCGTCAGCGTGCCGGTGACTTTGAACACGCCGCCGGTGTTGGCAACGGTCTCGCCATCCAGCGCATTGCCGGTGCCGCTGACATTGATCTGACCGGAATTGCCGAGCACGCCGTTCTTCAATACGGCGTTGCCGGTAAGATCGATGCTGCCGTTCGCCTTGTCGGTGACGTTGCCGCCGTCGATGCTGGCAGAATCCAGCGTCAGCGTGGCTGCGCCGTCGACCGTGACGTTGCCGCCGGTGTTGGCGATCGCGGTGCCCAGATCGAGCAGCAGCGCGCCGCCGGCCAGAACTTCAAGGATATGGTTGGACTTGACGTTCTCGTTATGCAGCGCATTGCCGGCGCCGCTGACATTGATCTGACCGGAATTGCCGAGCACGCCGTTCTTCAGCACGGCACTGCCGGCGAGGTCGATCTCGCCGTTATTGGTGACGCTCCCGCCATCGATGGCGGCCGCGCCAAGCGTCAACTTCGCATTCGTCTCAACGGTCACCTTGCCGGAATTGGCGATATCGACCTGAACATTGAGCGTGCCGCCGGTTACGTCGATCGTTCCTTTGATCGTGTTCGAGATCGTGCTGTGGTCCTTGAAATCGCCGCCGTTGGCGAGCGCAATGAGGCCGGAATTTTGCAGCACGCCGGTATTCAACACTTCCATCAGGTCGCCGACGCTGATGGTTCCCGAATTATCGACAATCGAGTCGGCGGCAAGACTAAGCACGCCACTGATGGTCAACGTGCTCTTGTTGATCAACTCCGGGGCCGACGACCCGAAATCATTCATGGTCACGGATTTGGCGAATGCCGGCGCTTTGATGGTGACCGGAAAAGACGGCGTCAGCCCATGCAACTGATCGGTGATGATGATGACATCATCGTTCAGCGTTGGAACGGTCCCGGTTTCCCAGTTCGCCGCATCGCTCCACAGCCCTCCCGGCGGCGAGCCGGGGGCCGTCGTGGCGACCCAGACCACGGCGGGCGCTGCGGTGCCGGTAATCGTGACAATGATGTTCTGACTGGCAGTTGCGCCCTGCGAATCCGTTACCGTCACCGCATAGGTGAGCGTCAATGTCTCGCCCTTGGGTATGAAATCGGCGAGAAAAACCGGCAGGTCGGCAAGCTTCCAGTTGATGGTTCCGCTGCCTGACCCGGTACTGTCGGCGGCGATCGACGCGCTGAGCGCCGCTTCGAAGGCTGCGAGAGGCCCCGGAGGTATGACAACTCCAGGGAGCACCGCGCTGGTCAGCTTGGCGGAAACCGTGTGGGTATCGGTCAGATCGACATCGGTAAATGCCAGCGTTCCCGAAGTCGGCGCGGTGGCCGGCAGATCGCCGCCGGGTGTGGTTGTGCCACCCGAAAACGGCACGGTTTGGGGCCCGGTGGTAATGACCGGAACGTCGTTGCTGCCCCTGGTGATCGTGATCGTAAATTTTTGGAGAGCGAACTCGTCGTTTGGTCCGAAATTGTTGTCGACCCGCGCTTCATAGGTCAGCGTCAGCGTTTCGCCGACGGCGAGAAAGTCGAAGGCGCTGTCGACGACAGTGTAGTTCCAGGTCACCGAACCGTTGTTATTGTTGGCGGGGTCGGGGGTGAGGAGGAGCTTGGCTTCCACCTTCGCGATGTCGGCAAGCTGCAGCGCGTTCAGCGTCGCCGTGACGTCCTGGTGCTGGGCGTTCTGATAGGTGAACGAATCGAACTTCGTCGTCACCGTCGGGGTATCGCCGGCATTGAGGTCGACAAAATTGATCGTGCCGGTCACCGTGTCGATCGCCGAGCTGTGCGTAACGCCGATGCGCTCGATAAGGGCACCGTCCACGGCAACGACGAGCGGTGGCCCGGGAATGTGTGCGTGCGGGTCTGCCGGGCCGCCTGGACCTGACGACAGCGCAGTGCCGGTCGTGTTCACGTTCACGATGATGGGGACGGCGGTCGCTCCATCCGCCAGCTTGATCGGTGTGAACGCCTGGGGCAGCAGCGTATCGGTAAAATGATCGAAGGACTTGGTGTTGGGGTTGGTATTGTCGGTGAATTTCAGCGAGAACACATCGGTGATGAGCTTTTGCACATCGGCCGACAGCGGCGCCGAATAGGAAGTCAGGATTCCCTGACTGAGCGACTTCACTACGCCGGCCTGATCGACCGTCGCGATCGGAGCAAGCGTAACCTTGTCGAACAGAACGTAGTTGCCCGTGTGGCCATCCGGTTCGACCAGAACCTGGAATTTGGCACTTGGGGCGCCGCTCTGAGGCACGTCGAAATCGATCTCGACCAGCACGGCGGTGCCGCGGATGCCCATGGTCGCGACCGGCGTGTCGACCTTCATGTCGCCGTGTTTTGCGGTCTCGCCGGCGACAAACGAGATGGTCCCCGCCACCAGGCTGATCAGCGATGAATTGCTCGACCCGTTCGGGTCGTAGACCATTTCGTTGAGCACCATTTTCGCATTCGACGAGAGGCCGAACACGGTGCCGTCGATGAAGGTGATGCCAAGCGTCGAGTTGGATCCGGCCTGCACCACGTCGCCTTTTTGGACGTCGTCGCCGTTGTTCAGGATGATCGAAACGCCGTTGCGTATCGCCGTCGCGGCGCCCGCAAGCTTGCTGACATGGCCGATAACCTTGGCGACGCTGGCGCTGCCGTCGGCCTGGGCGAATTGTTGATGGCCGGTCAGCGCGTTGACGATGTCGCCGGTAAGGTGGGCGCCATCGGGCGACGACAGCGCAGCGCGCTTCTCGCCCTTGAAATAATCCGGCAGGACCAGTTCGTGGTCCTGGTTGGACAGGACTAGGTCGAGGCCGGATCGCTTGAAATCTGCGTTGAACAAGAGCTGCGCGTCGGGGACGATGATGGCGCCCGCGGGAGCGTGCAGGGCATGTGCCGACACGGAATCGACGTGAAGATGCCCATGAGAATGCGCACCTGTGCCATCAATCGGCAGCTTGGCATCGAATTTGCCGCTGTAGTTCAAACGCCCCACCCCAAAACAGGGTTAATATTTATATAATATTCAAAGTTCTAAGCTTGCATACCATCGGCAAGTGCATTGCGAAACCATCTCTTGCTTGTACAAATCTTAGGCAAGCTTATGCGGCAGGCCGGCCGCGAGAAATTCCGTGTTTCCCGATCGTCAAAATCGAAGTATTACCTATCTATATTGCAAGAATAGAGACGCCAAGATGACGAATTTCCCGGCGATCTGATGTAAAAATAAGTATAGAATCGTCCGCTTATACGTATAACAACTTTTCGCTGCATTTCCCCGCAAGATAGTGCGTCAGTTTTTGGGCAGAAAATGTGGACTAGATAACAAAGCGGGCGATTGCGGCAAATTAGCCATACCTCTTAGAAATCGCTTCAAATACAACCGTCATGGGCCTTTCTCGCCTTCGCGAGGGCCTTTCGCCCCCAAAACAAGCAATCTCGTAAAATCTTCCGCAAAACCGCGGCACGGTTTTCAACCTGTTTTGTGCTTTCCGGCCCGGCCTGGCCCGCCTTTAAGCAGAATAAAAGCCCCGCCGCCCATCATCGCCCGCGAAATGATCCGGTCACGAGCGGGCTAATCAGCCTCGCCCACGCCCGGACACGGGGCGTCAGATGGGAATGTTCGGTCACTCGCACGCGTGGCGTGCCGCAGTGCTCGCGTGGGGTTTGGCGTGGCTCGGGCCGGCAGCGGTCGTTACCGCCGCCACGCTGGATCAGTCGGAGCGAGCGGGTTTGGCCGAGAAATCCGCCGAACCGTTCGGGCTTTTCGCGTCACCGCTGTCCGAGGGCGGCTTGCGGGAAAAATGGCTGGACGTCGAGCGCCAGCTCGACGACGAACGGGTGCAGCTGGCGCTTTGCGACGGAGACCGCGAACGTTGCGTGTCTCCGGCGGCTCTTCGATTTCTCGCCATCGTGGACAATGCGAAAGCCCTTGAGGGACGTGCCCGCCTCGGCGAGATCAATCGCGCGATCAATCTTGCGATCCGGCCGATGAGCGATCTTGCCCAGTATGGTGCGATCGACGTCTGGAGCGCGCCGCTTGCGACGTTCGCGCACGGCGCCGGCGATTGCGAAGACTACGCGATCGCAAAGTTCGTCGCCTTGCGCCACGCCGGCATCGCGGCGGACGATCTGCGGATCATCGTCATGCGCGATACCATCCGAGGCGAGGATCACGCCGTTGCCGCCGCAAAGCTGGATGGGCATTGGCTGATGCTGGACAACCGCCGCATGGCGATGGTCGAGGACGCCAACGTCAGGAACTACCGGCCGACTTTTGTCATCGATCAAGCCGGTGTCAAACGCTACCAGGAGACGCCGATGCCGGTTCTCGAAAATCGCGATCTCGTTTCAGAGGCGGCGAGCCATTCCGGGTTCGAAACGTCGCCAATGTAGCGCCGCTGCGGCGAAAGGCGGAACGCGCTTCGCTAATCGATCTTGACGCCTTTCTGCTCCCAGCGACCGGGATTGAGCACCGCGCCCGACACTTTTCCTGTCGGGTCCGTGGTGAAGGCAATGCGGGTGGCGAAGCGGCCGTCGACGTAAAATTCCGTATCGGACAGCGGAATGATCGGTGCCGGCTTGCCCCCTTCGAAGTCGAACACCCGCCGCCCGCCGCTGGCTTCAACGGAGAGCCGTCCACCTTCGACCTTGACCCGCAGCAAGGCTCGCAGCGCGAGTTTTTCGCGGACAACCGTAATGTCGGTCGGCTGGTCCTGTCCGTTGCGGACGACGGTCAGGACCGCTTTGCTGCCGGGCGGCCCGCGCATTTTATCGACCACGCCGTTGAGGGATGAGCCTGTGAGTGGTGCGCCATTGAGGTGGGTAACGACGTCACCGGCCAGTGCGCCGGCGCGGGCCGCCGGCAACCCTTCGATCGGCGCGATCTTGACCTGGCCATTCTCGATGCGGACATCGAGGCCGAGTCCGCCGAAACCGCCGGCCGGCATCGCGCCGAATTCATACGTCCCCGTATAGGCCGCGAGCGTGTCGGCGCTCTCGGTCGCAGGTTTTTCCGAAGGCCGCATGGATACCGCGTTGTCGGGTACGCTCGCCAGCACTGCATCCCACATGATCTCACCCGCGATGGTCGCCAGGTTGAGCGCGCTGAGTTCGCCGTTCTCGACTTCCTGGGTCGAGGCCGCATACAGCGTGTCGCCGTCGTTCGCCGTCGAAAATGGCTGAATCGCCCGCGCCATCGAGGTATGGACCTGGATGGCGAGGCGCTGGAGCGACGCGGGATCGAGCTTCTGATTGGTCACGATCAGGCTGATCGTAGTGTTCTTCGTGCCTCCCGCATCCGGCGCGAGGTCCGCCGCCTTCCAGTCGGGCTCAAGGCTTTGCGGCAAATTCCGCAGCAACTCAGATGTGGTCGCGAGGTTGCCCCAGGATTTTGCCTTGTTGCAGGCGACCAGCCGGCCGTTGCGATCGGTCACGGCACCGGCGGCATTCACCACCGTGAAGGCGGCGATCTTGGTGGCGCCGATCTGGCGGAACGCGCCGCCCTGTCCGGAATGCGCGTTGCAGCCGAAATAGCTGCCCTGCATGGCCATCCGTCCGGCGCCCTGCGCGCCTAGCGGAAACACGCCGGGCCGCAAGGCATGAAGGGCCGCCTGCGCCAGTCGCTTGTCCGGATAGATCTCGTTGAAGCGGCGACCGCCGAAATCGTAGATGATGGCGCCGGGCACTGCGGCAACCTCCAGGAAGTCGCCGGAGCGGATGCCGTCGTCCTTGAGCCCGGTCGCGACCGCCGTGATGGTTTCCTCACCATAGGCCGAGCCGCCTGAAAATACGACGGCATCGGTGAACGGGCGGCCGTAGCCGAGCCTCAGCATGTCGGTATTCACCGTGCCTGGCGCGCCGCCGCGGACGTCGACCGCCACCGACGCGCGCTTCGGGAAGCGGATTATCGTGACGCCGGTCGGTCCCTCCTCGTAAGAGCCGATACCGATCTCGACTGCGGGCCAATCGAACGTCAAAACCGGGCCATTGATCCCGGTATTGGGGACAAGGTTGGTCTGGTCGGCCGCGGCCGCAACGCCATCGAAAAATCCGGCAGCAAGAATCCCGGCGGCGGCGATCCTCGCCGCAATCAATGAGGCGTACATGGGCATGCGTCCTTGTCCTCTCGTCACACGCACGAGCGCAGACAGTATAGCAAATGCGAATCAGCCTGCGAACCGCCATTCCTTCAAGCCTCGCAGCCTGACCTCGTCCACCAACTAACGGATCCCGGTTCAGATCAGGTCGCGGCAAGCCGCTGCAATCTGACGACCCCTCACCATTTTCATTTCGCATCGGCGTTTTCCGAGGCTACCATGGCCGACAACATTTTGTGTGATTTTGTCGGGCGGGAATTGGCATGCGGGCAATTGTACTGGTCATCGTTGCGATCCAGATCGGGTCAGCGCACCTCGCGCGCGCGGACGACTCGCCCGCTTCCGATCGATCGATCAGGGAGACGCTGCCGCTGTTTGAAAAAAATCATTGTGCAGCATTCGTCCACCCGGCAGAGCAATTATTTTGTGGCGATCCCGAACTCAACGACGCGGCCGCGAGGCTGAACAGCGCGATCCAGGACAGGCTGGATCGGCTTCCCAATCGCAGCCTCGCGATCGAGGAGAACGCGGAATGGATCGCGGATCGCAATTCGAGCTGCGGTATTTTTGCCGCGCAAAACATGTCGAGCCAGGACGTCAAAGCCATCAAGGCGTGCCTGCTGAAGGAAACCGAAGAGAGAATCGCCATCTTGAGCGATCCGAATTTCGATTGCCTGGCGACCAATACCGCCGCCGGGATGCTGATGTGCAGCGATCCGTCCCTGGCCACGGCAAAGGCCGAACTCAACAGCCACGTTCTCGGGCTGATAGCCAAGTTGAAAGGCGACGAGGCAAGAGCGGCGTTCAGTGAATACGAACGTTGGGGCAGAGAGCGCGACCGAAGCTGCAATCTGACGGACAAGGAAAACGTGCCGCTGGAGGAATTGTCGCCGTCCGAGAATTGCCTTGCGGAATATTTGAGCCGGAAAACAGCGGAGATCGTCGCTGCCAAAGGCGACCCCAAGCGGGTTTTTGGACAGCATCCGTTCTCGCCGGTGCCCGATGCCGACGCGGTTGATTTATGCGTCGCACAGATCCATTCGGCCAACGCCTGCGAGGACTTCCTTTCGGTCAGTCGTGTCTTCCAGATCGACACCGAAGTATCGGCGCAGGAGGCGCTGGTGACGGCCGAGGTTGAAATGATCGTGCTGTCCCCGTTTTCGGTCTGCAGTCCGATCGCGTCAGGCTGCACCGGGCGGTGCTGGGACCTCAGGTCCGGGAAAGCAAAACCGTTGCAGGAAAGCAGAGATAGTTTTTCGGTGGCGCACAGACTACGGATTGAAAAGACGTTCGCCTTTCAGAAAACCGACAGCGGCAGCTGGCGCTGCCATACATCCGCGCTCGAACCGATCGAGGTCGGGGTTGCGCTGGGCGGCCCTTTGCAGTGAAGCAACGACAGGCGCGGTAACTCGATCCGGCAATCCGTTCGCTTCCGGCAACTTCAGACAGTTCAGTTCTTCAGATGTTGCGCCGCACCGGAATGCGTGTCGCGTTTCGTTGGGCGGAAAAATGACGGCGCAAATTTTTTCGTGCCGTATCGTTGTGCAGTCGACGCCATGGCGTCGCGTTAGGTTCGCGTCTTGCTTGTTTTCGTATTGACGCTTTCCGGTTTCAGGAAGATTGTCGACACGCAGCGTCAAAAAAATGACGCGCATCCATTGGGAGAAAACGCATGAAGTGCATCGCGCTTGCCGCAAGCCTTGCTTTGCTCGCTCCGTTCGGTGCGAGTGCCCAGACATCAGATCAACTGGTCAAGGGTGCGACCGACACGTCCAACGTGCTCAATTACGGGATGGGCTATAATCTGCAGCGCTTCAGTCCGCTCACGCAGATCAATAAAGACAACGCCAAGAACCTTGTTCCGGTATGGAATTACAGTTTTGCCGATGACCGAAGCGAGGAGTCACAGCCGCTGGTTTACCAGGGCATCATCTACGTCACCACCCACGCCGCCACGATGGCGATCGACGCAAAGACCGGCAAGCAGATCTGGAAGACCAAGGTTGAGTATCCCGCCGAAACCCCGCGCATCGTGTGCTGTGGCATCATCAATCGCGGTGCCGCGATCCACGAGGGCAAAATCTTCCGCACCACGCTCGACGCCAATGTGATCGCGCTCGACGCCAAGACCGGCAAGGAACTCTGGCGCGAGAAAGCAGCCGACATCAAGGAGGGCTATTCGATGACGGTGGCGCCGCTGGTCGCCGACGGCGTCGTCCTGACCGGCATTTCCGGGGCGGAGTTCGGCACCCGCGGTTTCATCGACGGCTGGGATACGGCGACAGGCAAGCATCTGTGGCGCACCCACACGATCCCCACTCCCGATGAGCCAGGCGGCGACACCTGGAAGGGAGACACCTGGAAACTCGGAGGCGGATCGACATGGATCACCGGCTCTTATGACCCGGAACTGAACACGGTCTATTGGGGCATCGGCAACCCCGGGCCGTTCAACTCGGCGGTGCGCCCCGGCGACAACCTTTACACTTGCGCAGTCCTCGCCCTCGAACCGAAGACCGGCAAGATCAAATGGCACTATCAATTCTCGCCGAACAACCCGTTCGACTATGATTCGGTCGCCGAGATGGTGCTTGCCGACCTCAATGTCGAGGGCAAGCCGACCAAGGTGCTGATGGACGCCAATCGTAACGGCTTCTTCTACGTGCTCGACCGGACCAACGGCAAACTGCTCGCGGCCAATCCCTATGTGAAGGTCAACTGGGCTACCGGCATCGACATGAAGACCGGCCGCCCGATCGAAACCGACGTCTCCAAGGATGCCCGCGAAGGCAAGAAGGTCGTCGTGTATCCTTCGATCCTCGGCGGCAAGAACTGGGAGCCGATGTCGTTCAATCCGCAGACCGGCCTCGCCTATGCCAATACGCTGGCGTTCGGCGGCCACTACAAGACCGAGCCGGCGACCTACAAGGCCGGCGAATGGTATCTCGGCATGGACCTGACCGACTTGTGGGACTGGCCGGCTGACAACGGGCCGCGCGGTCATCTCAAGGCGATCGATCCCTTGACCGGAAAGACCAAGTGGGAAGCGCCGAGCGCCATCCCGCGCTTCTCGGGCGTGCTGTCGACCGCCGGCGGCGTCGTGTTCTCCGGCCAGTTGACCGGCGAGTTCGAAGCGTTCGACGCCAACGACGGCAAGAAGCTGTGGCAGTTCCAGACCGGCTCGGGCATCGAGGGGCAACCGGTCACGTGGCAGCAGGACGGTGTCCAGTATGTCGCCGTGACCAGCGGCTACGGCGGCGTCTACTCGCTGTTTTCCGGCGATGAGCGACTGGCCAATGTGCCGGCCGGCGGATCATTGTGGGTGTTCGCGGTAAAAGCCCAATAACGGTTCGCGAATGATCAAGGCATCTCTTGTCGCGGCGGCGTATCTCTCCGCCGCCGCGATGACCGCAAGCGCGCAGACGGCGGCGCCTGCCGCCATGCCGCGGGAAAACCTCAGCGTCGATCAGGCGCAGATCGACCAGGGCAAGGTAACCTTTGCGCAGAAATGCTCGCACTGCCACGGCTTCAACATGGTCAACGCCGGCACCATCGCGCCGGACCTGCGCAGGTTTCCCGACGACAGAGAGCGCTTCTTCACCACGGTGAAGCTGGGCAGGAACGGCAAGATGCCGCCCTGGGGCGACCTCTTGAGCGACGACCAGATCGCGTGTCTTTGGACCTACGTCTCGAGCCGGAGAAATCCATGAGACGCTTGCTGGCGGCAACCGGTGCGACTTTTCTGCTGATGGCGGTCTCGGCCGTGCCGGCAATCGCCGCTGGCGATGTTTTAAGCGTCTGTCTCGACGAGGATCTGCCGCCGCTGTCCGCGCATCATCGCGGCATGCCCGATAGCGGCTTCGACGTCGCGCTGGCCGGGGCCGTCGCAGGACGGCTCGGCCGGCCACTCAGGATCCAATGGTTCGAAGGCAAGCTCGATGAGGATTCGAGCCCGGCGCTGGAAGCCAATGCCCTGTTGTCGGACGGCCGCTGCTCGCTGGTCGGCAGCTATGCCTTGACCAGGGATTCCCTTGTCGTGCCGGGCGTCAAGACAGCGAAGCTGCCTGGTTTCGAGGGCGGCACCGGCGCCGACCGCAGGCGCCGTGTGCCGCTCGGCGTGCTCGCGCCAAGCCAGCCCTATATCCATTCGCCGCTGACCATCGCCCTTGGCTCCAAGGAGATCGAAAAGCGGATCGAAAAGGCGCGCGGCCAAAACATTGCCGGCGTCGGCGATCTCGCCGGGCTCCGCATCGGCATCGAGAGCGGCACCCTTGCCGACGCCATCCTGATGACGTTCGACCACGGGCGGCTGATCGACGACATCACCCATCTGGTCCCCGGCCGGGATGATCTTCTGGGCGCGCTCGATCGCGGCGACTTCGACGCCACGCTGCTCGACTTGCGCCGGTTCGACGCCTACCGCGCCGCCCATCCCGACACCAGGCTCGCGGCTTCCGGATATTATTATCCTGTTGGCGCCAATCGCGGCTATGTCGGCCTCGCCAGCGATCCGGACCTGCTCGTCGCCGTCAACAAGGCGCTATCGGACTTGCAGGCCGCGGGAACCATCGCCGAGTTCGGTCAGGCCGCGGGCCTCACCTATCTGCCGCCGCGCGAGCCGGCGATTCTCGGCGACGAGATGCAGCAAGTGCTTCGCAATCGATAAAACGTCGCGAAGCCGTCATTCCGGGGCGATACGAAGTATCGAACCCGGAATCCAAGGATTCCCCGATGTGCAATTGCACATCTGAGGTCTGGTGCTGACGCACCATCCCGGAATGACGG
>Ga0209839_10000646_pt1 | contig 17761 bp, 17 predicted proteins | sample OrgsoiDNA2013050_FD_185800 | JGI IMG/M metagenome (GOLD analysis project Ga0209839, IMG submission 185800) | Permafrost soil microbial communities from the Arctic, to analyse light accelerated degradation of dissolved organic matter (DOM) -... | ecosystem: Environmental > Terrestrial > Soil >... | reverse complement strand
CCGCTTGATCTCGTAATACATGTTTTGCGGATCGCCTATAATTTGATAAGGAGACCTTAGAAAGATGTGGGTAAAAGACAGCCTCGCGGTCGCCCTGCAATGTGTCGCCCTGAAGTATATAGGAGTGAGGGGTATACTGAAACTGCGTGCAGGATCACGAAGTAGTTCCCCAGGGATGAGTTCATAGACAACCTTACAGTGATGGAGGGGAATGAATGAACCATACAACCAGAAATTTGCCAACGCTTCAGCAGATCAGGCGTGAGCACAACATCACGTCGCGAGCCATCGCTGAGGAGGCGGGCATCGATTTCCGTACAGAATATCTATTGGAGATAGGCGCAGCCGTCACCCGCGACGACGCCCTCAAGATCCTCTCCGCCCTCTCGACCCTCACGGGCCAGCGATACGCGGTAGATACCGTTGGCGGCCTGTGCATTGTAGGATCACCTGTGGTCAAAAAGCAGCACCAGGGGGCACGAAGCGAACAAAAAAGCTGAACGCATATGGGCTGGTGCGGACGGGCATGGGGGAGGACGGGCTTATCAATCGCGCCCCTATCACAGAGGCAAGATAGTGCATGATGGGTATGATGGTGTATTGTATGCGGTGATGGGATATGATGGGGGCATCATAATCCGTTGCCCCCCATACACCCGTTGCCCCCCATACACCCGTTGCCCCCCATGTGATAGGGGCGCGATTGATAAGCCCGTTGCCTCCATGCCCGTTGTCACGACGCAGCCGTGCGCGCCACCCCAGGCGGTATCGTCGTCTTCCTTTTCGCTTCATTGCCGCGTACGAGCGCCGTGAAGATGCCGATGGCGGCAAAGGCGGCGCAGATGAGCAATGCCGCGTGGAAGCCACTGACGAACGTCTGCTGCAGCTCGTTTACCCTGCTTGCCGATAGATGCTGTCCCTGGGTGGCGAGCAGGGTACCGGCAGCCGCCGCGCCAAAGCTGGTAAAGATGGTACCACCGATGGCGACGCTCAGGCTCTGCCCGATGACGCGCCCGGTCGCGAGCACGCCCGACGCGATCCCCTGTTCGGAGGGCCGCGCGGCCCCCATGAGCGCGCGCGTGTTGGGTGCCTGGAAGAGTCCCTGGCCGATGCCGGTGAGGACGAGACGCCACAGGATGTCCGGAATGGTACTGTGCGCGTCAATCTGGCTGAGGAAGAAGAGTCCCAGGCAGGAGATGGCGAGTCCGAGAGGAGAGAGCCAGCTCGATCCGATGCGGTCCGCCAGGGTGCCGCTGAGGGGAGCCATGATCGCGAGCGTCACCGGCAGCGGCGTGAGCAGGAGACCGGCCTGCACAACCGAGAAGCCGCGCAGCTCCTCGAAGTAGAATGGCAGCAGGAAGCCAGGCGCGAACAGGGCCAGCATGGCCAGCATAAAGCTAATGTTGGCCGAGGCGAAGACGCGGTTCTTCAACAGCTTGATACTTAAAATCGGGTCCGGCACCTTGCGCTCGACGAGGACGGCGCAGATCAGCGCGACGACGCCAATCACAATCGCGCCAATCACAGCGGGCGAACTCCAGCCCCACTCCTGGCCGAAGGAGAGTCCCAGCGTGAAGGAGGCGAGTCCAAGCGCGAAGAGCGCCGCGCCCGGCAGGTCGAAGTGTCCCCGCCCCTTGTGCATGCGCTCGGTGAGGATGCGCATGCTCGCAACCAGGACGACAATCCCCACCGGCACATTGACGTAAAATATCCAGCGCCACGTAAAATACTGGGTGATGACGCCGCCAATGGTCGGACCCAGGCTGATGCCGAGCGCGACCACCACAGAGTTCAAGCCGAGCGCGCGCCCGCGTTCACGCGCCGGGAAGACGCTCGTAACCATCGCGATATTGACGGAAAAGATAAGCGCGCCACCCAGTCCCTGAAAGATGCGGGCGAGAATAAGTATGGGAAGCGAGGGGGCCGCGCCGCTGAAGACGGAGCCGAGGACGAAGATGACCAGTCCCGCTAAATAGATCGGCTTGCGCCCGATCATATCGGCCAGGCGTCCAAAGGTGAGCAGGACGGCGGCGATGACGAGCAGGTAGCCGATGATGATCCATTCGATCGCGCCGCTCACGCCCACGCCAAAGGTGCGCGCAATGGCGGGCAGACCGATATTGACAATCGAGGAGTCGAGGGTGGTCATGAAGCCGCCTGACGCTGCCAGGATGAGTACCGCCCATTTGTTGGCGTGCTCCCTGCCATCGCCATCCGGCGGGTGCAGGTGAAAAATGCCCGGAATGTGTGAGATGATGTGCGCGACATCGCGCAGGTGATGGTGATGCCCGTCCTCGTGTGCCGTTGAGGTTGTCGGCCCTTCGTTGATGCGCTCTTTCTGGTTCATACCTTGCACCTCTCATCAGTAGGGATGGGGCTTGCCTCCATCCGGCTCGACAAGCGCGACCAGGCCGGATGGAGGCAAGCCCCATCCCTACTAAATAGTTAGCCCAGGGTAAATTTCTTGAAGCACTCCGCGTACTGCATATCGTGGCCCTGGGCCGTCTCGGTTGCCCGCGCGCGCACGCGATCGAGCGCCTGCGGCGAACGGAGCTGACTGCTGTGCTGTAGCAGCGCCTCGATCTTCTTCTCCATCGTCGGCGTAATGTCGATCCAGGTATCGGGCGACTCGGTCCCCATCACATACACCTCGCGCACATTATGCGGCTCCAGCCCTTCGGCGAGCAGTTCGGGAAAGGTCAGACGATCGCGCGCGGTTGGGTAGACCGCCGCGAGCGCCGCGTCGCCCACCGCCAGATGATCGGGATGATTGACCGAGCCGCTCACCGCGAACGAGCGATACGGCGTCATGGTAATCAGGCGCTCCGGTCGGAAGCGGCGGATGGCGCGCGCGATATCTTTGCGCAGGGCCAGCGTGTGCTCCAGGTAGCCATCGGGATAATTCAGGAAGGCAACCTCGCATACGCCCAGCACGTCGGCGGCGCGCCTCTGCTCCTCCTGGCGCGTAGCGATCAGGCGGCCCGGCTCCATTGCGGGATCGGCTGAGCCCTTGCTCCCATCCGTCGCCACCACATAGGCCATCTCGTAGCCCTCCGCTGTCCAGCTCGCGACCGTCCCGCCGCAGCCGAACTCAGCGTCGTCCGGGTGGGCAAACACCACCATAGCTCGCTTGACTGTTTCCTCGCTCATCTGCGCACACGCTCCTTCCCTACTGTATGGATATTAGCTGTCAACGTCCACCTGCTATATGCCACGATTGCACGATTTATCTTTTCTTTTCATTACGATGCGCGAGCGCAAAACGTAGACAATCGAAAAAGGATAGGACTGGTCCTTCATGCTGTAATGCTCTGTCACCATTCATAATACCCCGGTTTCCTGGTTGATAGAATGGATTCAACTGATGTTTGGCAGAACCCAGGCTTGACAAATTAACGATATATCGTTATCATTGTCATATAACGATATATCGTTAATGACAGGAAGGAAAACACACTATTGGAACAACATATTACTATTATTGGTGCTGGCCTCGGTGGCCTCATCCTCGCCAACGTGCTGCATAGGCACGGCATTGACGCCACCATTTACGAGCTTGAAGCATCGCCTACTGCCCGTCATCAGGGGAGCGTCCTGGACATGCACGAAGAGTCAGGTCAGCTTGCCTTAAGCAAGGCTGGACTTTTTGAGGCTTTTCGAAAGATGGTCATCCCAGGTGGCGACGAGTTGCGTATTCTTGACAAGACCGGGACCGTTCGTTTGCAGACCAATGGGAGCGGTACTCGACCGGAGGTTGATCGCGGAGCGCTGCGCGACATCTTGTTGCAATCACTGCCAGCTCACTTGATTCATTGGGGAAGCAAAGTGACCAATGTCGTCACACTGGAAGGTGGAAGACATAAGATAACACTGGCGAGCGGAGAGACGTTCACAACGGCATTGTTGATCGGCGCAGATGGTGCATGGTCAAAAGTCAGGCCGTTGCTTTCAGACGCGCAACCGATCTACTTAGGCATCTCATTTTTTGAAACGCATCTCCTTGACGTAGATACGCGTCATTCTGAGAGCGCTGCCCTGGTTGGGCACGGCTCGATGTTTGTGCTGTCCGACGAAAAGGGTCTGATTACGCACCGAGACGGCGACGGACGGATCACCGTCTATATTGCGCTCAAGACCCCCGAGCATTGGGCGACTGCCAGTGGGATCGACTTTCGTGATGCTGAGGCTGCCAGGATGCGGCTGCTCAACCACTTTCCTGGCTGGAACGACCAGTTACGCGCCCTCATTGCCGAGAGTGATACAGAGCTTATTCCTCGCTCCCTCTACGCGCTGCCAGTTGGTCACCGCTGGGAACGCACCCCAGGGGTAACATTGCTTGGTGATGCCGCTCACCTGATGTCGCCGTTCGCTGGCGAAGGTGCCAATCTCGCCATGCTGGATGGTGCAGAGTTGGCAGAAGCCATTCTTGCTCACCCGGACGACATGGAAACAGCGATCGCATCCTATGAAGAAGCGTCATTTCCTCGCAGCACAGTCGCCGCCGCTGCATCCGCCGACAATCTCATCATCAGCTTCCGCTCCGATGCGCCTCAAGGCATGCTTGAGCTGATGGCTCGTTATATCTACCAGGAAGGGTAGTTTTCAAAAGCGTAGATGCCTGCTCAATTATTTTATGCCGTAATTATTCTCTAGCATAAAATAAATAACCATGTCGAGATGGTTAGGGGTTGGCTGTGAAAAATGACAGGGGAATAGTCAGATTTTCCACACGCGCACGATCTTATCGCCGCCAGCTGAGGCGACGCGGGTGCCATCGGGCGACCAGGCGAGGGCGAAGATCCAGCCCTTGTGTCCGCGCTCGATGTAGAGCGTGCTGCCATCGTCGGCATTCCAGACGCGCACAAGCTTGTCTTTGCCAGCCGAGGCGATGCGCGTCCCATCCGGCGACCAGGCCAGGACGTAGACGCTATCCTGATGTCCGCGATATGTGAGCAGCGTTCGCCCGCTCTCCACGTTCCAGACGCGCACAAATTTGTCCCAGGAGCAAGAGGCGATGCGCGTCCCATCGGGCGACCAGGCGAGCATGTGGATGCCATAGCTATGCTCGTTGTAGCTGCTCAGCAGGCGCATCGTCGCGGGCTCCCAGACCTGGATGGTCGTGTCGTTGCCACCGGAGGCGATGCGCGTTCCATCGGGCGACCACGCCGCCGTCGTGACCCAGCGCGTGTGACCGCGATAGATCTGGTGTTCAGACGACTGCTGTTCGTTGGACCAGATGCGCACGGTTTTGTCGTCGCTCGCCGAGGCGATGCGAGAGCCGTCGGGCGACCAGGAGAGCGCGTTGATCCAGTTGGTGTGCCCGCGATATGTTCGCGTCCACTCACCGGTAAGCTGACGCGGCTCCGTCTCGCGCACGTCGCAGATGCGCACGCGGCCCGAGTCGTCGCCCAGGGCAAGATGCCGACCATTAGGGGACCACGCCAGGACCATAGCCCAGACGTACGCGCCCGGCCCCGGACTATGCGTCCAGAAGGTCTCGCCACTCGCGACATCCCACAGGTGGATCGTCCCATCCGAGGAGCCGGATGCTAGAGTGCGACCATCGGGCGACCAGGCGAGCGAGTGTATCATCCAGCGGTGCCGCTCGTAGGACAGCAGGTGGGGATGCCTGACTGTGAGCAGGGATTGTAGCCTCTGTTGCACCAGCGCGGCGCTGGCTGGTCGCTGGCTTGCATCCAGTTCGACGAGCTGGCTCAGCAGCGAACGCAGCGAGGAGGCATGCGAGGCATCGAGCGCGAAGCGGAAAGGCGTCTGCGCCGGGTCCTGTCCGGTCAAGAGCTGGTGCAACAGCACGCCCAGGCTATAGAGATCGGTCTGCGGCGTCGTCTGCGCGCGACCGTACTGCTCGGGTGCCGCGTAGCCGGGCGAGCCGAAGACGCCGGTATCCTTCGCCTGCCCGGCCTTGAAGTGGCGCGCAATGCCGAAGTCGATGAGCGTGAGGTTGCCATCCCTGGCGCGGATAACGTTGGCGGGTTTGAGGTCTCGGAAGACGATCGGCGGCTCTTGAGCGTGCAGATAGTCGAGCACGTCGCACAGCTGCACGCCGATCGAGAGCACCTCCTGCCACGGCAGGCGTCCATCCGGCATCGTCTCAAGGTACTGTTCCAGCGTCTCGCCCGCGATGAAGTCGCGCACAAGGTAGCAGTGGCCCGGCGTAGAGAAGGTATCGTAGAGGCGTGGCAGGCGTGGGTGCGCAAGCTTCGCGAGCAGTTGCACCTCGCGTTCGTAGGTGTCCCGCGCCTCCTGCACCTCCTGCGGAGGCAGCGCGGCCAGGTGAAAATCCTTGATCGCTACCCGCCGCTGCCCGTCCCGCGTATCCTCGGCCTGGTAGACCGCGCCGAAGCCACCCTGACCAACCTGGCTGAGCAGGCGATAGCGGAAATTGAGCAGGGTCTCCTCTTCCGTCGCCGCGAGGGGCCTGCCACAGACCGCGCAGACCGCGCCGGGCGTCACCTCTTCTGGTTGCGCAGCCCCGCAGTGCGGACAATAGTGTAGGGTTGTTTCCGTCATTGTTGCGTGTCTTCGCCGTTTGCCTTTCGTCCCGAGAGAGCGTCTCCCCCTACGCTTATTTACGCGCATTTCACGGGAAATCTCTCAAAATGAGTGCATCATACGGCGAAGGGAGGCGTGTTCCGTGTAATGCGTGGCGATGATACGACGTAACAAATAATAATGTATTGACCCGATGATGTAGGGGTGCGGTTCACAAGCCCGTTGCGCCATTCGCACACATTGGCGCATCTCATAACCGCGACGCCCATCATGTGATAGGGGCGCGGTTCACAAGCCCGTTGCTCCCAATCCGTCACGCTCCCCAGGCCGATGCGCGGGTCGGTGTGGGGCGCAACGGGCTTATAAATCTTATAAATCGCGCCCCTACATCATTGGGTTAATACAGGAACATGGCATGCGAGTCGGAAATACCCGCAATTTGTCAGGAGCGCACTACCACATCCTGCTTCATCCCCGCTTCATAATGACCAGGATAGTAGCAGGCAAACTCAGGATGTGATCCGGCTGCGCTCCGTGCAAAGGTATACTCAAGCGTGACCGTCTGGTTCGGAGCAATGTTCTCCGCTTTCGCCAGGGCCATCTTGTCCATCGCGTCCATTGACATTCCACTCATAATTCCCGTCGATTTTGGCAGAATCATGAATTCGTGCGCGATCCGCCCATTGTTTGTCACTATAAAGTGATAGGTGGTGCCAGGGGTAAAGGTAGTGATTGAGGAGGCGATTTTGAAATCCGTCTCATCAATTTGCACCTGATTGGGTTCCGATGCTGTTGGACTCCCTACATTTTGTGTCGCTGTCGTATCCCTGACACAGCCAGAGAGAATGAGCAAAGACAGAGCTAGAATTATACTTAAAGCAAACAAGCGTTTCATGTATATTCTCCGTAATATGTGCGAACAATGCTGGAGAAGCAATACGTGCCCTCCCTATCCAGTATACACAGCCCCTCAAATGCTACACACGATCTCTAGTGCAACATTCCTTCATTCTACAGGTGTATAGCTGGAATAAACACTTCGCAGCATACATTTACTTTTGCGTGCTTGCTTCATAATGTTCAGTTAAACATCAATTGAATCTATTCTGGAGTACCGCTCTGTCAAAGATCATATGGCCCCTACGCTGATTACCTGGTTGGCAGAGCGGGTTTACATGGCGTTTGACAGAACACTACTGAGAAAAACGCGCTTATTTTGTTAATCTCCATAAGCTGGTCCCTACCTCAGCGTCTGCCTGTGCCAGACGCTTCCACGCCAGGGGGTGGTGCAGCTATATTGACCTCGCCAGGGCGCGGTGCGGCTATAGTGACCTCGATATCATCGTACTTTTTCACTTTATAGATGATCGTCGAGACGATCCAGCTCAAGAGAAAAATGCCAATAATGATGCCACCGAGCACGCCGAAATCCAGACTGCCCAGGTAGTCCCAGATGCCTCCGCTCAGTTTAAACTCCATAGCGATAATCGAGAACACTTCGATGGTTCCTACCACTAACGCTACCAGCACGGAGACCAGGGTAATGTTCAGATTATAGTACAGTTTGCGGATCGGTTTCACGAAGGCCCAGCCATACGCGCCCAGCATCAAGACGCCATCGGTCGTATCCATGAGGCACATCCCAGCCGTGAAGAGCGCCGGGAAGATCAAGATGTAGATGATGGGAAGCCCCTTCCCTGCCTGAGCGGCAGCGATCCCAAGCAGGCCCACTTCTGTCGCCGTATCAAAGCCCAGACCGAACAGCAGGCCGACCGGATACATTTTCCAGCTGGTATCCACCATGCGCAACAGAGGACGGAAGAAACGGCCCATCAATCCGCGCTGGTTCAGGAACTCATCGAGGGTTTGATCATTGTAGTCCTCCCCGCGCCGAACTTTGCGGAACGTCTGGAAGATTTCCCAGAGCACCAGCAGGTTTATGATGGCGATCAGATAGAGGAACGCCGCAGAGACCGATGTCCCGATCAAACCGCCCGCGTTCTTTAAGGCAGGAATCGCCGTTGACACAAAGGTCGCGGCAATGGCGATGCCAACTGTCAAGCCAACCACAATCGTAGAGTGGCCCAGGGAGAAGAAGAAGCCAACGGCCACCGGACGTTTATTCTCCTGCATCAGTTTGCGCGTGACGTTATCGATAGCGGAAATATGGTCCGCGTCGACCGAGTGGCGCAGGCCAAAAGTGTAGGCTAAGAGGGCGACACCCAGCAGCGTTGGATACTGAATGGAAAATCCGAGAAAAGCGATGCCCCAGGCGGCCAGGTTGAACACGATCAACAGCGTGTAGATGCCGATCACTTTGCGCCGAATATCGCTCGAACTGTCATTAAAGACCATTTTGAGGGCGGAAAGGCTAAATTGACTACTCATGAATGCTCCTCGTACGTAAAGCACGCAAACTCACTGAGATACCTGCTGAGAGAGAAGGCCACATATGCCTCTTTCTTTTTATTCCTACAAAAGACGGATGATCGGCTGGTTGCCGGGTAATGCGGTTCGTTGAAAAACCTTCCTCAGAGAGTATAGTAGAGGAAGGAGGTTAATTGCAAGTGTTTCGCAATTGCAATTTGTTCGCTGCTAGGATTTATTCTTGCATGCATAGAGAAAAAGACAGCGCGAGGATGCCCTTTATTCATGGAAGGGAAGAAAGCGAGACGCGCTTACCACCCGAAAAATAGACAGGGTGTGTTGCAATGCGTGCTCATGATATGATGTAGCAAATAATAACGCATAGTAACCCATGGGGTAGGGGTAATTTACGCATAATGACATCTTACATCTTTGAATATCGCGGGTGCCCATTGCACTACTGGCTGAAGGGTCCACAGGACGCGCCGCTGGTAGTCTTTACGCACGGGGCCGATATGAATCATGAGAGTTGGGACGAGATCGTGCCGTTGGCGGCGCAGCGCTACCGCGTCCTCACCTGGGACGTACGCCTGCATGGGCTGTCGCGTCCAGGAGGGGAGCCATTCAGTATCAAACAAGCGACCGATGACCTGTTGGCGCTGCTCGATCACCTGGGGTACGAGCGCGTGAGCTTCGTGGGGCATTCGATGGGCGGCAACATCGGGCAGGAGGTGGTTTTCTCTCAGCCCGAGCGCGTCGACGCGCTGGTCATGCTTGATTGCGCCTGCAATACACTAAAGCTCTCGGCATCCGAGGCGCTCACAGTGCAAGCGGCGACGACGCTGGCGGGGCTGTTCCGCCTGTATCCCGACGAGCTATTGAAGCGACAGAGTGCGCGGGCGAACGCCTTCACGCCCGCCGTACAGGAGTATCTCTACAGTGTATTTTGCCAGATACCGAAGGAGGATTTTCTCACGATCTTTCTGGAGACCTTCAAATGCCTGCACTATGAGCCGAACTACCGCATTCCCCGACCGTTGCTCCTGCTCGTAGGCGAGCACGACACGATGGGCAATATCAGGAAGGTTGCGCCACAGTGGGTCAGCCGTGACTCTTGCCAGTACAGCGTCATACCCGACGCCGGTCACTGTGCGCAACTGGACAATCCAGCCGCCGTTCAGCCGCTCGTACTCGACTTCCTGGCATCATTCTACGGGCAGTCCTGAGCACGTGATCTTTGTATGTACTGGTGTGTGCTCTTATCCGGAGATTTTTACTTTGTAGGCATGCCACTGTTGCTCGTCGAGGCCGAGCTTGCGTTTAAGCGTCCTCAGTTCGGAAGGATTGAGGAACTCTTCGGCGAGGTAGCAACAGCGGCCCAGGTGCTCCTCCGTCACAACGCGCGTCATGGGCCAGACGAACCAGCTCCGCTTCTGAAGCTGCCGGAGTTCGAGCAGGTCGTGCGACAACAATGTCTGTAGCGTCTCAAGGGTGCTCATCTTTTTTCTTCCTTGTCAGTCCTCGTCAGCGAGGAGATGAAAAGACTGATCATCTTCCTCGTAGCATACCACGCGCCGGCGGTTTTCTCAATGGACATTCTTTCCCTTTTCCGGCCCTGGCACATAAAGCGTTTTTCATGTGAACAGTGGATTGGGAATTGTTTCCCTACGTGGTTAAGAGGATACTATGGGAATATCACAGATGCGTCACAATGCGAAGCGCTGCTCGACTCGTTTTGCTCACAATTGTCATGGATCGTCCAGTGCCTTTCGCGCTTTCTTTAGCGGTCCTAATCGAAGGAATTCTGTTCCATCAAAGCCAGGTCTCTGCTATGCAAACGCACAAAAATATAGCGAGCATTGCTCAGACGCGCCGGAACTGAGCCCACGCCGCCGCCTCGCCGCGTAGCGCGTCCCAGTCGCCGCGCTCCACCCACGCCTTCTTCACCAGGGCGCTGCCCACGCCCAATGCAACGGCACCGGCCTCCAGAAACGTGTCGGCGTTCTCAAGCGTGATGCCACCCGTCGGGTAGAGCGGAATGAAGCCCAGCGGACCCTTAAGTTCCCGTAAGAAGCCCGGCCCCACAGCCGAGGCTGGAAAGACCTTGACGACCTCGCACCCGGATCGGTACGCCGCGTGGACCTCGCCTGGCGTCATTGCACCCAGCACGCATGGCACTCCATGGGCGAGCGCCACGTCGCACACGTCTTTGAGCAGCACCGGACTGACCACGAAGCGGGCACCCGCGGCGAGAACGAGTGCAGCCGTTCCCACATCGAGAACAGTCCCCGCACCGAGTAGCGCGTCGTCCGGCATCTGTGAGCGCACGCTGGAGAACGCCTCGATGGCACCTGGTGCCTCGACTGTGACCTCGAAAATGCGCAGTCCACCCTCGTAGAGTGCGCGCAGCACCGCACCCAGCGTTGACGCCTCCGCGCCACGAATGACGACAACGACGCGCTCGCGTGCAAATGTCTCTAGCAGCTTCGTCATGCGCTTACTCCACGTTCGTATGCAACTGGCGCGCCGCCTCGTTGCTGATATGCTTGCGTTCCGCGATATGCAGACAGACGGCATCGAGCGCGACATGGCAACACTGGTCGAAGAGCGAACCCAGCGGCTGAATCGTCTTCATCTCGCCTTCGCGCCGCCACTTCGTCGCTGCCGGAATGATCAGCCGGGCGCTCGCCAGCGTGCCCAGCGGCGACTCGGGATTCGTTGTGACACTGAAGATCGGCGAACCCAGCGCCTTCGCCTGCTGGACAGTATGGACCGTCCCCTCCGTGGTGCCCGAGCCCGAGACAGCGACCAGGGCATCGGTCCCCTGAAGCGCGGGCGTCGTGGTCTCACCGATGACGTAAACGGTCAGCCCGAGATGCATCAGGCGCATGGCGAACGCGCGCGCCATGAGCCCTGAACGACCATCGCCCGTCACAAAGACGCGCGGCGCGGCTAGCAATTGATCGGCAAAGGTATCGAGCTGCGCCTCATCTACCTCGCTTAGAACGTGCTCAATCTCTGCTATAATTGTGCTCAACGTACCCATAATGGTCTCTCTTTCTTTACACTTTTCTGGTTATCATCCCTGATAGCGGGCAAGCGCCTCGGCGAACGAACGGGCGGCGGCGACTGGATCTGCGGCACCCGAGATCGCCGAACCCACGATCACAATCAGGCCGGGGAGCCGCTCGCCCAGCGCCGGAATGTCCGCGAGACCGATGCCGCCCGCGATCGCGACCTTGCGCTCAGTCGCCCAGTCGGGAAGCCTGGACACGATAGGCACCGTCTGCCCACCTGCCTCCTGCACGTCTTTGCTGACATGCACGCCGAAGATGGCCTCGCGAAACGCCAGCAGCTCTCGCTGACGCTCGTCGCTCGTCCCCAGCAGGTCAATCATCACTTGCCTGTTTCTTTCGTGGGCTACATCCAGACATGCCTTGATCGTCGCGTTCGGCGCGCTTCCCATCACGGTCGCGATATCCGCGCCCGCCGCGTAGTACAGCTCGAATTCGTAGCGCGCCTCATCGTTCGTCTTGATATCGGCGAGGATACGCGCATTCGGCAGCGCCTGGCGCATCTGCTTCACACTCTCCACGCCGAACTCTTTGGTCAGCGAGGTGCCAACCTCGATATAGTCGGCGTATGGCGCTACGCTCTGCGCCAGCCGCACGGCCTCCGCCAGCGCCAGTCGGTCCAGGGCAATCTGTAACTGCATCGTCTCGTACTCCTTCTCGCGGGGGCAATGCACGGGCTTATACATCGCGCCCCTACACCATGATTTCCATACGCGGTATTTTTGTTAAACCGCATTATCGGGTCCCTACAGACTGTGGCTCAGGCGTTGCCTCCGACAACTTTCCCTGTTTCGGGCAGGAGCGTGGCAGGCTGGATCACGGCGCGCGGCACCCGAACGGCGATCGTCAGAATTACCGCCAGGACAAGGCTGATCGCCATAAAGATGAAGCCCGCGCCCGTGCTACCGGTGGCACCATTGAGATAGCCGACGATATAGACGCCAACGAATGAACCGAGCGCACCCATGCTATTGATGAGCGCCATCGCCTCGCCTGAGACGTTACGGGGCAGGATCTCCGGCGCGATGGCGAAGAATGGGCCATAGGGCGCGTACATACAGCCGCCCGCGATCACCAGGAAGAGAAACGACGCCCAGAAATTGGAGGAGCCGATCAGGTACGAGATGTAGAACGCGATCGCCCCGGCCAGCAGGAAAGGCCACACGAAGAGCTTGCGCTCCATCGTACGATCGGAGTAGTACGAAGCCACCAGCATCAAAATGATCGCCAGCAGGTAGGGCACCGCCGAGAGCAGGCCCGTGGCACCGAGCCCCAGCTTCGAGCCAGACTTGATGATCGAAGGGAGCCAGAGCACAAAGCCATAGACGCCGATGCTCCAGAAGAAGTACTGCGCCGCGAGCATGATGACGCGTGGCATACGAAACGCGCCCCAGTAGTTCTTGACGCTGCTCATTCCCTCCTGCTCTTTCGCCAGCACCCGCTCAACGCTATCAGCATCGGGGCGCGAGAGCCAGCGCGCCTCGCTCGGGTGATCGCTGACGATACGGTACCAGATGAAGGCCCAGATGATTGACGGCAATCCCTCTAGAATGAACATCCATTGCCACCCGATCCACTGAATCAGGTAGCCGGAGAGGATCGACGCCCACAGGACCGTGACGGGATTGCCGAGGATCAGGAAGGTGTTGGCCCGCGAGCGCTCACGCTTGGTAAACCAGTTGATCAAAAAGACGAGCATAGCGGGCAACACGACGCCCTCGACGACGCCGAGGCAGAAACGATCGATCGCCAGCAGCACAATGTTCGTGAGGATGCCCTGCAGGGATGCCAGTACGCCCCAGGCGATAAGCGCGACGAAGACGAGCTTCCTGGCGCTCCGATTGGACGCGTAGCTCGCCCCTGGAATCTGGAAAAAGAAGTATCCCAGGAAGAAGAGCGCGCTCAGCAGCGAGGAGACGCCGGCGGTGATCCCCAGCGTCTTAGCCAATCCACCGGCTGCCCCGAAGCCAAAGTTCACGCGGTCGAGATAGGCAAGACTATAGGTAATAAAGACGATCGGCATCAGGCGTAGCCAGCGGCTCTGCGCCAGGGGACCCTGCTCGATGGCAACAACGTTCTGCTCCATGATATCTCACTCCTTCGTGAAGATGTTCCCGCGTTCGTCGGGAAGCTGCGGATCGGCAACGCTCGTATCGCTGACAAGAGCGTCTGCGAGCATCTCACCTGCATTGATGTTTTCCGATCTTCCATATTTCTGTAACTCTAAAAAACGGTTCAGCGTTTCACGCACTGGCAGACCCTCCTGGTCGCCAGGAGCCATAACGGCGAGCGCGCCAATGGCGTTGCCCCTCTCCAGGCATTGCAGCGGGGAGAGTCCCTCTAGCATGCCGCTGATGATCCCCACGGCGAAACCGTCACCGGCCCCCACCGTATCCACGACCTGTACGGTAAACGCGGGCATATCGTAGCGCTGCTGAGCGGTAAAGAGGCATGAGCCCTGCGTTCCCACCTTCACCACCACGAGCTTCACGCCTTGATCGAGATAGAACTTCGCCACGTCCTCGGGAGTGGTATAGCCGGTCAGAAGCGTGCCCTCGCTCAGCCCTGGAAAAAGCCAGTCAGCCTTGCGCGCAATATCGTTCAGCACCGCGCGCATCTCTTCGACGCTCTTCCACAGCACAGGGCGCAGGTTGGGATCGAAGGAGACGCTCATCCCAGCCTCGCGCGCCTGCTCGATGGCGTGATAGGTATAGCGGCGGCAGTTCTCCGAGAGCGCGGCTGGGATGCCCGTTACGTGCAGGTGGCGGGCGGAGCGGATGTAGGCGTCGTCCTCCGCGTTTGGGGCCATAAAGCTGGCGGCAGACCCTCTGCGGAAATAGATCACCTGTGGATCGCCCACCTGCACACGGCTCTTCAACTGAAAACCGGTGGGGTGGGCCTCGTCGAAGAGCACGCGCGCCGTATCGATGCCCGAGCGGCGCACCTCGTTGAGGATAAAACGTCCGAGGGGATCGACGCCGAGCCTGCTGATCCAGCCCACGCGATAGCCCAGTCGCGCCAGTCCGGTCGCCACATTGACCTCGGCACCCGCCAGTCCACGCGTGTAGTGTTCGGCCATTTCAAGAGGGGCGTAGTCATCGGCGATGAACATCGCCATCGCCTCGCCAAAGACAACAACATCCAGGAGTGGTGATTGCATAGCTTCCCTCCTGCCACCAGGCACCTGCTCTCCGCAATGACAATTTCCCGCGTCGCAAAAGAGACAGGCCGTCAGCAGCACGGCTCACGAAGTCGCAAAATTACCAGAACGCAGCAAGTTGACGTAGCTACGTAACGCAGTACTGATCTCATCGTGCGTCCCCACCGAGATAGGAAACTCGATGGCGCGCGGAACATTGCCCGGCAGATAGGCAAACGCGGGATGCGCCGTCGCAGCAGCGCGAATAGGGTGCGCGACGCACTGTCCCGCGCTTAGCTCTACCGACTTGGCGTGGATATACGTCACGTAGCGACCCAGCCGCTGAGCCGCCTGCAGCGGATCGCCGCCCACACACAGCCAGTTGCCGAGATCGAAGGTCATGCGGATCGAGCAGTCCGCCGCCCGCGCGAAGAAGCGCGTCCACAGATCCAGATCGCCGCTCACCAGGCTCTGATCATTCTCGACCGTGACCATCATCTCGGCGGCCTCGCCGCGTACGAGCGCGCACAGGTCATCCAGTCCGGCAAACGCGCTCTCACCGCGCTCAACTCCGATCGGCGAAAACTTCGCCAGGCGGCAGCCGAACGCGCGTGCCTCCGTCAGAGCGCGCTGCAGCGGCTCGCGCTCGAAGCGTCCCTCTCTGAAGAGCGACAGAGGAATCGAGTAAGCTGCCGACGAGGGGAACATTTGCAGTTGCTGGCGCACCGCCTCCACCTCAGCGGCATCCAGGCGAGCGGGTAAGAGTTCGCGCCGCACCTCGAAGCCGTCCGCGCCCGCGTTCCTGGCAATCTCAATCGCATCCATCAGCGAGACGCGCTCGTTCACCAGCGAATTAGCGGTAACATAAATAGGAACGGAATATGCTGTCTCTTGCATGATGACCCTTTTCGCTCCATAGGGCTAACTTTTAGCGCACTACAGTCTACAAGGTAAGCAGGCTCACTAATAGAATTGTGCTCAACGCACCGTGTCCGTCGCACATGGGGAGAATACGTTCTCATTATACACGAAAAAGCGTTAAGAAAAACGTCAAAAAAGCGGGATGCGGAGCGTTTTACTCGCAGATCTTTCGTATCACGTACTGATTGGATACGGCGGCAACGTTATATCTATAACGGATGCGCTCCTGATGTGCGCCATCGCCATAGCTGACTTTCTGGGCTATGATTATCGGTGGCAACCATCTCTAGTAACACATTCAAGCGTTCATGATAGCCACTTTTTTTCGAGCACCGGCCTGTCATAGTGCTACAGGAGCCATCTCAATTATCTATACATTCTTATCTGATTTACGTATACTTTCTCTGCATAACCTGTTTACCTTTTCCATAATTTGCTGTACAAGAAGCCTTTTCTATGTTATTATAATTGGGGGGGAACTGCTGCCTCATTATGCTTATGGGCACTATAAGTGTAATTATGCCATTTTTCGCTCTCTTCCAAAGCGCATTTTACAGATAAAAGTTGTACATCAATAGTCTAAAGGGGGCGCTTATGCAGAAGACACTTCAAACCAGGCAGCGTGGAACTCAGGTGAAGACAAGCATAGTTCACCTATGTATCGACGGTTTACTAGCGCCTGGACAAAAATTGGCACTCAATTCAAGAACGCGCACACTGTCTCTCCTTTGCGAGGGGCCAGAACAGATAATGGAACAGCAATTTAGTTATAATGAGATGCGTGTCCTGGTTCCAATATTGGAAGCGTTCCCTCATTATTGTCCTTACGAAGTGCTATTAGCACATATATCCTCAAACAACCCGACGGCCAACTCGATTACGCACTGTCGGCAGCGCCTGCAGGAAGCACTTGATAACGGTTCCTGGCCGCAGGAGGTGAGGCCCATTCGGCGAGCGCTCTCCTCGCTGCGCACCAAGCTTCATCATTTCAACCTGGAGGTTTCTACGATCCGCGAGCGAGGATGCGGCCTGACGAGCCTGACATCAGGTTCTATTGCACTGGAAAAGGGATAGGTACACATTTTATGTGACTATACAAAATTTAACTCCAATACCGCTTACATGCTGCTATGCCATTGCTGATACCGGTGTTTATACCGGTGCTATTCATAGGTGTTTGCGTGGCTGGGCCGTAGCCTGAGTCTGCCCAGCCATAAAAAGTAAGCCCTGTTGCCCCATGCTCGCAAAAGCTTCTGCTTTGCGTTTCAATGTCTTTTGCGCCTGGCGTGACCCAATAACGATCTGTATGGGCCTGGGGTCCTCCAAACGCCTGCCCGATGCCAATAAGCGGCTCTTTGGCAATATCCCAGCCTCTTTGCTGCAAGCTAGCGAACATGGCAGGCAATATGCCTGACATAGACCAGTCATAGTCGTCGGGTGAGGCAGTCGGTGTAGTTGCTGGTAGCGAAGAAGCATAGATATAAAAGCCGACTTCGTCACAGCCCTGAGGAGAAAAATTATCGGCGATCCAATCGTCCCAGGTAAATCCTTGTTGGGCCTCTATGCTTCCTCCAAATCCGCAAATAGCCGGACGACCTGGAGTATATTGCTGAATCAGCTGATGAATTTTTATGAGAAGCTGCCGCGCGCTTCCAGCATCCCAGAAAACCCAGTCATCAAGCACCCAGTATCCTATGATAAGAGGATTATTCTTCTCCTGCTGCAAATGGGTGGTAATGTTTGCCAG
>Ga0209839_10000642_pt1 | contig 17822 bp, 16 predicted proteins | sample OrgsoiDNA2013050_FD_185800 | JGI IMG/M metagenome (GOLD analysis project Ga0209839, IMG submission 185800) | Permafrost soil microbial communities from the Arctic, to analyse light accelerated degradation of dissolved organic matter (DOM) -... | ecosystem: Environmental > Terrestrial > Soil >... | reverse complement strand
GCGACGCCGCTGATCTTCGCCGGCCTGTCGGTGGCGCTGGCGTTCCGCGCCGGGCTGTTCAACATCGGCGCGCAGAGCCAGTTCATCGGCGGCGCGCTGGTGTGCACCTGGCTCGGCTTCGGCGTCAGCCTCCCGCCCGTCATCCACGTCGTGGTCTGCGTGCTCGGCGCCTTTGCCGGCGGCGCCGTCATAGGCTGGCTGGTTGGCTTCCTCAAGGCGGCCACCGGGGCGCATGAGGTGATCGTGACGATCATGCTCAACTACGTGCTGGCCGATTTCCTGGCCTGGATCCTGGGCACCTCGGGGATGCGGCGCCCCGGCCGCTCAGACCTGATCAGCCCGCTCATCGCCGGTAACGCCCACCTGCCGCTGCTGCTCGGCTCGCACCTGCGGGTCAACGCGGGCTTCCTGCTCGCGCTGGCCTGCGCGGCTGGTGTCTGGTGGCTGCTGAACCGCAGCACCATCGGGTTCGAGTTCCGCAGCGTCGGGGCCAACCCGAGCGCGGCCCGCAGCGCGGGCATGAGCGTGCCGCGGACCTGGATCGGTGTCATGCTGATCGCCGGCGGCCTCGCCGGGCTGGCCGCCAGCGCGGTCATCCAGGGCACGGACTTCACGCTGACCTTCCAGAGCTACGGGACCTACGGGATCGACGCGATCACGGTCGCGCTGCTGGGCCGGGCCCGGCCGCTGGGCGTGGTCCTGGCCGCACTGCTGTTCGGGGCCCTGCACGCGGGCGGCATCGCGATGCAGGCCAGCACCTCCACGCCGCTGTCCGTCACCACGGTGATCCAGTCGCTCGTCGTACTGTTCGTCGCGGCACCGCCGCTGGTGCGGGGGATCTTCCGGCTGCACAGGGCGACGGCCCGCGGGGCCGGCCAGTCTCTCGCCAAGGGGTGGAACGGGTGACAGCTCTCGCCAGGGCCACCGGCGTCTCGCTCACGGTGGACCGCCGGATCATCCCCGCGGCCGCCTTCATCGCGTTCGGCCTCGTCGACATCGTCGGCTTCGGGATGTACGCCAAGCACGGGGACGCTTCCTTCGCCTTCTCGCCCGAGTTCGCGAAGGTCACGGTGCCCAATCTCAGCCTTCCGGCGGCCACGACCGCCTACGTGTGCGGCGGGATCTCGATCGCGGCCGGGCTGCTGCGCGTGCTCGCGGCGCTCGGCGCCGTCGCCAGGCGGGTCAGTATCGGGGTGGTCCTGTTCGCCTTCGTCGTCGCCCTGCTGTGCTGGGCGGAGGTGGGGCAGCCGTCCCCGTTCAGCATTATTAACCTGCTCGAGGGCACGCTGGAGGCGTCCATCCCGCTGATCCTCGGCGCGCTCGCGGGGTGCCTGTGCGAGCGGTCCGGCGTGATCAACATCGCGATCGAGGGCCAGTTGCTGTTCGGGGCGTTCACCGGCGCCGTCGCCGCCAGCTTCTTCGGCGCCCTGTGGCTGGGGCTGATCCTGGGATCGGCGGCCGGGGCCCTGCTCGGCGCGATGCTGGCGGTCTTCGCCATCCGCTACATGGTGGACCAGGTCGTGCTCGGCGTGGTGCTCAACGTGTTCGCCGCCGGCCTCACCGGCTTCCTGTACGACCGGGCGCTGGTCCCTTACCAGAACTCGCTCAACTCGCCGGCCACCTACCTGCCGATGAAGATCCCGCTGCTCGGCGACATCCCGATTATCGGGCCGGTCCTGTTCGACTCGACGATCTTCCTGTACATCACCTACGTGCTGCTGATCGCGGTTCAGGTCGGCCTGTTCAGCACGCGCTGGGGACTGCGGGTCCGCGCGGTCGGCGAGCATCCGATGGCCGCCGACACGGTCGGCATCCGGGTGCTGGCCACCCGGTACACCGCGGTCATCATGGGCGGCCTGATCGCCGGCATCGGCGGCTCCTACCTGACCATCGGGTCGAACGGAAACTTCTCGCCCAACATCTCCTCCGGGTTGGGCTACATTGCTCTGGCGGCACTGATCTTTGGCCGGTGGACTCCGTTCGGCGCGCTGGCCGCAGCGCTACTGTTCGGATTCACCTCCGAGCTGCAGTCCGTGCTCTCGACCATTAATGTCCCGATCCCGTCTGACATCCTGCTGATGGCCCCGTACGTCGCGACGATCGTCGCGGTGGCTGGCCTCGTCGGCCGCGTCAGGGCGCCGGCGGCCGACGGAAAGCCGTACCTAAAGGCATGACCTATCCCGCTCCCGCCCCCGCCCCCGCGTATGCGGCCGCCGCGACCAGCGCCGCGCGGCTGGCTCGGCTGACCGGCTGCGCCGCGCACGACGTCGCCGTGGTGCTCGGCTCGGGCTGGCTGCCCGCGGCCCACGCGCTGGGCCAGGCCGACACCGAGGTCACGCTGGCCGAGCTCGGCGGCTTTGCCGAGCCGACCGTGCCGGGTCACGTTCCGGTCGCCCGGTCGCTTTCGGCCGGCCCGCTGCGCGTGCTGGTCTTCCTGGGCCGCACGCACCTGTACGAGGGCTATCCGGTGGCGGCGGTGGTACACGGCGTCCGGACGGCCGTCGCGGCGGGCTGCCGGGTCGTCGTGCTCACCAACGCCTCGGGCGGGATCCGGGACGACCTCCGGCCAGGCCAGCCGGTGCTGATCAGCGACCAGCTCAACCTGACCGCGCAGTCCCCGCTGAGCGGTCCGCCGCCGCCGACGGGATACCAGTCCCGGTTTACCGACCTGTCGGACCTGTACGCGGCGCGGCTGCGAGCGGTGGCCCGGCAGGCCGATCCGGACCTGGCGCAGGGCGTGTACGCGGCCCTGCCGGGCCCGCACTACGAGACCCCGGCCGAGATCCGGATGCTGCGCACCTGCGGTGCCGACATGGTGGGCATGTCCACCGCGCTGGAGGCCATCGCCGCGCGGCATCTCGGTGCGGAGGTGCTCGGCATCTCGCTGGTGACCAACATCGCCGCGGGCCTGTCCGACCAGCCACTCGACCACGCAGAGGTGCTGGCCACGGGCCAGGCGTCCGCCGCCCGGATGGGCGAGCTGCTCGCCGAGATCCTGCCGGGGCTCGCCTGAAATGCGAGTACCTGAAATGCGAGTACCAGATTCTAGCGAGAGGCGAGGTTGCGCGGCATGACCGGCGCGGAACTGCGGTCCAGGGTGACCGCGTGGATGGCCGACGATCCAGACGAGCGGGACCGGGCCGAGCTAGCCGCGCTGCTGGCCGACGGGAGCCCGGACGCCGAGGCGGAGCTTCTCGACAGGTTCGGCGGACGGCTGCAGTTCGGCACCGCCGGCCTGCGCGGCGCCGTGGCCGCCGGGCCCAACCGGATGAACCGTGCGGTCGTCCGGGCCACGACCGCGGCGCTGGCAGGCTGGCTGCTGGATCACGACCCGGCCGCGGCCGACTCCGGTGTCGTCATCGGCTGCGATGCCCGACACCACAGCGATGAGTTCGCCGGCGAGGCGGCCCGCGTGCTGGCCGGCGCCGGTATTCGCGTCCAGCTGCTGCCGCGCCGCCAGCCCACTCCCCTGCTGGCCTTCGCCATCCGCCACCTGGGCGCGGCCGCGGGCATCATGATCACCGCGAGCCACAACCCGCGAGCCGACAACGGCTACAAGCTGTACCTGGCCGACGGCGCGCAGATCGTGCCGCCGGCCGATGTCGAGATCGAGGCCGCCATCGGCGACCTCGGCTCGGTCGCCAAGGTGCCCGTGGCCGAGCCGGACAGCCCGCTGATTACTGAGCTCGGCGACGAGGTGGCCCGGGCCTACCTGGACGCCGTCTGCGCGGTATCGCCAGGCCCGCCCGGCGCCGCGTGGCTACGTTTTGTCTACACGCCCCTGCACGGGGTCGCCGCCGGGCTGGCGCTCCGCGCGTTCGAGCAGGCGGGCTTCTCCGAGCCGGACGTGGTGGAGTCGCAGGTGGAGCCCGATCCGGACTTCCCGACGGTGGCGTTCCCCAACCCGGAGGAGCCGGGCGCGCTGGACCTGGCGCTGGCGCTGGCCCGGCGGTCAGGTGCCGACCTCGTGATCGCCAACGACCCGGACGGGGACCGGCTGGCGGTCGCGGTGCCCGACCCCGGCGCGCCGGGCGGCTGGCGGACGCTGACCGGCGATCAGGTCGGCGCGCTGCTCGGGGCATACCTGCTGGACCGGTTCCGGGCACCGCAGGCCGGCCCCGACGACCGGCTGCTGGTGTCGACGATCGTGTCCTCGACGCTGCTGCCGCGCATCGCCGCTGCGGCCGGCGCCCCGTACGCCCAGACGCTGACGGGATTCAAGTGGATCGTCCGGGCCGGGCAGTCGCGGCCCGGTACCCGTTTCGTGCTCGGCTACGAGGAAGCTCTCGGGTACGCGGTCACCGATGTCGTCCGGGACAAGGACGGCATCGGGGCGGCCCTGGCGGTGCTCGGGCTCGCGACCAAGGCCCGGTCGGGCGGCGAGTCGCTGGCCGAGGTCTACGACGCGCTGGAGGCTGCGCACGGTGTCCACCTGACGGCGCAGCTCACGGTGGTGACGGACGCGCCGGCCGACGTCACCGCCCGGCTGCGCGCCGCAGCGCCCACGTTCCTCGGCGGCGTGGCCGTAGCCTCGGTCAGCGACCTGACCGGCGGTGCCAGGGAGCTGCCGTCGGCCGACGTGCTGTGCTACCGGCTGGCCGGCGCCCGGGTCGTGATCCGGCCGAGCGGAACCGAGCCCAAGGTCAAGGCCTACCTGGAGGTGGTCGAACCGCTGGCCGGCCGTCGACTCGATGAGGCCCGGCGGGCCGCCGCGGCTCGGCTTGGCCCGCTGCGCGAGGCGGTCCGCCAGCTCCTCACCCAGTAACCGCTAGTCCGCCACGGCGAGGATCACGTCGGACGCCTTCACGATGGCGATCACCTCGGAGCCCTCGGCGAGCCCCAGCTCGTTGACCGCCTCGACGGTAATCGAGGCGACCAGCCGGACCCCGCCGGCATCCAGCTCCACATTGGCCGCCGCCTCGCCCCGGGTGATCCCCGTCACCCGAGCGCTGATCTTGTTACGCGCGCTAAGCCGCATCTGCACTCCGTTCTGTCGCTCGCCTAGATCGTGCCCTCCCGGCATTTACCCGCTGGGGGCCCCAGGGACTCCTGGGTTTGATGCGGTGCCGGGGGGATTTCCTGGCGCGCGGCAAAGGTGCCAAGCTCGGTGCCATGACCAGCCAGCATGAGGATCCGGCCTGCGAGGTCGCGCACGGCACCGTACCCCCGCCAGCTCCCGCATCCAGCCAGGAGAAGGTACTCGTCGCCGTCTTCGCGACACCGGTCGCCGAGTTCCTGCTCCGCTACGCCGCCGACGCCGGCTACCGGGCCGTGCTCGTCGAGCCCGACCCCGAGCGCGGCCGGGCTGCCAAGGCCGCGGGGCCCGTGCCTGCTAACACTGTGCCTGTTAACGCTGTTCTGACCGACAGCATCGACGGCTTCCCGGCGGGAACGGCGGACGTGGTAGTGACCGACCACCACCGGCCTGAGCTCGGCGTGGCGCTGCGCGACGCCCTGGCCGCCGACGCCCGCTGGATCGGCATCATGGGCAACCCCCGGCACGAGGGCCCGCACGTCGCCGCCCTCACCGAACTGGGCGTGCCGCCGGCGGAGATCGCCCGGGTGCACCGGCCGATCGGGATCAACATCGGCTCGCGCAGCCCGGCCGAGATCGCGATCTCGACGATCGCCGGCCTGATCGCCGACCGTAACGGGAAGCCGGGCGGCTTTTCGTTCTGAACGGCTCGGCGGGTTCAATGGGTCGTCGCAACCTGGCTGGCAGCGGTCTTGTTCCGCTGGCCAGCCTGAGGTTACCGGGGTGGTGCGCGGCGGGCGGGGGCAGGCCGGGCCAGCGACGTGCCTTCGGCACGGTGCGGCGGCGAGGCTCTTGCGCAACGGCCGCCCGGGCGCCGCCCCGGCACTTACGGTCGCCCCGGGCATGGCTTCGGGCAGCGCCGGAACCCGGCCGCCGGTGACCACCACCGTTTCACCGCATTATGTGCGGGCGGGTCCGCCGTCGGCGGCCAGCACGGCGGCCGGAAGTGACGCGGGAGGCCGCGGCTGCAAAGCTAGGCCGAAGGTGACCAGCGGAGAGGAGCCTGAGATGACGTCGGACGCCGAGGCGGGCCAGCCGACAGCCCAGCGAGCCGGGTATTCGCACACTCCGCTGCCGCGCAAGCTCGGCATCGGGGATGACGACGAGGTCGCGCTGATCGGCGCCCCCGACGGCTTCTACGACGCTCTGGGCCCGTTGCCGGAGATCGCGTCCCTGCACACCGACCTGGCCGACGACGCGCGCTACGACGTGATCGTCGCCTTCGTGACCGAGCGCGCGGAACTGGAGGCCGACCTGCCCAGGCTGCGCTCTCGCATGGCCCCGGCCTGTGGCCTCTGGATCGCCTGGCCCAAGCGGGCTTCCAGGCTGCCGACCGACATGTCCGACCAGGTCATACGAGATGTCGCCCTGCCGACCGGCCTGGTGGACAACAAGGTCTGCGCGATCGACCAGACCTGGTCGGCGCTGCGCCTGGTGATCCGCCGGAAGAACCGGTAACGGCCCCCGCCGAGCAACAGCCCAGGATGAGTAGCAGCTCAGTCGAGAAGCTGATGGCCCGCGAACCGGCCGAGGTCCTCCCGGTACAGCTCCAGGCCGACGCCGTTCGGGTCGCGGAAGTAGAGGCTGTCATCCGCGCCGCGATCCGGGCCGAGGTAATCGACCCCGGCCTGGTCCAGCTTCTTGCGGGCCGCCTCGAACTGGTCGGCCGAGACCGAGATGGCCAGGTGCTGGACGCCGCCGATCGTCTCCTGCCACGGCGGGTGCTCGTGGCCGGGGAAGTCGAAGAACCCGAGCAGGTTGTGATTCCCGATGTCGAAGAAGAAGTGGTTGGAGCCGGCGTAGTCCCGGTTCTCCACGAGTTCGACCAGCGGGAAGCCGAGGAACTCCTGGTAGAACTTGATCGTCTCCTCGGTGTCCTGACAGATCAGCGCGAGGTGATGCACACCGCCGACGGTCGTCGGCGGGCGGTCAGCCTGCGGCCGCAGATAGCGCTCGCGCAACTCCTCCCGGCGTGCCCGTACCTTCGCAAGCTCCTCGCCCTGCGGCTGCGGCATGACTGCCTCCCCTAACGTGGCCAGTACTGAGCGCCCAGTTCCTAGCGTCCCGGTACCAGTCTCGCCTATCTTCTCTCGGCGGCGTGCAGCGCAGCGGCCTCGGGATTCAGCGACCGGTGCCGGAGGGCCCAGCCGCGGAGGCCGCGGGAGGCCTCCTCCAGACCCGAAGGGGGAACGGCGATGACCGGGCAGGCGGCATGCGCCAGGCAGAACCGCGCCACCCCGCCGGGGGTCACCCGCCGGATCGCGCCGCGCCGGCCCGTCCCGACGACGAGCAGGTCGCCGGGCTCGGTCGCCACGGTGACCAGCACCCGCGCGGCCTCGCCGCGTAGCACCGCGGGCCGCAGGACCACGTCGGCCGGCATGCCGCCAAAGGCCAGGTTGACGGCGTCCGCCAGCCGCTGAGCGGCCGCGTCGGTCCAGATCTTCCGCAGGTAGGCGGACGGGTAACGCCGGTCGGCGAGGTCGCCGCCGGGCGGCACCCAGGCCAGCGCGGGCACGAGCATGGCGCCCTGCTTCCTGGCGATATCCGCCGCGAACCGGAGCGCCCGCAGGCTCCCCGGCGATCCGCTGACTCCCGTGATGACCCTGCCTGTCGTGCTGCCGCGAACGCCGGACACCGCACCGCTCCTCACTGGCGACGTTGCTCGCTACCTAGCTAACCGCTACAAGTCCCGCGAGGCCATGAACTAACAGATTCCAAACGAAGCCGACCGCGGATAACTCGCCCTCCATGCGAGCTGCCGCGTTACTTGTGATGCCTGCGGGGTTGCCGGGTGGCGCTGCGGCCAGGGCGGCGGCCAGGGCGGCGGCCTCCCACCCGGACCAGCACCTGCCTCGGGCGCCACACGGCACTTACGGCCGCCCCGGGCATGGCTTCGGGCTGGCCCGGAACCCGGCCGCCGGTGATCACTACCGTTTCGCCGGGTTACGCGCGAAAAAGCGGAAGTGATCACGGAACCCAGCCGACTTGCCCATGCGCCGGCGCGCCGTCTCAGAAAAACTTGACGGCATACCTCTTTTAAGAGCTACTATCACTTTAGATAAACAGTCAGATGCTACTGACCCTCAGATCGCAGGAGGGTTCGGGAAGAAGGTGACTCAGTGAACCCGGATGAGACCGCCCCCGAGGCGAGCACGGCCCAGCCCGCGGCCGCGGCAACCTCCGGCGCGCGGCGCTGGTGGGCGCTCGGCGCACTGGCCCTCAGCGTGCTCGTAGTCGGCCTGGACCTGTTCGTACTTACCTTGGCGCTGCCGACCCTCTCGGCGGACCTGCACGCCTCGACCAGCGACCTGCAGTGGTTCGTCGACGCCTACAGCCTGGTGCTGGCGGCGGCGCTGCTGCCCGCGGGCCTGCTCGGCGACCGGCTGGGCCGTAAGAAAGTGCTACTCGTAGCGCTGGCACTGTTTGGTGCCGCGTCGCTGGCGTGCGCCTACGCCGGCTCGGCGGGCGAGTTGATTGGCGCGCGCGCGGTGCTCGGCGTCGCCGCCGCGGTCATCCTGCCGATGGCCCTGGCCGTGATTCCGGTGCTGTTCACAGCGGCCGAGCGGCCGAAGGCCATCGCGATCGTGGGCGGTGCCACGTTCCTCGGCTTCCCGATCGGGCCGGTCCTCGGCGGCTGGCTGCTGGACCACTTCTGGTGGGGGTCGGTGTTCCTGATCAACGTCCCCGTCGTGGTGATCGCCGGGGCCGCGGTGCTCTGGCTGATGCCCGAATCGCGCGCCAGCCGGCGGCCTCGAATCGACGTGGCGGGCGTGGCGGTCTCCAGCGCTGGGCTGGCCGCGCTCGTCTACGGAGTCATCCAGGCAGGCCAGAATGGATGGTCTGACCCGACCGCCATGGTCACGACGGCGGCCGGCGTGGTGCTGCTGGCCGCCTTCGCGGTCTGGGAGAGGGCGGTCGGCCGGCGGGCCGGCGGGGAACCGCTCGTTAACCTGACGTTGTTCCGCTCGGCCGGGTTCACCTGGGGGACGATCTTGTCGACGATGATTTCGTTCGCCCTGTTCGGGATCACGTTCGCGATGCCGCAGTACTTCCTGGATGTCCGCGGCCTCGACTCGCTGGCCAGCGGCCTGCGGCTGCTGCCGCTCATCGGCGGCCTGGCCGTCGGCCTCGGGATCGGGCAGCGGCTGCAGAGTCCTCGCCAGACCGCCGACGGCCTGCCTCAGCGCGGGCCGCTGGTCGGTGCCAAGATCCTGGTCAGCGGCGGATTCCTGATCATGGCCGCGGCCCTGGCGGTCGGCACCGCGACGACCGCCGGCAGCGGGACGGGATTCGTTTCTGCCTGGTTCGCGGTTGCGGGCCTGGGCCTGGGCCTGGCCCTGCCTACGGCCCTGAACGCCGCGCTCGGCGCCCTCACGGCCGAGCGCAGCGGGTCCGGCTCGGCGCTGATCACCGCGATGCGCCAGGTGGGGGCCACGATCGGCGTGGCGGTCCTCGGCACCGTGCTGAACTCCGTCTACCAGAGCCGCCTGGCCCTGGGCGGCCTGCCGCACGCGGCGGCGGACGCGGCCCACGCCAGCGTGGCCGGCGGCCTCGCGGTCGCCCGCGAGACCGGCTCCGCCGCGTTGCTGAGCGCGGTTCGCGGCGCTTACGCCAGCGGCCTGGATGTCATGCTCTGGGTCTGCGCGGGCATCGCGGTGACCGCCGCGCTGCTGGCGGCCGCGTTCCTGCCGCGCCAAGAGCAGCCCCAGGACGCCGGGCTCCGGGACGCCGAGCCTGGCGGTGCGGGCGTTCGGGAGGTCGCGGGGGCAGAATGACGGACATGAGCAAAGCGGCCGAGGCGGCCATCCCTGGTGGCCTCCGCGAGCGCAAGAAGGCCAGGACACGTGCTGCCATCCGGGAGCACGCGCTCCGCCTTTTCCGCGAGCAGGGTTATCCGGCCACCACCGTCGAGCAGATCGCCGCGGCGGCTGAGGTGTCTCCTGCCACGTTCTTCCGCTACTTCCCCACCAAGGAGGACGTCGTCCTGCAGGACGACCTCGACATTTTCACGCTGGAGGCGCTGAAGGCGCAGCCGGCCGGGCTGAGCCCGATCGCGGCCTTCCGGGCGGCGGCGGCCGAATCGCTGGCCGCCATGAGCCCCGCTGACATGCAGCGGTTCGCCGAAGCGACGCAGCTAACGGCCGTCGTACCCGAGGTGCGGGCGCGGGCGCTCGACGAGTTCGCCCGGACGATCGACGGGATCGCCGACGCGCTGGCCGGGCGTATCGGCCGCGACCCCGACGACTTCGCCACCCGCATCATGGCGGGGGCCATCATCGGCGTGATCATGTCCGCCACGATGCCGTGGGCCGCCGCCAACAGCGCGGACATCCAGGAAATGTTCCAGCGCATCGACGCGGCCCTGGCGCAGCTAGAGGCGGGCCTGCCCCTGTAAACCCGCCGAGCCCCGCCGGCAGCGTGGCGGGAATGTTGCACGTTCAATTACTGTTGGCCCCGTCCGTAGGCTTAACGGAGAGTTCGGCCTTTGAGGAGGTAGTCATGCCAGCGGTTACCGTCGAGGACATCTTGCTCCTGCCCAGGATCGAGGAGCCAGACGCCGCGGTTGCGCAGGACCGTCCGGTACTGGGCGTGACCACGGCGCCTCAGGGGTTCGAGGGCGAGGGCTTCCCGGTCCGGCGCGCATTCGCCGGGGTGGACATGCGGGCCCTCGACCCGTTCATCCATATGGATCAGATGGGCGAGGTTGACTACGCGCCGGGCGAGCCGAAGGGCACCGCCTGGCATCCGCACCGTGGCTTTGAGACCGTGACCTACATCATCGACGGCGTCTTCCGGCACCAGGACTCCAACGGTGGCGGCGGCCTGATCACGAATGGCGACACGCAGTGGATGACCGCAGGCGGCGGGATCTTGCATATTGAGGAGCCGCCCGAGGAGCTGGTGATGAGCGGCGGCCTATTCCACGGCTTCCAGCTCTGGGTCAACCTCCCCGCCCGGCAGAAGATGACCGCCCCTCGCTACCAGGACATCCGGGCTCGCCAGGTCGCGCTGCTCAGCTCGCCGGACGGCGGGTCGCTGCTGCGCGTCATCGCGGGCGAGGTCGCCGGACATGCCGGCCCGGGCGTCACGCACACCCCGATCAGCCTGCTGCACGCCACCATCGAGCCCGGCGCCCAGCTGCGGCTGCCCTGGCGGCCCGACTTCAACGCGCTGGCTTACGTGCTCGCCGGAACGGGCACCGTCGGCGCGGACCAGCGGCCGGTGCACACGGGTCAGCTGGCCGTGTTCGGCCCAGGTGACGTGCTCACCTTCGGCGCACAGCGCCGGATGGACGGGCCGAGCGACAAGCTGGACGTCCTGGTGCTGGGTGGCCAGCCGATCCGCGAGCCGGTGGCCGCGTACGGCCCGTTCGTCATGAACACCCGGGCCGAGCTGGTCCAGGCGTTCGAGGACTACCAGGCGGGCAAGCTGGGCTCCATTCCCGCGGAGCACAAGGTCATCCCCGCCGAGCCGCACCCCGGCCACGACGTCCTCTGATACCGGCGCCTAGCCCCGGCTGACCTCAAACTGGAAGCAGCCGAACTCCACGGCCCGGACGTGCACGATCGCGACGTCCGGGTCGTCAAGCAGCCGCGCCAGGATCTCTTCGACCGCGGCCGCGTCGGATACGTCCGACGCCTCCACCAGCTGGCCGCCCAGGATCCGGCCGTCAGCCAGATAGGCACGTAGCACCCAGTGCTTGCCGAGGTAATCGGGCGGGAAACCACCCTGGGCCGGGCCATCGCACGGGGTCGGGTGGATGAAGACGGGTCCCAGCTCTTCGTAAGGGCCCGGGTCCGCGCCGGTCCGCCGCGCCCACCGCCGCAGCGGCGCATACGAGACGAGCGCGACCTGCTCCCCCGGGTGACTGTGGCGGAGGCAGCAGCGCAGCGGGTTGCCGCCCTCGCTATCGGTCAGCAGCCGGGGCTGATTGCCGGTGTCGTCGCGCTCGCGCAGCTGACTCAGCACTGCGGAGTCGATGGCGTGGATCTGGACCCTGGTCGCAACAGGCGCTTTCGATGTCATGTCTTCCATGCTGGCCGCCGACTGCCGGGAAGTCTGGCGAGAATGAGACGCCGCGTTCAGCCTGCCAGGCGGCGCAGTGCGCCGCGGACCACCTCGGGGTCACTGGTCGCCCAGAACGGCGGGAGCGAGGACCGCAGGAACCCGCTGTACCGGGCCGTGGCCAGCCGCGGATCCAGCACGGCCACCACGCCCTTGTCCGTCATAGTCCGCAGCAGGCGCCCGGAGCCCTGGGCCAGCAGCAGCGCAGCCTGCGCGGCTGCCACCGTCATGAACCCGTTGCCGCCGCGAGCGGCCACCGTTCGCTGCCTGGCCGACGCGAGCGGGTCGTCCGGGCGCGGGAACGGGATCCGGTCGATCACGACCAGCTGCAGCGACCGGCCGGGCACGTCGACGCCCTGCCAGAGCGAGATCGTGCCGAACAGGCAGGTCGGCTCGTCCTCGGCGAACTTCGCCACCAGCAGCGAGGTCGAGTCGTCACCCTGGCAGAGCAGCGGGAAGCCGAGGTTGTCGCGGAGCTCGGCGGCCGCTTGCTTGGCGGCGCGCATCGAGGAGAACAGTCCGAGGGTCCGGCCGCCGGCCGCGGTGATGAGCTCGCGCAGCTCGGTGAGATAGGACTCGGGCAGTCCGTCCCGGCCCGGCTGCGGCAGATGCCGGGCGATGTAGAGAATTCCGCTGCGCGGATGGTCGAACGGCGAGCCGACGTCCAGCCCGGTCCAGTCCAGCGGGTGCCGCTCAGCGTCACCCGCGCCACCGTCGTTGCCGTCTTTTCCCTTGTTTGCGGTGCCTTGTCCGTGGTCCTTGCCCCGGTCGGCTCCGGCGCCCGCCAGCGGCAGGCCCCACTGCCGGGCCAGCGGCTCGAAGGAACCGCCCAGGGACAGCGTGGCCGAGGTCAGCGCGACCGTATGCCGACCGAACAGCCGCTCCGCCAGCAGGCCACCTACCTCCAGCGGTGCTACCCGCAAGGTTGGCGGGCGCGTGGCGTCGTCCGGCGGCCGGTCCAGCCACACCACGTCCGGACGGGCCGCGACGTCAGGCCCGAACGCCCTGAGCATCTCCCCCGCGGCTCCGGATATGTCATCGAGCGAGGTGGCGGCCGCGCGCGCCGCCGACACGCGGTCCAGGTCCTGCTCGCCGCCGGCGCTGGCTCGCAGCTGCGCCGCGCAGCCCGCGGCGGCGTCACGCACCGCCGCGAGCGCAACCGCCAGCGGCTCGGCCAGCTCATCCAGTCGTCCGGCCGGCACGGTAACGACGGCCCGCTCCAGCCCTTCGGCCGCCTCCCGCAATATGCTGATCAGCTTCTCGTCCACCATCCGGCCGCACCGCCTGGCCGCCGCCTCCACCCCTGCGGCGGAGAGCTCGGTCGAGGCCACCGAGGTGACCCTGTCGACCAGCTCGTGTGCCTCATCGATGATCACGACATCGTGTTCGGGCAGCACATCGAAGTTCTCGATCGCGTCGATAGCCAGGAGGGCGTGGTTCGTTACGACGATGTCGGCCTCTCCTGCGACCTCGCGTGCCCGCTCGGAATGGCACCGGGCGCCGAACGGGCAGCGCTGCACGCCGATGCACTCCTGGGCGCTGACCGACACCTGCCGCCAGGCCCGGTCGTCCACGCCCGGCACCAACTCGTCACGATCGCCGGTCTTAGTCTCCGCCGCCCATTCATGGAGCCGCTTGACCTGCCTGCCCACGACGGACGTGGCATTGGCATCAAACAGCGTGTCCGCGGGATCCGCGGGAGCATCGCCCTGCGCCCGCAGCAGGCATAGGTAGTTCCGGCGCCCCTTGAGGATCGCGAACACTGGGGTCCGGCCGAGACTGCCCTTGAGCGCGGCGGCCAGCCGCGGCAGATCGCGGTCGATGAGCTGGCGCTGCAGTGCGATGGTCGCCGTCGAGACCACGACCGTCGTGCCCCGCTCGATCGCGTGCCGGACGGCGGGAACGAGATAGGCCAGGGACTTTCCTGTTCCCGTCCCGGCCTGGACCGCCAGGTGCTGCCCGGTTTCCATCGCGTGGCTTACTGCCTCGGCCATCTGGACCTGTCCCGATCGCTGCGCACCGCCGATTTCTGCCACGGCGGTGGCCAGCAGGTCCGTCACGTCGGGCAGTTCACCGTGACCGGAGGTGAGGCGGGGGGGCTTGGCGCGGGCTGGCTTGGCACGGTCAGCACGGGCGGGGTCAGCACGGGCGGCTGGGGGGTTGCTGACCGAAGGGTTGCTGGCATCGCGTGCTGAGCGCACGCCGGGCATCGGGGCCTGACCGGGGGGCACGTGTGAACGCTATCGCCTCGCGGTCCCTCCAGCGGGCGAGGACACGGCCGGCATTCCCGGCGTTGTGGCAGGCGCACAACCGCGCCCACGTCACGGCGGACCTACGCCGGTAGCGAAGACGGTCAGCGCCGTCCGCCTGAGGGCGGACGCCCGACTCCGGAACTCCCTTGTTCGCTGGAGATTTATCGAATATGACAGCTAATGTATCTCGAAATCTCAGCTACTACCGATAGTACGATCTAGGTAACGTAGCCAGCTGATGCGGATGCAGCTGGCGGACAGCGAGACCGCTGTGGAGGTGACCCGATGGCCGAGACCGGCGATCCGATGGTTCCCGGCGAGGGCCCGGGGCCGGGCGGGGATGGCCTGCGGTGGTCGTTCGAGCTCGACCTGGAGTCGGTGCTCGCGGAGATCGGCCGTCCGCCGGGCGGCTCGGCTGGCGAGGATCAGGAGGCGGTCGTGGCCGCCGAGGACGAGGCCCGGGACGGCGGCACATCGGTGGACCTGGCCGGGTTAGTAACCGAGCACCTGCCCGCCGGGCCGGGCCTGGCCGCGTGGCTGGCCCAGCGCGGTCCGGCCGAGCTCGCCGGCCGGGACCTGCCCGGCGCGGCGGCGGCGTTCCGGAAGGTCGCGACGTAGGCTCAGGCCGCCGAGCTGGCTACCGTGGTGCAGATCGCCGTCCGCTCTGCCGCCCGGGATCAGAACGCCGGGCTGGGCGCGGACGGGCGCCCCGCCCGGGTCACCGCGACGCCGCCGCGCAGGCCGGCCTCGGCGCGGCCGCCTGGGCCGGCCTGGCCGCCACCCTGACCTGGCGGCTGCCGCGCACCGGCGGCGCCCTCGCCGCCGACGCGATCGACCGCTGACCCGGAGGGCGCCGAGCACCGCAGCCCGGCCGCCGAGCGCCGCGCCCGCGTCACCCTCTACCCCGACCAGGACCACACCGCCGCCCTCGCCGACACCACCCTGCCCGCCGTCCACGCCGCCGCCATGGCCCGCCTCTCCGCCATGGCCCGCGCCCTCAAGGCATCCGGCGCCGCCGACGGCATCGACTACCTCCGCGCGCACGTCTTCCTCAGTCTGCTCATGGGTACCCTCCCCCTCATCCCGCGATCCGCCGGAGCACCCCCGACCGCGACCCCCGCCCGGCGACGGCCCCTACCTGGCCGGACCCGCCGCCGCCGCTGCTGCCCGACGGCTACGACGATGACATCAGCTACCGCGGCGACCCGCTGGACGATCACTACGCCGACCGGGGCACCGTCCCCGCGCTGCCGCAATTCCCGGCCATGCCCGGCACCACCGCCAATGGCGGCGCGGGCCGCCCCCGCCGGGGCTCCTCGACCTGTGCCTGCCCCGGGCCACGCTGACCTGCCAGTCAGCCGCCCCGGGCACGATCGGCCGGATCGGCCCCGTCACCGCCACCTCGCCCGCCTGGCCGCCACCCGCCGCGCCACCCAGTGCCGGGTCATCCTCACCGACGACCACGACCACGCCATCGCCGCCGGCCGCGGCCCCCGCAGCCACCCGCCCGGCGACCTCACCCAGCCCGGCGAGATACTCCACGAGATCCTCGCCGCCGCCGCCGCCCGCGCCCGCGCAAAAACGGCCCAGCTAGCCGACACCGACCTCACAGCGCCAGGCGGATGCGCCCATGCCGAGGAAACCGCAGCCGCCAGCCACCACCCCGGACCCGCGAGTACATCACCGCCCGCGACCTCACCTGCCGCCACCCCTACTGCGGGCAGCCCGCCAGCCGCGCCGACCTCGACCACACCCGCGCCTGGCACCAGGGCCGCCGCACCTGCCGCTGCAACCTCGGCGGAGTGGATCGGCATGGCCAGCTTGGAAGGCTGCGGACCTTGGTCCGTTGAGCTGCTACGGCCTAGGTCTAGTCCCGTGTGCCAGTTGCCGTGATTGCCCGCGAGACACCGCTGATGGCCGTCCTGTCGGGCACGCAGCGGGCACGACGTATTGCCGGGCTGGCCAGCGGCTGTCTGCGTAGACTGAGTTCATGAGCGTGCAGCGTGAGGAACTTCTCCGCCTGGTCGAGGAGCTGCCTGAGGAGGAGGTACCGGTGGTGCTCGATGATGTGCGCCGCCATCTCAGTGCTGTCCGGGGCCGACCCTGGCCTCCGGCGTGGTTCGGAGCCGGTGAGAGCCGGACTACGGATGTGGCGGCTCGGTCTGAGGAGCTGCTCGGAGATGGCTTCGGCCGCTCGGCGTGATCATCTGCGATACCGGCCCATTGGTGGCCGCTGCGCTGTCGAACGACGCTGATCATCTGGCCTGCGTAGAGCTGTTCACTAGTTTGCATTCTGCCGGGACCGAGTTGCTAGTTCCAGCCACCGTCGTTGCAGAAGTCGGTTACCTCCTGGCCCGCGAGGCCGGTTCGCGCATCGAGTCGTTGTTCTTGCGCTCGCTGGCGGATGGTGACTTCTCGATCGTGGACCTGACAGCGGCGGACTATGCGCGGATGGCCGATCTGGTCGTCGCGTATGACAGCCTGCCGCTCGGAACTACGGACGCGTCGGTTCTCGCTCTCGCTGAGCGGCTGAAGCTGACTGAGGTTGCCACGTTGGACCGGCGGCACTTCACTGTAGTTCGGCCGGATCACGTAAATGCGCTGACATTGTTGCCCTAGCCGTCTGGGCGTCCGTCGGTCCGGTCACTGTGGAGCGCCCCCCGGAAGCACGGGAAACCCGACCTCAGAAGACGCCTGACAAGCCCACGCCCTAAGTGTGTGGTTATGACTTGCACAGTGGATTGTGCCGATGCTCGCATGTCCATCGGTGAGTTCGCGGCACCGTAGTGCTGGCTAGATTCCGTCCGAGACGAGCGTGTCGAGCATCTCCCGCATGGGCCCCGCGTCGCCGCGCATGATCGCGGCGGAGGCCTCGATGTTCCGGGCGGCGTCGAGATGCTGCCAGGCGAGTGTGCAGCCCGCTTCGCAGGCGAGCTGCTCGAAGAAGGCCCGCTGGGTCCGCCCGTTGCCCTCGCGGAACGGATGGACCGCGCTGACCTCGCCCAGGTAGCAGGCCAGCCGTGCGACGAACGCTTCCCTGTCCAGGTCACGAAGGCAATTCTCGCTGCGCAGCGCGCGGAAGATCTCCGCCGCCGACGTCTCGATGTGCTGGGGCAGGCAGAACAGGCGACTCCCGGAGCAAGATCAGCGCCGCGTGGGTGATCTCCCGTTCAGCGGCCGCCAGCTCCGCAGCCGTGCCCAGCCCGAGCTTGCTGAGCAGGACTCCCGTAACCGGGTCGGTGTACGGATCCTCCGCCACTTACGGTCTCCGGTACCGGGCAACGGTCCTGCGGTACAGTTCCGCAGCGCTGATCTCCCCGTCCGCATAGGCCGAGACCTCCCGGTCATGATCCGGGGTGAACGGCCCCGGCAGCTCGACCTGGACGGACTGCGCTGCGGAGAGCGCGGAGTCCAGGCGTGCGCGCTGCCGGGCGATCGCCTCGTACCGCTCGTACACCTCATACGGCAGG
>Ga0209839_10000640_pt1 | contig 17842 bp, 16 predicted proteins | sample OrgsoiDNA2013050_FD_185800 | JGI IMG/M metagenome (GOLD analysis project Ga0209839, IMG submission 185800) | Permafrost soil microbial communities from the Arctic, to analyse light accelerated degradation of dissolved organic matter (DOM) -... | ecosystem: Environmental > Terrestrial > Soil >... | reverse complement strand
ACGGCTGACACAGATCGGTGAGCTGCCAGCCGGTGGCGGGGCCGGCGCGATCGAGCAGCTCGAAGTCTAAGTTCAGGTCTCGCTGCGAGAGGCTGGCGAGCCGCCGCTGAACCTCTGGCGGGCCGAGCCGATCAAGTTCGTTCGCGCCGTTCGTGTAGAACGCGCGTGCGCCCTGCTCGTCAGCCATCGGGCGTGTCCTCGATCCGCTCGGTATCGATCTCCACGCCGCCGGTCATTCGTCCGCCGGAGTGCGCGACAACGCCTTCAGCGAACGAGATCCACATGTGCGCCTGGACCTCCTTCGCCATCCGCACATGGTGGTACAGGATGTTCGACAGCCAGGTGCTCCTACGCGCCCATGATTCGATCTCGAACCGCAGCTTGTGCTGCTCTCCCGCGCATGCCCGAAACTCCGCCTCGCGGCGGTGCATCGGGGTGGACCGCCACTTCAGGATCACTTTCAAACAAACTTTTGAGGTTTGGCTCGTATTAAGGCGAGCAGGAGGAGTAAACTTGCAGGCGAGCTGGCCCTGCGGCCAGGACTCTCAGCTCACCGCCGGGATGCCACCGACGGCGCGAAATTTGCGCTACGAGGCGGGAGGCCCTGGGTAGATGGTTTTGACTGCGGGGCTGGTTGGGTATTCGCATCGGCGGGACCCACCGAAGCACCAGCGGCGTCCAAATCTGAACCAGCGCGCGTGGGTTGTTGTCTGCTTCCCGCGCGCGGAGCCCACAGAAGGGACGGAAGGCTTGAACCCCATGTCGAGCAACCAACGCGACCTACCAGAACGCAAGCGACGGAAGTTCAGTCGTGATCGCGGTTCGCGGCGGCTGGCGCCGGCGATCGATGCCCGACGACGTCTGAACGAGCGTCAGGCGAACAGCTCCCCGACCAGCTCAGAGCCGCGCGCTCCGACCGATCCCGGATCTGCAGACCGAGCCCTTCCGGGACTCACGCCACGCGGTGACGCGAGCGTGCGGGACGGCACCAACGAGGGCGAGTTTCATCGTGAGATCGTTCGTCGCGCCCAGACGGCCCGTGACCGTGCCGCCGAGTCCCTGAGGCGCTCGCGCGGACGACGCAAGCGGCAGGGTGAGCTTGGCGCCGAGGCTGGGACGGCCAACCGGCGTCGCAAGTTCCGGCGCAAGAGCTGACCCATGATACGCAACCGCTTGGTTGCGTATCATCGAGCGTCCCGCGGGGACTCAGCGCGAGCTGCTGAGAGCGACGCGTACAGACGACGGTCCGCGATCTCGTACACGCGTGACGTATTCGAGCTCCTCGGCGGGTGACGCGGCCCAAAGGCGATGCACACGAGCCGCAGCCGCCGGTTGGTCCGGTCGCGTTCGATCTTCAACACCACCCCGTGCGCGCCGTGAGTGGGAGGCAGATACACCTTCAGGCACTGCCCCAGCCGCGTACCGTCGGGTCCTTCGGCTTCGCATTCGCGCAGCTGCGCCAACGGGGCGCCGTGAAGCTCGAACTCGTCCCGAACCGCGATCGCCACCTCACGGCCACGTTCGCTCGCCGCCGCCAGATCCTCAGCCCACGCGGCGTCGTCGAACACGACGGGCGGCGTACGCGCCGGCCGTCTGACCGGCGGCACGGCTACCCCTCGCCGTCGGGTGCAAGCACCGGCCCGTACTCCGCCTCGAACTCGGCCACGGTCGCAGACGCGAGGTTATGCCGGTGTCGGATCGCCTCGAGTGAGGTATCCGGCTCGAGCACCAAGCCGCCGTTCTGGTGGCGCTCGACCACCACGTAGTCGCCCGCTACGCCGGACTCGGTCAATCTCACCTTCAGGCGCGTCGCGTTCATGGTTGCGATTCTTGCATGGCCGCACCGTACCTCGTCGGATCCGCTGGCAGGTACTCATCGGGATCGCGCCGAAGTAGTCCGATTCCGGACCGTGCCGCGGCCGATTCAGTTTGCGCTGAGGCCAGGCACGAGCGCATCATCGATCTGGCTTGTTGCGTTTTGCAGCTTTTTTCGTGCTCAGCGATCGCCCCTGCGAACCAGCGCCTTCGGCGCCGGCGGCCCCTCCGGCTTTACGCTGGTACCGCGTGCGGCCGGGCAGGAAGCAGCGGATGAGCACGTCTGCGACCAGGGGACAGCGGGTCAAGTTGAGCCATCGCGGCGGGCTCGACGGGCTTCGCGGGCTGGCCGTCGTGGCCGTGCTTCTGTACCACGGCGGCGTGTCCTGGGGCGGTGGCGGCTTCCTCGGAGTCGAGGTGTTCTTCGTCCTCTCCGGCTTCCTGATCACATCGCTGCTGGTGGTGGAGTGGCGCCGGTCCTCGACGATCGCCCTGAAGGCGTTCTGGGCCCGGCGCGCGAGACGGCTACTACCGGCGCTGTTCTGTCTGGTGTTCGTAATCGGGGTCTACTACGCGCTCGCGGGGCCAACCAAAACCGTACCCGGGCTCAAAGGGGACGGAATCGCGACGCTGCTGTACTTCGGCAATTGGCATCAGGTCTGGGGCGGCATGAGCTACTTCGCGTCGAGCGGTAGCACCTCGCCGTTCAACCACACCTGGTCCCTGGCGATCGAAGAGCAGTTCTACATCTTCTGGCCGCTCCTGTTGCTCGGGGTGCTCTGGCTCACGCCCCGGTTGATCACCCGGGAGTCGCTCTCGGCGCGGCGCTCGCTCGAGGTCCTGCTCGCGGTCAGCATCGCCGGCGCGGTCGCCTCCGCGGTCGAGATGGCTCTCCTGTTCGACGGTGGACGCGGCTTGGATCGCGTTTACTACGGGACTGACACGAGGGCCGCGAGCCTGCTGATTGGCGCGTCGCTGGCGATCTCGTTGAATCTCTACGCGCGCCGCGGGAACGGTCGATCCCGAACCGCAGTGGCTCGTAGGCGGGCCAATCTGCTCGGCACCGTCGCAGCCGTCGGGCTCGCGGCCGTGTTGGTGATGATGCATTTCGCCAGCGGCGGCGCGGCGTGGCTATACCCGTTCGGGCTGATCGGACTGGACGTGGCCGTCGTCATCGTGATTGCCGCCGTCGTGCTGTATCCGAGATCGCTCGTTGGCCGGATCCTCTCGCTGACGCCGATCCGCGCCGTCGGCGTGATCTCCTACGGCCTGTACCTATGGCACTTTCCGATCTTCCTGTGGCTCGACGCCGGTTCGACCGGCGTGAGTGGAACCGCGCTGATGCTGCTGCGCCTCGCGGTCACGCTGTTGGTCAGCGCCGTCTCGTTCATCTCGATCGAGCAGCCGGTTCGCCGGCGAAAGCTCCCGCGCGTGGTGGTGCGGACGTTCGCGCCGATCGCGGCCGGCGCAGCGCTGGCTTCGCTGCTGGTCGCCTCGGCGTTGGGCTCGCTGCCGCTGGGGGTGCCTTCGGCTTCGATTCTGCCGAAGGTCCCGTCGCAGCTGAGCGGCACCGATCCGGCTTGCCGGGTGACACTGAAGGACACCACCCTTGCCGGCCTCGCCCCGCTGCCGCCACAGCAAGCGGCCGGCTTTGAGTACTCCTCACTGGGAAAGCACCGGGTGAAGTGGAGCGGGGCCAGCGATGTGACGTTCACGACCTGCCCGCCGAAGCGGGTCCTCCTGGTTGGGGACTCGCTGGCCTTCTCGTTGGGAGTCGGGATGCTGAACAACGAGCAGCGCTACGGCGTCGAACTGGCTGACGCTGGGATCCTCGGCTGCGCTTTTACGACCAAGGGCGCGCTCAACGTCAACGGCGTCTGGCAGAGCCCGTCGGCCGCCTGTCCGACGGCGCTGACCCAATGGGCGCAGCAAGAACGGGCTCTGCACGCCCAAGCCGTGGTCGTGGAACTGGGGTACCGCGACGAGTTCGACTGGCGTATCAATGGACGCGCCGAGCACCTCGGGCAGCCGGCTTTCGACGCCTACGTCCAGAGCCAGATCGATCGGTACGTGAAGGTCCTCGGGGGCGGCGGCGTACAGATCGTGTTCCTGTCGGTTCCGTTCACACATCCGCCTTCGCTGTCCGACGGCTCCCCCGCCCCGGCCGCGTCCCCGACCCGTCACGCCCAGATCAACTCGATGCTCCAGTCAGCCGCCCGCCTGGACCCGACACACGTCCGTGTGCTCGACGTAGACAAGGTCATTTCGCCTGGAAATCGCTATCAGCCGAAGGTCGACGGCCAGTTGTGCCGGTTCGACGGCATCCACTTCAGCGTGTTCTGCAGCGAGTTGCTCGAACCCAATGTGCTGGGCACCGTGCGCGAGAGCATCGGCACGTGGTAGAAAAGTTGACAGGTGAGGTCTTCCCGTCTTGCGAGGCTCCCCCGCCGGCTCTGGCTGCTGGTTGCTGGCAGTTTGCTTCTGGGCGCCAGCGACCTCGTGCGGCTGAATCTCGTGCCCCCGGCCTCGGCGCGGGCGCATCGCCAGCAAGCCCGCATCAGCATCGACCTAGACCAGCGCCCGAGCTCGGCCCCGCCCACCCATTGGGTTGCGAGCTGGGGGGCAAGCCCCCAGGCCGCGACGAGCGACAACCGATCGGGGAGCGGGCTTGACGACCAGACGATCCGCAACATCGTGTTCACGAGCCTCGGCGGGACGATGGTCAGGGTGCGATTCACGAATGCCTTCGGCGTCCAGCCAGTGGAGATCCGGCAAGCAGCGGTTGGCGTGGCGGGCGCCGGAGCCCGCCTCGCCGGTAGAAACGTGGCGCTGTTGTTCGCGGGTCGCGGGTCGGTGCTGATCCCGCCGGGGGCCGAGGCCATCAGCGATCCGGTTGCCCTGACCGTCGCTCCGTTGCAGCGCATTGCGGTCAGCATCTTCCTGCCCTCTCCCACGGGCCCGGCGACGCAGCACGAGGCTGCCCAGCAGGTCAATTACGTTGCGCCTGGAGCGCGTGCGCTGGACCCCAGCGCCGCTCCGTTCACGGGCCACACCAGTGCCTGGTATTTCCTCGACCGCGTCGACGTTCTCAGCCCGCCGGCCAACCTCGGCACGATCGTGGCGCTGGGTGACTCGATCACCACCGGGGTCGGCTCGACTGCCAACGTCAACGGCCGGTGGCCTGACGACCTCGCTCGGCGGCTGCACTCGCGGGGGCGCGTCACGGTGGGCGTGATCGACGAGGGTATCGGCGGCAACCGGGTGCTCAACGATTCGCCCTGCTGCGGGGTGAGCGCGGTGGCGCGGTTCGGCACTGACGTCGTGGATCAGCCCGGCGTCCGAGCGGTAATCCTGCTGGAGGGCATCAACGACATCGGGTTCAGCCGGCACCGGGGGCGCCTGACCGCACCCCACACCAGCGTCTCGGCAGGGCAGATCATCGCCGGCTACCAGCAGATCATCCGCCAGGCCCACGCAGCGGGATTGCAGATCTTCGGCGGAACCCTGACGCCGTTCAGAGGCGCGGCGTACTGGAGCCCCGCGGGAGAGGCCAAGCGCGAGGCGGTAAACCACTGGATCCGCACCAGCGGCGCCTTTGACGGGATGATCGATTTCTCACGCGCGATCGCGGATCCCGGCAACCCCGAGAGCCTTGACGCCGCTTACGACAGCGGCGACCATCTACACCCCAACACCGCGGGCTATCGGTCGATGGCCAACGCCGTCAGCCTGGCCATGCTGCTGAATTCAGTGCGCTGAAGGTCGCACGGATCCGGAGGGGCGCCCGTCGGTCGCCAGGCGCTGGTTCTTGTACCCGTCGTCCTCGCTCACCTCAGGGCCGAGCCATGACGGCGCCACGAACGCGTCGGCCTCGGACCGACTGGGAAACTCGATCTCCGCCACGACCAGCCCCGTCAGCTCGCCGCCGTATATGTCGAGCTCGATCACGAGGCGCTCTCCGGCGGCGATCTTGTACCGAGTCTTCTCGATCCGGCGACCTTGGGTCAGCGGCCACAGGGTTTCGTACTGCGCCTGCGTGATCTCGATCTCCGCCTCGTCTCGGGCCACGCCGTGACCGCGCTTGCTCGTCAACGATGCCTGCTCGCCGCGCCACCGCAGCCGTACCTCCGAGCCGTCTGGGCCGATCGCCAAATAGCCCTGGTTGATCGAGCTCGCGGGATGACGGTCAAGGTCGGCCGGCAGCTCCCGAACGAGGAACTTGCGCTCGATCTCCTCAGCGCGCATCCTCGATCTCCTCAGCGTCCATCAGCATCCCGCCCCGCACGCTAGCGCGCTGCGCTCAAAAGCGCTGGCGCCGGCGCTGATGCCCGAGACCTTCGACGTTCACGTCACGGTCATCCGGCGCTCAGACCATCGCTGTACCCTCCAATCGTGGCCGACGCCGAGCAACTGCGCCTGATCGACGCGTATTGGCGGGCTGCCAACTACCTGTCGGTCGGGCAGATCTACCTGCTCGATAACCCGTTGCTGCGCGAGCCGCTGCGTGCGGAGCACATCAAGCCCCGACTGCTGGGACATTGGGGCACGACTCCGGGGCTGAACTTCATCTATGCCCACCTCAATCGCATCATTGGTGAGCGCGATCTGAATGTGATCTACGTCACCGGACCCGGTCACGGCGGCCCGGGGATCGTCGCCAACACCTACCTCGAGGGCACCTACACCGAGGTCTATCCGCACATCGGACACGACGAAGAGGGGCTGCGGCGGCTGTTTCGACAGTTCTCATTCCCGGGCGGGATCCCAAGCCACGTCGCGCCCGAGACCCCCGGCTCGATCAACGAGGGCGGCGAGCTCGGCTACAGCCTCGTGCACGCCTACGGGGCGGCGTTTGACAATCCCGACCTGCTCGTTGCCTGCGTGATCGGGGACGGCGAGGCCGAGACCGGAGCGCTAGCGGCGAGCTGGCATTCGAATAAGTTCCTCAATCCGGTACTCGACGGGGCGGTGCTGCCGATCCTGCATCTGAACGGCTACAAGATCGCCAACCCGACCGTGCTCGCGCGCATCCCGCGCGAGGAGCTGCGCTCGTTGTTGGAGGGGTACGGCCATGCGCCACGGTTCGTCGAAGGCTCCGACCCACAGGAGATGCACGAGCTGATGGCTCGCACGCTCGAGGAGGTGGTGAGCGAGATCGCCGAGATTCAGCGCCAGACGCGAGCGGGGGACGTGGCGGGGCGCCCGCGCTGGCCGATGATCGTGCTGCGTACGCCCAAGGGCTGGACCGGCCCCAAGATCGTGGACGGGCTTCCGACCGAGGGGTCGTTTCGCTCACACCAGGTACCGCTGTCAGCCGTGCGACAGAATCCCGCCCACCTGGCGCAGTTGGAGTCGTGGCTGCGCTCGTATCAGCCCGAGCAGCTGTTCGACGAGCAGGGCACTCTGCGCCCGGAGTTGGCCGCGCTCGCGCCGCGCGAGGAGCGGCGGATGGGCGCGAACCCGCATGCCAACGGCGGCTTGCTGCTGCGCGCGCTGGAGCTGCCCGACTTTCGTCGCTACGCCGTCGAGGTCCCCACCCCTGCGACTACCGCGAGCGAGGCCACACGCGTGCTGGGCGGCTACCTGCGCGACGTGATCCGCGACAACCCCGACAGCTTCAGGATCATGGGTCCGGACGAGACGGCGTCGAACCGCCTCGCGGACGTGTTCGATGTGACCAACCGCGCCTGGGACGCCGAACAGCTCGACAGCGACGATCACCTGTCCCCCGACGGGCGGGTGATGGAGGTCCTGAGCGAGCACTTGTGCCAGGGCTGGCTGGAGGGCTACGTGCTGACCGGCCGACACGGCCTGTTCAACTGTTACGAGGCGTTCATCCACATCATCGACGCGATGTTCAACCAGCATGCAAAGTGGCTCAAGGTGACCCGCGAGATCCCGTGGCGCCGCCCGATCGCATCGCTCAACTACCTACTCTCCTCGCATGTCTGGCGCCAGGACCACAACGGCTTCTCCCACCAGGACCCGGGCTTCATCGACCACGTGGTCAACAAGCGGGCCGAGATCGTGCGCGTCTACCTGCCCCCCGACGCCAACTGCCTGCTGTCGGTCGCCGACCACTGCCTGTGCTCGCGCGACTACGTAAACGTGATCGTGGCCGGCAAACAGCCCGCGCTGGACTTCCTCACGATGGACGAGGCGGTGGCCCACTGCACGCGAGGGATCGGCATCTGGGAGTGGGCGTCCAACGACGCCGAGCACGAGCCCGACGTCGTCCTGGGGTGCGCCGGGGACACGCCGACGCTGGAGACCGTCGCCGCCGCCGCGTTGCTGCGCGAACACCTGCCCACGCTGCGCGTGCGCGTGATCAACGTCGTCGACCTGATGCGTCTGCAGCCCGATGTCGAGCACCCCCACGGGCTGCCCGACCGCGAGTTCGACGCCCTGTTCACCACCACCCGCCCGGTGATCTTCGCCCATCACGGTTATCCCTCGCTGATCCACCGGCTGACCTATCGCCGTACCAACCACCACAACATCCACGTGCGCGGGTACAAGGAGGAGGGCACCACCACCACGCCGTTCGACATGGTGATGCTCAACGACCTCGACCGCTACCACCTGGTAATCGACGTGATCGACCGGGTGCCGGAACTGGGCGAGCGCGCCGCCGGGCTGCGACAGGAGATGGTCGATCGGCGCCTACGCGCCCGTGCCCACACGCGTGAGTTCGGGGACGACCCGCCGGAAGTCCGCGACTGGACGTGGCCGAGCGTGCCGCCGGCGCCTGCGGAGCCCGCGGCCTAGGTGAGCTGAGCCGCCAAGTTGCGGATCCTGGTCGTGAACGCCGGGTCCAGCAGCGTCAAGCTGAGCCTGCTCGGCGACGATGACGAGACGCTCGCCGAGCGCGAGCTCGATGCCCCGCAGGAGCAGATCGATCCGGCGCAGCTGAGCCAGGCGCTCGACGCGGGGCTTGGTCAAACCGACCTCGTCGGTCACCGGATCGTCCACGGCGGCGAGCGCTTCAGCGGAGCGGTGCTGGTGAACGAGGCAGTCGAGGATCAACTGCGCGGGCTGACCGAGCTCGCCCCGCTTCACCAGCCAAAGTCGCTCGCCGCGCTCGACGCGGTGTCGGCCGCACTGCCCGACCGGCCGGCTGTCGCGTGTTTTGACACTGCCTTTCATGCAACACTGCCGCCGGGAGCGGCCACATATGCGCTCCCCGCCGTCTGGCGTGCGCGTTGGGGTCTGCGACGCTACGGCTTCCACGGCCTGTCCCATGGCTGGGTCGCCTCCCGGGCTCCGGAACTGCTGGCGCGACCGGCCGCCGGGCTGCGTATCGTCAGCGCTCATCTAGGAGCCGGAGCTTCTCTGTGCGCGATCCGGGACGGCCGATCCATCGATACAACGATGGGCTTCACTCCCCTGGAGGGATTGGTGATGGCCACCCGTTCGGGCAGCGTCGACCCCGGACTGCTCCTGTGGCTGCTCGAGCAGGAGGACATCAGCGAGCATGAGCTGGCCGAGTCACTGGAGCACAGGTCGGGGCTGCTCGGATTGGCTGCCAGCGCCGACATGCGGGTGATCCTCGACCGCTCGGAGAGCGGAGATCCGGACGCCGGGCTCGCGCTGGAGGTCTACCTGCACCGGCTTCGCGCGGGGATCGCCGCGATGGCGGCGGCGCTCGGCGGCTTGGATGTACTCGTGTTCACCGGTGGCGTGGGCGAGCACGCCCCGGCGGTGCGCGCCCGAGCTGCCGGCGGACTGTCGTTCCTCGGCGTGGGGATCGACGAACCCGCCAACCAGGCCGTGCCCGGCGAGGGGGACATCAGCGCCCGTGACGCTCACGCTCACACGCTCGTGGTGCATGCGCGGGAAGACCTCGAGATCGCTCGGCAGGCGAGGCGGCTGATCGCTGACACCGGGGGCCTAGTCGGCCTTCCCCGCGCCGGCTCGCTGCGGACGAGTCGCACGCGTTAAGGGCATCGGCAGTCAGAGCTGACGGCGATCAGGCCCTGCCGGTGCGGTTCGCAAACGCGCGCAGCGCCTCGCGTCCGCCTCCGATCACGGGGGCCCCGTGCGCCAGCAGCAGCACCTCGAACTTCAGCTCGAGTAGCCGGCGATAGGCATCACGGAGAGCATGCTTGGTCTGCTCGGGGTCGTCCATCAGCTGATCGGGCACGAACTCGAGCCGATCGCCGCCGTTCCAGCGAACCACCCCGTCGGCACACGCCAGCGCGTTGTGAGCAGGGATGTGCAGCGCCGTTTCGTCAGGGCAGATCGCATCGACTTCATACGCCACGATGCCGCCTGGCAGCTCGTCACCGAAGTCGAACGGCGTCGGTTCGCCGCGCCCCTCGAGCTCATGCACACCGTTGCGGATGCAGTGAACCTCGCAGCCGAACGCCTCGCGCAGTCGCCACGAGTCGCGGTCGTGGTGGCGGTTTGTCAGCAGCACGTGCTCGGGTGCACCGTGGTGGTCGAACCACTGCAGGCCCGAGGGCGGGATCATCGGGTCGAGCACCACCCGCGCGGCTTCCAGGTAGTAGGAGCTGACATTCATGCCAATGTGGTCATGCGACGCCGTCCAGTGCCACAATCCGGGCGCGATCTCCTGCACAGCCTCAGCGTACCCCGCAATCGCGCCGCCTGATGCGTGGCCACCGACGAGCACGCATGCCCAACGGCGCGAGCATCCGTTGATCTGTCAACTACAATGTGCGCATGGATACGATCACCTCGACCCGGCTTGACGGCGCAGCGCTCGAGGCATGGAGGAGCTACCTCCAGAGTCACGCGTCGATCATGCGCGTGCTCGACGCCGAGCTTGTGACCGAGCACGGCTTGACCACGCGCGACTACGAGGTGCTGTTGTATCTCGCGCAGGCGCCGGACCGCCGGCTGCCGATGTCCGCCCTGGCCGAGAGCACGATGCTCACGCGGTCCGGTATCACGCGTCTGGTGGACGGTCTCGTCGCCAGCGGCCTGATCGAGCGGGTTGCGTGCCGCAACGACGCTCGGGTCTCCTACGCCCAGCTGACCGAGCCGGGCTACGAAAAGCTGCGTCACTCCGGCTGCGCTCACGTCACCAGCATCAAGCGCCTGTTCCACGAGCACTTCAGCCCCGACGAGCTCGAGCAGCTCGCCTCGCTGCTGAGCCGCCTGCCCGGCGCCCACGCCGGCGGCGAGTGCTCAGTGCAGTAGCCGTCCTTCCGAGCTGCCACGGCGGTGCGCCGTGGTTGTCGTGCGGTGGTCGTTGTGCGATGGTCGTTGTGCGGTCAATATTTGACATCGCAAGCACTGTCGGCTATTCTAGTTGCTCGCTCAATCGTCTCATCCAGGAGCCGTCATGTCGGCAACCTCTCTCTCCCCGGATCGCATTCCCACCGGCGTCTACAACGTAGATCCAGACCACACGGCGCTGCTGCGCGCCGCCGCCGAACTGGCGCTGCGCGGCGTCGAGCTCACGCTGTACGAAGGCCTCGAACGCCTCCTGCCACCGTATAACGAGGACCGCGACACCGACCGACCGCCCGCCGAGGTCGCCCGCCTGCGGCGCGAGATAGCGTCCGCCGATGCAGTTCTGTTCTCCAATCCTGAGTACAACGGCACCATGCCCGGTCAGATCAAGCAGGCTGTCGACTGGGCCTCGCGGCCCCACGGCGCGGAGTCTGCCCTGTGGGGAGAGACGGTCGCGGTGGTGGGCGCGAGCGTGACCGATTACGGCGGGATGTGGGCGCAGGATCATCTGCGCAAGTCACTCGGTCTCGCCGGTGCGCGGGTGCTGAGCGAAGAGCTCCCGGTAGCGAGAGCGCCGGAGCTGTTCGGATCGGACGGCGATCTCGCCGATCCGGAAACCCGCGACCGGGCCCGCCGGGATCGTCGCCGGCCTTGTGCAGCACCACCATCAGTTCGCGCAGGCGGCGTAAGGTTCGATCGCCGTGGCGACCGCGACTAACTCCTCAGCCCACGTCGAGATTGATCGCGGGACCGTGATCGGGACGGTCAGTCTGACCGTCGCCGACGCCGACCGATCGCGCTCGTTCTACGAGCGGGCGCTCGGCCTGAGGGCATCTGAGCTCGATGACGGTGCGCTCGCGCTCGGCAGCGCCGGCGGCGAGCGCCCGCTGATCGAGCTACAAGCGGACGGCTCCGCGCCGAGCCTGGATCGCCGCGCCACGGGTCTGTTCCATCTCGCGATCCTGCTCCCGTCACGTCGCGACCTGGCGCTTGCCCTGGCGCGTCTGGTCGAGGTGCGCTGGCCGCTGGACGGCGCCTCGGATCACCTGGTCAGCGAGGCGCTCTACCTGTCTGATCCCGACGGCAACGGGATCGAGATCTACCGCGACCGTCCGCGGGAACGATGGCCCCGGGCCGGCGGGAAACTCGAGATGGCAACCCTGCCGCTGGACCTGAACAACCTGCTCGGCGAGTTGCGCGGAACCAGCCCGACCCAACCGATCGTCCCGAATGCAACCCGCATCGGGCACGTGCATCTGCAGGTCGCCGAGCTGGACCTCGTGGAGGCGTTCTACCACGATGTGCTGGGGTTCGAGGTGATGGTGCGCGGCTATCCCGGGGCGCTATTCGTCTCCGCCGGCGGCTACCACCACCACATCGGACTGAACACCTGGCACAGCGCGGGCGCATCCCGGCCCGCTCCCGGATCGATCGGACTGCGGTCGTTCGAGGTGCAGCTGCCAGACGCGCAGGCGCTTGACCAAGTGCTAGCACGGGTTCGAGCAGCCGCCGTGGAGATCGAGCCCGCTCCCGGCGGCGCCCTCGTCCGGGATCCCTCGGGCAATGCCCTACTGCTGCGCTCGCGCTGAGGTTTCAGCGGGCTCCGGCGCTACGCTACGGATCGTGGCGACGTGGCGGAGTGGCTACGCAGCGGCCTGCAAAGCCGTCTACACCGGTTCGATTCCGGTCGTCGCCTCTGAGTGAACTGCCGGCAAACGTGCCCGGCGGCGCACCGACCACATCTCGCCCGCTACGGAGATCGACGAGCCCGTGAGCAGTCTGGCGGCGACGAGTGCTCCGGCAACCAAGCGGACCGCGGGCAGGTCATTCGGCCATTGGTCTGGTCAGTGCGGGGGAGGCGCGGTGCTGCCGCGCAGCACCAGTTGGGTGGCACCGTCACGCCACGGTCCACCTCGTCGTCGCGAAGCAGCCCAGCAGCATCTGGCCGGCGAGGACTCCTTGCTCGCGGACCGGCTGGCGGACCGTGCTGAGGTCCGTCAACTCAGCCAGCGGATGGTCGTCGACGCCGATCACGGAGAGATCGCCGGGCACGTCCAACCCCGCGCGGCGCAAGGTACGAACTGCACCCGGTGCGTACTCATCGGCCCACGCGTAGATCGGCTGTCCGCGGCTGCGGCTGGTCGGCCTCCTACCCATGTCAGAACGCTGACTGGGCTCGCGGTTCGCGTGAGCGCCACCAACCACACGATCGCCGTCGCCGGCGAGGCGCTCGTCGATCTCGTGCTCGAGCGCGACGGCCGGACGACCTCACACGCCGGTGGCAGATCGTTCAACACCGCCCGGGCTCTCGGTCGGTTGGGTCTGCGACCGGTTTTCGTCGGCCGGGTGTCCAGCGACGCCTCGGGGTGCGCCCTGCGCACCCGGCTTGCCGAAGCCGGGGTGCGCCTCGACGGCATCGTGCCCAGAGACGACCCGACGACGTTCGCGCGGGTGGAGATCAACGAGCACGGCACCGCGCGATACCGCTTCTACGCGCACGGGACCTCAGCTCCGGGCCTGTTGCCCGACGAAGCTCGCAGGGCGATGCCGCGCGAGGCGGCGGGGCTGCACGTCGGCGGGCTCGGCCTGGTGTTCGAGTGCGACATCGCGAGGTGTCCGCGCTGTAGTGCCCCACCGACGTCAAACCGCGAACCAAGCGGCGGTGTCCTCGGGCACTTCACCGTCCTCGGTCAGGGCGCGGCTGGACAGGAGCGCCTGCGCGCCTTCCGGTGGCGACACCGGATCGGCGGACATGTTGACGACGCAGACGAACCCCGGGCGGCGCGCGAATGCGAGCGCGCCGTCCGGTGCCGAGAGCCACTCCAGCGTGCCGTCGCCGAGCGCCGGCTGCGCACGGCGAATCCGCAGCGCGCTGCGGTAGAGCTCGAGCGTCATGCTGTCGTCTCCGGCCTGCGCCTCGACGGTCTGACTGCGCCACGACGCCGGCTGAGGTAGCCACGGCGCGGCGCTGGCGTCCGGCGGGCTGAACCCGAACGGCGGCTCCACACCAAACCACGGGATGGGCACGCGGCAGCCGTCCCGGCCGCGGGTCGTGCGACCGGAATGCTTCCAGGTCGGGTCCTGCAACGCGTCCTCGGGGAGGTCTTCGACCTCGGCGAGACCGAGCTCCTCACCCTGATAGACATACGCTCCGCCCGGCAACGCGAGCATCAACAACGCGGCCGCCCGCGCGCGCCTGAGGCCGACGGCTAAATCTGCCGGCAGCTCGAGCAGATCATCGAGATCTCGCAGCGCCCGCACACCCTGGGGGCGGGCGTAGCGCGACACTTCTCTGACCGTGTCGTGGTTGGACAGAACCCACGTTGGCGGAGCGCCGACCGCCTCGTGCGCGCTCAGCGTGTCGACGATCGCTTCGCGCATCTCCCCGGCTTCCCACGGCGCGAGCAGGAAGTCGAAGTTGAAGGCGGTGTGCAGCTCGTCGCCGCGGAGGTACTGCGCCAGTCGTTGTGAGTTGTGCACCCACGCCTCGGCTACGAACACCCGCGGCTCGCGGTAATTGTCGGCCACGGCCCGCCACAGCCGGTAGATCTCGTGGACGTCGTCCCGGTCCCAGTAGGGGTGGTCGACCGGGTCTGAGGTGAGTGGCGGCCACGACGTCGCACCCAGATCCGGAAGGCCTTCGGCCTTGACGAGACCGTGGGCCACGTCGATGCGGAATCCGTCGACCCCGAGCTCGAACCAGAAGCGCATCGTCTGCTCGAACTCCGCCCGCACGTCGGCGTTGCTCCAGTTGACATCGGGCTGCTCGGGGGTGAACAGGTGCAGGTACCACTGACCGGGACGGCCGTTGGCCTCCGCGACCCGGGTCCAGGCCGAACCGCCAAACCCGCTGCACCAGTCGTTGGGGCGCTCCTCACCGCCGACGCCGCGGCCGTCTCGGAAGATAAATCGGTCACGCTCGGGCGACCCTGGACCAGCCGCCAGTGCCTCCTGGAACCATGCGTGTTGGTCGGACAGGTGGTTCGGGACGATGTCGAGCAGCACCCGCAGCCCGAGATCGTGCGCTTCGCCGATCATCGCCTCGGCATCCGCAAGCGTGCCGAATACGGGCTCGATGGCGCGGAAGTCCGACACGTCATAGCCGCCGTCCTTCATCGGCGAGGGGTACCACGGGTTTATCCACATCGCGTCGACGCCGAGATCCACGAGGTAGCGCAGTCGGCGGCGGAGCCCGGCGATGTCACCAATCCCGTCACCGTCGCCGTCCGCGAAGCTGCGGATGTAAACCTGGTAGATGACCGCGCTGCGCCACCACGGCGTCGCGGCAGGACTCCCCTCGGCGTTCGCGGCGTCGTTGGTCACCACCGCCGCGAGCTTAGACACACCGGTCGATGAGGCGGCTTTCAATTCATCTAGTCCGAGGTTGCCCGTGCGATCGTGAGCTCAGTTGACAGGAACAGAGCTGCGGACGACGCGCCGGCAGCCAGCATGAACGTGCCGGGCTGCACCGCCCAGCACCCCCGGCGACGTTCCAGTACTCGAACGCCCGGGCCGGCACCGTGACCGTTAGCGGTGACCTCCTCGCCGGCTTGCCGATCGACAATGGCGAACCCGATGAGCCATCGGACCGGTCGCTCGATGCTACGTCTGGACGACTCGCGTACAGCTGGATGACCTGCCGACCGAGGCGGGTACCGGTGTCGCGGAGCCGAACCGCGACCGGAACCGCGGCCTCTGGCGCCGCGCGATCTGGCGCGTCAATCGAGACGAACCTCCAAGTCGTGTAGCCGAGACCGTGGCCCCCGCCACGGGCAGGGCTGAGAGCGTCTCCCAGTGGCCCAGACGAAACGACCTGACGGTTGTTACGACGTCAGCGGCAACGTTCGCCTCGAACTCCAGCCGGGCGATGGACAGCCCCTCTTGGTAGTCCAGGATGCCGTCGACCGGCTGGGGCGACGGCAGGGGGCCGGCACCTGCGATGCCTTCGGATTCGTCCCACAGGAGGCCGCCGTTTTGTTCATTTCGGCAGGTGGCCATTCTCCGTGTTAGGATTTGAGTAGGGGTCGGATAGGCGGGTTCGTTCTGTCAGGCGCTGATTACTGGTTTTGACGGGAACGAGAGGCCTTTCGTGTGGAGGGGTTCACTTGGGAGTTCAGCCGTCCCGCGTGACGTTGGGAGCTTTGTGCTGCGACTGTACTGTCCTGCCTGTGGCCTGTGCCTGAAAGTCCGGCTGATCGCGCCGGAACATTGTCCGCGCTGTTTGGCGAGACGTGCAACCGCGGTTGAACTGGTGCGCGATCCCGGCCTCCGAGCTGGCAGCGCCGATATACAGCCTGCCCGTTCGGGAGCGGCAGCGGACAGTAATTTCGCGAAGCGGGTGACGGCTGGGCTCCGCGTCGAGGCTCGGTCCACTCGGCCGAGCCCGCAGATCTCGGCCGGGAGGGAGGCGATCCACGATTTCTCGCGCTCACCGGCCCTCAGACCGTTCGAGCGCAGCGATTCTCTCGAGCAGATCAACCGAGAGGTCAGCTCTGGGCGCGTCCCGGGCGATGAGCAGCATCGGGGGCTGCGGCAGCGGACGTCGGGCGAGCAACAAAGGGCAGGTTCTACCGGTTTGCTCGACCGTAGCCAAGCGGATCGCACGGCCGATGCTCATGCTGGACACCCCGATTCAATCCCCCTGGTAGAGCGGATCGCGGCGACCCTGGAGCTCGCGCGAGTCGAGACGGCGATGGATGTCGCGGTGCTGGGCGAGATTCACGACGGGCGGGAGGTGGCACGAGGTCTGGCGGGGGACGCCGAATCGTTCGGGCTGCAGATCGGCGCATCGGTGCCGATCGATGACACATACTGCGAGCGTTTGCTCGCCGGCCGGATGTCGAACATCGTCCGCGACACGCGCGCCGATGAGCGGGTCTGCGACCTCGAGATCACGCGCGAGGCGCGGATCGGCGCTTACATCGGTGTTCCGCTGACGGCGTTCGATGCTCGCCTGTACGTCCTCTGTTGCCTGTCCCACGAGCAGCGGCCTTCGTTATCCGAACGTGACGTTTGGTTCTTGCGCGGTCTCAGCGAGACGCTCATCGCTACGCTCAGCACGCCGACGGCAGAATGACGCTGTTCAGTGCTCCGCGCGATCTGAGAGATCTCGGGAATATCTGAGTCGAAGGGCCGCTGGCGCAAACCTACGCGCGTCGCCAATGTCACCGCGAGCGCCGAAATCAGGCGCCGTCGCGGCGCACTGGAACCGACGAGCCGGGGCCGCGGGGAGGGGTTGAGGCCCCGGCTCGTGTGGATACGCGCTACGACCCGCGAAAACGTCGCGTCCGGATGGTGCTCTGCGATCCTCGGTTCCGTTTGCTCTCGCCTGGAGCGGGAGCCTCGCCGCGGACCCTCGAGGGGCGGGTCGGGATCGCGGCAAGCTTGTCGATGAATGGTGCGATCGTCTCGACTACCAGCGCCGACTCGTGGTCTGGTGTCAGGCAACCCAGGGGCGCGTGCCCATCCACCAAGTCGCCCGCGGGTCTCACGCTTGCGGCGTGCTTTCCCGTCCGAATGCCGCTACTTGAGCCAATGTTGACCTCCCGGGTTGCCGAAACCTGAGAAGTCACCTATCCCACTGCTCGCCACCCAACCGAGCCCCGAGACTAATGCCCTCGCGTAGCTAAAGACTACCGCGCGCGTCAAGGAGGATGACATTTGACCCCAGTGACAAAGCGGCCGCGCGGAGTCCCGGGCGCTGATCATACCCGACTCGAGCGCCGGGTGCCAGGGCTATACTGCGGCCCCGCGCGGCTGTAGCTCAGTTGGCTAGAGCGTCTGCTTGCCATGCAGAAGGTCGAGGGTTCGAGTCCCTTCAGCCGCT